>FWWL01000087.1_pt1 | contig 160194 bp, 134 predicted proteins | sample 2228331 | NCBI WGS metagenome assembly FWWL01 (sample SAMEA103939775, study PRJEB20133) | metagenome | reverse complement strand
GCGAGGTATTTGGTTTTCTTGGCCCGAATGGTGCAGGAAAAACCACCCTCCTCTCTCTTATTAACGGTACCCTGCCTCTAACAGAGGGGGAAATCTATTGGGTTTTTTTTATTAGTTATATACGCAACTGCGAAAGTAATCAAAAATTCATAAGTGTTCGTTCACGTGAGAGAAATAGGCAATCATTTAAGATAATCTGGATACCGATTTCTTGTTGATTCGTTGCATAATTGTACATGAAACATGCGTGAAGAACCTGCAAATCTTCTGCAAGCGGTATCCTAGAAGCCGTACTGGCTAATTTTGGAGGAGGAAAAACATTGAAAAAACTATTATTACTTGCCTTAGTTTTAGTGACTGCCTTCACATTCTCTGCATGTGGAAGTAACTACAATGACATGACAAACAGTACTCCGCAAGCGGAGCAGTCTGCAACTGATAGTGCTATGACAAACAGCAATAAGGAAACAGAACCGTCTGGAACTGATAGTGAACAAGTTAAACTCCCAGAGAACTACGATAAGGGCGTGCTCTATACGACTGTGACACGTGGAAATGCCAAAGAACTGCTCTATACAAGTCGGGAAACGATCGAAGCGGTGAAAGAGGGCAAGCCATTCCCCAGCGGAACCGTACTGACCCTCGAGATCTATAGGGATGGACAACTTTCCGACATTTTTGTTTCGGAAAAGCGCACTGGGTGGGGCGATCAGAACTCTCCTAATAAGAGCAACGGAGATTGGCGATACCAGGCTTTCACTGCTGACAAGTCAGTTAATACCAAGAGAGACATAAAGAGCTGCATTTCTTGCCATGCAAGTCAGGAACGGGATGACTTCGTGTACACGTACAGTCAGATGAAGAGTTTCAAACTTGAGGATTTTAAGGTATCGCAGGATAATAGTACGGAATCGAGGCTTGCGGGTATCCGTTTGAGAGATTGGGAGGTCAATGCATTAAAAGATTACATGGCTAATCTATCATCCGAAAAAACGTCATAAGATAATAAGTTATGGAGGTAAGCTTTTGAATCCAAATATGTTAATTAAGCTGGTCATTGACCTTATTATGACAGTATCCATGTTAGTAGCGATGGCTTATGCTATTACCGGAAATATGGTCCATGAACTAGTTGGTGTTGTTTTGTTTGTATTGTTTATTGTTCACAATTTCCTAAATCGACGATGGTATAAAACGATTTTTAGTGGAAAGTACAAGGTTCAACAAATTCTTAGCATAGCGGTAAATTTGCTATTTCTCTTAACGATCGTAGTGGCACTGATTAGTGCCGTGCCAATTTCACGTGACATATTTCCTTTTATTCCGATAAATAATGACATGATCGTAAGGCAAATACATGTTCTGAGTGCTTATTGGGCATTTATACTCATGGCTGTTCATATAGGAATCTCGTGGGGAAGGATTATTAATGCAGCGAGAAAAATGACGGGAATCATCACTCCAAGCCGTGTACGCACAATTGCGTTTCGTTTCTTGGCGGTGTTAATTGTTGTTTACGGTGTGCAGATTTCATTTGAAAGAGAAATGGGTTCTAGGCTGCTTATTTATAATCCATTTGGATATTGGGGCTTCGATGAAACTGCCTTGAGGTTTGTAATAGATTACCTTTCTATTATGGGGATCTATATTTGTGGAACTCATTATACTTTGAAGTATATTCAGAAACATGAAAAGGCTAAAGCTTAAAAAGTAGATCAATGATAAAGCGTGGGATAATGGACTCCTTTTCATTTGTTGCATAACAAGGATGAGCTTAAGCTTTAATAATTAAGAGTAAAAATAAAATGAAAGTAGGGATATGAAATGTCAGACGAGAAAGAACTAACTGTTGCTCAGAGAGCGATCGGAGATATTGCACCCAAGCTGGCGGAACTAACCGACGATGTTTTGTTTGGAGACATATGGAAGCGTAAGGAGCTTTCACCACGCGACCGCAGTTTAATTACTGTATCCAGCTTAATTACTGGTGGAAATACGCAACAATTAAAAAATCATTTAACTTTAGCTAAACAAAACGGACTTTCGGAAGAAGAGCTAGTCGAAGCAATGATCCATCTTGCTTTCTATGCAGGATGGCCAAAGGCAATGTCAGCCATTATGGTTGCTAAAGAAGTATTTGCGAAAGAAAAATGACGGGTTAGCGATTTATAAAGTTACGGATGTAACAAGTCGGAAATGTATAAAGGCGCAATTGAAGCGGAGAGCATCGCTCAAGCGATTGCTTTTGCCATTGAACAACCAGCAAATGTAGCAGTTAATGAAATGATTATTCGCCCTACACATCAAGAGAGGAGAGCATCCGATGGACATGCGATCGCTTGGAAAAACGGGATTAAAGGTAACTGAATTTTGTTTGGGAACGATGACTTTTGGAAACCAGGCAGACAAAAAGGCTTCCTTCGAAATTTTAGACAAAGGCTATGAGGCTGGTGTGAATTTCATCGATACGGCTGATGTATATCCAATTGGGAGGGAATCTCATGCCGTCGCAGGTGCAACCGAATCAATCATTGGCGAATGGTTGCAGGGTAGGCGAGACAAAGTGGTGCTAGCGACAAAATGTTTCGGAGCGATGGGACCAGGTCCCAATGATAGGGGCTTAAGTCGGAAGCATATCATCGCCTCGGTCGAGGACAGTCTGCGCCGCTTAAATACGGACTATATCGACCTTTACCAAGCGCATCAATTCGATCCAGAAACGCCGATGGATGAAACTCTCCAGGCTTTTGACAATCTTGTCCAACAAGGAAAAGTCCGTTACATCGGGATCTCGAATTGGCGTGCCTGGCAGGTGGCTAAAGCAAATGGCATCGCGGACCGAAAAAATTACGCCCGGATCGTAAGTGTTCAGCCGCGGTATAATTTGTTGTTTCGGATGATTGAGGATGACCTTGTACCCATGGCGCTAGATGAGGGGATCGGCATTATTAGCTACAACCCGCTTGCGGGCGGTATGCTGTCGGGTCGGTATGGAAAAAACGCCCGTATTGAAGAAGGGACTCGGTTTGGACTCAGGAACAATGCGGGGGTCTTCTACCAGGAACGCTACTGGAAAGAGGCAACATTCGACGCAGTTGAACGGTACCGGGCCTGGTGTGAAGAGCAGAATCTGGATCCTGTGATGACAGCCGTAAAATGGGTCACGCAGCAGCCTGGCATTACATCCGCCATCATAGGTGCCAGTCGTCCGGAGCAATTGGAAGCAAGCCTGCAAGCCGCCACCATGGAAGCCTTAACCGAACAGCAATTGGCATGGCTCGACGGGCTATGGCTCTCGCTGCCCCGCCGCCGTGAATATAGCTAGAATGGGAGTTAAATTATATGGAGTATGTAAAAATGGGAAATACCGGTATGGACGTCTCAAGGCTATGTATGGGCTGTTTGAGTTTTGGTTTGTTGAGCGGTGGAGTCATCCGTAAGTACTATACTATGAGAACGTAACTCCCTAAAGAACATTGAACACAAAGGGCAGGAAGGTGGAGAGGAAAAGCGAAAGCGTCCGCCTTTGTACTTGAATCCTCACCTTCCTGCCCTCCCGCGCGCCTAACGGAAGCTACGCAAAACGAGTGATCGTGTCCAACGTCGTCTTGTCCGAAGCCAGCACAAGCTTGGTTAACAGCTCTTTAGCTGCTGCATAGTCGTCGGTATGGATCATAGAGCCGGATGTATGGATATACCGGGCACAGATGCCCAGAGCGGCGGTCGGAACACCTCTCCCATGCAGTTGGACGCGGCCGGCATCAGTTGCCCCGGGAGAAATGAAGTATTGATAAGGAATTTTGTTCGTTTCCGCTATATCGACTATGAATTCGACCAAGGTGCGATTCGTGACAATGGAGCTGTCGAGGATACGAACGACGGTGCCCTTGCCGATCTGGCCGAATGCATGCTTATCTCCGCTTGTGTCGTTAGCAGGACCGGCATCAAGGGTGTAACAGATGTCGGGATTGATCAGTCCTGCGGCAGTCTGGGCACCGCGCATCCCGACTTCCTCCTGAACCGTTGCACCAGAGTACACAATATTCGGCAGCTTTGCAGTTTTGAGTTCCTTGAGAAGCTCGATGGCAAGCCCGACACCGAACCTGTTGTCCCAAGCCTTCGCTAATATTTTTTTGCCGTCGGCAAGCGGAGTGAAAGGGCAGACAGGCACGATCGACAAACCAGGCAGCACACCCATCTCGAGGGCATGCTCACGGCTATCTGCGCCTATATCGATGAACATATTCGAGATTTCGACCGGCTTGGTGGCCGCATCACCGAGAAGGTGACGTGGGGTGGAGCCGATGACGCCGATGATAGGGCCTTTTCGAGTGATAATATGTACCCGCTGCGAGAGCAGCACCTGATTCCACCAACCGCCTAACGCCTGGAAACGAATCATGCCGTTGTCGAGAATTACAGTTACCATAAAGCCCACTTCGTCCATATGTCCATTTACCAAAACTTTTGGACCGCTCTCATCACCGTGCAGCACCCCGAAGATACTGCCCAATCGATCCTGAACAATCTCAGAAGTGATCTGCTCCAACTGTCCGCGGACGTATCGGCGCACTTCATGCTCGAACCCGGATGCACCGGGCAGCTCAGTCAATGTTCTAAACAGCTCTAAGGTTTCATTATGCATCGTAACGCTCCTTCAAAGGGAAATGGGTAGTAACATAGGCAGGCAACTCCTATAAAAATATATGTGAAATCCGGGCTTGTCAACATAGAGAAAAACGGAAGATTGCATGTCAAGAAAACTAATAAAAGGTCAAGATAAAGTGATATAAAACGCTTACAGGCTGTATTATACTTTCCTTGAGATATGCCCTGACAGAACCATAAATCACAGGAGATGAACCTATGAATACGATCCTTCACGACCCTTTAAAAGAACTTATTCACCTGCAGGAAGAACGGCTTGAGCAATACCTGGAGAAGCGCAGGACTGATTTGGCAGAGGGACGGGAACCGGATCAACTAGGCTTGGGCCTGCTTACCATGACTGTGCCCTTATATTGTCATCCCGAATCCCGTTATTATCTGGATACAGGTCTGGATGGACTAATGAAAGAGGCGGTTGGCCAATTCCTGCTGACACAGCTGGAAAGCGGCTGTATTTCCCTTGTGAATTGTAATATTGACTCTCCTCCAGATACTGCTTTTATGACCCACTTGGTGTCACTCGTCTATCAGGTGGCGGAACGTTCAGGACTCGAGCAAATTCGCGAGATTCAGGACGGCTTGTATTTGTTCATGGAGAGAGCACGTCCTTGCCTGCTTACTGGAGGGATCCATACACCTAATCATCGTTGGGTTATGGCTGGCGCATTGGCCAAGATGTATGAAATATTCGGAGACACCGCGTATAAAGAACGGGCGTTCCAATTCCTTGAGGAAGGCTTCGATATGACCGAATACGGGGAATGGACGGAGCGAAGCAACGCTATCTATAACGGAGCCTGTGCCATTCATCTGTACGATGTAGGCTCCATATTCGGCTATGAGCCCGCATTCGAAGCGATTCGCAAAAATCTCGGCATGATGCAATATATGCTGCACCCTGACCTTTCTGTTGCAACTGAGTATTCCGGCCGTCAAGATCTAGGCCAAACGATGATGATGAACGACTGGTATTATGTGATTTATCACTTGATGGCATCATTGGACAACAACCCTGTGTTCGCCTCGATGGCAAAATTGACAGAAGAGACCTCTCCGAAGGGCGCAAGCGCACTTATCCACTGGATGCTGTATCCGGAGTCTATGCGGCTTCCGGATCATGTTCCACCTTTATCAGACAATTACACCGTTCTGCTTGGGGAGAACAACGAGGTGCCGGTTCCACGGAACATCCCTTATCTTGGCAAGCTGGTACGGCATCCGCATGGTGCGTCTGTTCTTCGTCACCGCAGGGGGAAGCTGAGCATTTCGGTAATGGCCGCTCAACCGGAGCTTTTGTACGTACAGTATGGTAAAGCGCGCATGTACGGCCTTAAGCTGGCAGCTGGCTGGTTCGGCATAGGTGGTGTAGCATTTCCTGCAATCAGACAGACAGGTGAGCACCGGTACAGCATGGATATTGAGCTGGAAGGCTGTTATTTCAATCCTCTACCCAAAGAACATACAGCAGATAAGAACGGTATTTATGTGAATATGCCAAACCATCTCCGTGAAAAAACAAACATACAATACCTGAAGCTGACCGTGGAGATCGACCTGCTGGATGATGGCGTAGATGTAAGTATACGATCGACAACAATACCTGGCATTTATTTGCAGACAGTCTGTATGTTCGATCCAACCGGCGAGGTTTCGGGTGAGGGGCTGGAAGATGCCGCTCCTCATATCAAGCAGTTGATAACAGGGGATGCCGTATTTTCCCGCGAGGGAGACTGCATTCTGGTATCCTCTGGAGCCAAGGAGCATAAAGACGTCTCCATGCGCAACGAGAAAGTGAATCGGGATGCGCTCAACGTCACGATGAATTACGTCACTCCGACTGATGTGACTATAAGGGTTCGAGGGTTCGATCAATAAAGGAAGTGAGAGACCGTTGACTATTACGATAGGCCGTGCGATACGAGAATATGAACCAGAGATTATTGAACACATTCAAGCCTTAATCCAAATCGGCAGTGTATGCTCCGAAGAGCTGCCTGGGAAGCCCTACGGTGAAGGAATTGATCAAGCTCTGCGCTACATGTTGGATTTGGGGGCTGCTATGGGCTTTCGTACCGCAAATGTGGACGGTTATGCAGGTCATGTAGAATATGGCAGCGGCGACGAGCTTGTAGCCGTTCTCGTTCATCTGGATACAGTACCTGTAGGCAGCGGTTGGACGTATGAGCCTTTAGATGCGCGAATCGATGCTGGCCGAATCTATGGCAGGGGGGCGTCCGATAATAAAGGGCCCGCAGTTATTGCCTTATATGCACTGAAAGCGATCAAAGACCTTGGAATCTTACCCAAGAAGCGGGTTCGAATTATTTTTGGTACCAACGAAGAGAATGGCATGACGGATATGGACCATTATTTTGCCAAGGAGTCCATTCCGGATTACGCCTTCACGCCTGATGCCGCTTATCCGATCATCAATGCGGAGAAAGGCTATTACGTAATCCGTATGTATCGAGCGCTATCTGACAGGAATGAGAAGCTGCGACGGCTCCAGGAGATTGTTGGCGGAGTGGCCCCAAACGTCGTGCCGGAGCACTGCCGTACCGTATTCGCTGCCGCGAGCAGCGAATCTGACGAGCTAGAGCGAATGGTCCAACTCGCAGAGGGCAATCCGAATATTAAGGTCATCGTCACAGAAGCGGGTCAGGTAGAGATTACGGCAGTGGGTAAAAGCGGGCATGGCTCCTACCCGCCGTCGGGAATTAATGCGATCTCCCATATGCTGGAGTTCTTACACGCGGTCAATGGCGATGAGTCGGAATCGGAGGAACCATTTCTGCGTTTCATTCGCACCGCAATCGGATATGAGGCTTTCGGAGAATCGCTGGGGCTGGCGTGCAGCGATCCGGTGCACGGGAAGCTCACAGTGAATCTCGCTCAGATCCGTGTGGACGAGAAGAATGCAGAGGTCCTGTTGAACATTCGGTATCCTGTTACGGTGGATGGCGAGGCGGTGATCGCAAAGCTTAGGCAGAAAGCAGCGAGTGTTGGGGTGGAGGTAGAAGTAATGGCCTATCTGGCTCCGCTGTTTGTACCGCCTGACCAGAGCTTGATCAAGAAGCTCAGCCGCGCTTACGAGACGGTCATGGGGGAGAAGGCGGAGCTGCTCTCGATAGGCGGGGGCACCTACGCTCGAAAGCTCCAGAACAGAGGAGTCGCCTTCGGGGCAGGCTTCCGTGGAACCGATACAAGAACGCATCAACCCGATGAATTCATCGTTATTGATGAAATGATGCTGCACGGAGAGATATGTACGCAGGCGATTTTTGAGCTGATTGGAGCCGAAGAGAGCGAAGCCTGAGTAAGAAACCCGATTGATTATGATGATTACTGATGATAGCTGCAAGCATTAAGCCCTCAACCATTCGGTTGAGGGCTTAATGCTTGCAAAAAAATTTCGAACAAGTAATTTACAAAAGTCTAATCTCCCCTTATAGTAATAGATGTATAATATGGTATGACCATCTTACGGATTGAAGAAAGGAGTCGCCATGAACGTGTTGGACATGTTTCGAATAGAAGGTCAGATTGCGATTGTAACCGGAGGGGCTGGACTTTACGGGGTTCACATTTGCGAAGCGCTATGCGAAGCCGGTGCCACGGTCATTGTGGCTTCCAGGAATTTGGACAACTGCGAACGGGTAGCGCTGGAACTTCGGGAGCGAGGTTTGTCCGCAAAAGGAATGCAGTTGGATTTGGCAGATGAACACAGCATCGAAGTGTTCGTCACTCAGATTATGGACATATATGGACGAATCGATATTCTGGTTAACAACTCCGTGTCCCGTGTAGGGCTGAATGACCTGGAAAAGACGACCGCAGCAGGTTGGCTGCAAGCTCAGCAAGTCAATGGACTAGGTGTGATGCTGCTCAATAAAGCGGTCATTCCGAAGATGCGGGAGCGCCAGAAAGGGAATATCATCAATATTTCGTCCATTCAGGGCATTCTCGGCCCGCATTTTCCAGTCTACGGGGATACGGGTATGACTAGCGGGATCGAATATACGTATGCCAAGTGGGGTCTGGTAGGCATGACCAAATGGATGGCCAATTACTACGGGAAAGACAATATCCGTGTGAATTGCATCAGTCCCGGCGGTTACAACCCATTAGGGACCGACAATGAGATACAATCCGAACAATTCCTGAACAAATATATAGAACGAACGCCGTTAGGACGAATGGCTAATGATTCTGACATCAAAGGAGCCATAGTATACTTCGCCTCTGCAGCGTCAAGCTATGTGACCGGACATAATCTCGTATTGGATGGAGGTTGGAGCAATTGGTAGGAGTGCAACCGGTTTATAGTCAAGTGAACGGGATGACATTATCCAAATTTATGCTGGGCACGGTCCAGTTGGGAATTGCGGGGTATGGGATTCATAGTCAGACAGATCGGGTTGATGCAACCGCTTTGTTGGAACAATCCGTGCAGGCTGGCATCAATTGTTACGACACGGCACTTGATTATGGAGATGCAGAGCTTAAGCTAGGGGCTTTTTTCCAGGATAAAGAAAAGCCTTTCATCGTATCGAAGATCAAGGTTGATCTTGACCTCTCTTCAGAGTCGGAGCTTGAGGCACAAATGACGGAACGGACGGAAGCGATCTTGAATCGATTGCAGCTCCAGACCCTTCCCGCACTTATGATACACGACCCGGCCATGCTGCTTCGATATGGAGATGCCATAACCCGCATCATGAATAGTCTCCAGCTTAACGGATTAATCCAGCGAGGAGGGTTGTCGCTCGGAGCTTCTCCAGATGAACAGTACGGATACTGCTCAGATTATCTCAAGCAGGACATTTATGAGTTTGTACAGGTGCCCGCCAATTTGTTCGACCGACGAATTATTAAATGCGGAGCGATGGAAGCATTCAACAGAAACGGTAAAGTTGTGGTGGCACGAAGCGTATTTCTGCAGGGGCTATTCTTTCATACGGACGGGACGCTGCCGGGCTCTCTGCGTGAAGCAGCGGGAGACCGGCTGGAACGTCTCCGGAAGATCGCCTTCGAAGAGGGGATATCGGTCTCTCAGCTGGCGGTCTCTTATGTGAGAGATCTTGTCGGTATTCACTGTCTGGTGATAGGGGCAGAGACGCAAGAACAGATTGAGGCCAATTTAGCCCTGCTGAATGGTCCGATGCTGTCGGAAGCCACACGGTGGAAGGTAGAAAACACCTTCATTGATATCCCGAAACTGCTGATATCCCCTTCGATGTGGACTTAACGCAACAGCTGAGACTTGAGAATTTGCTTTGCGGTTATTACATCTTTCCTGCGTAAGGCATCTATGTAACGACGATGTTCTTCCTCGAATTGGTGGGAATCAGAACGGTTAGCGATCTCTGGTGTCTGCATGACGAACAATTCAGCCAGACGAATGAACGATTCATTTCCAGTGCACCGGATAATGGCCAGATGAAGCGCGGCATGGGCAGCCATGCGCTCTTCATCGCTGCGTCCGCGGTCTGCTGCGGTCTTGGTCAACTGCTCCAGTTCGTCGAACATGTGCGGGTCGGCATGTTCCACCGCGGCATCTAGTGCGGCTGCTTCCAGCAGATAGCGGATTTCGGTTATTTCCCGGCTGCTCGTTCCTTTCATCCGCATAGCGAAGGACAATGATTCCAGCATAGGATTCATATAACGGTTAGAGACGAATGTTCCTTCTCCATGACGAATTTCCACGATTCCAGAGCTTTCCAACGAACGCAGCGCTTCGCGCAGGATAGCGCGGCTTACATTCATAATGCGGGATAGCTCCCGTTCCGCCGGCAGTCGGTCACCTTGCACCATTTCTTGCTCCAGTATATATTGTTTAAGATTTTGAACGACTAATTGACTCAACGTGTAACGTTCCGTTTGTTCGATTGCTTTCATAGTCATTAACTCCTGTTATAATTAGGGATGAGGGCTACTTATCAATAAGTGGTCTGACCTCTAGATAATATCTTGTTCTTACCGAATAGTCAACAATGGATGGAATTATCTAGGAATGTCTAGGACTGACAAACACATCTGAATTTTGAAAGCGCTTTTATTATTTGGAGGTGGACTATGCGCGGTATTCCTTTAACGACGGGCAAAAGCCAATTTTATTACAAAATAATTACTTTCACGCTGCTCCTTTCCTTGCTGCCGATTATTGTAGCTGGCATTGTTTTTTATCAGAACGCTAAAACAACGATGCAGCGGGAACTGCTTCAGGCGAATACGAATTATTTGGTACAAACCGTCAACGCCGTCGAATTGATCATCAAACAAATTACTCGCAGCTTCAGCCAACTCGCTATGGAAGGGACCGCCACTGAACGGTTTGAGCAGTTCCCGCGCGGTTTGTACTTTGAAACATTAACCGGGGAATTGATGGAGGAGGACTTGCCAAGTTTGCAAAGCTATTTGCTCGGCAAAAAGCAAGTTTTCCAAAATTTGCGGACCCTTAAGCTTTCCAACGAATTCATATCCTCTGTTTATTACTTCGACAATACCAAGCAATTGATCATGACCTCGGATCTCCTTCAGTACACACCTGAAGACTTTTATGATAAAGAATGGAACAGTTACCCGAAGAAAGATGTACATTTCCCGATTATCATGGATATTCGCAGCTCCAAGCAGAAGGATGGACAAACGGTTACCATCATTCCGCTTGTTTACCGTACTTCGGTCGACGGTAATTTCCTCGTCATTAATCTCGATGCTGACACCGTTTATGGAAATATCGCAAACAACCTGGAAAGCCGGGCGGAAAATGCATTTTTTGTTCTCTCCTCCAGTGGTCGACTTATGCTGCATGACAAGTCAAACGTGAAAAATGAGGAAATCGGCTTTAGTCGAATTTTGCAGCAGGAGTTCGTCCTGGCTGGCGGTCATCCCTCCTTCGAAGGCGAATATGGAGGCAAACAAATGCTGGTCAACGGGATGAGATCCGATTTGCTTGGTTGGACGTTCGTAACGGCGACACCGCTCGATAAGCTGTATCGGAGTGTATCTTACATCAAGGGGCTGACGATTCTCATTTCGATGCTGCTTGTCGTTGCTGCCGGCCTTCTCGCTCTGCTCACCGCAAGGAATATATACGCACCGCTGGTTCGCTTGCTGCAATTCATTACAATTAAAGACGGCGCATTAGGCTCGAGAGACGGTGCAGGACGAATCGCAGGGGAATGGCAGTTGATCCGCACCAGTCTGGAAAAGGCATTTGAAGATCGTGAAAGCTTGACGAACCGGCTTAAGGAAAGCATGCCTGCTTACAAAGAAACCTTTGTTCGATCACTGCTGCGCAAGAATAGGTATAGTCCGGATCTTATCCGAGAACGGCTGCACTATCTGGGAATTGGAATTCAATCAGAGAACTTGCTTTTGTTGGCCGTATCGCTTGAGGAGGACAAGGATAAACAAGCGGATTCCGAGCTTGCAGGGCTCAACAAGCTGCTGGTTACAGATGCAATCTTAAGGGCGCTGCCAGCTGAATGGCCGCGTGTTGTAACCGAGGTGGCAGAGGGGTTATTCATCGCAATCGTGAATGGGGGAGCGCTCGATTTGCCGACGCTGTTCAGCGTGGCAGAGAAGGCGATTTGTGAAATCGAAGATTGTATCGGAGTACGCGGAACGATTGGCATCGGCCGACCATGCACAGAAATTTCAAGGCTTGGCGAGACCTACGAGGAGGCCTTGGAAGCATTGCGTTATCGTATAATCGCAGGACGCGGTGAAGTAATCTATATTGAGGACGTCCGGCTTGCAGGTACTCCGCTGCTCGTTTACCCGAAAGAGAAAGAGGAGTCATTAATGAACTATGTTGTCAACGGAAAGTCCGATGAAGCGCACCGGGTGTTTGCGGCATGGGTCCAGGACGTTCGCGCTCAGCAAGGGACCGTACATTATCGTCAGGTGCAGCATGCTTTTATGCAGCTGCTCGGCAGTATTATTGCTACAACGGGGCGGATGCGGCTCGATTTGAACCAGCTTCTGGAGGAGAAAAGCAATCTCTACGGTATACTGCTGCAGAAAAATGATTGGCAAGAGGCGATTACTTGGTTTAATGCAGTCATTGCCAAGCTGGCGAACCAATTCGCCAACGCATTTCGAGAGAAATACACAAGACATGTCGATCAAGCGATTGAGATGATGGTGAGCGCGCTCGGACAGCCAGTTTCACTAACGGCGATAGCAGAGCGGCTGCAGCTCAATCCGTCGTATTTAAGCCGTATTTTCAAGGAGCAGACAGGGGAGCCTTTTACTGAATTTCTAACCCGAATGCGTATGGAAAAAGGCAAAGCGCTATTACTTGAAAGCAATTATAAAGTTAAGGAAATAGGGGAACAGGTCGGATACCAGAAAACGGACTATTTCATCCGGTTGTTCAAGGAGCATACTGGCATGACACCAGGGGAATACCGACAATCGCGAAGACTTTCTTCCTGAGTAGAAGGATACCCGGTTCTTTTGATTTATACCTTATCTATTACTTTTTACGAATCGATTGGTCCCGATGTCATCATCAGGGGGATCAGGTAACATTGTCGGTGTATTCATGTCATGGAAGGCTTGCTATATTAATCACAAGCAGTGCACTGCTGGCCCGGCCGGCCCCATTGAAGATGAAATCGCTTTCCTTTGAACTGAGATCACAATAGGAGGGTTACCCGAAATGAAGACAAAATGGATGACAGCAGGGATCGCACTGACCGTTACAATGTCCGTTGCTGCAGCTTGCTCATCGACATCGCCTGCGAAGGATGGTGGAAGCTCGCTTCAACCATCTGCTACAGCCAGTGCTGCAAAAGAAAAAAAGCCTGAAAAAGTGTATTTGTACGCGAATTTCGGCAACTTGGGCAACACCAACGTAACCACAAAGCCCGAGGCGCTTCTGGAAGTTCAAAATTACATTAAAGAAAAAATAGGCGTAGAAGTCATCCCAATCATTCCTCCGAAAGGCTCGGAGACCGACAAGCTGAATATTTTGTTAGGCTCGAATGAACCGCTTGATTTATTCAGCGGATCTATGGCCGCCCATCAAGTGAAGGGTGCAGCGCTTTCCATTAATGAGCTGCTTGACAAATATGGACCGAGTGTCAGAAAGCTGTGGCAAGCGAATTGGAAAACGTCTTGGGACGCGCTGACAACCGGTGACGGTAAAATTTGGGCGATCCCAACAGTGCCTCCGGTGGCTGGGAATACCGTGCTCGTTCGTGAGGACTGGTTGAAAAAGCTTAACTTGTCCATGCCAAAAACAATCGAAGAACTTGAAAGCGTTTTAATTGCATTTAAGGAGAAGGATCCAGCCGGCAACGGTCAAACGATCCCTCTATTAACCGACCTCAACGCCTTGAACGGCGCGCTTGCGGCAGGCTTTATGGATGTCGGCTTCGGCAACTGGGTCGACTCCGACGGCAAGGTGAAGCCGCCGCAATTGAACCCGGGCTATCGTGAATTTATCGCCAAGATGGCTGACTGGTACAAGAAAGGCTACATTTACAAGGAGGCGTTCTCAACAGACCGCACACGCCAAATTGAAATGGTTAAGCAAAACCGTGTAGCGGTTGGCGCCCTTTGGAATACGGTGATCACGGCTAACGAGTATTTGCTTAAGAATAACGTACCGGATGAGAAATATACGGTTGCGGCAGAGCTGAAAGGACCCAAAGGAAATGTAACAACCATAGGAGGCGTCGGCACTTCAGGCATCATGATCAACAAAAACGCACAAAATCCTGAAGCGGCAATGAAATACATCAACTGGGTACACTCCGACCTCGAAAACTATTTGACCGTCTTCTTTGGGATTAAAGATAAACATTGGAAGTACACGGACAAGTCTAAAAATATCATCGAGGCCATCAATACAGATTATATGGGCGATCTGCTGCCAGGAGGAACGTTCGCCTATACGGTGCAGTATCAGAAGAACGACCCCTCATTCGGGCCGCAGTTCGACTACATTCAGAAGTACATCACGAACAAGGAACGTTCGAAATCTGCCGGTACAGCCGCTGTCGATTACCTGTTCGATCCGAAAACATTAAAGGACAACATCCCGACAGCCGGTGATATTAGCCGGATGATGGATCAGGAAATTATCAAATTCATTACTGGCGCAAGACCGATCGGTGAGTACGACAAATTCATAGATGAGCTTAATAAAGCGGGACTCGATAAATGGATCGAAACCTATACCGCTGAATATAAGCGAGTCAAAGGGAAGTAGGCAGCAAGACTGATGCGCGATGCTCGACGGGCGCGGTGGGTGCATTAGACCCGGGACCGCGCCTCGTAAGCTCGCGCTAACTCTGAAGCGGAGGCGGAGATGAACCGAATGAACCCGCGAACATTAAGCTTGTTCAGGAAGCATAAATTGCATTACGCTCTCGTGTTTCCGGGAATTTTGTATTTTATTATATTTCATTATATTCCCATTTACGGTATTATCATCGCGTTTAAAGATATTGCCCCGTTCGAGGGATTACACGGTATTTTCTCGTCGGAATGGGTTGGGCTCAAGCACTTTAGGGATTTTATTAACTCCTACTATTTTTGGGATATTCTTGGCAACACGCTCCTGATTAGCTTTTACCGTATTCTGTTCGGGTTTCCGGCACCGATCATTCTTGCTCTGCTAATTAACGAGGTGCACAATCGCTCCTTCAAGCGCATCGTGCAGACCATTTCGTATATGCCTCACTTTTTATCTATGGTTTTGCTAGCCGGTCTGGTAACGGTGATGCTTAGCACGGATGGAGGCTTTGTGAATGGGGTGCTGCATAGTCTAGGACTGGAAAAAATCTCTTTTCTGACTGAAAGCAGCCATTTTCGCTCCGTGCTTGTCGCATCCGGCATTTGGAAAGAGGTTGGCTGGGGCACAATCATTTATTTGGCGGCAATTGCAGGCGTAGACGAGCAGCTATTCGAGGCGGCGAAAATGGATGGTGCCAGTCGGCTTCGTCAAATCTGGCATATTACACTGCCAGGAATTAGTCATATCATAGTTATTTTATTCATCCTGTCGGTTGGCCATATTCTCGATGCGGGCTTTGAGCAAGTATATTTGCTGTACTCCCCTCCCGTTTATCAGGTGGCGGACATTATTGACACGTACGTGTATCGGAAAGGACTCGTTGAGATCAACTACTCCTTCGCTGCGGCGGTCGGGCTGTTCAAATCCGTGATCGGGGTCATCCTTGTGCTCGGCACCAACTACATTGCAAAGAAACTGGATCAGGAAGGGATCTGGTAGAAAGGAGGCTTAGCCATGAGAAGGATTCGGTTATCTGTTGGCGAACGGGTTTTTCAGACTGTCAATTATACGTTCCTCACCATTCTGTCGCTTGTTTTTCTCGTCCCATTGCTTATCATCGTTTCTACCTCTCTCGTTGGGGAGAACGAGCTTATTCGTCGAGGCAGCTTCATCCTGATCCCGGAAAAGCTGGATGTCTCCGCATACAAGGTGCTGTTGTCCGAAGGATCTTCTTTGTACCAAGCGTACGGGATTACGATACTGAGGGTGGTTGTCGGCACGCTCCTGAACCTTGTCTTTACGGCTATGCTCGCTTATGGGCTGTCACGCAAGACGATGCCGGGACGAAATGCTCTAATAACGCTCGTCTTCATTACGATGCTAATCGGGGGTGGTCTAATCCCCACATATTTGCTGCTGAAATACATGCACCTGACCAATACGTTCTGGGTTATGATCATACCCGGTCTCATCAGTGCATGGAATATGTTGATTATGAAAAATTTCTTCTCGCAAGTGCCGGAGAGTCTAATTGAATCTGCGACGATCGATGGCGCTTCTCCGCTGACAATACTGCTCCGGATCGTGTTCCCGCTCAGTTTGCCGACCTTTGCCACGATTGGGCTTTTCTATGCAGTCGGGCATTGGAATGCTTGGTTCGATGCGACGATTTACATTAATGACACGAACCTGATGCCGGTGCAGGTGCTGCTCCGAAAGGTCGTGTTAACGATGTCGAGCCAGGACCTGAATGCCGAAATGCTTAGCACGTTATCGAACAAGCCGACGCCGCAAAGCTTGCGGGGGGCCATGATCGTACTGACTATTCTGCCGATTTTATTCGTTTATCCGTTTTTGCAAAAGCATTTCGTAAAAGGAGCCTTAACCGGCTCGTTAAAAGGCTAATGGGAGGGAATCGATATGAAGTTGGAACAAAAGGGAACCGTAGTGCTGGACTTGCGTCCCGGGCCGGGCAATCCGAGAAACAGTGAGGGCGCGTTTTTGGAATTAAACGATAGACGGCTCCTGTTTGCCTACAGCCGTTTTATCGGAGAGTCAGCGGACGATAATGCGAAGGCAAGCGTCGTGGCCAGGTATTCGTCCGACAATGGGGATACATGGTCGGATGAAGAAACAATCGCACAGCCGGAGGATCATGATGCCACGAACATCATGAGCGTATCATTACTTCGTATGGCCAACGGCGATATTGGACTTTTCTATTTGCTCCGTTTCGGTTGGCACGATATGCGGCTTCATGTGCGCCGATCGAACGACGAAGGCCGAACCTGGAGTGATCCCGTTTGCTGTGTGCCTGGACAAGGCTATTATGTCACGAACAATGACCGAGTCGTCCGATTATCTTCGGGGCGTCTGATTGTCCCTTGCGGCTTGCATAAGATGAAGGGTGACAGCAGAACGGATTGGAAGTCATGGGACTCGAGAAGCACCGCTTACTTTTTCCTTTCCGACGACGATGGATATACTTGGCGGGAGGCCAAAGGATGCGCCGCATTGTACGTTCCCCATTCCGACAGCGGCTTGCAGGAGCCCGGTATTCTCGAGCTGCATAACGGGGTGCTGTGGGCTTGGGCTCGGACGGACCTCGGCCGTCAGTACGAGATGTTCTCGATCGATGGCGGGGAAACGTGGAGCTTGCCGGTTCCATCCCGCTTCACGTCACCGAACTCCCCGTTATCAATGAAGCGATTGCCTGGCAGCGATAGCTTGGTGGCCGTCTGGAACCCGGTGCCGAACTACGAGACACGGACGATTGAGCGTCACTCATGGGGGCGGACACCGCTAATCGGCGCGATCAGCAAGGATGACGGCCGGACATGGAGCGGTAGATTCGCCGTGGAGCGCGACGAGGACGGAGGCGGCTATTGTTATACCGCCATCCATGCTACGATGGATGCCATCTTGCTCGCATATTGCGCGGGTGAGGCTGAGGACGGTATTTGCTTGACCCGGCTGAAAGTCAGGAAAATTGAATTATCCAGTCTCGAAATGGGTTCATGAATCGTATAAGATAAAGAGACAGGAATAAAAGCTGAGAGCGGATATCCGCTCTCAGCTTTATGTGCCTGCATTCCTGATTACAATTTATCAATGGAGGAGAATAGGTTGAAAGAGCTGGGATGGCAAGAGAAGCTAGTATCGGGAGAAGAGGTCACAATCGTGACCTATGGCGACAGCTGGACGTATGGAAGCTGCGCAGACGGTTGGATTGAGGCGAAGGCAGCAGGGTATAAGCATGAGATGATATACGGTTCCTGGGCGCTCCAACTGAAATCTTATGTAGAGGCGCTAAATGCAAAAGCGAGTTTAATTAATAAAGGACAAGGTGGTTGGAAAAGCATAACAGGACAAACAGCCTTCAATGAACGGGTTGCTAAATATGAGCCTGACTTGCTTATTCTGAACTTCGGAATCAACGATTGGAGGGCGGGCGTACCGATTGAAGCTTTCAGAAAAGCAATGGAAGAAATGATCGAGGAAGCCGGGAACATAAACTGTGAATGTGTTCTTTGGACAACCGGTCCGGTATCTTCCGTTCGCGGAGAAACCTTTGGTTGGGATGAGCCCGAGCAGGATACCCACTACCCCCATCTTTTTGATGAGTATAATAACGTTCTGAGGAGTCTCGCTGAACAATATCGATTGATCCTGATTGATGTAGAAGCGGTCATTGTAGAAAAGTGGCGAAAAGGGTTGGTCATTTCCGGCTTTTTCCTCGACGCCATCCATCTTCTTCAGCCTGGACATGATATTATTCTCCATTGCATGAAACAATCTATCTTTAACTCAGCATCCAACGTCACAGATAATAAGGGTTGACAACCAATCGCTTGATTGTTAAATTATAGTTGCATCGGTCATATGGTCTAACCATATTACATATTTCAAATTGGAGGCTGGATGTTCCCGCCTCCAAGATTTCGTGGAGCATTTCGTTGGTTCAGATCAACATTGACCGAAATGAGAACGCTTCCAGAAAAATTCCATATCTGGAGCAGGGGAGAGGAGAGACGAATATCGATTCAAAAAAAGAGAATAGAAAAAGTCGAAAATGATTGTGGTTACAAACATGAAGTAATGGAGTCGGAATGACCAAACTAGGATCTCAAGAAGGGATGGTATTATGAAAAAAATTGTTCTTATGCTCATCTTCTTTCTTTTTGCAGGGCTTATGCCTATCTCATCTGTCGGATCGACTGCCCATGCTGCCGAGTGGGCGGGGAGCGTGGGGTATCTAAACAATGACAGCGCTCCTCTAAGCGGTAAGTTGGCCAATTTTGGCCATTCGGGCGGTGCGTACTTTGATTTCTTCAATCGGAGTATCGGGATCGACCTCGGGGTATCCCGTACCTTCAACGAGATTAGACTTCATGACGAGAATAGCACCAACCGTGTAAATTCAAGCGCTAATATTTCGGTCTATATAAGCAACGACAACGTTACTTACACCCAATTAAGCGGATGGAGCTTTTGGAAAGCAGGCCAAGCGATCATCCTCAAGGATTTCACAGCAAGTGCGCGCTTCGTAAAAGTCCACTCCCATTTTACCGATGCCGGAGCTTCGGGGTCTTGGCTTACTCAGTCCAATTTGCAGCACATGCTTGAAGTACGTCAAGTAACGCCGCGATCGTCCTCAATCCCGGGGACTATAGGTTATGTCAATCAAGACTTCAACCCCGCAACTATGCCGATAGGCAACTGGGGAACCGTTGTTGCAGCAGCATTGGATTATAATTATCGAAGCCTGGGTATTGATCTTGGCTCCTCCCAACCATTCAATACCATTGAATTGGTGGAGAGTCAAGGACCTTCGCGTGTAGAAAAAACGGATTTATCCGTTTACGTAAGCAATGACAACCAAAGCTACACGAAAGTCTCCGATTGGAATTTTCTCAAGCTGCATAATCGGATCATCCTGTATAACATGAATACATCAGGACGTTATGTCAAAGTTCATAACCATATTGACGATACCTTGTTCACCTTTTCCAATACTAATTTACAAAACATGATCTATGTATCGAACCGGCCGGTGGGGGAATGGACTTCGTCGGGCGGAGGGACATGGCTGTATCAAAAGTCCGTTGAGGTTTCAAACGCCGGTACGTCCCAGATGTTAGACCGGTCCGTGTATATTACCAAAACCGCATTGGGCACCGATGCATTACAGTCTGCCGGAAAGCTGCAGCGGGACTTCAGGGACGTTCGGTTTGTCGATGGAGCGAACCGTGAGCTGGCTTATTACATGGACGATAACGGCTTTTATGTTAACATCCCGACGCTGAGTCCAGGCCTTTCAACGATTAACTTCTACTACGGCAATGCATCTGCGGAATTCGTCGGTGCCGGACAGGAAGGTCTTCAAGTGGAGTATGGGAATAAAACATTGATGGAGCATAATACTGCTGAGTTTAGGGATAATGTAAAACCCGAGATATTAGCCAATGGTGACATCTTAATGGTGGCTAATAGGGTACACGCTACAAACTCCCCAACCAGCGGCATTTATGCCAAGTATTCCTCGGACGGCGGCCGTACGTGGACAGCCCAAACCCAAATTGTGAACTTGAACGATGGGGGCCGGGACGAGCCGGCAAGCTTGTTCGTCGACCCTGCGACTGGGAAAGTAGTCTTATTCTTCTACTCGTATTATGGATACACAACGACCAATTGCTTGACGGCAGGAAACGCATGCCGCAACGATTTATACTATACCGTATCGACGGATCATGGACGCACTTTTGCACAACCGGTCAAAATAAACACAGGAACTCTTGAGTACAACGGAAACACTTATCCTATCAATTACAATGTCACATACACGAATCCGATTGAGCTTGTTAACGGAGACTGGATATTTCCGTTCGTCTATGTGAAAGCTCCAGATGGTTCCTTTGCGGTCAGCGTGCTGATTTCAACGGATAAAGGCAACACATGGACCAAAAGCGTGAGCCAGTTAGCCGTAAGCTCAAGCGGAAGCGAAGCGGGACTATCGGAACCGGCGATCGTGCAGCTGGCAGATGGATCTCTAACGATGTATATGCGTCAGCAGGTTCCTAATAAGTTCAAGTTGGCACAAGCCACATCAACGGATAACGGCAGAACCTGGTCGGTTCCGACAGATGCCCCTGTGTTCTCATCCAATACGATGTCGGTCTTGAAGCGTCATAGCAATAATGATATTTTGCTGCTGTGGCCAGGGAATAACACCTTTGGAGGAACCAGTTATTTGCGTAATCCGTTTACGCTGGCTTATAGCAAAGATGAAACAAACACATGGAACGGGATGCGCGATCTTTTGGGAAGAACACGTCTGTCTCAATCCGCTGTTAATCCTGCCAAACAATTGGTGACCCAACCGTCTTTGGTTGAGGTAGATCCAGATACGTATTTTTTCAGTTGGTGGGGATCGAATTGGTCAACAGCAACAACCCTGTTGATCGAAGACTTTAACCGTTACTTGTATCGGTCGCATGGTGTTTCCGACGATTTTGAATACTCCGAATTGAAAAATGACTATTGGTGGGAATTAGGAGGTTCGATTTCAACCAGCACCAATCAGTCCAAAAGCGGGGCCAGCTCATTGAGACTGCTCGACAATAACACAACCAATCTGACTGCCGGCAGCCGATTGTTCCCAGGCATCCGAAAAGGGACGATTAAATTCAGCCTATATGCGTCTAATCTGAGTGATTTGTTCAGCTTCTCCTTGCGTGAGCCGTACTCTTACGTTCATAATGCGCCGGGAACGGTATTTCAGTTCATGTTGGAAGGGGACGGTTCCTTAAGAGTGTACAATCGTGCAGGGAATCGTGTAGAGCTTCCGATCCAGACCGATATTACAACCGGAACCTGGCATGATTTTGAGCTCCATTTCGATGTGGCGGCCAAGCAAATCGGCGTTTGGGTGGATGGCTCCTTTAAAGGGACCGTTGAGAATTATTTGGATGGCAATCTAATCACGCATTTCAATATTGCTTCTGGGAGTACCGTATCAACAGGAACCGACGTATATATCGACAATTTAAATATTCAGGATACGGAAGCTGGGCTACCTATAGTAGGAGCGGTCGGGAGTGAACAATGGGCAGATTTCATGGCACCAAGTACGATAGCAGCCTTAAGTCCTGCCGGACCGAACGGATCTGGCAATTGGTACTCCAGCGATGTGACTGTAACTCTTGCTACCTACGATAACGTTCCGGGCGTTACTAGAACGGAATACCGTATCAACGGAGGGGAGTGGTCCGCATACGACCGAGAGTTCATCCTTACAGCTGATGGGATGAATAAGGTAGAGTATCGCAGTATTGACAGTGCCGGAAATGTGGAGGATGTAAACGAGACGACAATCCAAATCGACAAGACAGCGCCAATATTATCGTTAACATTGGATGTCACTAACATTAAAGTACCCAATCATAAGTTAGTACCCATTCATGCAACATTGAATTATAGCGATGGACTTTCTGGGATTGACTCTGTTGTTTTACGTTCGATTACCAGTAATGAGGCTGATAATGGCTTAGGCGACGGGAATCAGTCTAACGATATCCAAGACGCTCTATTAGGTACGGAGGATGTGTCTTTCAGTGTGCGTGCGGAGAGATCGGGCAATGGAGAAGGACGTGTTTATACAGTCACTTATGCAGCAATCGACCAAGCAGGGAATGAAACAACCGCTGTTGCAACAGTAACCATTCCTCATGATAGCTCAGGCAAGTTGTAACCGCTTTAAAAAGATATTGACAACGATCAGGTGAACCGATTATTCTATACTTATCATCTGGTCGAACCATCATCTACATTTACACCTCAATATCAATAAAATTCATTATCTTACGGCAACTTGGTCAGACCATCATACTATTAATTTATAGGAGAGGAGGAGGTTGGTCTTCTAATCTTGCAACTGACTTAAAAAGCTTTCATTGCAGGTTCCAATAAAGACGTTTAACATGACCAAATAGGCAATTATTCAGAGGGAGGGTCAATACATGAAAAAAGCGGTTTCTATAATAGCTATGTTATTAATAATCAGCTTGGTTGCTGCATGTTCCAGTTCTACTCCGGACTCCAAGCCCAGTGCAAGCGATAGCGGGGCCAAAGCCTCTGCTCCTCCAGAAAATGTTGAGCTTACATGGTGGGTAGACGCACGCGAGGATGTGCAGACCGCTTATACAGAAATCAAAGCTGCATTCGAAAAAGCGAATCCCAACGTAAAAATCAACATGGTGAAGACGCCCGACGATAAAATAAATGAGCGCATCAGCATCGCTGTGAATACGAATCAGCTTCCCGATATTCAGCAGGGTGGATACTTCTGGCCATTGACTTACGCAAGCAAGGACCTCCTCGTTCCGTTGGACGATATTATTGATAAAGATGATTTTGAAACGAACACGCTTAACGCAATGTCGGTCAACAAAAAAGTCTACATGTTCCCCAACAGTATGACCGCAGGAGCGATGCTGGTAAATCGCGATATTTTCAAGGAAAAGAACGCTCTCGATCTTATTCCGACCAATATGGGCACATGGACATATGACCAGTTTCTGAAAGCTGCCAAAGCAGTTAACGATCCAGCCAAGCAAATCTACGGGTTCGGTACTTATGCCGGCGATATCGGCGGAGACCAAGGTCACAATATGTTCCTCTGGGGCTTCGGAGCCAAAACTTGGTCAGATGACAACACAAAAGCTGTTCTGAACTCCAAGGAAGGCGTAGAAGGACTTGATTTCTTGTTGAAGATGATTGATGAAGGTGTCGTGCCTCCTGGAGCAGCGGGGCTGAAGGCTGGAGCAGTGATCAACGAGATGTTCGTTCAAGGCAAGATTGGCATGACATTCGGAAGTGTAGGAAACGTCGCTGCCTTCAATAAAGCGTTCAGTGATGGAAGCGCTAAGAAATTCGATTTCGATCTGGTACCGTACCCTTCCAAGGATGGCAAAACATCCAACACTGTCTTCTTCGGCTACGGCACATGGGTATGGAATACCAAGAATAGCACAAAGATCAAATGGTCTAAGGAATTCGTGAAATTCATGAACAACAAGGAAAACTCGGAAAAGATGGCGAAAGCACCGTCCGTGCTTGCCACTCGCAAGTCATTGGCCAAAAACTATGAAGAGAATTCCTATCAAGGTAAAACAATCAAATTGTTCAAATACGCCGGCAACATCGGAGCAGCCATTCCGGGTTACGCTGAAACCCGCAGTGCCTTGTTCCCTGAACTGCAGGCGGCATTCACTAAGAAGAAAACCTCCCAGCAAGCGTTGGACGATTGGGTGAAAAAAGCGAACGAAATCATCGCAGCTAATTCGAAGTAGGGACAGAAAGTTCGGTTGGAGATCCCGTGCAGGCGGGATCTCCGATCAGTTTAATGAAGATTGGGGTTTTGCCGATGTCATCAAGGTTGTATAAGGAATTCTGGGGTTATTTCTTCATCGCTCCATTCTTGCTCTTATTCCTGTTATTAGAGATTTATCCGTTTCTGGATGCGATCTACATGAGCTTGTTCGATTACGGGATCGGCCGAAAGGAATGGGTAGGGCTAGACAATTATGTATATCTGCTGAAGGACGAAGTTTTTCGCAGAGCGATCCTGAATACCTTTATCATAGTCCTCGGCGTGGTCCCGTTATCGGTTGTGATCTCGCTCCTCCTGGCCAGCTTGATTATTCATAAGTCGGCTGCGCTTGCATCATTCTTCAGGGCCAGTTTTTATTTGCCGATCGTAACGTCTCAGGTCATTCTATCCATTACTTGGTTATGGATTTATAACCCGGTAAGCGGAGTCGCGAATTATGGTTTGTCAGTGTTGGGCATTAAGCCCGTTATGTGGTTATCGGATGAAACATTCGCGCTTCCTGCAATCATTCTTGTCATCATTACTTGGGTAGTCGGACAGCCGATCATTCTGTATTTGGCCGCTCTGGGCAACATCCCTCCGACGTATTATGAGGCAGCTTCCATCGACGGGGCTTCGCCCTGGAGACAGTTCTGGAACATCACATTGCCCTTACTTAAACCAACGACTTTATATGTTGTTGTCACGTCCACCATTGGCGCCTTCCAGACGTTTGTCGTCGTCCAATTGTTGACTGGCGGCGGACCGAGCTATGGCACAACTACCATCATGTACTTGTTATACGAGACTGCCTTCAAATTTGGCAAGCTTGGAGTGGCATCTGCAATGGGCGTAGTGTTGGCTATAATGATTTGTATACTCTCGGTCATACAGTTCAAATTTTTCAAAACCGACGTCGAATATTAGAGCGGGGGGTAGAACAGATGGTCAAAATATTATTGAAATGGGCTTCGAATTTCATCCTGTACGCCCTTGCCGCTTTTTTCTTATTCCCGCTTTATTGGATGATAACCGGTTCGTTCAAGGATCAATCAACAACAATCAAGATCCCTCCGGAATTTTTCCCATCCAATCCGACTCTCATTAATTATTTGCAGCTGACTGAGAACAGTATGATTTACTATTGGCTGTTGAATAGCGTCTTGGTCGCCGTTATCTCTACGGTTCTGGCTTGTATGATCGCAACCATGGCGGGATATGCGTTCACCAAACATGAGTTCACGGGCAGAGTTGTGATTTTCGGAGCGGTCATTACGACAATGCTAATCCCAAGACAGCTCGGACTTGTCCCTATGTTCTCGTTAATGGTCGATTTGAACTTGGTCAATACGCTGACGAGTGCCATTCTGCCTGTGCTTGCGCTGCCATTCGGGGTGTTCCTGATGAAACAGTTCAGCCAGACTGTACCCAAGGAGCTGTTAGAAGCAGGGAAAATGGACGGATGCAGTGAAATCGGACTGTTTACGAGAATATTCCTTCCGGTCGTGAAGCCAGGAGTTGGGGCGCTTGCGATATTTATTTTCTCGTTTGCCTGGAATGACTACTTGTGGCAATTGGTTATGCTCGGCGATAATAAGAAGATGACGATCAATGTAGGCATCTCTACGCTGATCAGTGAATATGTGGCGAACTACGGAGCACAAATGGCAGCCGCAACGCTTGGTTTCATCCCGATTTTCATCGTGTTCCTCACATTCCAGAAATATTTTGTCAAAGGCATCACTGTAGGAAGTGTTAAAGGATGACCTGGAGAGAAGGCGTGAAAATGTTAAAAACGGAGAAAGTCAATCTTTCCCAAACCGTAAGTGAACGGATTAAGGGCTATATTCTTAGTAATGAACTAAAAGAAGGAGACAAGCTGCCCTCCGAGAAACAGTTTATTGAAATGCTCGGCGTTAGTCGTACTGTTGTTCGCGAAGCATTGAAATCTTTGGAGATGCTGGGAATTGTCAAAATAAAAACCGGAGATGGAATTTACGTAGACAGCTTGTCATTGAAACCGGTCATGGATCAGTTGTCCTTTCGGTTAAGACAAAGTGAGACTAAGATGAAAGAATTGTGGGCTACCCGACGCATTCTTGAACTTGGCGCAGTAGAGATGGCTATCGAGCGATACGATCTTGAATTAATTGAACGCATGGAATATTGGAATGACGAGATGGCGAAAAGAATCGAGCAGCGCCAGGTCCCCTCTGAAGAGGATCTTCAATTTCATCAGTGTTTGTTCAAGGCCACAGGAAACGAAACCTATTACCAATTCAGCGAAGTGCTGACTGATTTCTTTATCACGATCAGAGAGGTTCATTTCGGCAACGTGGATGATACCAAACTGTCGCTTGTAGAGCATCGAAATATTGTCAAAAAGATTAAGCTAAAAGATACGGACGGGGCCAAACGCGAGATGGAGCATCATTTGCGGCCGCTCAGAAAATATATCGAATAAAACTAGTTTACTAGTGTTAAAGGAGTCTTATCATGATCATAGGTCATATCGGTGAACGAGAGAGCGAGCATTTTTACTCCCCAGCACTAAACTCTGCATTGGAGTTTTTACGGAATACGGATTTCACTAGTACCGCTAACGGGAAAATCGAGATTGACGGTGCGAATTTGTTCGCTATTGTTTCCGAGATGAATACCCGATATGCGGAAGAAGCTCTTGGTGAATCCCATGAACAACATACGGATATTCATTTCCTACTTCAGGGGAGTGAGCGAATCGGATTTACAGTATCGCCGCTCCAGTCCGCAGTGGATAGAGATTTATTAGAGACAGAAGATGCTCTCCTGTACCGTGAGGTCCAAGAAGAATCATTCGTGCAGCTCCATCCAGGGATGTATGCAGTCTTCCAACCCGGAGAGATCCATCGCCCAGGATGCTGCGGGGGAGCCCCTGAGCAGATCCGCAAGGTAGTAGTGAAGATACACAACCGCTTTCTGGAGGTCACATCTTCAAGCCCAAGTGCGGTACGCCCAGAGTCCCACAAATGACAGGATCCCGAATATAATATTAATCCAGCCCATAACACGGGCTATTTTTTTTTCCTTGTACATTGCCGCGAACTCGTAGCTTTTGACATCCAACACCAGAATCAATAACCCTGAAACGATCCATAAAGTAATCGCGTAACTGAGGAAGCCGATGCTTTCGGTCATAGTCTGGATCCCCCGTTCCTTCCTTTTATTGAGCTTTCATTCCGACCCGTCGAATATTGGTGCTTACCTTGAATTCAACAGTAATATCCTGGAACATTTCCTGCCAACGCTCCTTGGTCCTTATCTGCTGATTCCAGTAGCGAGGCTCTTTTGCTCGCACATATTCTCCGAAGCCGTAAATATCCGATCCTTTTTCCTGTGTTTTTTTAATCAATTCCTCGTAAGTTTTTACAAGGGATTCGGCGTTTTGCTGTTCAATTTTTTTGAGAATATCAGAGTTAATGACTAGGGCATGCTCATTAATTTTTTCCTCCAAGTTAATTTCAGTAAAGACGGTTACGGTGAAATGGGGGAGCCCTTCCCGGATTTGAAGCTCAAATTGCGATTTACGGTTGGTAGCATAGATGGTTACCGTTTCCTGAGCCCCTTCAATCTTAATAAACCCGCGGTATCCTGCTGGATTTAGTCCTTTTATTCCCATATATCCAGCGATTTCGAACGGTTTCGTTGAGCCTACCATTTTCGGTCCTTGGAAATAAGCCAATCCTTCGAGTTGAATATTATCATCTTTCAAAAGTTCAACGTATGGAAGAAAGGCTTCCTGCCCTTTCTTTGAAGTATTGCTCCAGAACATACCGACGTAATCAAATGGGAATTTGCCCAGCTTTACTGCGTTATCCAACGTCGACATCAGATACAGTGTAGGCACTCGTTCCAGTCTCGGAGCTGCTTTCATCAACTCTTCGGCTGGACCTTTTGATATCATCATCCAGGCCATTCTTCGCACTTCCGAGTTGCGCCTGAAGTAATCGTTCAAATTTTGCAAGCCCTTTCTGGCCACTTCCTCCGATACAACGATAACACGCAAATGCCCGAAGAACAGTCGGCCTGATATTTGCTGCTGCAGATTCATAATGGCATCATCGATCGTATGACCAACCACATCAATGACCCATAAGGTTTGCTCTCCGCCTGCGCTGCCTCCTCCGCTTTCTCCAGGTCCCAGCTGAATCCTTCCAGGGAGTGCAATCGCTACGGCAACGCGTATCATATCTTTGTTTGGCGCAGGGAACGCTTCTTGAAGATGGGAAACTTCTTCCTCTTGTTCCTCGGCCTCTGGATCAGCACGGTCGACAGAAATACCCAAGACTACGGCGCGTTCTTCAATTTCCAACCGATCCCAGCAACCCGTCAGGAAAGGAACGGTAAGCAGGAGAAGACAGAGCACTTTAACCGCTTTTGTTGATGGGCTTGTTCCCATAACGATCCCCTCTTTTCTTGCGAATGACTGAGATCACTAGTAATAGGGCTGGATAAACAATGGTAATAAAGAGTCCTATACGCCCGACGTTCTCAATGATGGAGTACATATTGATAATATTGCGGGGAAGCATGGCCGTAATAAAAACGAGGGGCAGGATGAAGAAGGCGAGCATTTTGTGATTTTGTAAGCGAAACAGCTTGCTGATCGAATGAATGGTAAGAAAATAACTCGACAACAATGTGGTGAATACAGCGGTCACCCAGACGGCAAGAAAGGCAGCATCCAGACGTTCCAGAATATTTGCCGGCAATGAAGTCGCCTTCGCTAACTCCAACGTGGGCCAGAGCAGCTTCTTGATCTCTTCCGAGCCGAATACGCTGACTGTGGCTGCCACGGTCGTAACATAGAGCATTCCGGCAATGAGCATTCCCCAGATCGTTGCTTTCATCGCTTTCTCCGGTCGACGCATGGACGGGATCACCGTAGTCAGAATAAAGGAGCCTTGGAATAAGGCTGCTACTGTCAGAACTCCTGTCAGCATACCCTTGGGTTCATTGCCCCAGATCGGTTGGAGGTTGATGACGTCAGCATTTTTCAACGAGAGTGCAACGATCACAAGAGCAGGGCCTAATAAGGCTGGAAAATAAAAGTGATGAATGTAAGCAAACGTTGTGATGTTATTCCGAGTAGAAAAAGCAGCGAGTAACAGCATGGCAATAACCGTGATTTCTAAAGGTGTCTTGGTAAGTACGGAAGTAACAACTACCTCTCCGAATTCACGTGCCGTTAGAGAGGTCAGAATAGCAAAAAACAGGATAATACAAGCACTTCCGATCCATGAGGCCCATTTGCCAATAATATCTTCCCCATATTGAATAATCGTTTTGTTGGGAAACCGCATACCTAGCATAGCTACGAACGACAACCCGACAAAGGAGAGTATCAATCCGAACAAGGTAACGAGAGGAGCGCCCGAATCGGCAGCGCGAACAGCAAACAGAGGGAGCGGAAGTACCCCTACCCCTATAATAGTGCTTATAAGAATGGCTGCTGTCTGGATTACTGTGATATGTCGAGTCGGCTCCATACTGTGCATTCTCCTTCTAACTAGCTAGTCTAGGAATCTACATGTTATCCGTTGGGTTCTTATGATCATCCGCACCATTGTCGTTCACTCTGGTTTTGTCTACAGGATGCAGGAAGGAAGGTCTATTCTTCATCCATGAGAATGGACCGCGTGCCAACAAATCTTTCATTCCTTGGAAATTTCCAGGAACTAGCGGGCTCAAGTATGGTACGCCAAAAGATTTTAAAGTGAGCAGATGATTGGCAATAATGATCAAGCCGATCACAACGCCATAAAGCCCGAATATACCAGCCAATATAATGAGCGGGAAACGCAGAAGCCTCAGCGCAAGCGCCGCATTATAGGCCGGTGTCGCGAATGATCCGATGGTCGCTAACGCGATAATGACGACGGTGATAGGACTTGCGAATCCGGCAGCAACCGCCGCCTGCCCGATAACCAGAACACCAACGATAGATAGCGCGCCGCCTACCTGCTGCGGCAATCGGATCGTAGCTTCCCTTAATACTTCCATCGATATTTCGATTACAAGAACCTCTACGATGGCAGGGAAGGGGACACCGGCCCGTCCGCCTGCCACGGCAACGGCGAACTCGGTCGGGATCAATTCTGGATTGAAGGAAATAATCGATACATAGAGCGCAGGGAATACAAGGGAAAACATTAGAGCTACAAGCCTGGCCATACGCACAGCACTCATTAACAGGAATCTTTCCGTATAATCTTCTACGGTTTGATAGAACTGACTAAAAACAGTAGGAACCAACAACGCTAATGGAGAGCCGTCAACCATAATCGCGACTCTGCCCTCCAGCAGATTAGCGACTACTTTATCCGGTCTCTCCGTATATTGAACTTGCGGGAAAGGGGAGTAGTGATTGTCCTCTATGTATTGCTCCAGATAACCTGAATCGAGGATAGCATCCACATCAATCTTGGAAAGACGCTGATACACTTCCTTAACCGTATCAGGGTTTGTAACGCCTTCCAGATAGCAGATCGCGACTTTGGATTTGGTTCTGCGGCCGATCTCTATGGTCGTGAAACGAAGATCGGGGGTTTGTAAACGATAACGCAGCAGGGCAAGATTCGTTCCCAGCATCTCAATAAAGCCTTCACGGGGACCGCGGATAACCTGCTCCGTTGCTGGTTGATCTACAGCCCGTTTATCAATACTCCGAGTACCAATCAGAAAGGCTTCATCCAAGCCTTCTATAACCACAACCGTTTCACCGCGAGAAATGCCTGCTATTAATTTAGTAAGCTGCGATTCTAGTTTCCCTTCACTATGGTACAAGGTATCGTTGAATAGAATATCCTTTAACTGATCAACCTCAATGATTCTTCCTTCCAGATGAGCAGGGACGTACATCAATGGTTTTAATATAGTAGTATTAATCAAGCCCTGATCAATCATATTGGCATAATAGAACATGACGGCAGGATGCTTACCGAATACATGAAAACGACGCATTACAAAGTCGCCGTTCACGCCTAACAGACGTTCGACAAAGGTGATGGTCTCCTCCAGATTTCCACTGACTCTCTCATTCTGATATTTATTCAAAATTTGATCAGGAGCAGGAGCGTTCCGGATTATCTGTTTCCTCGGCTTTCTGAACGACTTGAATATCGACATTTTCACACCTCCTCCTGCAAATTCTATTTTCTTCACGAAGAAGCTAGCGATTTATGCTATGTTTCCATCTTTGACATATAAACCGCGGTTTAAACGGATGTTCCAAAATTAATAGAGTTAGATTCAATCTCTGATAAAGATTCACTTTAATCAAAATTTACCCCAAAACTGGATACCAATAAGTTCCAATCGTTGTTACAATGAGGAAGTGATTGCATGGAAAAGATTTCGGTTTGGACAAAAGGAGGACCAGCATTTGAGCGTTTTGGAACAAGAATTAACTAGAACCCAAGCGAATTCAGGAACAGGTAAAACTGTCTTGACTGTGCAGACAAATTTGTCGGACACGGGACAACCTGGAGAAACTATTCTAGACATCCGAGACAATGGGGTTTACATCCGTAATGGCAATGGGGAAGAACGTGTGCTCGAGCTAGAGAGCATGAAGGAGGTCCGGATCGTTGCTGCCATCGGCGGGGGTGTTCTGATCGCCGATACGGAGGAAGAGGCTGTTGTTCTCGCACGTTATACATCGGCGTTGAACAATCAGATGAACTTCGCCGCGAAGACGATGAATGCTCTAATCCGCAGCGAAGAACTGCCGGTGATGTCCTTGAAGGATTTGCCGCGGTTATGCGGGAGCTGTCAGAGCCGGCTTCCGGATGGCACGAACCTTTGTCCAAGCTGCTCGAATAAGGGGAAAATAATCGTCCGCTTACTCCGGTATGCGAAACCTTACAAGCTCCAGATGGTTGTAGCCGCTCTGTTAATGATGGTTGCCACCTTGATGGAGCTCGTACCGCCCTATTTGACCAAAGTTATTGTCGACGATGTTCTCCAGCCCAAATCCGTGGGTGAAACGCTGATGTGGCTCGTAATTGCACTGGCCGGGACCCGGGTGATGCTGACCTTGATGCAGACCCTTCGCGGCTATATTGGCGTCTGGGTGGGCGGCAAGCTGATGGGAGACATTAGACGGGACACGTACCGTTCATTGATGAGCTTGTCCCTCAGCTTCTTCGACAGGAGGCAGACGTCCCAGTTCATCGGCCGCATCAATAGTGATTCGGAAGCGATGCGCCAGTTCCTCACGGACGGCATCATCTGGATTACAGGCCAAGTATTAATGCTAGTAGCGATCATCAGTGTAATGGTCAGCCTTGATTGGAAGTTAGCTCTGCTGGCTCTTCTCCCGACACCTTTGGTGTTGTTCGCTTCCATGGGCATCTGGCCGATCATCCATAAGCTTTGGTACAAACAATGGCGGGCTATGAACCGAATCAATATGCTCGTAGGAGATGCGCTTCAAGGCATTCGGGTCGTAAAAGCATTCGGACAGGAGTCCTCAGAACGGAGCCGATACGGGGACGCGAACGAGGAGCTTGTGAAGCAAGGGATTCGCATGGAGGGTATTTGGTCGGGCGTGTTTCCATTCTTCTCCCTTATTACGACGTCTGGTGCCTTGCTCGTCTGGTATTATGGCGGCTGGAATGTTGTTCAGGGGGGATTGTCGCTCGGTACGCTGATAGCGTTTACAGTGTATTTGAACATGTTCTTCGGGCCTCTGCAGTGGTTCAGTCAGGCTATGAACTGGACCAGTCGGGCACTAGCCGCAGCCGATCGAGTGTTTGAGATTATGGATACCCAGACGGACGTGCCTACTTCGTCCAACGCACGCACGATTCCGCGAGTGGAGGGCAAGGTGGAGCTTGTCCAGGTTACTTATGGGTACGAGAAGCATCATCCCGTACTGAAGGATGTTAATCTGAAGGTCGAGCCGGGCGAGATGATCGGATTGGTGGGACACTCCGGTGCCGGCAAGTCCACGATGATTAACATGATCTGTCGGTTCTATGATCCCGATCAGGGTGAGATCCGTGTCGATGGGGTTCCCCTGAAAGAGATCGACCAGGAAGACCTGCGCAAGCAAATCGGAGTAGTCCTGCAGGAAACGTTCCTGTTCGATGGAACGGTTGCGGAGAATATCGCTTATTCCAAGCCGGACGCGACTCCTATTGAGATTATGCGGGCGGCCAAAATCGCGAACGCACATGACTTTATTGTTCGCATGCCGGACGGGTATGACACTCGAGTGGGAGAGAGAGGTCATCGGTTGTCCGGAGGGGAGAAGCAGCGGATCGCCATTGCCCGTGCTATCGTGCATGATCCGAGAATTCTCATTCTCGACGAGGCAACCGCATCTGTCGATACCGAGACGGAGCGGCAAATTCAGGAGGCGATCTCCCGACTGGTGAAAGGCCGAACAACGTTTGCTATCGCGCACCGTTTGTCCACCTTGCGGAACGCAGACCGGCTCGTTGTGCTGGATAAAGGGAAGATTGCCGAGATCGGAACGCATGACGAGCTGCTCGAGCAGCAAGGCATTTATTACAAGCTCGTGGAAGCACAGAAGGAAATGTCGAAGATTCGGGGGGTTGAGGCCGGATGAAGGAGCTCTACGATATTACTTTGCTTGAGCCAGCGAAGGCTCATTTCGTACGCTCGCCAGGAGGTATGCTGACCCTTGATACGGGGACGGATTTTTACCCTGAAATACTGCTTTATCGGGCATTTCCTTTGTCCATGCAAGAGCGGTTTATATCCGTACGTAATGCCAAAGGGGAAGAGCTTGGCGTGATTGAGGATTTGGCTGAGCTGCAACCGGACAGCCGTGAGGCTGTGCGAATGGAGCTGAGCTTTCGGTATATGATTCCGAAGGTGACCCGGATATTGAAGATCAAGCAGCTTCCGGGAATGTGGCGATGGGATATGGAGACGACGCTTGGTCCGATTAAGCTGACGATGCGCAACCTTCATGAACATGTGCAGCGAGTAGGCCGAACCGGGCTGCTGCTGACGGATCTGGATGGGAACCGTTGTGAAATTACAGACACGGAGAACCTGGATGCCAACAGCCGAAGGCTGCTCGGGCAAGTATTTTGATCATAAGAACTCATTAATGCTATTAAGGATCATTAAGGCTGCTGGATGGTTTTCCATCTTGCGGCCTTTTTTTAACGGATGGGGAGTCCTAACATTGAGTTTCACTAAGTAGTTGTCGGATTTACTTGATTTTTCCATACTTTTGAACTATATTAATAATATTAATATAAATAATATACATAACAATAGGAAAGGAGCTTCCAATCGATGCAATTGCAGGCCAAGTACGTAGCACTCGCTTTACTTAATAAAAGGCCGATGACGGGATATGAGATTAAAAAGGAGTTTGAAGGGACGATCTCGTTTTTCTTTGATGGGAGCTACGGGAGTGTGTATCCGACACTGAAGAATCTCGAGAAGGAAGGCTGTATAGAGAAACAGACGATTGTACAGGATGATCGTCCGAACAAGAACGAGTACTCCATTACAAGTGCAGGAAAGGAGCTGCTTGCTCAGTATTTTATGGAGCCTTTGTTGGAGGACAATGTGCGGTCTGATCTATGTATGCGATTGTTTTTTGGAGAAAAGGAATCTGCAGAGGATGTTAGGTCTTGGATCGAGCAAGGACTGAAGCAGCATGAGAGTAAGCTGAGTATTTTGCAGGACATTCATAATGAGCACCATCAGCACATGCCGAAGCATCAGCTTCTGTCACTGACGATTGGTCTGCGGTATCATCAAGCCAAAATTGCAGCGCTGCAAGAGTGTTTGGAGCTGTTGAATTCGAATTGAGGAGGATGGAACATGGGTATTCTAATATTCCTGCATGTGTTAGGAGTTGTGTTATTCCTTGGAAATATAGTTACGGCAGCTTTCTGGAAGCTGTCTGCGGAGCGGAGCAAGGATACTGCGCATCTGGTACGAGTAACTCGCAACGTGATGAAGGCTGATTACTGGTTTACGCTGCCGGGTGTAATTATGCTGCTGGCTACGGGGCATATTATGGCGACTATTCGAGGGTATTCCTTCATGGAATGGAGTTGGATGACGATTTCTGAAGCGCTATTCGTTATTAGCGGCGTGATCTGGATAATTATTCTAATCCCCGCGCAGCGCAGGATGATCAAGGAAAGCGCGCTCGCTGCTTCGATGAATAACCCCTTATCTGCAGCTTATTGGAAAGCGTCCCGCACTTGGGATGTGTTCGGCACCCTTGTCATTATGCTTCCGCTTGCCGTGCTGTATTTGATGATGACGAAGCCGTTCTGATTTCAACGCTAAGCCGTTACAAAAAATAGGTCGATTATGGTCAGATGCCACCATGATTGATCTGTTTTTTTGTTATCTTTGTTTTCTTGCCGTTGTTAGTCAGAAACAGTCTCAAATTTCTTAACATGCCTTTCAATGAATTCTGCTACAATAGGTTCTAAGTTTTGTTTGAATTGGACGGTTAGGGAGTTGGAGTCGTTGAAGCTGCTGCGGGTCATTCAGCATTCATTGAAATGGAAGCTGATTTTGTTTATCTCAACAATTGTGCTGTTTACGGCTTCTTCCATTGCGTTGTTCAGCTATTATGAAATGTCACGAACGATTCAGACTGATATTGAACGGTTCAGCACCCAGATTTTACTGCAGGCCAATTTGAACTTAAGCCGCTATTACCGCGAATACGAGCAGGGCTTCGTCATGATGGGAGGGAGCCGGGAGTTCGACAATTGGCTTCGCGCGCAGCCGGAGGATACGTTTGAACTAGCTCGCAGCTTCAATCAGATGACGGAACGATATTTCAATTCATTCGCTGAAGAGCATCCCGAAATTTTGTCGATTACTCTCTATAATAAATCAGGTAATGAGAACCGGTTTCTGTTTACGAAGAGCAATCTGTATCTGCGTCTCAATTATTCCATGAGGAATGAAGCCTGGCTTAAGGACATTACATTTACCGGAGGAATCCATCGTTTCGTGAAACAAAGCGATAACTACACGAACGGTGAAGGAAAGCTGACAAGAATACCGGTCATGACCTTAATTAAGGAGTTTCAAATTAACAGCATCCAAGGGTACTTAAAGATGGACGTGTCCCTGGCCAATACGTTAGAGATATTGAGCAAGATTCGCTTAGGAGAGCAAGGAATAGGCATTATTATTGATGAACGTGGACAGATTATCGCACATCCCAACGCTACCAGTGTGGCGGAGCAATTAAATCAGGAGCTGGTCAGGCAAATAAGGGACACTCCGGGTGGGTCCTTCTTCAACAAGGCTACCAATGAAATGGTTATTTACGAAACAATTCCTCAAACGACCTGGAAGACGCTGATTATGGTTCCTTATAAGGATGTGGCCCGAAGCATATATAAGGTGAAAAATATTATGATCGTCATTGCATTGACGAGTCTAGTCGTGTCCATCTTGCTCGTGATCGCGGTGTCCTCCTCGATTACGAAGCGTCTGCTGCAGCTGCGAGCAACTATGAAGCTTACCGAAATGGGGAATTTCGAAGTAAGGGCAGAGGTAAGCGGCGAGGATGAAATTGCGAATTTATCAAGGAATTACAACAAAATGCTCGAAAGTCTGGAAACGTCCATTCTGCAGTTGACCGAGTCCAGGTTGTTGCAACAGGAAGCGGCAATGTCTGCTCTGCAATCGCAAATCCATTCCCATTTTCTCTACAATGCGCTCGAATCTATTAATGCCATGGCGAATCTGGCAAACCGTCCTGAAATCGGGCAAACGACGATTGCCTTATCCAATATGCTACGGTACACATCGAATTATAGGGATACGACGGTTACATTGAAGGATGAGTTCAATCATTTGAGTGATTACATTCATATTATCCAAGTGTTATATGGAGAGGCTGTAATATTCGACTATCATATTCCCGAGGCATGCTTAAAGGCTTCCTGTCTGAAGGCCATTATCCAGCCTTTGGTGGAAAACAGCATTAAGCATGGATTGGAGCGATCGGGAGAAGTTTTGCGCATGAAGCTATCCGTAGTTATTGGAGCAGACGGATATATTCGCATTCAAATTGTGGATAATGGGGGCGGATTTGCGGAAGCGAAGCTGATTGAATTAAATGATCTTCTCAATGCGGATCATCCCCAGTACAAGTATAAGCAGCTGTCTCGAGTAGGTCTGTTGAACGTGCATTATCGCTTAAGAATGTATTACCCTGATTCTAGCAGCGGTGTGTTCATCGCCAATGATCACAGCCATCAAGGAGCAATCGTTCAGCTCGTATTTCCGGCTAAATGGCATGAACAGGAAGGTGGACTTATATGATTCGAGTGTTAATTGTTGATGATTCCCCGATTATTCGCTCGAGTCTAAGCAAATGGGTGGATGAATCGAGTGACAGCATAGCCGTTGCTGGAGAGGCTGCCAACGGACTTGCTGCATTGGAATGGTTGGACTCGTATCATGCGGATATATGTGTGACCGATGTTAGAATGCCCCGAATGGATGGACTGGAGTTAATTGGAGCCATCAACGAACGGTATCCCTGGATGGCATGTATCGTGGTCTCGAGCTATGACGATTTCGAGTATGCGAAGCAGAGCATTCAACTGGAAGCGGTCGATTATATTCTGAAGCCCGTGGATGCGAATATTTTACATCATGCTTTGAAGAAAGCAGCGTTGAAGCTCGACAAATCGAGAAGGCAGTTTGCAGCCCATCTTTTTATTAAGAAAACTCCGTTTCATCGACCATGGCTGGAGCGCTGGCTGGAGCAGCTCAGAACAAGAAATGTCAGTACTTTGCCACTGCTTATAGTAGATACGCTTGAAATGCTTGAGGAATGGGTAGAGGGTCGGTACGACTTGCTTAATGCGTTATCTATGACGTGGTTGAATATGGTGATAGAAGAATTGAAGATTGGCAAACTTAATCTGGCGCTGGATTTCGATGAAGGCGAGGATATCGGGCTTGGTGAGAAGCGGTTGCCCAAAGATCAGCTAAGAAGCTATTACAGACTTTGTGCTGTTAGGCGCTTGGAGGAAGGGGCTTATTTTCTGATCGAGAAGATGAATACGGTTCATGACCAGCAGAGCGTGAAGCTGGTTGAGGATATTAAAGCCTATATTGAGCAGCATTATGCGAAGAAGCTCTCCTTACAGGAGGTGGCCGACTATGTGGCGATCAGTAAAAACTATATGTGCGGCATTTTCAAGCAGGAGACGAGCATGACCATCGGCAATTATATAGTTTTCGTGAGAATGCGGGAGGCGAGGGAGCTGCTGTTGAGCACTTCGCTCAAGAGCTATGAAATTGGCTTGCAAGTTGGCTATGAAGATGTCATTTATTTCGGTCTGCTTTTCAAAAAGCAATACGGTTTCAGTCCGATGGACTATAAGAAACGAATCAATCAATGAATCCGGGAATAAGGAAGCTGTCCGCCATTAACAGGGATAGCTTTTTTTGTACATTCTGAATATCGTCTATATAAATCGGATTTCTCTACAATGTTACAGAAAACGAGCAGCCGCTATACTTGGATATATATCACATACAGTAACGAAATAGAGGAGAAGTCGGAATGGAGAACAAGATAAACACCGCTCATGATGCAGTCCAGTCCACAATCAGCCTGCCGAAGGCGAGGGAAAGATCACTGCTTCAGTACGTACTCCGACATCAGGCTTTGTATATTATGCTTGTTCCAGGAGTGCTGTATTTTATCGTATTCAAGTATGTGCCCATGCTGGGCGCTGTGATTGCATTTCAGGATTACAATATTTTTAAAGGCTTCATCCATAGTGATTGGGTAGGATTCAAATGGTTCCATCAGCTGTTTACGTACCCGCAATTCACTAGGCTGTTCAAGAACACATTAATTATCAGCTTCTACCAGATTGTGTTTGCGTTTCCCGCGCCCATTATTCTTGCTTGCCTGTTGAATGAGCTCACGCATATGCGCTTGAAAAGATGGGTGCAGACGATCGTTTACTTGCCGCATTTCTTGTCATGGACAATCATTTTTGGCCTAGCGTATGCATTGCTGTCGCAGCAGGTGGGATTAGTCAATCATCTCATCGTGCAGAGCGGAGGGGAACCGATTCATTTCTTTCAAACCCCGGCTTATTTCCGAACGATTATAGTATCGTCAGGAATATGGAAGGAAATGGGTTGGAATTCGATCATCTTTTTGGCTTCATTGGCTGGGATAAGTCCTTCCTTGTATGAAGCGGCGAAAATCGATGGAGCGGGTCGTTGGAAGCAGTTCATCCATATTACGATTCCAGGATTGCTGCCTGCCGTTATGATTCTCATGTTGCTGAAGATCGGCTATGTGCTGGATTTGGGCTTCGAACAAATTTATATCTTTCTAAATCCGCTCACGTTTGAAACCGGCGATGTTCTCGATACATTCGCCTATCGGGCAGGGATATTGAACGGGCAGTACAGCTTGTCTACCGCGATCGGTCTTTTCAAATCTGTGATAGGGCTGCTGCTGCTAATCATTGCCAATCGGACGAGTCGGGCGACAACAGGGGAGTCCTTGTACTAGGGATCACAGAGGGAGAAGTGGAATATGGGAATTAGGAAATCTCTAGGAGAACATGCGTTTGATGTTTTTAACATTATATTTCTATTGCTTCTAAGTGCAATTGTAATATTTCCGCTGCTTCACATCGTAGCAGGCTCACTTAGCTCAGCTAATCTGGCCGATTTGTCCAAAGTGACCATTTGGCCTAGCGGTTTTACACTGAGCAATTATGAGAAGGTCATCAGCAACCCGATTTACCTGAGATCGTTCGGAGTTACTCTGATCGTGGTTGTCTGTGGAACTTTACTTAATCTGGCCATGACGATTTTTACAGCTTATCCTTTGACAAGGACTTACTTGAAAGGACGCAAATTTGTACTGATGTTCATCGTCTTCACAATGATTTTTCAAGCACCGCTCATCCCAACCTACTTGGTTGTGAAAGCGCTAGGCTTGCTGGATACGCTATGGGCATTAATGATTCCAAGCGCTATTGGGGCCTTCAATCTGTTCCTCTGCATTACTTTCTTTCGCTCCGTTCCAGAGGATCTGATCGATGCAGCCAAGGTAGACGGAGTATCGGAATATGGGATTGTATGGAGAATAATGCTGCCGCTCTCATTGCCCATAATCGTAACTCTACTGTTGTTTTACTCGGTGGGGCATTGGAATAATTACTTCACAGCGTTATTGTATATAACGAATCTCAAGCTGCGGACTTTACAAATGTATTTGTATGCATTAATTTCGCAGGGCAGCAGCCAGGACTCTAGCGCGCCCCCGACCGATATGGTCGTTTCACCGCAGAGCATTCAAATGGCGACGGTCGTCATCTCCACCATTCCGATCATGCTTGTATATCCGTTTCTGCAAAAGCATTTCATTAAAGGTGCATTGCTAGGATCGGTCAAAGAGTAGAACAGTTGTCGATATGCCAGGCGTAAGCCTCCGTATATATATATTGAAATAGAAAGGGTGTTCGTATTGAAGAAGCCGTTCAGCAAGTGGACAAGTTTGATCTCTACGCTAGTCATCGTCACTGTTACTTCCGCGTGTTCTTCAGGAGGCAGCTCCACAGAACCATCAGCCTCTGCCAAGCCGACTGAGGGTACGCAGAGTGCAACTCCGAAGAAAGCTGATCCTGCCAAGATCAAGCTGTTTATCTCGGACAATAATCAACCCATCCCAAGCTCAACCGCAATGGACATTCCAACGATTAAGTATTTGGCCGAACAAACGAACACGAATCTTGACATTTCATTCCTGCCGCATGGTCAATATGCTGCACAATTGAAATTAAAGTTCGCTTCGGGAGATATGCCGGATGTGTACCAAACCTGGGGGATATCCAACGAAGAAACGATTCCGAACGGGCAGGTACTGGCCTTGAATGAAATAATCGATAAGGTCGGACCGAATCTGAAAAAAAATATTCCACAAGCCGCTTGGGATGCCGTGTCTGTGAATGGGAAAATCATGGGGATTCCCCAGCCCCAGGAAGGAAGCGCCCCTGGCTCAAAAATCGGATTCGTTCGTAAGGATTGGCTGGATAAAGTAGGACTGCCCATTCCCAAAACATCGGATGAATACCTGACCATGCTTCGGGCTTTCCGTGACAAGGATCCGAACGGGAACGGTAAGCAGGACGAAATTCCTTTTTCCATGCGGGAAAAGATTACTTGGGCAGACAATATTTTTGGCATGTGGGGTGTGAATCTCGATTCTTACACCTTGTATAATGACGAAATTATCCCGGATATTATTCATCCGAATACGAAGCTGGCACTAGGATTTCTGAACACAATGGTGAAAGAAAAGCTGATTGACTCCGAATTCCTGACCAATTCCGGAGCAATCTGGCAGCAAAAAATATTTTCCGATACCGTAGGCGCTTGGAATCATCAGCCTTCTTACGGATGGTTCTTCCAGGATCAAATGAACAATAAGGTGCAGGGGAAGAAAACGGATGTTATCACCATTCCAACTCCGCGGGGAACTGGATATACAGGTCCTGTGGGCGGCGTGGATCAACCGGTATTGAAAACCTTCATTATTATGAAAAACGCCAAAAATCCGGAAGCGATCGTTCGCCTGTTAGATTGGATGATCACGGAAGAAGGAGCAGCATTCGCAGCATTCGGGATTCCTGGCGAGACATACAAAAAAGAAGGCGACAAATACGTCTACGATTTGACGAAGGACAAGACGAATCCGCTGTACTTATGGCGTGGTGTATTGCTTAACATCTCAGGTTTCAATGAGAAAATATCGAGAGGGCTTGCAGGCTCCGATGAAGCGTTCAATAAGCTGAATGCAGCATTTGAAATCGCCAAGAAGGAAGGTATTCCGAACCCGAACGTAACACTGCCCATTGCCAAGGCGTCCCTTGACAACCCGGAGCTTGGTCAGAATGGAACCTTGTTCCAGGAGGCAGCAGCCAAAATTATTTTGGGCAATGCACCGCTTGATTCCTTCGATGAGTTTGTCAAAACCTGGCGGAAGCAAGGCGGGGACAATGTGATTAAGCAGAAGACAGAAGCTTATAGAGCGAATGTAAAGAAGTAGATGCATTGACTACTATCCGTAGGAGGTATTGTACCCATGATTAATTCGTCATCGAATCGTGTACAATTGAAAGTTCTTCTCTTTACACTTACATTGTTACTTGCAGGCTTCTTGATGATGCTTATACCGAATCGTACCGATGCTAATGCAACTGTGTTTTCGAAAGGAAGCTTTTTACAGCCTAATATTGCTTTGAAGTGGACAGTGGCTGATTGGGAGCAAGAAATGCTTACGCTGAAGGAGGTTGGCAATGAGCTGCTTATCATACAATGGACCGCCGATTCGACCCCCACGAACATGTATACGTATTATCCGACTAGCATTCCGAATCTGAGCGTAGATCCAATGGTTGTGGGTGATTTGGTGGAAAATGTGTTGACAGCTGCCGATCATGTAGGGATGAATATCTGGCTCGGATTAAACCGGAATAACGAGTTTTCCCAGAAGCACGCAAACGATCAAACTTGGTTGTACGATCATTTCGCGCTTAGTGAGATCGTGCTGAAGGAGTTATGGGACAATTATGGGCATCATTCGTCGCTGACAGGATTTTATCACCCGTCCGAGATGGACAATTTCAACTTCATTGGCGGCGGTGGCGTCCCTCAGAATCGGATGAAAACGGTATATGGGTCATTGGCGGATACTGTACACAGTTATACAGGCAAAACAATCTCGATCTCTCCAGCAATTTGGCGAGTTAGCACAACGGGATTCCCGGGATATAGCACAGCCTGGAAAGACATGTGGATCAATATACTAAGCGGAGCGGATCTCGATTATATTATGGTGCAGGATTGTATAGGAAGAAGCAATCCGCATACGTTCCAGGAGTTGGATGCCTGGTATCAGGTTACGAAGCAAGCGACAGATACGAAGCCGACGACCAAGCTATGGGCCAATGCGGAAACATTCGTGGAGCATAGCACCGCCACAACTCCTTGGTGGGCCGAGAGCGCTCCGATCTCGCGAGTCGTGCAGCAGATGAATACCGCTGCCCCTTATGTTACAGGAATGGTTACGTTCTCCTATGATCATTATCAGAGCCCCAAGTTCGGGAAGCCGATGTTTCATGAATCTTACAAGCATTATTATTTGACCGGCAATGTGGATGCACAGGCTCCATCAACGCCGACCAGCCTAAGTGTAGTGAAGGTCGGAACGGATATCGTGTCGCTCAAATGGCAGGCTTCGACAGACAATATTGGAGCGATGTACTACGTTTATCGAGATGGAGTAAAGGTCGGACGAACGGATTCAACCACATTCGTAGATTTCGATTCCGGACTTACTGCGAATACGACCTATACTTACACCGTTCAGGCTTACGATGGAGCAGGCAACTTCTCTGCTATTAGCAGCGGGCTCCCGGTTACGAGTGCCGGTTCGCAGACCAACATTGCATTGGGTAAGAGCTACACGAACTCCTTAATCGCAGCCGCTGCCTATCCGGACACCAATGATACGGAGCTCACCGATGGAGTGTACGGTTTGCCGGCTTACTACTATTCCGCATGGCAAGGCAGGTTTGACTATAGTCCGTTGGAGTATTCGTTTGTGGTTGATTTGGGTACCGTTACGAATATGCAAGGCTTGACGGCTTCCTTTTTCAGTGACAATAATTCGAACATAGCACTGCCGCAGTCGGTTGAATTCCAGCTCTCCAATGATAATGTCAGCTTCACATCCACAGGAACGGTGGGACGAAAAGGGTTATTCCCAACCGCTTATCTGGCCACAAGCAAATACAGCTTGTTTACACCGGACCAAACATCCGCAAGATATGTGAAGGTGATTGTGAAGGGTGAGCGCAAGAAATGGAGCTTCATCGGCGAGATTGCGGTATTGCAGTATCCGGAAGTGAATCATGCGCTGCATAAGAGCTATACAACATTCGTTGCAGCCGACCCGCAGTATCCGGATACGAATAACGCTGAAGTGACCGATGGCGTGTATGCAAGCACCACTTATACCGATTCGGCATGGCAAGGACATCGTCTGACGAATTCGTACAGCTTCACTATCAATCTCGGCTCTGCGCAAAGCATAAGACAATTTGAATCGACGTTCTTGCGTAAAGATGGCGCCGGGATCGTGCTTCCGCCGAAGGTTAAATACTACACGTCCATGACGGGCACTCAGTTTACGCAAGTGGCTGAGGTTGCAACACCTGCTTCCACGGATCTAACCATTGTTCCATATGCTGCTAGCTTGAATGATTCTGTCGTTGCGCAGTATGTTAAAGTTTTTGTTGAGAATGGGCCAACATGGTCGTTCGTAGACGAGGTTAAATTGCTGCAATAAATAGTAACAAAGCCCACCACGCCTCTTGACAATGCGTACCATGGTGGGCTTTTTATTATTTTGCTGCTATAGAATGATATCCAGCCAAACAAGAAGCGGGGTGCGAAGAATTGCTCCAAGTCATTGCCTGCCTCCTCACAATCGGATAAACTGTAAGCAACCAAGAATGCATAACAATAGTTCATCAGGAAAAGCGTGGTGGGGGCATTGACGTTCAAACGAAGGCTTGTCATTTATTCCATTCTAATTAGCACAATCCCCGTTCTCCTAGTCGGATGGCTGGCTACTGCCATTGCTTCAAGAAGCATTCAGGAGGAAGTTCATCTCAATCATCAGATGCTGCTGAAGCAAATCGAATACCGGTTGGAACAAATGATGAACAATCTGAATACCCAAGCCGTGTTGATTACCACGAATGCTCTTGTGGAAAGGGCAATTGAATCCGGTCCATCCGAGGGGGCCAATGTAGACGAAGCCATGGCGCTTCAGGAAACGCTCAAGAAGCAATCGAATTATTCTACGATTCGCTACGATATCTCACTAATCTACCGCAAATACGACTATGTATACTCAACTACCCGACAATCGACTCCCTTTAAAGCTTCTCAGTACGATACGATTCTGACCAATATGCCCATCAAACGGAACTCCCCTCTCGTAGTGCCTCCCAATATGTATGGGAATAAAGGGATTATCCTGATGAGGCCCGTTCCTTATCATTCCTACTACACGGAAGGGGTCGTTGCCCTGAATGTAGCGCCTGACGAAATGAGCAAATTGTTGGAGGACAGCGGTACAGAACCGAATTATCACAGTGATGTACTAGTAGTGGATGCCAATGGCAGGATCATGATTAGCAACACCGGGAACAATATCGGTTCCCAATTAATGTCTTCCTCCGAGCTGTACAGGTTCTGGAGAAATCCACAGGAGGAAAGCGCTGTTTTTGTTCAAAATGGACAGGAGGTAAAGCTTACTGCACTGAATGTGCCGAGTTATGATTGGACTATACTCGCCATGACTCCGCTCGAGCAACTGAATGCTAAAGCCAATCGCATCCAACAGATCACCTGGGGGATGATCCTGTTATTAACGTTATTCTGGCTGCTTGTCTCCTTCACAGGCACACGTCATATTCATGCTCCAATCGAGAAGCTTTTGAAGCGGGTAACTCCTGGGAACAGCAACAATACGTATTCCGGCGATGGACTCTTGGTTCTGGAATCGCTTCTGAACGATACGATTCGTGATAACAAGGTGCTGCAGCAGCAGTTTAATGTGCATCTGCCTTTCTTGCAAGAGAACATGTCGCATCATTTGGTGTGGGGCGATATGTCGGAAGCCGAAATTCAGCAGAAGGCGGATCAGCTTGGGCTCTCGCTCAAGGGTGCACATTACCGTGTGCTTCTAATCGTAGTGGACAACTTATCAAGCTTCACGAATACTTACCAGGGAAGAGATCAGTCTTTGATTCACTATACATTGCGCAAAATGGTTGAGGAGATATGCGAGGTCAGAAATTCCTGCATTGCCTTTACCCCGCAACCGGGGCAAGTGGCTGTAATTGTAGGCGAAGCAGAGCATGCTGCAGCATCGGAGAACGATCAAACACTGCTTCATACGGCATCTGAAATCCGGCAAGCGGTCGAAACTTATTGCAGATTTACAGTAACGGTCTGCATCAGCAGCAGCCAAACGGGCTCTACAGGTATTCGTCAATGTTACAGTGAAGCATTGGAGCTGTCCGCCTTCCGAATGCTCATGGGACCGAATGCGACGATCACCGAGCATATGCTCGAGCCTTCGATGAAGCAGTACTCGAGAGAAATTATTGGATTACAGAAAAAAATGCTATCTAGTCTCCTTGCAGGAAATTTGGAAGAGGCTAACGACTATCTGGTTCAGTTAACCGAACAGATCGGACATACGGTACATCATCCGGAAGCAGCGCGAGGCATTTATACTCACTTCCTGGTCGAGCTGGATTCCTATTTACATGAATTGGGTTATGAGCTTCAAGGGATGTTTCAAGGAAATCTTCATTCACAGCTATACCGTTATGATACCGTTGCCAAGATTCAAGAATGGCTGTCTAAGGAAGTATTTACAGTCGTAGTCGCATCTCTGGAAGAAATCAAAGTATCCAAGCAGGATAAAGCGGTCCTCTCGGTACTTCAGAGCATTAATGAGAATTGGGACGCGGACCTCATGCAAATCGCCAGCCAGCATAACATCTCGGTTCCGAATCTGAGCCGGGCTTTTAAGGAGAAGACGGGTGAGACCTTTTCAGACTATATGATCCGTTCGCGAATGACCAAAGCCCAGGAATGGCTCACTCACACCCGCATCCCGATTATGGAAATCGCCGAAAGGCTGCACTATTCCAATGTCCAAAACTTCAACCGAACCTTCAAGCAGTTCACGGGGATCACGCCGGGCAAATATCGCAATCAGCCGGAAGAGGAATCATAAGAAACGCTCTAAAGATGCGGGAATTCGCAGGCAACATGCGGTTTCCGCGTTTTTTTAAATATAAGTCCCGGGGTCCCCGCAAAGTAAAATAGGCTTCGAAGGCCTCACATCACTTTGTGGGGTTATTTTATCTTAACTTTCACCGAATAATCTTTGCTTTCACAGGCTTAAAAACGTGATTATTGCGGTTCATATTCCCTCACGGGTACGATGATCTCAGTCCGAAAGGGCCGCACAGTAAATGTGAAAACGAAAGGGGCAGAAATATGAAGGTCATGAAGAACAAGAGACTTGCTGCAACTATGCTTGCGATGATGCTGGCTTCAACATCCGTGTTGGCTGCATGCTCTACGACAAATTCCAATACGCCGACAGAGGGCAACAAGGAGACGGCAAAAGAGGAACCGAAGGCGTCGGTCAAGTTGAGTGTCCTGACCACTCACCTGAATTCCGAGTATGCCAAGCAAGTTAAAACGGATGACGATCCCTACATCAAGGAATTATCCAAACTATCCGGTTACGACCTGAAGTTCGAATTTCTAGGTCATGCGGCGGACTACGATCAACAATTGACCGTTCGATTCGCCTCCAAAAATTTGGCGGATCTGGTTCGCACACCAAGCATTGAATACAAGAGCCACCCTGGCGCAGTAGATGAAGGCGTTTTCACAGAATTAGGGCCTCTACTAGATAAATATGGACCTAATATTAAGAAAAATGTTCCCAAAGAAGCATGGGATAGTCCGCTCGTCAGCAAAAACGGCAAAATATATGGAATTCCTGCGATAGGGGCGCTGCCTGCTTCCAAAGTCGTTTACGTCCGCCAAGATTGGTTAGACAAGCTCGGAATGAAGACACCGAAAACGGTCGATGAATACCTGGCCTTCTTCGAAGCAGTCAAAACGAGCGACGTGAACGGAAATGGCGATCCGAACGATGAGTACGGCTTGTATGTGCGCGAGAATATGACATATGCTGATCTGTTCTTCAAGGAGTTCGGTGTCTCTCCTCACGCTTGGAATATGAGTAATGGACAGATGATTCCCGACATGATTCGTCCGGAGATGAAGGACGCGATCAAATTCTGGAAGATGCTTTATGATAAAGGATATGTCAATCCTAACCTGTTCACGAATAAGGGTGCGGATTGGAGTGCAGGTATACAGCAAGGGAAAGGCGCTATGTGGGTCCATGATGTTCAGAACTACAGTCTTGGCTGGGCGCCAAAAGTTTTCGTCAATCAACCGAATGCAAAAGTGGACATGATTGCTCCGCCTATAGGACCAAAAGGTAATGGGGCACTTAGCTTGCAATACGATGGAGTGTACTATGTTTGGGTGATTCCGACTTCATCTAAAAATGCAATTGAAGCGATTAAATTCCTCGATTGGGTATGGTCGGATAAAGCAGACAGATTCTTCGCCTATGGTGCTGAAGGGCTCAGCTATAAGATGGAAAACAATGCTGTTGTCTGGAATCAGCAAGTGTCCGTAGGCGGTGTAGCAACGAATCCTTCGTATTATCAAAGAATTATTAATCCGCGTGGCGATGGTCTTATGAAGCCGGATGTCCTGAAATTTTCTCCTGATTTTGAAATGCTTACAAAAGGGATTGAAGTCGCCAAGAATGCCCTCATCAAACATGACAGCTTGAACATGCCTACACCAAAAGCGTATGAAACGAATCCTGAGCTTGCTCATGGCAATGGGTACTCCGTAAGCGGTTTGTTCCTGGATATGTTCGCCAAGGTTGTTACGGGCAAGGAAGAGCTGGACCCGGCTTTCGATGCATTCGTCAAAGAGTGGAAGCGCCGCGGAGGCGATGCAGCGATCAAGGAAGCAACAGATTGGTATAACAAGAGCAAAGGCAAATAGAGAGTAGAGCAGCAAACGAGCCCGCAAAAATGAGCACAACTGTTTTTGCGGGTTTCTACTAACCATCGGATTCGGAAAGAGGGAAACTATGCTGAAAAAAGGACTGGGAAATGACAAATTGCTCGTCTCCCTGCTGATGCTTCCCGGCATTTTGCATTTCTTGATCTTCAAATATGTCCCGCTTGCGGGAAACGTAATTGCTTTTCAAGATTACAGCATGTTCAGGGGGATATGGGATAGCAATTGGGTCGGCCTCAAGCATTTTGTAACGATCTTTACTTACGAGGAGTTTTTCCAAGTTTTGCGCAATACGATTATGTTCAGCTTCATGTCGATTTTATTCGGATTTCCTGCTCCGTTAATTTTGGCGTTATTGTTGAATGAAGTTACGAAAATGTGGTTCAAGCGGTCCATTCAGACGCTGTTGTATTTACCGCATTTTCTATCCTGGGTCATTGTCGGAGGGATATTCATCAACCTCCTTTCGATTGATGGAGTGTTTAACTCTATCCTGTCTGCACTTGGTATGGAGCGGATCGATTTCTTAACGAAATCGGAATATTTTCGAGGCATCATCGTATCGATCGGGATCTGGAAGGGCATAGGCTGGGGCACGATTATTTACTTGGCGGCATTAGCCGGCATTAATCCCAACCTGTATGAAGCGGCGGTTGTAGATGGTGCAGGAAGGTGGAAGCAGATGTGGCATATTACGCTGCCCTCGCTCATGCCGACCATTGTCGTGTTGTTCCTGCTGCAGATCGGAATGGTGTTGGAATCCAATGTAGAACAAATCTTGATCTTCCTTAACCCGTTAGTTCGCGATGTGGGCGAGGTTGTCGATACGTATGTGTACCGGGTGGGCTTATTGAATGCGCAATTCAGCTACACGACAGCGATTGGCTTGTTCCAGTCTCTAATAGGACTCGTTCTGGTCATGTCGCTTAACGCATTGAGCAAGAAGACATCAGGCGAAAGTATTTATTAAGGGAGGTCGAATCAATGGTAACATCTAAATCAGACTGGGTTATATCAACCATTATCGGTCTTATCCTGACACTTGTCGCTCTATCCATGGTGGCTCCGCTTGTTCATTTACTGGCTGTATCCCTTAGCGATCCCATCTATGCCAATGCTAAGCTCGTTTATTTGTGGCCAAGAGGCTTTCATTTGAACGTGTACCAAACGATTGTAGGAATGGATGCTCTTTGGCGCTCAATGGGTGTTACGATCTTCATTACAATAGGCGGAACGCTGCTTCATCTGTTCTTTACTACATCCATGGCCTATGGACTGTCGAGGCCATTTGCTCCAGGGAAGAAAATCATTCTTCGCCTCGTTCTGATCACGTTCATATTCTCGGCCCCGCTTATTCCAAGCTATTTGGTCATTAGCGCTCTTGGGTTGGAAAATACGTTATGGGTCTTGATGTTACCCGGAGCACTTAATGCGTTCGCAGTCATTATTATGAAGACGTTCTTCCAGGGACTGTCGTCCGAGCTGTTCGACGCCGCCAAGATTGACGGCTGCAGCGAGCTTGGGATCTTTGCCCGGATTGCCTTGCCTTTATCAACAGCTGGAATCGCAACTTTAGCCTTGTTTCACTCCGTAGGCATCTGGAATTCCTATTTTGCAGCGCTCCTGTATATTCGCAGCAAGGAGCTGTTTCCGCTGCAGATTTTATTAAGAAGCCTGGTTGTTGAGGAGAATTCCAGTTTCCGGCCTGTTGCGGGAGAGGTTATCGTTTCCACACCTGAAATGATGAAGGCCGGGATTATATTGTTTGCTACACTGCCGATTCTGATTGTTTACCCGTTTTTGCAAAAGTATTTTGTGAAAGGCGCCATGTTAGGTTCGTTGAAGGAGTAAAGTCGGTAGGCCAATGGGAGAGCGTGAGAAACCTAACTGGCCACATATCCAGGAGGATGAATAATGAAGAGGGTATTGATTGCACTACTGGTAATGTCCATCATGTTCAGCTTAATTCCCTTGCCTTCCGTTCGTGCAGCAGATGAATTCGATACGTTAAGGTTGAAATACCGCGACACCCTGACTGGAGGCTCCATCAACTCAGCCGATCCTTACATTGCTTCCAAGCTTGCTGCATTAGAGGCGGATACAACCGTGTATTGGTCCACGCAAAATGCGAATGGTGTCTGGGACGATTATGAAAGTCTAAGTGCGACTAATCCGGCTTATACAGCCTACACGTACAGACGTCTGAAGACGATGGCCTTAAGCTGGTCGCTTCAAGGCACTTCCTATTACAACAATAGTACGCTGCTAAGCGATATTATCCAGGGCCTGGATTGGTTGTATGCGAACCGATACAACGAGACTACCGTTCGATATGGAGGTTGGTGGTGGTGGGAAATCGGAACGCCGTTCGAAGTAAACGATGTTACCGTTCTGGTCTATGATCAGCTTACCTCCACACAGAGAACGAATTATATGAATGCTGTGCAGCAATTCGTGCCTGCCCCGGTAAGAACGGGAGCGAACTTGACTGATGCCAGTAAAATCGTAGCTTTAAGCGGGATTCTTACTAAAAATGGAACAAGAATTCAAGCGGCTTCCGATGCATTAAGCCAAGTGTTTCCGTACGTAACGGCATTAGACGGCTTTTACAAGGACGGCTCATTCGTGCAGCATGAGGTGTATCCTTACGCAGGGGGATATGGCGAAGCGCTGTTGGCGAGCTTAAGTGTCACCCTGGATTTGCTAAGCGGCTCTACATGGGACAATACAAACCCCCAGAAAAGCAATGTCTACAACTGGGTGTTCGATACTTTCGAGACCGCTCTGAATAAAGGAACGATGATGCAGGCTTTCATGGGTCGATCGCATGCCAGGTTTGCCAATTCGGGGATCATTCTAACGGCGGTCTATAATATATCCCAGATGACAGGCAACACGAATAGCAACGAAATGAAGCGGCTGATCAAGTATCACGTGCAGAACAGCGACGAGAAGCTGATTTATGAAGGTCTTTCACTATATGCTTATTCCAGATTAAAACAAATTATGGACGATACGGGCATCGTGCCGAGACCTGTACCTGCAGGTAACTATACGTTCTATAATGAGGACGTATCCGTGCACCACACATCTGACTGGTCGCTAGCAGTCAGGAACCATTCCACGCGGATGGCGAATTTCGAAAGCTTCAGCGGCGCGAACAAGGAACCTTGGTATCAAGGCGATGGTGTGACGTATTTGTACACTGATGCCGACGATTATGTTGGCAATTATTTCACCACGGTGGATAACCACCGTCTGCCAGGTATTACGGTGGATGTGGATCGCGGAAGAGTGGACGTAAATCCGAGGTCTGAGCTGGGCGGCTTCCGCAGTGGTCAGGACTTTGTCGGCGGTGTAGAGCTGGAAGGCTTGTACGGTGTCACAAGTATGGACTTCAAGCAGCATAACTATAGCAATATGGATGTGGAAGCGAAGAAATCATGGTTTATGTTCGATGATGAGGTTGTTGCTGTAGGTTCGGGAGTATCGAGCACCTCAGGAAGAACGATTGAGACGATAGTCGACAATCGGGCGATTGACAGCGGAGGGCTCAATGCCTTGACGGTTAATGGTGTCGCTAAGTCTACAGGCACTGGCTGGTCGGATACGATGTCTGCCACGAATTGGGCGCATCTTGAAGGGACAGGCGGCTACTATTTTCCAGGCGGCGCAACGATCAAAGGATTGAGGGAGCAAAGAGCCAGAGCCGCTCGCGAAATCAACGAGGGCAGCTTCCCTAGATACAGTGAATTTGACAGCGCCTACTTGAACTCGGCATGGAGATGGATTCGCGAGGATCAAACTCACTGGCAGATGAGCGGGACAGGCACACCGGATAACGAGCTGGTCATCACGACGCAGAATGGCACACTTGCAGGAGCGGCCAATTCCACTCGGAATATTCTAACCTTAGATGCTGCAAGCGGTGATTATTATGTGACGACGAAGCTGTCCTTCTCCCCGACTGCAGCGCAGCAGGAAGCAGGTCTTATCCTGTATTTGGACGACGATAACTATGTGTCGGTCTCCAGAGCGCGAACAACCGCGGGGAATGTGTTCCTGGCCACGAATGAAGCATCGGGAGTCACAACTGTGAATAGTGCTGCCGATATGCTAGGCAGTACCGTGTATCTCAAGCTGGATAAGGACGGCGATCAATATTCAGCCTACGCGAGCAGCGATGGAGTGAACTGGGGAACTCCAATCTTCACATACACCCGAACCTTCACGGTTCCGATTGGGCAGAAGCTGATGACCGGCTTGTATGCGCAGAACGGCAACGGGACAGGCGCAGCGGAGATCGAAGCAAAGTTCGATCGGATCGATACGCTGCTGACGAACCATTATGTGACGATGTGGCAGGATCATGGCGTAGATCCGGTGGATCAAACTTACAGCTATGTGCTGCTGCCTACGATGTCAAGCAGCCAAGTCGCAAGCTATGCTTCCAGTCCGGAAATAGAGATTATCGCTCAGACTGAAGAAATTCATGCGGTTAGAGATCATTCGCTTCAGACGCTCGGTGCTGTATTCTGGCAGCCAGGCGGGGGGACGGCAGATTATGTGTCCAGCCGAGACGCAAGCTCGGTCATGGTGCGCGACACAGGGACAGCGTTGAATGTAGCGATCTCCGATCCTACTCAGCAGCAGTCCAAAATTGTGGTGGAGCTGAATAAGAGCGGAACGGGAGTAGTAAGCAAGGATGCTGAGGTTACGGTCGTTCGACTCGCACCAACGATAATTCTCGACGTGGATGTCAGCGGTGATCCGGGCAAGTCGTTCCAAGCCCAGCTATCGTATGACAGTGCGATTACAGCACTACCGTCCAACGCTCCGACGGGACTTGCAGGAACATTCAATCATAATGACGGAACCGTCGCCCTGGATTGGCACGACATGTCAGGAGCAACCAGCTACAAGGTGTATAGAAGTACTGCAAGCGGGAGTGGATATACATTAGCTGCTTCGGGACTGACCTCGTCCGCCTACACGGATCATACGGCGGGAAGCCCTCCTTATTATTATAAGGTTACGGCAGCAGGAGCGAATGGGGAAAGCGCGTATAGCAAGGAATTGCTGGTGGAAAGTGATATTACATTGCGTCTCGGACCAGTTGCCGACACCTATGTTCGTGATGGAGCTGACTCGGCGAACAATTTCGGCACCAATCCCCTCCTGGTTGTCAAACAGGCGAGTGCAAGCTCTCCGGGGTATAGCAGACATACGTATCTCAAATTCGACCTATCGGAAGTTCAAGCAAGCCATATCGTATCGGCCAAATTGTACTTGAACGGCAGAGTAATCGATGGCTCATCGATTAATATGAGCGCCTATGGTGTAGACGATGACAGCTGGCAAGAGAGCCTGCTCAACTGGAATACGAAGCCGGCGCTGGGTACTCTGCAATCGACTGTACTCGTGGATAATGCGGCCAATGAATGGAGGGCATTCGATGTAACCCCTTATACACAGAGCCAGTTCACAGGGGATCAAATAGTCAGCATTGGACTCAAGGCCCCTACTGGAGCGGGTACGAATTATGATAGCCGGGAGGGCGGTGTTAAGCCCTATCTCGAAATCAAGGTGAGCAAAGGGATAGAGCTTCACCCTGCAGCCGATGCTTATGTGCGTGACGGCGCCTATGCGGCAATCAACTATGGAACTGATGCCTCCCTTGTCGTCAAGAGACAGCAAGTGCTCGATTATGCAAGACAATCTTACTTGAAATTCGATCTGAGTACATTGAAGGGTGCCAAGATTGAGTCTGCGAAGCTGTACGTGAACGGAAGAGTAGTGGATGGAACGGGAACGACCTCTAATGTGGAAGCGCATGGAGTCGATGATGACAGCTGGACGGAGAGCGGTATTACCTGGAATAACAAGCCTGCATTAAGCTCGCTGCAATCGACTGTGACTATAGACAGCTATGCGAATGAATGGCGGGAATTCGATGTGACAGCGTATTTGCAGGCACAATTTGCAGGTGATCAAACCGCTACAATCGGACTGAAAGATCTGGGCGGTTACGGTTCGATCTTTGCCAGTAAAGAGGGGAGTGCCAAGCCATACGTCCGAATCATTATGGCAAATTCACTAGCACCCGTGGCCGATGCTTATGTACGCGACGGCACATATGCGGGCATCAACTATGGTTCCGACCCCTCGCTTGTGGTCAAGAAGATCGGTTCAACCAGTTACGCGAGGCAAGCTTATGTGAAGTTCGATCTGAATCATGTAAACGGGGCAAATGTAACATCTGCCAAGCTCTATGTCTATGGTAAAGTTGTCGATGGCGTGGGTACAACTTCTAACGTAGAGGCGCATGGAGTGAGTGATGACAGCTGGACGGAGAGCGGCATTAATTGGAATAACAAGCCTGCATTAAGCTCGCTGCAGTCCACTGTGAACATTGACAGCATAGCCAACGAATGGCAGGAGTTCGATGTGACAGCCTACGTACAAAGTCAGCTAGCCGGCGACAAGACGATGACGATTGGACTGAAGGACTTGGGCGGTTACGGCTCTATCTTTACAAGCAAGGAAGGGGCTATGGCTCCGTACTTAAGCTTCACTACCAATTAAGCGAGGGTTACTACCCTGGCTCCAGGAGGATAAACGTTGGAAGAACAACCCCTACAATTAGAAACAAGATGTTTGAGCTCGTTATCCAAAGTATTCGCCGACGAGGAATTGAAGGAAACCCCATATACGAGCTCAACCGCTTTGAACAACGAAACGTTTTCTTTTCAGATAGCCTATCGTTCCAACCGCAGGAAAAAAGAGGTTCGGGTGAGTGCTGCTTCTGACCTTGGGGCACCCTTGTCCATTCGTGTAGTCGGGCTTGTTCCTTCCGAGCTGCCGATATTCGAAGGACACGACGACAATTTGCTGCGTTCGACGCCGGGGTTATATCCTGATCCGTTGTTTCCCTACAACGATACGGAAGGGCTATCCGTCGCGGCCAACCAGTGGAGGTCTGTGTGGATTACAGTTGAGCCTGATCATCCGATCAAACCTGGAAGGTATACAATTGATGTGACATTCCGTACAGACGAGAGCGGACTGTTGAGTACAGAAAGCTTCCAGCTGGAGATCCTATCCGCAAGCTTGCCTGATCAAACCCTCATTCATACCGAGTGGTTCCACACCGATTGTTTGGCTAATTACTATGGAGTGGAAGTATTCAGTGAGGAGCACTGGAAGCGGATCGGGCAGTTCGTGGGTACGGCGGTGCGTCATGGGATGAACATGATCTTGACGCCTGTTTTCACACCGCCGCTCGACACAGCTGTTGGCGGGGAGCGCCTGACCGTGCAGTTGGTGGACGTGGAGAAGGATGGAGATTCATACACCTTCAGCTTCGACCGGCTGATGAGATGGGTCAGACTATGTGACGAGAAGGGCATTCGTTATTTTGAATTTTCTCATCTATTCACACAGTGGGGGGCGAAACATGCGCCTAAGATTATCGCTTCCGAGGGGGGCAGCAGCCGACGCATCTTTGGTTGGGATACTGATGCAGCAGGTACGGAATATGCTAATTTTCTATCGCAATTCCTGCCGGAGCTGGTGAGATTCATCCGGGCGAACGGATTGGAGAATCGCAGCTACTTCCACGTCTCCGACGAGCCTTATATGGAGCATCTGGAATCCTATCGTCAGGCTAGCGACAGGCTGCGCGGTCATCTGGAAGGCTTTCCGATCATAGACGCGCTCTCGAATTATGCGTTTTATGAGAACGGGCTGGTCAAACGGCCGATACCGGCAAGCAATCATATCGAAGAATTCCTGGCTAATCAAGTTCCGGATTTGTGGACTTATTACTGCTGCAGCCAATATAAAGACGTTTCGAACCGATTTATGTGCATGCCCTCAGCACGGAATCGCATTATTGGAGCCCAGCTCTATAAGTTCAACATCGCCGGCTTTCTTCACTGGGGTTATAATTTCTGGAACTCACAGTTTTCTCGCAAGGCGATAGATCCGTATAAAGTGACGGATGCTGGCGTAGGCTTCCCCTCAGGCGATTCATTCCTCGTGTATCCTGGAGAGGACGGGCCGATTGAATCGATACGTATGGAAGTTTTCTATGAAGCGTTACAGGACCTGAGAGCAATGAAACTGCTGGAAAGCCTGATTGGGCGCGAACGAGTGATCGAGCTGCTGGAGGAAGGGCTCGCCAGTCCAATTACATTCAACCAGTATCCGCATGATTTGGAGTGGGTGTTGAATATTCGAGAGAAAATCAACAGGCAGATCGAGCAGCACCTAACAAAGTGAAAAACGGATTTTTAGAATGGTTCGAAGAATGTGGTTCGAAAAGCAAAGAAGCTATCTTCTCTATTTGGAGAAAATAGCTTCTTTGGTGTTGAAGGATGTCTTGTACCACTGATGTAGAACACGTTGAGGGATGCCTGATTTACATTCTAGCTGCCCGGAGGAAACACAAACTTGTAGCCGATTCCCCAAACTGTCTTTATATAGTGCGGCTTGCGCGGATTTACTTCGACTTTTTTACGCAAATTAGTCACATGCACATCAATGGAACGCTCGTTCACATACGAATCGATACCGCGGATGCAGTTAATGAGAACATCTCGACTGAATACTTTACCAGGGTACTCAAAGAACAGTCTCATAATCTCGAATTCCGAGTAGGTCGTTTCTATCAGCTGATTACGAATATACATCGAACGGCGTTCCATATTCAGACGAATACAATTGCGGTCTTCCGCTTCCAAAACATTCTGGGTGACACGGAGTTGTATATACGAAGATGGAATCATATTGGCCCTACGGTTCACAGCTAGGATACGGGCTTTCAATTCTTGCATACTGAATGGTTTGCACAAATAATCGTCGGCTCCGGCGGTCAGTGCCTGAATCCGCTCCCGTACTTTGTTGATCATTGAGATTATGATGATGGGTATGTCTGTAAATTCCCGCAGTACCACACAAAGCTGAACACCATCGGTATCGGGCAATATGTGATCTAGAAGGATTGTGTCAGGTGCAAAGGTCTGAAGAACCTGCAGGCCTTCTTTACCATTAGGAACTCTTTGAACTGTAAAATCTTCTTCCGACAAGTACATGCTTAACATTTCACCGAAAAAAATATCATCTTCAATAATAAGGATCTTCATTTCCTGTGACACCCCTGTTGGTTAGACTATGAAAATGTAAGCTAAATGTTAGTTTGTTAGTTTACTATGTAAAAGATTTTGAATGGGATAGAGACAGCGTAGAACACGTATGAAAAGACAAAATTCGACATAAAACGCATAATTCCTCTTGTTCTGCCTCTGTTTATTAAAGTATTAGCCGAGTTTAAGGGCTGGTTATTTACAACGAAGATGTTTACTAATACTTTTGGCCTATAATACGAAGAGAATTTATACATAAGGAGATGGTTCTGGGTGAAAATAACAATCCGCACAAAATTGTTGAGCAGTTTTTTTCTAATGCTAGTCTTGCTAGTTACGGTCGGAATGATTGCTATTATCAAAATGAACGCCTTGCAAACCACTACTATTAAGGTACAGGGGAACTGGCTTCCAAGTATTTTGAAAATTGAAGAGATGAAGAGCAGTATATCGGAGATCAGAACTTTGATACATCAGATCATTCTGGATACGGACAAGGACGCTATTCAAGCGGCCCAAAAATCAATTGCGAACCACAAAGATAACATAACTAAGCTGCAAAAAGATTATGAACCGTTGATCAACTCACCTGAAGAAAAGGAGCTATTCTCTGCTTTTAGTACGAATGTAACCGCTTATCTGGAACAATCCAGCAAGATCATTCAACTGGTCGCCAACAATGACAATAAGCAAGCTTATGACGTCATTAGCCAGATGCGGCCTCTGCGTATGGAATTATGGAACAATATGGCCAAGTGGATCACCTATAATACGGAAGGAGCCAAGAAAGAGGTCGACCAAGCGATTCACGACAATCAATCCGGCAAAACCTTAATTATAGTCTTCGGGATTGTCGCTCTGGTCGCCGGAATCGGAATTGCACTGTTCTTATCCTTCTCCATGTCCTCTTCTGTCAAATCCATCTTGACAGTCGTTACTCAAGCGGCATCGGGAGATCTAAGGGAGCAAGCACGAGTAAAGACGAAGGACGAGCTCGGCTCATTAGCAGGGGCTTTTAATGAGATGATGGTCAGTCTCCGTGCTTTGATCGCCCAGACTATTCATTCGTCGCAAAGTGTCGCGGCCGCTGCAGAAGAAATCTCGGCTACGACCGATGAGATCGCGAAAGGTAACCATCACCAGGCCGAAGCGACCCAAGAGGTGAATGAGTTATTCCGTGAATTGTCCCGTGCGATTGGTTCTGTTGCGAAAAATGCGGAAGCGGTTGCAGAGCTCTCGGAGCAAACCCGTCAAGGCGCGAGGGATGGGGGAGACGCGGTCCATAGCTCGATTGCGGGGATGGGGCGGCTATCCAAACAGATGACTCTCTTGGAGCAGGATGCACTGAAGATTGGACAAATCATACAGGTCATTGACGAAATCGCCGATCAAACGAATTTGTTGGCGCTCAATGCTGCGATTGAAGCGGCAAGAGCCGGGGACCAAGGCCGAGGCTTTGCAGTTGTAGCTGATGAAGTTCGCAAGCTGGCGGAGCGCAGCAGTGAGGCAACGAAACAAATCGCCTTGATTATTAAAGGCATGCAGAACAATACGGATCTAAGCGTCAAGGCGGTTGCGGAAGCGGCTGAGCAATCAGAACGCACCGGGCAGCAATTCGAGAGCATCATCCGCATGGTGGGAGATACCGCCGGACAAGTAAGCGAGATTGCGGCGGCAAGCGAAGAGCAATCCGCCCAGTCGGAAGAAGTGCTGCGATCGATTGAGACGATTGCTTCGGTCAGCGAGCAGTCGGCTGCTTCCGCTGAGGAAACGGCAAGCTCCTCTCAGTCCCTGGCCAAGCTGGCGGATGATCTCAGCCAGTCAGTCGCGAAGTTCAAGGTATAAGAAGGCGGGATCGGCTATGACCAATAGTGGAACGGATAGAACGACGAAGACTCCTTTATATATTGAGTTCATTCAGAGCGGAGAGAGCTATGCCTTCTCCATCGAGTCGATTCAGGAAATTATTAAGCTTCAAGCCATAACGGACATCCCGAATGTGGAACAATCGCTTCGGGGTGTCACTAACTTGCGCGGCAGCATCATCCCGATTTTCAGCTTGCGCAGCCTTTTCCATCAGGAGCCTGCCGAAGATACTAAGTTGACCCGCATCATTATAGTGCAAGTGGGGAGCAAAACGGCCGGGCTTGTAGTTGACCGTGTATGTCAAGTCGTCGCTTTCTCTGAGATTAAGGCCATCTCGGAGCCGTTCGGGGATCAGCAACGTCCTTATCTATCCTCGATCGGGCAGACAGATAACCGCTATATTGGCATCTTGAACGTGAATGAATTATTTAAGAAGGGAGTGAAGGACGTATGAATGATTTCGATCTGAGTGCTTACATGGGCGTTTTTTTGGACGAGATGAACGAGCAGCAGCATATGCTGGACAAAAGTTTATTGGAATTGGAAGAGTCGGGCTGTCAGCCTGAGACGATTCAAGTTATTTTCCGCGCTGCGCATACTTTGAAAGGCTCTTCGGCGGCTATGGGGTTTCAAGGGCTCAAGGAGCTGATGCATAAAGTCGAGAACATCTTCGACCAACTCCGCAACGATCGGATTCAAGTTAGCCCGGAGCTTATGAACGGCCTGTTTCAATGTGCGGATTACATTAAGCAGCAGAGGGAGCTCTTTCTGCAAGGCATCTATGAAGAACAACCTGTGGATGATTTGGTTAGCATGCTTGAGCATGTAAATCTGACCATGGATGCGGACACTTCGGAAAGCGAATCGCAGGGCGGTGTTCAGGTGTGCCTGGTGCAAGTGGATATTCAGCCAGAAAGCGAAATGAAGGCTGTTAGAGCGATGCTGATCTGGCAAAAGCTGCAACAATTGGGTGAGCTCCAATCGACCCCATCTGCAACTACACAATCAACATCCAGTGAAGACTCCGACGAGGACTGGAATCGTACACTAGAGTATGTGCTCACGACCAATGTCGCCCCTTCGGATATTGAAGCGGTACTGAACGAGATTTCGCAGCTGGCTCGGGTGGAGGTTATGGTCTTACCTGCCGAGAGACCCGTCGAGGAACCGCAATATGAAGCACAGCGGCCCCTTGAGTCCAATGAGTTCCTTGCAGCTACTCAGATACCAGTGGAAGCGGTGCCTGCTCGGGAACCTGTTGCTGCTGCTTCTCAGACGATCCGAGTCGACGTGAAACGGTTGGAGCATTTATTGAATCTGGTCGGGGAGCTGTTGATTGATAACACCAGGCTGCTGGATGTGAAGAAGCGTTTGAATGAGAAATACAGCCAGGAGAGCGATATCGCCACGCTGGATGATATCATTCACCATCTGAGCCGCATCGTTAGCGATATGCGGGATGGGATGATGAAAACAAGGATGATCCCGATTGACCATCTGTTCAGCCGACTCCCGCGTGTTATTCGCGATTTGTCTCAGCTTGCGAACAAGGAAATTAACTTGACAATCGAAGGAAAGGAGACGGAGCTGGACCGAACCCTTATTGAAGAAATCAGTGATCCGCTTTTGCATATTTTACGGAATGCAGCTGACCATGGACTGGAATCGCCTGCAGAGCGGGAAGCGCTTGGGAAGCCTCGCAAAGGGCAAATCACGATCAAAGCGAGTCATCAGGAGAATGCCATCGCCATTACGATCGCGGATGACGGGCGGGGAATCGACCCGGTACGAATTATGCAAAAAGCGCTGGACAAAGGGTTTATCACTAGCGATGAAGCCAGTCAGATGTCGGACAAACAGATCATCTCGCTTATTTTTCACTCAGGGATGTCAACGGCAGAGCAAGTAACGGAGCTGTCGGGACGCGGCGTTGGTATGGACATCGTAAGGTCGCATATCGAGAAGCTGAACGGGCTGGTCGAGATCGATACGCGTAAAGGCGAAGGAACGGTGTTCACTTTGAAGCTGCCGCTCACCCTTGCGATAATCCGCTCGCTTCTCATTCAATTGGAGCATCGTACAATTGCAATTCCATTGGTGAACGTTATTGAGATATTCCGGCTGCAGGAACAAGAGATCCAGACACTGCATGGTCAGGAAGTATGTGCAATACGGGCGGAGATCCTTCCCTTAATCCGACTGGACCGATTACTCGGCACAGAGAAAGCGACGGACGGGAAGACGAATCCGAACAAAATGTTCGTCGTTATGGTTGGGATGGCCGAGAAACGCGTCTGCTTACTGGTCGACCGCCTCATTGGCAATCAGGAGATCGTCATTAAGTCGTTGGATGATTTTATTGGTCATGTTCCATTTATTGTAGGGACGACCATTCTGGGAGATGGGCTTGTTGCCCTTATTCTGGATGTGAATGCTGTTATCCACAAGGCTGGGACTTCGCTCACCCGGTTCGGCAGTCGCGAACGGGAGGAGCTGCATAAGCAGGCGCCTAAGAAAGAGCTGGTTACGTTCAAGCTAGATTCGATTTGGTATGCGGTGGAGATTGTGCACGTGCAGGAAATTATCAATTCGCCACAGATTACGAAGCTAGCCGAAGAGGATAACGCAGTAGTCGGGGTGATGAATCTTCGGGATCACTTGCTGCCGGTCTATGATTTGACATGCTGCTTAGGCATAAGGCGTTTATCGGAGGCGCTGCACGCGAGGGTTCTTATCCTGCACACCGGGACCAGAAAGATTGGTATTACGGTGGATGAGGTTGCAGAAGTACTGTCGATTTACGAGCATGAAATGGAGACGGATTCAGGTGCGCGGAATGCGGTACATGCCTTGGTGGGAAGTATTGTGAAGCGTGACAAACGGCTCATTCAAGTGTTGAATATGGAGCAGGTCATGGTGCAGTTGGAAGGAGCTGCGGTGTGATGATAGGGTTAAACTGATGGAAGGCCCAACCTATAACAGATAGACCTGAAGATTTTACAAGGTTGCCGTAATCCATTACCTGTTACCTGCATGGCTATCCAAATATACTAAAAGGGAAGGATGTGCCAATAGAACACAGGGTTAGGAGAGATCATAATGAGACTGTCGCTAGAGCAAATGATCGAGTTTCAAACGAATGGTGTCTTGATTGCGGAGGATGTGTTGACGGACGCTGATCTACAGCCTGTTATTGATGAGATCAACGCTTTAATTGATGGCAGAGCGAAGCAGCTGTTCAGCGAAGGGAAAATTACGGTGCTTCATGAGAACGAGCCGTTCGAACGCCGATATGCTTTACTGCACAGGCAGTGTAAGGAGATTGGCGAGAAGCTTGATATTATGGAGTATCGCGGTGAGGCTATGTTCCAGTTTCTCAAAAACGATAATCTGCTTGATATCGCGGAATGTTTGCTTGGCAGTGAACTCAGTTGTAATCCTATCCAGCACTTACGGCATAAGCTGCCTGTCCTTCCAGAGGGAGCGCAAAGCGGATTCAACGGCAATGTGCCCTGGCATCAGGATGTTGCGGTTACGCATCCAGACTCCGATCCTTCCGAGATTATTACGTTCTGGCTGCCGCTTGTAGACGCTACGGTTGAAACAGGGTGTATGGAGATTTTACCTGGCGAGTTCCGCAAGGGCTATTTGAGACACTTGTCCGAAGGCGGGACGACTATCGATCCTGTACTATTGCCTGAGTGGGAGCCTAGAAAAGCGGAATGCCGCAAGGGCGGAATTGTCATCATGAACAAATACACCCCGCATAGAAGCACGGACAATATTTCGGATCGAATTCGTTGGTCGCTCGATTTGCGCTATCACAAAACGGGTGCCCACTCCGGAAGGGAATCTCAACCCTCCTTCGCAGTAAGAACACGGAACTCCGGGCAGATGCTCATCGATCACGCGGAATGGAGCCGTCTGTGGGAAGAAGCGTTGGCTAATCCGTCAACAAACAAATTCCACCGAGTATAGAGTATGCTGCTTGGTCTGCATAAGAGGATTATTCATCCTGAGAATCGAATCCTATCGTAGGCAGAACATAAGCGAAAGGGTTCGATACCGATGATTCGATTGACCATAAATAACACATTATGCGGAATTGATCATGTTACTACGGATCTGATGGCGCAGCGGAAGACGGGGAGCTCCAATCGACACTCTCATCCTGTCTTTCATCTTATGTATGTGACGGAAGGCAGGGGAGTCTTTTACGTTAATGATGAAGCCTTTGAAGCTGAGGCGGGCATGCTTTTCATCATTAATCCGAATGAGCCACATCATTTCTACTTTGATCCCCTGACTCCAATAACGAATTATGAGTGTACGTTTCTTTTTCGAGACATGGATGGCGAGCCAACTGCTATCCATTTTTTCGATTTGCTGGAAGCGAACCGCTCTCTGCGTCTTTCTGCAGAGCTGTTTCGCACACGGATGTATGTTCCAAGCCCGCTGAGGCCTTTATTGATCGAAGGCTATCAGAGAATTTTGCAAGCAAGGAGGGACGGAACGACCAAGGAATATTTGTCTGTCATGGTTCTTGACTTGATCTTGCGTGTAGAAGATATTACCGTTCGGATTAATGGGTTCGAACAGAATGCAACAACCGTGCGCACAGAAGATCATACCATTGCTGCGGTCAAACAATATTTGCGAACCAAGATGAGGGACAAGATTTTGCTGCAGGAATTAGCGGACTTAGTCCATCTAACCCCGAATTACTTGTGCACGTTATTCAAAGAGCATACAGGGACTACACTTATGAGCTATTTGCAGCAAATCCGCATGAGGGAAGCCGAGAAGCTGCTCACCTACACGGATCTGTCCATATACAGGATTGCAGAAAATACAGGATTCGAAGAAGCCTCCTATTTCACCAAAGTGTTCCGCAAAACTTACGGGGTATCGCCGACCGAGTTCCGCAACAACCTATTCCAGCCGCCTATGCCGACATATCCACCCACATATTGACATTGAATGTGGCTGGCGTTATAATTCATTCAAGAATGTTAGTGACCACTAACATCAGGGAAGGGTTTGGAAGATGGAGATATGTGACTCTAGAAGCAACAAAGACAAGATGTTAATTGAGGCTATCAATCTGATGGCTGAGAAAGGCTACAAAGGGGTATCGACCAAGGAGATTGCAGCAGCGGCTTGTGTTAGTGAGATGACGTTGTTCCGCCACTTCGGCAGCAAGCAGAATTTGCTGGAAGAAGCGGTTGACCGGTTCTATTACTCTGGCGAGATGGAGAAGCTGTTCAAGGATAAGCTCGTCTGGGATTTGCGCGCGGATCTGGAGCTTATTAGCCGGACTTATCATGAGATCATGAATCGCAATCGCAAGTTGATCCAGATCATCCAGAAGGATGGGGTGGATTTGCCTGGGTTTAAGGAGCGGGTGCACAAGCATCCCCTGCTGTTACAGAAAAGATTGACCGAGTATTTCACGGCTATGCAGAGTAAGGGCATGCTGATCAAGGAAACGGATTTGGAGGCGCAAGCGGTCGCCTTCATGTGGCTCAATTATGGGGCGTTTATGAGTAAGCTGCCCACTAATTCATTGACTACGAGCCCAACCGTGCAGCAAATTATCAACACGAATATCGAACTGTTGGCTAGGGGACTGACACCCTAGTTTTTTTGAAACCAATATGTTAGTGAGTGCTAACAATCAAAGCGAGGTGCATGTTATGAGAGTCCAAGAAATAAACGGTTTATCCCAAGGAGAATCAGGCACGGGTAATGAAGGGAAGCTGGTGAAGCTGCTCTGTTTCATCCTGCTCTTTTCGGTTATGAATGTAACGATGTTCAATATTGCCCTGCCGGACATCGCCAAACATTTCGATTTATTGCCTTCGTCGGCGAGCTGGGTCGTAACCGGATACTCCATTGTGTACGCCATAGGGTCTCTCACATACGGGAAGCTGTCCGATATTTACCCGATGAAAAGGTTGCTGACAGTAGGATTATTGTTATTTGCTGCAGGATCAATCATCGGCTTCATGTCGAATAACTTCCCCTTGCTTATAACAGCAAGACTCATCCAATCGGCAGGCGCTTCTTCCATCCCGGCGCTCGTCATGCTCATTCCGATCCGGATGTTTCCCGCGCAGCAGAGAGGACGAGTCATTGGTGTATTGGCAGCGGCCATTTCCTTCGCAGCTGGAGTGGGTCCGATTGTAGGAGGATTCATCTCAGGGTCTTTACACTGGCGATTCCTCTTTCTCATCTCGATTGGCACCTTGATTACATTACCTTACTTGAGGAAATGGCTGCCTGAAGAGAAGGTGCGGCCAGGAACTTTTGATGTGCCGGGTGCCGTATTGCTTGCAAGCTCGGTCGCTTCGTTAATGCTGAGCATTACCAGGTGGAATGGTTGGATTCTAATAATCAGTATTGTATTTCTGGCCTTATTCATCGTAAGAATCAGGATGGCGAAGCAACCCTTTATACAGCCAGCTTTGTTGCGCAACGCGAATTACCGGATCGCACTGCTCAGCGGGTTTCTTGCCTTCGGGGCCTCATTCGCTATTATGTTCATCACTCCAATCATGCTTAGCCATGTTAATCTTATGCATACAACCTCTATAGGCTTGATCATGTTCCCTGGAGCTATGAGTGCTGCTTTATTAGGTCGATATGGCGGTAAAATGGCGGATCAGAGGGGGAGCCTGTTCATGGTTGCTTGCGCATTATCGCTGATACTAGTTGGACAGCTCACGTTATCCTCGTTCAGCGGATATGCCGTATGGATTATTGCGGTCTGTCTCATCTTCGGTTATGTAGGCATGTCTTTTATGCAATCTTCTATGACTAAGCTAGTGTCAACATTGCTTCCCGCAGGACAGACAGGGGTTGGGATGGGAGTCTTCACCTTGACGAACTTCATGGCTGGAGCAGTGACGGGGGCTATTGTCAGTAAAATCATCGACCAGTCTGGCAGCAGCTTCACACTTAATCCGTTGGTCACGCAGGCTGAAGCATCGATTTATAGCAACGTGTTTCTGGGGCTTGCCGTAATTACGGCATTGAATATGGCGATCGTCTATCTGGTATTCGGCAGGAAGACCAAGGCAGAGACAGCCCAAACGAAGGTCACTTCCGCATAAGGGCAACTTAATAGGGTAACTGGATAGTGAATAAGGTCCCTTTACCTGGTTCGCTCTGGGCTTGAATGGTTCCCCCGTGGGCAATGACGAATTCTCTGGCTATCGCAAGTCCTAGACCCATACCCCCGCTATTGCGGGTCCTCGCTTGATCCGTACGATAGAAGCGGTTGAACAGATTTGGAAGATGCTCGGGATCGATCCCGATTCCGTTATCTGCAATGGATATTTGCAGACTGCTGCTCTGTCCGCCTTCGGAGTGCTTGCTATTCGTTATCACCACATCAACGGTGCCGCCATGCGGTGTATAGCGAATGGCATTCACAAGCAGGTTGAAGAACACCTGTGTGATTCGATTCGCATCTATATGCAGAGTTGTGTGGTTTGTATGGCTGGTTAATGTAACCTTGATTTCTTTTTGCTCCGTGTCGGGGGCTATACGCTCTGTAATTCTTTGCAGTAAGTGCAACAGATTGGTCGGTGTTTTCTCAAGCGGGAGCTGCTTGGCTTCAGCAAGCGACAGCTGCTGAAGCTCATCGACCAGTCGAGTTAACCGGATGAGTTCATCCTGCAGAGGAAGCAGATTCTCAGGGACTATCGGTTGCCCATCCTGTTGGGCGAGCTCCAATTTGCCTTGCACAATCGTTAGCGGAGTCCTCAGCTCGTGTGCGACATCTGCCGCCATATTCTTCCTTACCTGTTCGGCCTGCTGCAGCTGCTTGGACATTTGGTTGAACGCTTCCGCTACTTTTCCATATTCGTCCCTGGTAACGACCGGTGCTTGAATCCCGAACTCTCCTTTGCCCAAGCGATCAATAACAGGTAATAAAGAGCGGAGAGGGGCCGTTAGCCGCTTGGCCAGCCAATAGCCGACTAAGAGGGAGACCAGAGTAAAGATAATCATCCCGATAATTAATAGCACTTTAGTGGAGTGGAGAATGCCGAGTCGCAGCTTGGACATATAGTCTACCCCAGAATCAAAGTAGTACATAGTGACGGCCTTCCCGTCATTCAAAGTAAGGTTTGAGCGGATCCCGAATCGTTTGATGAAATGCTGCGCCGTATCGCCCGCTGTGTAAATTACATTGTGATCATCAGTTAGCAGCAGAATACTCGTAACGGACTCGTGAACGGGACTGAAAAGCGTGCTTGCCTCTACATCCTCGATTCCTTCCCAGGAATCGTTATGATTCTTGTAGTAGCTTGCAAGCGAACTGGATAATTCCTGTATCTCGTTGTTTCTAGCGGCCTCGACCATGACAGTCAGAATATCCCGCTGCACGATCTGAGTGATAAAGGCGAATAAGAAGCCCATCCCCACTATAAAAGAGGCCATAGCGATAAATAATCGGCGTCTTACACTCATAAACGATCACCGAATCGGTAGCCGAATCCATAGACGGTCTGAATATAAACAGGATTAGCAGGATCATCCTCAATCTTGCGCCGAATGTGGCTGATATGTGCATCAACCGTACGTTCGTCATTCAGAATATCGTCCTCTAACAAGTTTTGCAGCAGCTGCAGCCGGCTGTAAACGATACCTGGCTTGGAGGCCAAAGTAAGCAGCAGCTTGAATTGTGTAGGCGTCAATGCCATTTCTTCACCCCGCTTCCACACTCGGAATTGCTCCTCCGATATGGTTAACTCTCCTCGCTGCAGCGTTACTTCCGGGCTATCCTGCCCCTCCATCCGCCGGAGCACAGAGCGAATCCGCGCCGCAAGCTCGCGCAGGGAGAACGGCTTCGTAATGTAATCATCTGCGCCAACCTCAAGCCCGATTATCTTGTCCGTCTCGTCGGCTCTGGCAGTTACCATAATGATGCCGATACGGCTCATTTTTCGTAACTCTTGGCATACCGCAATTCCGCTCATCTCGGGCAGCATCCAATCCAGCACCACTAGATTCGGTTTGCGCTCCCCCGCTATTCTAAGTGCATCCGTACCTGACATCGCGGTAAGGATATGGAAGCCTTCTTGGCGTAAGAAGGGTTCCATGAATTCTAGCACTTTGATCTCATCATCTACCAGGAGTAATGTATGGGCCACGTTCATCCACCTTCCTTTGCTGATTCAACTGCTTGTCCCCTACACGCATTCTCATTCGTTTCCCACATTATAGCTTGTTCTTATCGCTTATTACATAAATTCACAGAAATTGCAGACCAACTTCACAAGTTCACAACATTGTTCTGATAAGATGCTAGATAGCAGCATACAAACGGAGTCCTTTTCATCATACGAGCAACATTTGGGTTGATTGTGGCACGGTATTTGATAAAGCGATGGGAGCTGGAAAAGATGAGTGATGTACAAGCAAGGAAGCAGGTTGGCTATAAAGGAGATGGAGGCGGGGATCCTGTTACGGGCAGAGTGAGAACAGGGCGGGCTCTTTTTTTCGGAATCGCGGTTATTTTTGCGATAAGTGTGACCTTACAGGTGTTTCTGGCTGGATTGTCGGTATTCGTGGATCCGATCCATTGGACCAAGCATACAATATTCGTTCATTTCATTGAGTTCATACCGATTCTCATGCTGATTGCTGGATTCCTGGGCCGTGTAGGCCGTGCCTTGCTGTGGCAAAGCTTTGCTCTGCTTGCGTTAATCTTCGTCATGTATTTCACAGCTAACTTTGCAAGTGTCGTGGGCGAGGTTGCCGCGCTTCATCCGGTTATTGCCCTTGTCTTGTTTTGGCTGTCCCTTAGAGTATCATTTAAAGCTTGGCGTTTAATGGCGGGGAGGTGAGCTAGGTGAGAAGGCTAGGAACGACATTACTTGCGCTTGTTGCCGGATTTTTTGTCGGCTTGCTGTTGAACGAAGTGGCTGCGATTATAGCTCATATTGTGTTTGACCTTTCATTCGGGATAAAGTTTTTGCCGTTTATTATGGCAGGGGTGTTCGCGATAGTCGTGTTGATCTGGGGAAACAGAGGGAAAAGCAGCTCGCGTTGAATGGCGGTGTTAACGAACCCAAAAGTTCCGAATTGCAGAATTTGAGCCCTCACAGACCTCTATTTGTCTTTGCTGTGTAATATTTGATGAATTTAGAGGTCTGAAAAGGCGCTATCCAGTGTATCGAACCCCGCAGTTGCCGTGCTCCCAATACCATCTTCACCTCACCTTCCATGGCCAGTTTAGAATTGTGTGGCATACCGCCTGATCGAACAAGCCATTTTACTACTGGCTATTTTGGTCATTTCCACACTTATGCACCCATTAGCCAATCCAACTATCCTCTATTTCCGTGAAATGACCTCCATTTCTCTAAAATCAACTCCATAACCAATAGTAACACTTGCTATCCCAGCAAAATCTATCTATTCCGCACAATTAACCTATACTGGCACTGGCTAACGGTCCGATCTCGGTTGAACTATATTTGCTGCAGCTCGGTTTTCAGTAGTGTAATAAGCTTCGTGGCGATCGTGCTGTAGGAGTTTCCTATTTTCTTCTGAAGGATGCCGGTAACGAGACCTGAATCAAGATCCTCAATGCTCCTCAGCACTGTGCCTTCCGGTGCAGGCCGTGCTGTGATTACCGGTACAACCGCGGCGCCATAGGAGGCTTGAACATAAAATTTAAGTGCGGCCATATTGCCGATTTCCATTGCGGTGTAAGGACTGCCGCCTTTTTCCAGCAAAGAGCTTTCCAGCTTTTTGCGATAGGGGCATATTGAAGTTGTAATCAGGATGTGCTCGTTCCGAAGATCGCATAAGTAGATCTGTTCTTTGGTAGCCAAGGAATGGTTGACTGGAATAAGCAGTCCAAGATCTTCCACGAATAGAGGATCAAATGTGAAGTCGAGTCCGGTTTCTGGAGTTGTGCACAGAGCGAGATCAATCAGACCCTCATTAAGCATTTGCGTAAGAACGGTCGTATTGCCGATCTGAATGCTGATTTGTACCTTGGGATGCTGCTCTAGAAAAGGCTTGATAATACGAGGCAGTCGGTAGCTGGCCGTTGGCTCCATCACTCCAAGGCGAACCACGCCGGCTTCCCCTTGAATGAGCTCGGTCATCGTAGCGCTCAAGTAGTCGTAATCTCGCAGCAGAATCCCTGCCGTCTGATGAAATAACCTGCCTGCCTCGGTAAGCTGCAGCTTTTTTCCCCGCTCTAACAGCTTCACTCCAACATCCGTCTCCAGCTTCTGAATATGCATGGTAATCGTCGATTGGCCGTATTGCAGCTCTTCTGCTGCCCGTTGGAAGCTTCCGAGTCTGACAATCGTTTGAAACGTTTTGATCGTTCGAATGTCCATGATACACACCGCTCCTTCGGTTCGATTCACAAAAACGGAAGAAAAGCTTCCGATTTCTGCATTGTACATATCGATTACAATCTAGTATAACTATAATAACACGAAAACGCATTATACCAAGTGGTATAGTCGGTATAATTGACAGAAACTTTACATCGCACGAACGGACACCGAAGAAGATTCAGAAAAAGTGAACCATACGATCACATCTTTCAAATTTACAAAGGTTGAGGAGTTGATGTATGATTCAATAAATACCAAGTAAGTAAATCGGAATAGTGTAAATTATTATTAACCCCATTACAAATCGCACAACCACATAAGGCAACTGCAGAATTGCAAGCTCAAAAGTCAGAAATTTCAAACTATTACGCGGAGGTGCTTGAAAATGGCAGGAAGAAACAAGAAGCTTAAACTCGGAGCAATGATTCATGGAGTTGGCGGCGGTTGGGGAGATTGGCGGCACCCTGAGGCATTAACGGATGCAAGTGTGAACTTTGGTTTCTATAAGCATAACGCTCTTAAGGCAGAGGAAGGAAAATTTGATTTTGCCTTTATTGCAGACAGTGTGTTCATCCATGAGAAATCAAGTCCGCATTATTTGAATCGCTTTGAGCCCCTGACGGTTTTGTCGGGACTAGCTGCAGTAACGGAACGAATTGGCTTGGTTGCAACCCTTACGGTCAGCTATAGCGAGCCGTTCCATGTTGCCCGTCAGTTCGCTTCTCTGGATCACATTAGCGGAGGCCGTGCTGGTTGGAATGTAGTTACTTCTTGGCTATCTGGAAGTGCCGGCAATTACAGCAAGGATGAACATCCAGGGCATGAAACTCGCTATCGGATTGCTCAGGAGCATCTGGATGTAGTAAAAGGGCTATGGGATTCTTGGGAGGACGATGCGTTTGTAGGTGACAAAAAGACGGGCGAATTCTTCAATCCGGAGAAGCTGCACACCCTGAACCATAAAGGCGAGTTCTTCTCGGTTCGCGGCCCGCTTAACATCTCCCGCTCGAAGCAAGGGCAGCCGGTTATTTTTCAGGCAGGCACGAGTGAGGACGGTCGCAACTACGCCGCGAAGAATGCGGATGCTATATTCGTCGGTCATGAGAATATCGAGGAAGCGAAGCTGTACTACCAAGATTTGAAGCGTCGTGCTGCTGGATTCGGAAGGAATCCGGATGATCTGTTCATTTTGCCAGGTATAGGGCCAATCGTAGGCCGTACGGAAGAGGAAGCCGAACGCAAGTATTTGGAAAAAGTGAATCTCGTTACGATCGAGGATGCGATTACCGCACTTGGAAGACCTTTCAACGATCATGATTTCTCTCAATATCCACTTGATGCGCCATTCCCCGATCTGGGTGATCTCGGAAAAGACAGCCACCAAGGCGGATCTGAACGAATCAAGCGTCTGGCCAGAGAGAACAATTACACATTGCGTCAAACAGCCTTAAGATTCGCAACGCCTAGAGGCAATTTCGTCGGGACCCCGGATAAAATTGCAGATCTGCTGCAGCAGTGGCTGGAGGAAGAGGCTTCGGATGGATTTATCGTGAACTCGGCGATCCCGGGCGGACTGGATGATTTCGTGGAGCTGGTCGTACCGATCCTGCAAGAACGGGGCCTATTCCGAGCTGAATACGAGCAAGACACCCTTCGAGGTCATCTTGGTTTAGAAGTGCCGACCAATCGATATACGAAAGCCAGAGAGGCAGTCAAAGTAACGAATTAAGGGTAACAAGGTTGATTTATTCCAAGCGGATATCCAAGGAGGAACCAACAATGGCCAATAAAAGGAAGCTTAGACTAGGGGCAACGATTACAGGAGTAGGCACATCGAAGACGGCGTGGAGACACGAGGAGGTTCAGATCAATGCCAGTGTGAACTTTCCCTACTATAGAAGTCAGGCACAAATAGCTGAAGAAGGGAAATTCGACTTCGTCTTCATCGTCGACAGTCCCTACATTACGGAGCATTCGGCACCGCATTACTTGAACCGCTTCGAGCCGCTCACCCTGCTCTCGGGCTTGGCAGCCTCGACGTCGAGAATCGGATTAGTGGGCACGCTGACCGCTTCATTCACACAGCCTTTTACCGTAGCGCGTCAATTCATGTCTCTTGATCATATTAGCGGCGGGCGTGCAGGCTGGAATTTAGTGACAACCGGACTTGAAGGTGCCGCTCAGAACTTCAGCAAGTCGGAGCATTACGATCATGAAGAACGCTACCAACGGGCGGAGGAGCATCTTGAGGTCGTTCGCGGTCTATGGGATTCATATGAAGACGATGCTTTCCCGAGGGATAAAGAAACAGGAGTATTCCTGGATCCCTCCAAGCAGCACAAGCTGAATCATAAGGGGCAGCATTTCTCAGTGCAGGGACCGCTTAATATTCAACGCTCTGTGCAAGGTCAGCCGGTTATTTTCCAGGCGGGCGGATCGGACAGCGGACGGGATTTGGCGGCCAAGAGCTCCAATGCGATCTTTACCGGTCAGGAGAATCTCGAAGAAGCCAAACAATTCTATAGCGACATTAAACGTCGCGCTGCTGCATACGGGCGAGAGTCGGATGAGATTCTTGTATTCCCGGGCATTGGCCCTATTATAGGCCGAACAGAAGAAGAGGCGCAGGAGAAATATGAACAGCTGGCAAGCCTAGTCACGATTGAGGATGCTCTGGTGCAGCTTGGTCGACCTTTCACATACCTGGACTTCTCCAAGTATCCGCTTGACGAGCCGTTTCCGGATCTTGGCGAGCTAGGCAGCAACAGTTATCGCAGCTCGACGGATAGGATTAAGCGAATCGCGAAGGAGGAAAACTTGACGCTCCGTCAGACTGCGCTTCGATTCGCAACGCCGAGGAGCACATTCGTCGGAACACCGGAGAAGGTAGCTGATACGATTCAGCATTGGTTCGAGGAGGAAGCAGCAGACGGCTTTATTATTTTCTCCAGTATCCCGGGCAGCCTGAACGACTTCGTACAATTAGTTGTTCCGATCTTGCAGGAGAGAGGATTGTTCCGTTCGGAATATGAGGGAAGCACGCTTCGCAGTCACCTCGGCCTTGAGGTTCCCCCCAATCGATACACAGTGACGAGAACTGAAGCAGCGGCACAAGCAAATTAAACTATTTTTTTGCTCATAAATCCGATAAAACAGGTGGGAATAATATGATAAAGTCTAGAATCAAATTCACTGCCTTCGCTCTGGCGCTTACGGTAATGTTGGCAGGCTGCAGCGAAGCGACCAAGGAAAGCAGCACGAAGGCAAATGAGCCTTCCGGTGCTGCCACCAAAGCAGAAGATAAAGTAACACCAGGAGGTGAGCTTGTGTGGGCGCTGGCCGGAACGGTGAGCAATGATGCGCTTGATGCCCATAAGGCAGGTTTTGCTCCAACTACGCGGGTTATGCGCAACCTGTACGACAGCTTGGTTGTCGAGCTTCCCGACCATTCAATCAAGCCGTGGTTAGCGACATCATGGGAAATATCGAGCGATAAGAAGAGCTATACATTCCAATTGCGCAAAGATGTGAAATTCCATGATGGAACTCCATTCAACGCGGAAGCAGTCAAGTTCAATTTTGATCGGATAAAAGACCCTAACACCAAGTCCTCCATCTCGCTGAATGAGATAGGGCCCTATGAGTCCACAGAGGTTCTAGATGAATATACAGTCAAAATCAATTTCAAGACGCCATTCGCTCCTTTCCTAAGTAATGCAGCCAAAGTAGATCTGGGCTTCGTCTCCCCTGCAGCTGTTAAGAAGTATGGCGAGGCATTCCCGCAAAATCCGGTTGGAACGGGGCCGTTCAAATTTTCCAAGTTGACGCCGAGCTCCCAGGTGGAATTAATCAAAAATCCGGATTATAACTGGGCACCCTCAACAGCAGGTCATCAAGGACCGGCTTACCTCGACAAGCTGACCGTCAAATATGTGGATGAAGAAGCAACGCGAGTGAGCGTATTGCAGAGTAAGCAAGTGCAAGTAGCAGACATTATTCCGCCTCAGAATCTGGTCGCCCTGAAGAAAGACAAAAACTTCAACGTGCAGGAAACGGAATTGCTGCAGGCTAATTTCACCATTTACCTCAATGTGCAGAAGAGCCCTTGGAATGAGCTAAAGGTAAGACTGGCGTTCCGTTCGGCCCTCGATATCGAATCAGCCGTCAAAACGATCTATCTCGGAACGTCGGCGCAAGGATGGGCACCCCTGTCTCCACAGCAGTTCGGGTACACCAAAGCCGTCGAGAACTCATGGAAGACCGATGTGAAAGCATCCAATCAGACACTGGATGAACTAGGGTGGGTGAAGGGCTCGGACGGGATCCGATCGAAGGACGGGAAGAGGCTGACAGCGGAGCTGATCGATACGCAAGGCAACCGCGAAAAGCGCCTCGATCTCATCTCGATCCTGACCCAACAGCTGAAGCAGGCCGGAATTGAACTAAAGGTGGTATCTCTGCCATCGGGTACTTACTCGGAGCGTCGTTTGAAGGGAGAGTACGATATCGTGGCAGGCAGTCAGTTCTCGGGTGACCCCGATGTGCTGCGCCAACTGTATTCGACTAAAGGGCCATCCGGTAAAAACAACATAGCACGGGTTAACGATGCGCAGCTGGATCAGTGGCTCGATGAGGCGTATCTGGAGAATGACCCGGAGAAGCGCAAGGAGATTTATAAAAAAGTTCAGGAGTACATCGTTCAGAATGTGTTAGGAATCCCGACCTATGTGTTCCAGTATTCGGTAGCCTCGACTAAGGAAGTAAATGGCATTAAATTTGATTACCCGGCGTGGCCTGTGTTCTACGATGCCTGGATATCCAAATAAACAAGCTGAAAGGGAGGAAGGCGAGGCATGGTCAAATTTATATGGAATCGATTATTTGTCTCCATACCGGTTATTATAGGGTCGCTTACGCTTGTGTTTCTAATTATTCACTGGCTGCCGGGCGACCCGGCCCAAATGATTGCGGGAGATGACGCGGCTCCAGACCGCATCGCTTTCCTTAGTAAGCAGTTCGGGCTGGATCGTCCGCTATGGCAGCAGTACTTATCGTATTTGTGGGATAGCATGAGAGGTGACTTCGGCAGCTCCTTCGCCAATAGTCAACCGGTATTAGATCGCCTGCTTGCCCAATTGCCGGCAACCTTGTCGCTTGCGCTGTTCAGTACTTTATTAGCGATAGTGTTTGGAGTTACACTTGGTATTTTGTCAGCCGTGTATCAGAATCGGGTCCTCGATTATGTTGTGCGGATAATAAGCTTGTTAGGGGTATCCATGCCAAAGTTCTGGCTGGGCATTCTGCTCATACTTGTGTTCTCCGTTCACTTACAATGGCTTCCTGCTATAGGGAACGGTACATTCAAACAAATCATTCTTCCATCGATTGCGCTTGGTGTTACTGGAGCGGGGATGTTAACGCGAATGGTGCGTAACAGTGTACTTGAAGTTATAAGAGAGCCGTTTGTAGTGACTTTACGGGCCAAAGGATTGACCGAACGATCTGTCTTGTACCGTCATGTTTTGCGCAACGCTTTAATGCCTGCCATTACGATTCTTGGCTTGTTGGTGGGGGATATGCTGGCGGGTGCGGTCGTCACGGAAACGGTCTTTTCCAGGCAAGGATTAGGCAAAATGATTGTGGATGCCATTAATCAAAAGGACATTCCCGTCATCCAAGCAGCCATTCTGATTACAGGTGTGTTCAATATAGCAGTTACGCTGCTAGTAGATGTGTCCTACTCGTATGTAGATCCACGTGTAAGAAGGACAGCATAACTAACGCTTATGTGAAAAAGGAGTGTGATATCCATGTCATACCAGTCAGCAACAACAGAAGTAAAGTTCCCCGCCGTGCTAGAGACGAAGGGAGCCAAGCCGAAAAGTGTGTGGCGGTTCAAGCTTTCCTTTTCCCAGATCATATTAACTTTCTCCTTATTCGTCCTGGCCTTTCTGGTTGTCTGCGCTATTGTACCGCAATGGGTCGCCCCGTTCTCACCGACACTTATGCAGACCGAACATTTGCTGCAGGCGCCTAGCTGGATGCACTGGTTAGGGACGGATCAATTCGGACGGGATGTAGCGTCGCTAATTATTTACGGAAGCCGGCAATCCCTTGTTATGGGTGTTGTCTCCGTCTTAATCGGAGGATTCATCGGAACACTGATTGGGCTGGTGGCCGGATATTGGGGCGGGATCGTGGATTCCGTGCTCATGCGCTTCAACGATATTCTAATGACGATTCCAGGCATCCTGCTTGCGATCGCGATATCGGTGGCGCTTGGACCAAGCTTTTTCAATGTTATTCTCGCCATAAGTGTAGCTACTATTCCGAGTAAAGCCAGGGTCATTCGCAGTCAGGTCATGTCCATCCGAAGCCGTCCATTCATCGATGCCGCGAGGTCCGTTGGGACTTCCCATATAGGGATTATGTTCCGTCATATCCTGCCGAACTGTTGGTCGCCGCTGCTCGTAATGATGACCATTGGTGTGGGCAGCTCGATTCTTGTCGCGACGGGGCTAAGCTTTCTAGGCCTTGGAGTTATCCAGGAAATTCCGGATTGGGGATACCTGTTATCCCAAGGCAGAAGTTATATGACCGTGGCTTGGTGGGTAGCAACCTTCCCAGGACTTGCCATTACCTTGTTAGTCGTTGTTGTAAATTTACTCGGTGATGAAGTGCGTGATCGATTAGATCCCAAAAAAACCAGTGTATAAATGTATAGACTATGAATGGCATTTGCTTCACAAATGTTGGAGGTGATGGATATGAAGCAACTGCTTAACATAAAAGAGCTCTCTGTCGATTTCCAGACACCTGACGGGCAACTAAACGCGGTAAACAAAGTGAGCCTACAGATTGGAAAAGGAGAAATTGTATGTCTTGTCGGAGAATCCGGCAGCGGCAAGACGATCACCTCACTATCGATCATGCGGCTGATCGATTATGATAACGGGCGAATATCGCACGGAGATATTGGACTGGATGGTCAGAGCTTGGCAGGGCTGTCGCGCAAGGAAATCAGTGAGCTTCGGGGCAAGAAGATCGCGATGATCTTCCAGGAGCCTATGACAGCGCTCGACCCTGTATTTACGATCGGGTACCAGATCGTGGAAGTTATTCTTCGTCACAAGCCGGTGACGAAGAAGCAGGCGGAAGCAGAAGCTGTGACGCTGTTGCGCAGGGTTGGCATTCCCGAGCCGGAGATTCGCATGAAGCAGTATCCGTATGAGCTGTCCGGCGGGATGCGCCAACGCGCCATGATCGCCATTGCGCTCGCCTGCGGCCCGGAGCTGCTCATCGCAGACGAGCCGACGACAGCGCTCGACGTGACCATCCAAGCGCAAATTCTCGCTCTGCTCCAAGAGCTGCGTCATGAATTCGGGATGTCGATCCTGCTGATTACACATGATCTGGGGATTGCAGCTGAGATGGCGGATCGCATTGTCGTCATGTATGCAGGTAAGATCGCCGAGCAATCACCAGTCGACCGATTATTCGAGCAGCCTTACCATCCTTACACACAAGGGCTGTTGCGTTCGATTGTCACGCTCGACCAGGACCGCAGTCAACGATTGTATACGATAGACGGAACGATTCCGAGTCTGACCCAGCTGCCGAGCGGCTGCCGGTTTCATCCGCGCTGTCCTTTGGCTACGGATCGCTGCGCTCAGGAGGAACCTCCGTTGTTGCCGATAGACGATCGCGAGACAGCTTGCTGGCATGTGGATCGATTGATTGCGGCAGGCGGCATTGGAGATACAGGGGATGCTGATCAGGTGTCGGGAGAGGCAATAAGAGACATAGGAGCAGCAAGCCTACTGACATCGAGGGAGCTGCAGGGTACACAACATCTTGAGGGATTGACTGTCTCTTCACCTGCTGAGGTGTTGTTTGAGATCAAGAATTTGCAGAAATATTACCCGATCCGCAGATCATTCCTGCAGCGCACCCCTTCTTTTATTCGCGCCGTGGATGATGTCTCCTTCGACATTCGCAAAGGGGAAACGTTCGGACTTGTCGGTGAGTCGGGCTGCGGTAAATCTACGCTTGGACGGGTATTGCTGCAGTTGGAGAAGGCGACTGGCGGACAGGTATTGTTCCAGGGACAGGATCTGCACAACCTTGGCCGCAGCAGCTGGAAGGAAACGCGCCGCAATATGCAGATCGTCTTTCAGGATCCGTACGGCTCGCTTAATCCCCGTTGGAAGGTTGTTGATATTATTGGCGAGCCTTTGCGCGAGCATGAATCGCTTTCAGGCAGCCAGAAACTGGAAAAGGTGCAGGAAGTGATGCGGCTCGTCGGGCTGAACCCGAGCTGGCACAATCGCCGCCCGCATGAATTCTCGGGCGGTCAGAGGCAGCGCATCGGGATCGCGCGTGCGATTATATTGAGGCCGAAGTTCATCCTGGCCGATGAAGCCGTATCCGCACTCGACGTGTCCGTCCAATCACAGGTGGTCAATCTGATGCAGGATTTGCAGCAGCAGTTGGGATTGACGTATCTGTTCATCGCCCACGGCTTGAACATCATCCGGCATATTTCCGATCGGATCGGGGTTATGTATTTGGGAAAGCTGGTGGAGATTGCTCCGACTGATGAGCTTTTCCGCCATCCTGCCCATCATTACACTAGGGCGTTATTGTCGGCGATTCCGAATCCGGATCCCAAGCGGCGCAAGGAATATGTTCCGATTGAAGGGGAGGCGCCTTCTCCTGCCAATCCTCCGTCAGGCTGCCGCTTTCACACCCGCTGCCCGGCAGCCACCGCTCGATGCCAATCGGAAGCGCCAGAACTGCTGGAAATGGCGTCCGGACATTATGTGGCTTGCCATTATCCGGCTTAAACGTACATCAAGAACTTTCACTAGTCCCACGGCCATGAAGCAGAAGAAGGAGGCGGAGGTGTTCCATGACTATATCCAGACCCAGATTCATCTCGGCTGCTGAGGCTGTTCAGTGGATCGAGGATGGCTCCATAGTTGCCATCAGCGGCAATATGGACATGTCGCCCATGGCTCTGATCCGCGAGGTCATACGCAGCGGGAAGCGCAGATTGCATGTCGTCTGCGTAGGCGCGGCTGCGATTAATGCAGACTTGCTTATCGGGGCCGATGATGCGGTGCGTCGACTGGAATTCTCGCAAGTGACACTTGGCGAGTACGGCTTCGCGGCGCATTTTCGCCGCCGCTTTGAGCGGGGAACTATCGAGGGACTGGAGCATGCTTGTCCCACGCTTGCAGCCGCTCTTCAGGCAGGGGCGAGCGACATTCCGTTCCTCCCCGTTAGAGGACTGCTAGGTACGGATTATATGGGTATCCGGCCCGATTTCAAAGTGATCGTCAACCCCTACGATGATAGAGAGACCATCACCATCGTGCCGAGCATTCGGCCGGATGTAGCTCTCTTTCACGCCTACAAAGCAGATACGGACGGCAATGTAGTTGCACATCCGTCGCAGAACAATCGGCTGCTGGCGCAAGCGGCCAGGCGGACCATCGTGTCGGTGGAGGAAGTAGTCTCCCCACAGGAGCTGAAGCGCGAAGGCGGGAGCGTGATTCCGTCCGTGTTCATTACCGCAATTGTGCAAGCACCTGCAGGTGCGCACCCGACTGCTTGCCCAGGACGCTATCCGATCGACACCGCGCACATTTATAAGTACGCGGAAGCTTCGAAGTCGGAGGAAGCATGGGCGGAATATCTCCGTAAGTATGTGCATGAACCTGCGGATTTGGGCGAATATACTCTCGTCATCCGTCAAGAGGAGAGCGGAGGACAATGACCCCAATATCCCGGCTTAAGCAACCGCAACCAGCACCATATTCTCAAGCAAGGGATGAGCTGCAGCTCATCTGCACCTTATCCAGGCAGCTTCAAGACAGAGAGGTGATTGCTGTAGGCAATCAATCCCCGATTCCGGCCGCAGCAGCGTTATTGGCTAAGGGATTACACGCAACGGAAGCTACCGTGTTCATTCTCGGTCAGCCGGATTGGCCGTTTGAGGGGACCCAGGAATTTTTCGACCTTATTCAGCGCGGGGGAGTGGATGTATTCTTCCTGAGCGGAGCACAGATTGACCGATACGGCAACATTAACCTTCATGTTATTGGCGACTATGACCATCCCCGTGTACGACTGCCGGGAGGTGCGGGCTCAGCGGTCGTCTACCTGATGTGTCGACGTATTTTCCTTTTCAAGACCGATCATACCGTCAAAGGCTTCCCGGAACAGCTTGATTTTGTTACAAGTGTGTCTAGATCTGAGCCCTCTGTGTACCGTCGCGGTCAATTGGAGGGTGTGTATACCCCCTTAGGTGTCTTGAAGCCTCTAGGCTCGCATGGAGAACTCGTGTTAACTGAAGTGACACCTGGTATTACTACGGAGATAGTGCATCAGAACACAGGGTTTCACTTAAAAATACAACCATCCCAGCCGCAGCCTATTCCTGAAGCAGCTCCGCCAACAGCAGATGAGCTCCGCGTTCTCCGTCACATTGTATATGAGAGGTTGGTCGAGATTTACCCTGATTTTGCCGCTAAGCTGATAAAGACCATCTAAAGGAGAGGATCGCCTTGAGTAAACCGATTCATCAAGTGTGGAAGCAGTTAGAAATCGATATCGCAGCTGTTCTGGAGGATACATCCGACAGTCGGACGATTATTGATGGGGTTCGGCCTTTACTGGAGAAGCTTCTGCAGCAGTCTGAGCTGATCCCTTCGGAATATAAGACGCCGCTTCCGGATAAATACGCTCAATATTTACTTTATAAGCCTGCAGACGAATCGTTCTCTGTTATAGCTTTTGTCTGGGGGCCGAAGCAGGTAGCTCCTGTCCACGACCATCTCGTATGGGGCTTGGTGGGCTTGTACGAAGGCGCCATTGTGGAACGGAGGTACCGCCGGACAGATCACGGAGAGGCTGCATCGCCTCGGTATACGGTGAAGCAAGTAGGAGAAGTTACGGCCAGGCAGGGCGATATTTCGTACGTATACCCGCCGGATTATGATATCCACGGGGTAGAGAATCCTTTTGACAGACCGGCTATAACGGTTCATATATATGGCACAGACATCGGACAGCAAGCCCGGTATATTCACGATGTGACAACAGGACTAGCTCGGGGTGTTGTGACCAAGCATCACAATGAGACGCCAATCTATCAGACTAGCCTTTAAAGGAAATGAGGAAAGGGGTGAAGGAGCATGACACAAGCGGGGAACGGTCCTCTTTCCGGCATAAAAGTTATTGAATTCGGTCAAATTGCGGCAGGACCCTTCACAGGAATGCTGTTCGCTGATCTAGGCGCGGATGTTGTAAAAGTGGAGCGTCCTGATGTTGGGGACGGGATGAGGGATTGGCCTCCGTTCTATACGAATGAGGAGGGAGAGGCTTATAGCTCGAATTTCAGCTCGCTGAATCGCAATAAACGCAGTATCGCTGTCGATTTCAAGTCACAAGAGCAGCTCGCCCGACTGCGCAAGCTATGCCTGCAGGCGGATGTGATCGTGGAGAACTTCCGGCCTGGCGTGCTGGGCAAGTTCGGTTTGGATTATAAGTCGCTTTCAGCCGATAACCCCAAGCTGGTCTATTGCTCGATCTCTGGCTATGGGCAAGAAGGGCGCTACGCACAGAAGGGGGCGTTCGACGTGACCATACAAGCCATCAGCGGTCTTATGAGTGTTACTGGTGAAGAAGATGGCGAAGCGGTCAAATGCGGCGTTCCGGTAGCGGACTTCGCCGCTGGTCTATACGGGGCATTCTCCGTAGTAGCCGCCATCCTTCAAGCGTCCAAGACCGGACAAGGCACATACATCGACACGTCGATGCTTGCTTCCGTGCTCGGCATATCCGCTCTGCAGACGAGCGAATACTTCGGCAATCGGCGCGCTCCGCGACGGCTCGGCAGCGCTCATCCGCGGAATGCGCCTTATCAAGGCTACCGCGGCAGCGACAAACCGTTCGTCATTGCGGCCGGCAATGACAAGCTATGGCGCGAAGTATGCGCCGCCGTAGCTCTGCCGGAGCTTGCAGGCGATTCGCGCTTCGCGAATCAGACGCTCCGGGCACAGAACCAGAAGGAGCTTGCTGCTCTGCTCCAAGCTGTGTTCAACACCCGCACGGCCGCCGAATGGCTGGCGGAGTTCGACCAAAGAGGGGTGCCCTGCGCTCCGATTAACGATTACGCTGACATCCTCAGCGATGCCGCTGTAGCGGAGTCCGGTCTACTGCACGAGATGCCGCTGCCGAATGGACTCTCCACTACAGCAGTTGGATATCCTGTCAAGCTGACGGGGTATCAGTTCCAAATCTATCGCACACCCCCGCGCAAAGGGGAGCACAATGAATCGATCTATGAAGAATGGGGTGTTTACCAGACATGAGCGAAATTGCAGTGAAGACGATTGCGGATTACAAGGTAGCGTATGTAGAGCTAAGGCGGCGAGTGGAAGGATTATCGGAGAAGCAGCTAACATGGAAGCCTGCACCCGAGAAATGGAGCGTGAAGGAAGTGCTCGCCCATCTGGTTGATTCTACCCTTGTACACTCGATCCGAATCCGCACAATCGTGGCCGAATCAGCAGGCGAACCGGTCTTGATTAAATACGAACAGGATGGCTGGGTAGCTACGGCGAAATCGAATGAGATAGACATTCATGATATATTCCATATACTCGAGGCAGCAATACGCTATAATGCTCTCTTCTACGAGCGGCTGTCTGCTGAGGATTGGGGCAAGTCGGGTCAGATTGACAGCAAGATCGTAACTGTCTTTGACCTATTTCAAGGCTTTTTCCGCCACATAGATACCCATCTCGCTCAGATTGATCGCACAAAGGCGGCCTTTCCGGCTTAACCGCAGGTTATCCTTTGTATGTGCCCCGAATGACTCCGCATTGCATCAAGAAGCCCCGGAACAGCTTAACTGCTGCGCTCCAGGGCTTTTTTACTTGGGCCATTTACTTAAACCATCCTTTTTGCCTGAACCAGGCGAACATCCCAAACCCGATCCCAAACATCACTCCGAGTACGGCAAAATACCCCCACTTCCATTCAAGCTCGGGCATATGCAGAAAATTCATCCCGTATATCCCCGCAATGAACGTAAGCGGCATGAAGATGGTAGTGATCACGGTCAAGGTTTTCATGATGGTATTCATTCGATTGGAGTTGACCGAAACGTAATTATCCCTCATATCGGCCGTCATCTCACGGTTCGCTTCTATCATCTCGGCCAGCTTCAGCAGGTGATCATAAATATCCGTATAGTAGACGTGCTGTTCCTTCAATCCTGCGATCCGATCCGAATTAATAACTCTGTACAACAAATCCCGCATTGGAATTATCGTTTTTCTCAGCTTCAATAATTTAGATCGGATCTCGAATACGTCATCCATCACATTATGGCTCGCGGTTTGGACCCCGCTGGTTTCAATTTCGAGCAGTTGATCTTCGATCAAATAGACGGCAGGGAAGTATTGATCCACAAGCTTGTCCATGACGGTGTACATCGCGTACAGGTGTCCTTTTTCCCAGAGATCATTCTGAGTGGTTATACGTTCCCAAGCTTGGTCTAACTCTAACAGTTCCTTGTGATGGAAGGTCACCATAAAGTTATCACCGATGAAGAGATCCACTTCATGTGCGGATAAATCAACCTGATCTAATGCATGCAGCACGAAAAAATGAGTGTCTCCATAATGGTCAACCTTGGGCCGTTGCAGCAGATGGAAGCAATCCTCAATCGCAAGAGAGTGGAAATGAAAATGGGATTCCAAATTCATGGCTTCCTCTTCGGTAGGCGCGTTGAAATCGACCCAATACCACAAATACTTCTCTCGAGCCATCTCCTCTAAAGAAACATTTCTCAGTACCATCCAATCCTTAGTGACGGCAAACGTACGAAGCATGATTAATCCCCCGCTAATCTAATTTCCATTTATTATACCAATGAGAATTTGTCCAGTCGAATGGTCCTCGAGCAGCCTCTTATTTTGTTCAGATTTTCTTAAGTTTTCTTTAGGAATAGTTTCGAGAATCTAAAAAATTGGTTGTTATCCTAAACAAGACAAGACTTATCCCATTCCAGAACAATTATATGGAGGAGCACTATGAAAATAAACCTTTATGTCCTATACGGCGGGAAGTCCGCTGAGCATGATATTTCCTTGAAAACAGCCCTGACCGTAATTAATGCGATTAATAAAAACAAATACGATGTTCATCCCATTTATATAACCGAGCAGGGAGTCTGGTGCAGCTATGGAAGAGTGGATCGGGCGGTGGAGCATGTGGATTCGCTCAGGATGAAAAGCAGCGGGGGAGACGTTGCCGCTTCGATGGGAGGACTATGGATCCGGTATTTCTCCGGAGATGATCCTTATGTGGTATTTCCAGTCATTCATGGAACCCATGGCGAAGATGGCACTCTGCAAGGCTTGCTGGAGATGCAGGGTATTCCTTATGTAGGGAATGGCGTTCATGCATCCGCAATCGGTATGGATAAAGTGACCATCAAACGTATATTCAACGATGCAGGTATCCCGCAGGCTAAATACGTGCCAATCGTTCGCCATGAGTGGGACAAAGGTGCTGATCGCTGCATTTCTGCTATTGAGCAAAGGCTCGGTTACCCCTGTTATGTGAAGCCGGCTAACCTCGGGTCCAGCATAGGGATTAGTCGATGTGAAGACAGGGAGGCGCTGCTGCGGGGAATTCAAGCTGCTTATGAATACGACAGGAAGATTGTAGTGGAGGAAGAGATTGTGGGGCGTGAGATTCAGTTAGCTGTTCTCGGCAACGATGATCCGGTATGTTCCGTGGCAGGTGAATTCGAGAAAGAGCCGGAGTTCTTCGATTACTCGAGAAAATATATAAACGGTAATCTGACACAGCGCATTCCGGCGCATATTTCGCAGGACGTTTACGAGCAGTTGCACGGTCTGGCGCTAAAGGCATTCCGGTTATTGGACGGCTCTGGCTTAATGCGCGTCGATTTCTTCCTCACCGATGACAATCAGGTTTATTTGAATGAAGTGAATACCCTGCCAGGATTTACAGAGATCAGCATGTTTCCGGCGCTATGGAACAAGACAGACGGGACGACGTATCCGCAACTGATCGAGAGGTTAATCGAATTGGCCTTGGAGCGACATGAACAGAAACAACTGATCAAGTATGGGAGGTGCTGATATATGATTCAGCGCACTTTACAGCACATAGCGGATATGATTGGCAGCAGCTCAGAGGTTCTACCCCGTGATCAGGGTATGAACATTAAGGGTGTTTCCACAGATACCCGCAGTATTCTTGAAGGCAGCTTATTCATTCCTATCCAAGGACCCCGATTCAATGGGCATCATTATGTCCGTGAAGCGATCGCTAAGGGTGCGGCCGCCTCGCTTTGGAGCAGGGGAGAACCCGATCCGCCCATCGAGCTTCCCCTCATAATCGTGGAGGATACACTGACAGCGATTCAACAATTGGCTGGGGCTTATCGAAGGCAGCTTCAGGTTAAGGTGGTCGGTATTACAGGGAGTAACGGGAAAACCTCGACCAAAGATATACTAGCGAGCCTGCTAGCTACACAATACAAGACACAGAAGACAAGCGGCAATCTGAACAATCATCTTGGTGTCCCGCTTACCTTGCTTCAGTTGGAAGAGGACACCGAAATGGCCGTCATCGAGATGGGGATGTCCGGACTGGGGGAAATCGAACGGCTGTCCAGGATCGCACAGCCTGATGCAGCTATAATAACGAACGTCAGCGAAGTGCATCTGGCCGATCTGAAATCCAGAGACAGGATTGCCCAGGCCAAGCTGGAGATATTATCCGGACTGAAGTCGGATGGCTTCTTCGTGTTCAATGGGGACAATCCTCTGCTTATCGAGCAACTGGGTCAGATTGCCGCTAATCGTGTAAATACATCGACAACATTCGGTGAAGCATCTGTTAATCCTTGGCATCCAACATCGTTCTCCTTAAGCGAATCGGGAGTTGTTTTTGCTATATCCGACCCCGCGAGCCCAACTCTGCAGCTTCCGCTGCTCGGCAAACATCAGATGACGAATGCATTGGGCGCGATCGCGGTTGCCCGACATCTGGGCATCTCCTATGCCAACATTAAGGAAGGCTTATTACGTATTGAGGCAACTGGGATGCGTAATGAACGGATCCGTATAGGGCCGCACACGTTAATCAATGATGCGTACAAATCTAATCCGCCTAGCGTGCGTGCCGCCCTTCATACTTTGTATGAACTGAAAGGGTACAAGCGCAAAATTGCTGTACTCGGTGATATGGTTGAATTGGGGGAGGAAGCGGCTGATATGCATAGGGCGATCGGAGCTGAGCTTAATAAGGAGCATCTGGATTACCTGATTACTCTAGGGTCGATGGCCAATTATATAGCCGATTCTGCCAGAGCCCATTTTCCAGACGGCCATGTGTTTACATGTTCGACTCAACAAGAAGTGCTCTTGCGCTTACTCGAGGTTACACAAGATCAAGATTGTCTGATTCTAATCAAAGGATCCCGATCCCTGCAAATGGAACATTTGGTGGACGCGCTGAGGCTTAAGCTGGAGGTGAGAGGTGCATGAATCCTGCTATGAGCAATGATTATACATGGATTGAAGTTCATCTGGATCGAATAGAACACAACATTCGCGAAATCCGCAAGCAGTTGCCATTCGGGTGCAAATTCATGGCGGTTGTCAAAGCGGATGGATACGGGCATGGCGCCCTGCAAACAGCGAGAGCTGCTATACGTGCCGGCACGGAAGAACTTGCGGTAAGTAATCTGGAGGAAGCCATTCTGCTCCGAGATCAAGGAGTTACAGAGCCGATATTAACGTTGTCACCGGCCTCGCCAACCGAGATTGATCGAGCTGTCCGCTACAACATAGCGTTGCCGATATTTCAAGCTTCGTGGATAAGAGAGATGCGCAAATATAAGACCTCACCAAAACGGCTGCGCGTTCATCTGAAGATGGATACAGGCATGGGGAGGCTCGGTATTCGGCATGAATCCGAATTCGAAGCACTGGTTCCGCTGTTGAAGGCGGAGGATATCCATGTAGAGGGTGTATATACGCATTTTGCCACATCCAATGCGATGGATCCAACCTTCTACAACAAGCAATTCAAGCGGTTTGCCGAGATGCGGAAGTGGCTCCATTGTTCAGGCTTTCATGGGGTTACGGCTCATTGTGCGAATAGTGCAGCTGCCCTCCAATACCCGGATAATAGTCTGGATATGGTACGTGTAGGAGCATCGATCTTCGGAATCGATACACGGGACAAAGAGGTAAGGGAGGCTAACCCCTTTGCCTTGCAGGCTGCGTTGTCTTTGTATTCCAGCATCATTCAAGTGAAGCAGATCGGGAAGGGTGAAGCCATTGGATACGACAACTCGTATGTGGCGGAAGACAGGGAGTGGATTGGGACCGTTCCGATTGGGTATGCGGATGGTTTCTTCCGCGGCTACCGCGGCTTTCATCTGTTAGTAGACGGGCAAAGAGTTCCTATTGTGGGAAACATCTGTATGAATCAGCTCATGATCAAACTCCCCGCCTATTATCCTGCAGGGACTAAAGTAACGCTTATTGGCAATGAGGACAGACATGCAATTGCATTGGAGGATCTGGCCGATTACATTGACAGCATCCCGCAGCAAGTATTAGCTTTTTTGTCTAATCGAGTCCCGAGAGTGTATTCGTTCCATCGCACGAACCAGCAAAATCTGGTTGTTCATTAGATTAACAAGTTGGTGCAGCCAGCAATAGAGGTCTCGCAGGGTCTACTTTCCGTGGCCCGCCGACGTAAGTTATGTAGAAACCATTTGATACACAAAAGTGATTATTTTCTATAAATCCGCCAAAATCCTCTATACCCCGCAGATTGCATCTGGAGTACAATCATAGGTGACAGAATGGCACTCTACTTCATCGGCACGATTAAACTCCTACATAAAAAGGAAGGTACGAGAGATGAGCACACTTTTGCAGAAGAATGACATTGTTTTGTTTCAAGGAGATAGCGTTACCGATTGCGGACGCAGCCGAGAGAACGGGAGTGATCTGGGGAAAGGCTATGCGTTCATAGCGGCTGGTCAATTCGCCCATAAGTACCCAGAGCTTCAAGTGCAGTTCATCAATCGAGGAGTTAGCGGCAACCGTGTTACGAATTTGCAGGAGCGTTGGCAGGTGGATTGCCTCGAGCTCAAGCCGACCGTGGTCTCGATCTACATCGGGATTAACGATACTTGGCGCAAGTATGACAGCAATAATCCGACAAGCACTGAACAATTCGAGAAGGGATATCGCGACATCCTTGACCGCACAAGATCGGAGCTGAATGCCAGGCTCGTTCTGGTCGAACCCTTCGTTCTTCCGTACCCGGAGGACCGCAAGACTTGGCGCGAGGATCTCGATCCTAAGATTGCGGTTGTGCGAGAGTTGGCTCGTGAATACGGAGCACAGCTTGTGCCGCTCGATGGTCTGTTCGCAGCCGCATCCATGCGCGCAGAGCCGCGTTATTGGGCGCATGATGGTGTGCATCCCTCTCCAGCTGGACATGCTCTGATTGCTCAAGCTTGGCTGCAAGCAGTCGGGGCGTTGTGAGCGGATTATTCGGCTCTGTACAGCCTATAGCTCGCAATAGCGGCTTTCGGATGGAAGGATATTGGGTGTGGTGTGGTTCAGCCGTGCAGGGAGAGGACGGGCGCTTTCACCTGTTCGCATCGCGTTGGCCCAAGTCGCTTCCAATGCATCCAGGATGGTTAGTCGCATCGGAAATCGTAAGAGCCGTCGCAGATAATCCCGAAGGGCCTTACCTTTTTCAAGAGGTCGTACTCCCTGCCCGAGGAGCGGAGTATTGGGATGGCCGCAGCACACACAACCCTTATATCGTCAAGCATAAGGATACGTATCTGCTCTATTATATGGGTTCCACGCATCCGCTGCCGGACCCTGTCCCTGGTGACGGGTTCGGGGTGCTCGACCCGAGATGTATCGTGGCGAGGGCTAATAAGCGTATAGGACTCGCTAGCTCGAAGAGCGTGTTCGGTCCTTGGACAAGACTGGACGAGCCGATTCTGTCAACGCGCCCAGGAAAGTTCGATAGCTTCCTGGTGTCGAATCCGGCCCCATGTGTGCATGAGGACGGGTCGGTGCTGCTTATTTACAAGGCACGTAAGTATGAGGGGAACGTTCATGGTCAAATGACGATTGGCGCAGCTCGTGCGGACCACTTCGCAGGTCCTTACAAGGTACTTAGTGAAGACCCGATCTTCCCGCCGGAGTTCCATCTCGAGGATCCGTTTATATGGAAGACAGAGGAGGGGTATGAGATGATTGCCAAAGACATGGACGGCAATCTGTGCGGGGAGAAATATGGCGGTGTTCAAGTACAGTCGAGCGATGGCTTGCAATGGAGCCTATGTGCAGAACCCAAAGCGCATTCCAGGCATATCCAGTGGGAGGATGGCGTCACCCAAGTGCTAGGAAACATGGAGCGTCCCTACTTGCTGTTCCAGGATGGGAAGCCGACGCATCTATTCGCCGCTGTATCGGATGGGAAGACTGGGTTCTCCGATGCTGCTGAAACATGGAATATGGTTGTTAAGCTTGTTCCATAAGCTGCTCACGTTAGCGATATTCACTTGGTTGATGCATGGTCCTATACTCACTCGGTGAAAGCTTCGTCGAACGCTTGAACATATTGGAGAAATAGAATCGTTCTAATCCGACTCGTCTAGCAATTTCCTCTACCGTCAGATTCGACTGGGTAAGCAGCCGCTTAGCCCTCTCGATTCTGACTTTATTTATGTATTCACCAGGGGACAGTTGGAACAAGGATTTGAAATAGCGGCTGAAATAATTAGGATTATAATGAAAGGCTTCCGCGAGCCGTCTCGGAGTCAAAGGCTCTGAAGGATCAGACAGATGCTCCTCCATGTATTGCAGAATTTCGTTCGAGCGCCGCGTGTCGGGTGATGAGGATAACCGAATCGACTGAGGCGGCATGTTATCGATGAAATAGGTTAAAAGCTCCAATAAGATTCGATTTACTTTAAGCGGGGAGGTCATATCGCCGTTTGTTTGGCTTGCGGTCTGAAGCTGCTCGAATAAGTCAGTTACATAAGCAGTATCACGAACTGTGAGTGAATAAGGAAAATCGATTAATCGGGATAAATGAAAGCTGCCAACCTTAGCCGAGAAATGGCACCAATATTTCTTGTAGATGTTGGAGTTAATTGTTGAATAACCCAGAGGAATGCCGGCAGGCAAAAGAACAAGCTGACGAGCGGAAGGGTGGAAGGTATTGCCATCCACTTCGATCCGGCCTTCCCCGCCTACAATGAAATAGAGGCGATGATATTCATCTGCCCGTAAGGGTCTGCCCCAATCGGCCGGAACTGGATCGCTGTATTTGGCTACAATGAGCTCCAGCTGCAGGCGGCTGAAATACCCTTTAATGACTTCGTTCTCACTCTTGTTCACTGCATGCCACGCTCCTTCCGGCCTTAGTCTATCATAATTCAAAGTCGCTATGAAAGTGAGGAATTTCTATGCAGGTAGTGTAGATTCCCCATATTGGAAGCGTGCGCTCTTAAGCTACGATATGAATAACAGCTGCGTCTGGAAGAGAACTACTGGTTTCTCTCCTTTGGCACTTTAGCTATAATAGAAATGAAAGCAATTACAATTATATGGAGTAAATGAGGGGCTGCATAGATGAATCTGAAACGAATGCGATTCCACAAACGCAGTGTAATTGTCACGTGGCTCGTGTCTTACATATCAGTCCTGCTCGTTCCGATCATCATCAGTGGAATTATATATGCAGCTGCCTGGCATGTCGTAGAGACGGAGATTAACCGGACTAACGAGTCTTTGCTCCGGCAGATGGAACAAGCGATCGACAACAGCCTTAGAGGGCTGGAACGATTAAGTGTAGAGATTGCTCTGAGCAAACGGGTGGCGGGATTCATTAATGCCGCACAGCCGCTGACGGATAATGACTATTACGAATTATTCAGCATAGCGAATGATCTTCGTGTCTACAAAGTAGCCAATGATTATCTCGAACAAATCTACATTTATTACAAGAATAGCGACGTCGTCTTATCGACAAGAGAGCGTATGGACAGTCGATCCCTACACCAATATGTGCGGCAGAAGGAAGACATGAGCTATGAGGAATGGAAGACTTTTTTTGATAAAAGATATATTCAGGAATACGCGCCTGTGGAGCTTTGGGAGGACGGTAAGCCTGTAAAGGCTGTCCTATATGCCAAGTCGGTGATTCTGGACAACCCGGATCAGCCTGGCGCTGTCATCCTGTTCGTAATTAAGGACTCCAAGCTGCTGGAGAACATTGCTCCCGCCAATCAAGCGTCTATTGCCGTTCTGGATAAGCAGAATCGACTGGTCGCCTCGACCGGCTTCGAGCATACACCTGGATTTCTGCAATACGAGAGGCTCACCGATCAGAATGGATTTTTCTATGAGCATGCTGGGGACAATCAGGTAGCCGTTTCTTACACCACTTCCAGCACCACGGGTTGGAAATATGTATCTATGATTCCCGCTGAGCTCTTCGATGAGAAAATGAAATATATGAAAAAGCTGATTTACATCAGTATTGTGCTGTGTTTGGCGGTCGGTGGACTGGTTACTTATATATTTCTTAAGCGCAACTATAATCCGATCAACCTGCTTATCCGCAGCTTGTCCCTAAGATCGGGTGTTTCCTATAATGAACAGTCGAACGAATATATGTATCTGGAGGATGCGCTTCAACATACTTTTGCAGAGAAGGAGAAATCAGACCTGCGACTGAAGCAGAATCATAGCGCGATTAGAAGTCATTTTCTCCAAGGGCTGTTGAAGGGCCGACTGGACCGCAGTGTTCCCGTGCATGAATCGCTTGCTGCCCATGATATACTGCTTGCTACCCCTTACTTTGCAGTATTGCTCATGCATATTGATAACTATGGGAAGTTCGAAGCTGAAGAGGGGTATGGGGATCATCATAAGCTCAAAATGCTGCATTTCATTATTCGCAACGTCACAGAAGAAGTAATCAGCATGCAGCATCAAGCGTTCACCGCGGAGATCGATGATACGCCGGTTTGTATCGTTAATTTTGTGAGGGACCCTTCCGATCATGAGTTGGCTCGCTTGGCAGGGCAAGTGAAGCTATTCCTGCTGGACCATTTTCACGTCAACCTGACAATAGCAATCAGCGGAGTTCACCAAGATCTATACAGTCTGCCACAAGCTTATCAGGAAACACTAGAGGCGATGGAGTACCGGCTTGTGATGGGCAGCGGGGAGATTATTCGATACGCGGATCTACCGCATACGCAAGCCACTGCTATTGATTATTCAGGAGGTAGCTACTACTACCCTCTGCACACGGAACAGCAGCTCATTAATTTTGTGAAGACTGGCGATTTCCAACGCTCCAAGGATTTGATGGAGGAGATCATCTCGATCAATGTGAGCAACGCCTCCATCTCAGTGCCATTGGCCAAATGCCTTATGTTCGATCTGATCAGTACTTTGCTGAAGACGATGGACGAGATCGGGACGGAGAGCAAACGCAAGGTGATGGAGCATGTTGACCCGATTAATCGCTTGATAGCCTGCGAGACTATTAAAGATATGAAAATACAGATCCGTGATGTTTTGGAGCGGGTATGCCGGACGATTGAAGAGGATCGTAAACTGGAGCATAATCCGATTAGTCAGCAGGTAATCCAATATGTCATGCAGCATTACAGCAACGAGAATCTGAATATATCCATGATTGGGGAGACGTTCGGACTTACCCCCTCGTATTTGTCGAAGCAATTCAAGACCCAGACCGGTGAAGCACTGCTCGATTTCATTAATAAAATTCGGCTCGAGGAAGCGAAAAAGCTGCTTGCCGAGCAGAAGCTGCCGATTGCGGAGATTGCCAGGAGAGCGGGGTATTCGGACATCAATACGTTCAACCGGATATTCAAGAAATTCGAGGGCATCACGCCAGGGAAATATAAAGGGATTTTGTAGGGGATAGGCCGCCTTGTGCGGCTTTTCGCTTTTTTGCATACGCAGTACGGAAATTACAGATCGCCGATTTAAGGTTTTGATGATGGAATCACGGTTTTGAATATATTCATATCGGGGTTAACCGCCCCATACTGGCAATAGGTGCAGAGGGATGCACATTCTTAACTTTTGATAATCAGGGGGATGGGTATGGGAAAACGTTTTGGCAAAAAGCCAGTTAGCGTCGCAGTCAGCCTTGTTCTGGCGTCCAGCATGTTGGCTGCATGTTCCAAAGATAATACGGAGGTAAGCAAAGAAACGCCGAAGCCGGCCGCTTCTTCCGCACAGTCAGCTTCAGTGTATCCGATCGGCTCGCAGGAGACTTTAACCTCATGGGAGCAAATGAATACCAACTTAATTACGTTTGTTAGCAATTTGTCAGAGACTCCATTCGGCAAACAGCTGGAGAAAGAAACGGGTGTAAAAGTGAAATATACCCACCCGGCAGACGGACAGTCCAAGGAACAGTTCAACCTGATGATTGCGTCGAACAATATGCCTGATGTAGTGGAATATGATTGGAACAGCTCCTACCCTGGCGGACCGGAGAAAGCGATTGCAGATAAGGTTATTATGCCGCTCAACGAATTGATCGATAAGCATGCGCCTAATCTGAAGAAGCTGCTGCAGCAGAACAAGGAATTGGACAAAATGATTAAGACAGATAGCGGTAAATATTATGTGTTCCCTATGATTCGTCCAGATAACTCCGATCTGTTCCGTGGACCGATGATCCGTAAGGATTGGCTGGATGAGCTGAAGCTGGCAGTGCCAACGACAATCGACGAATGGTATACCGTATTGAAGGCGTTTAAGGATAAGAAGGGTGCAACGGCTCCGCTGACCGCTCAGTACAACAATGAACTGAATATCCAGGATGCCTTCATAGGCGCGTACAAAACGGCTAACCGGTTCTATATCGATGATTCAGGCAAAGTGAAATACGGACCGATTGATGCGCAATTCAAGGAAGCGTTGACTTTATTGCGCAAATGGTATGCGGAAGGACTGCTCGATAAAGACTTTGCCCTGAATACCGATTCCAAGGCGCTGGACAATAAGATGATGAGCAACAGCTCAGGAGCAACGGTTGGTTTGCTAAGCGGGGGAATGGGACGCTGGATGGAGACAGGCAAAAAGGCAGATCCGAAATTCCAGCTAGTCGCCACGAAGTATCCGACGCTTAAGCAGGGCGAGCGCGCGTTTATCGGGCAACGTGACTTCACCTACGCTCCAGCCGGAAGCAAAGCGATTACAGCGGGTACGAAGAATGCAGAGCTGGCCGTGAAGTGGATGGATTATGCATACGGTGAGAAGGGTGCCCTGCTTTTCAATTTCGGGATTGAAGGCGACAGCTACACGATGAAGAACAATACCCCTGCTTTTACGGATAAAATCCAGAAGGATAGCAAATACAACTTCCAGCAAATGGTATCGCAATATACCAAGCCGAATGGTCCTTTCCTTGGAGACGGAAGGAAGACGTTTAATACGTTTCCGGAGCAAGATGAGGCGCTTAAGATTTGGCTGGAAACCGATGCGGCGAAGCACGTCATGCCAACCTTCTTGACTCCAACCGTCGACGAGAGTAAGGAAGTAGCGAAGCTGGTCACCGCGATTGCGAGCTACAAAGAAGAAATGTTCGTCAAGTTCGTGATGGGTAAGGAATCCCTCGACAAATTCGACGACTATGTGAAACAAATCAAGGATATGGGGATCGACAAGGTTATCAAGATTTATCAGGATGCATTTGACCGTTATAACAAGCGCTAATAAACTATAGGCCGGTACAGGGGAGGAGTGCGTCTGCTTCTGCCCTGTATAGCTATGGCCAAAATGGATTGGAGGGAGAATTAATTGTCCATAGTCAATCAAGAGCTTCGAGTTCCCTTTAAGCCGAAGAAGCGGTCCACATTCGGTTTAATTCTGGATATTCGCAAAAATAAACTGCTATATGTCATGCTTCTACCCGTATTGCTGTTCTATGTTATTTTTCACTATGCTCCTATGTATGGCGCCCTTATCGCGTTTAAAGATTTCTCTCCTCGATTAGGGATTTGGGGGAGCGATTGGGCCGGCCTGGAGCATTTCGAAACCTTCTTCACGGGTGCTTATTTCTGGAGAACGATTAAGAATACGTTGATGATCAGCTTCTATGAGCTGTTATTCGGGTTTCCCGCCCCTATTATACTGGCCCTCTTGCTTAATGAAGTAAGGTCCTCTTTGTTCAAAAGAACTGTTCAGACAGTTACGTATTTACCGCATTTCATTTCACTTGTTGTCATATGCGGGATGGTGAAGGACTTCACGAATAGTGAGGGGATAATTAACGACCTGATTGTATTTTTCGGCGGGGAACGGATCTCGTTGCTGCTTGAGCCGGACCTATTCCGAACGATCTATGTATCATCGGGTATATGGCAGCACATCGGATGGGGAACGATCATTTATTTGGCGGCCTTGACCGGGATTGATCCTGAGCAATACGAAGCAGCCCGAATGGATGGAGCCGGCCGGTGGAAGCAGATGGTACACATCACTATGCCAGGGCTGATGCCGACCATAGTCATTCTGCTGATCCTGAGTATCGGACGGATGATGAACGTAGGATTCGAGAAAATCATTCTGTTGTATAATCCGACCACGTACGAAACGGCTGATGTTATTTCCTCCTACGTGTACCGGGTCGGTCTGCAGGATTTCAATTATAGCTTCAGCTCGGCTGTCGGCTTATTCAATTCCATGATCAATTTCATGCTGGTCATTTTCTCGAACTGGTTGAGTCGCAGATTGAATGATACGAGTCTTTGGTGATGAGTGACGGAAGGAATGCGGAGTGGGGTATTAGGAAGGAGCGGGACAATACGATGCTGAATCGAGCTGCATTTTCTAGCAAATTGTTTGATCTGGGCAATATGATCTGCTTAACGCTGTTAATGATTGTAACGGTGTACCCAATCGTATACGTCGGACTCGCTTCTATTAGCGACGCCGGACAATTAATGGGGCACAACGGAATGTTATGGAAGCCGCTTGGATTCTCGCTTGAGGCGTATAGCAGTGTATTTAAGAACAAGATGATCTTGAAGGGATACGGCAATACCTTTTTTGTGGTCATTGTTGGGCTGATCATCAATATTTTGTTAACTGCATTTGGAGCTTACGCTTTATCAAGAAAAAGCTTGCGTTATCGCAAACAACTCATGCTGTTTATCGTGTTTACAATGTTTTTCAGCGGAGGGTTGATTCCTTTCTACTTCACGGTTAAAGGGGTAGGGCTGGCTAATACTTTATGGGCGCTTATTATCCCGCAAGCGATTAATACGTTTAATCTCATCATTATGAAGACGGCATTCGAAGCGATTCCAGATAGTTTGGAGGAGTCGGCGAAGATGGATGGCGCTAACGATTTCGTTATTTTATTCCGGATTATATTGCCCCTGTCCATGCCAGTTGTGGCTGTTATGATGCTCTATTACGGGGTTAGTCACTGGAACTCTTGGTTCCATGCGATGATTTTCCTCCAGGATCGCTCGATGTATCCGCTGCAGTTAGTGCTTCGTGAAATTTTATTGCAGGGTGAAGCGAGCTCAATGGCAGTCGGCGCCACGGAAAGTAATATTGCGATGTTATCCGTTACTTTGAAATATGCGACGATTATTGTGGCGACTGTTCCTATTCTGCTTGTGTACCCCTTTCTGCAAAAATACTTCGTTAAGGGCGCATTAGTCGGGGCGATCAAAGGATAGGGGTGCGAGTTGCAATGACAAGGAAAGAGCGCGCAAGAGAGGGAGAGCTGCACGAGGCCAGGAGTGAAGCAGTTGTGCCAATTGTACCAACTGATGCTGTGAAGCTGGATGTGAACTGGGAAGCCTTCCTTGCGGAACAGGACATGGAGTGGGTCGTTCGTCCGATAAGTTGGGATCAAGGTGCTTTTATCGGCAACGGATTACTTGGGGCTATGATGTATGGCGAGGAGAATTCCAAGAAGCGGCATGTGTTGCGATTCGTTGCGGGCCGCACCGATGTGACAGCCAGCAGAGCTGATGGATCTGGGAGTTACAGCCCCCGGGTGCCAATCGGTGAGCTCGGCATGGAGCTGGTCGGGCTGTATTATCAGCCTAGCCATATAAGGCTTGATCTGTGGAATGCGGAGATCACAGCGGATATAAAGACTACAGTCGGAGAGTTGAAGCTGCGTGCGTTCACGCATAGTGTGAAGATGTTCATGGCCATTGAGATCGAGACCTCTCCGGAAGAGCAGGGTACAAGGTTCATGTGGTACCCTTATCCGGAAGTAGATGCTGTGCTCAAGAATGCGGATGGAATTATACTAAATCAATATATCCCTGAGACCATAGTGGAGAAACGCGTAGTAGATGGGGTGTCTATATGTGTCCAACGTTACTCGTCTGCGGCTTCTGAAGGCTGTGTAACAGCTTGGCAGGAAGTACGATTGTCTGCTAATCGGCGTGTATGTTATATCTCCATCGGACATGGGCATGATGAGCCGAGTATTGCAGAGGCTTTGGGACATATCAAAGAAGCGGCAGCGGGGGATTTCGAGGAATGGCTGTGTACACATCGCGAGTGGTGGCACCGCTACTATCAGCAGAGCTTCGTGTCGATCCCGGATGGCCGATTGCAAAGCTTTTACTGGATCCAGATGTACAAGCTTGCTTCAGCTACCAGAGCGGATCAACCGTTGATTGATAATCAAGGCCCTTGGCTCGCTCCGACACCATGGGCGGGGATCTGGTTCAATATGAACGTACAGATGAGCTACTCCCCTGTGTACACGTCTAATCGGTTGGAGCTTGGGCAATCGTTGATACGGGCACTGGCTTCGAACACGGAACAGCTTATCGCCAATGTGCCAGAGCGGTATCAGAATGATTCAGCCGGGTTAGGGCGAAATTGCAGTTACGATCTGCAGAGTGAGATGGGGGATGAGGTCGGTAATCTGACCTGGATTCTGCACAGTGTATGGAGGCACTATCGTTACTCCATGGACGAAGAGCTGATGAGGGGCGTGCTGTATCCTCTGCTTCGCCGCAGCGTGAATTACTATCTGCACATTATGGAGGAAGGCGACGATGGCTTGCTGCATCTGCCCCCGACGGTCTCACCGGAATACGGCTCGTTCTTGCGGTTAACAGTGCGCGATTGCCACTATGACCTCGCATTGCTGCGATGGGGTTGCCAGACCTTGCTCGGGCTTAGTGAGCGGATGCAGAAGGAGGACGCTCTTAGAGAGAGATGGCGGGAGGTACTGGAGCGATTAGTACCGTTGCCCGCAGACGACACCGGTTACATGGTCGGCAGAGATACCCCTCTCGCCTTTGGACACCGGCATTTCAGCCATTTGCTTGCGATATTTCCCCTCCACTTGATCGGCTGCGATCGCGAGGAGGATCGTGAGTTGATCGCCAGGTCGCTCCGCCACTGGATGGGCAGTGAAGGCGATCTGCGCGGCTTCAGCTTCACTGCCGCTGCGTCGATCGCAGCTGTGCTGGGGCATGGTAATGAAGCGCTAGGATACTTGCAGACGCTGTTGCTCATGATCAAGTCCAACACCATGTACAGGGAAGCAGGCCCTGTTATCGAGACGCCGCTCGCTGGCGCGGAATCCATTCATGACCTGCTGCTGCAGAGCTGGGGCGATACGATACGCGTATTCCCGGCTGTGCCGGATGCATGGAGCGAAGCGTCGTTCCACGACCTGCGTGCAGAAGGCGCCTTCCTCATCAGCGCGGTTCGCGTGGGCGGTGTTACGCAGTGGATTCGAGTGAAGAGCTTGGCCGGAGAGTCTTGCAAGATCAGGACTGGCTGGAGCGGGTCTGTACGGATGGCTGTTCTAGGGGCGAGCACAGGTGATGGCGGGATTGGGACGCCAGGCAGCATCGTCGAGCCAGACACGGACGGCGGCATTTCTCTGAACCTGCTTGCAGGTGATGAGGTTGTACTCTATCAAGGCGCGGTCTTGCCTGAGCTTATTATTCGACCAGTCGCTTATGGCGGCCCTGTCCGCTATTATGGTGGACATAAGCCTTGGCGATTGTACGGTGTTTAACTACATCAAGCATATTCCAGCGTACGACAGGAAAACGGTATCCTCCAGCGAATCTATATATTATTCATAATGGGAAAGTGCTGAGGGAGACAAGAACTGGAGGAACCGCTATGGCTGATGATAGGGAGCAAAGACGCAAAAACTTAAAAGTAATCCAGTTTGACAAGGATAAAAACACGATGGTCGAATCCGAGCGGCCAAAGGAAACGTTCGATGATGTGGGCGGGCTTACGGAGGTAAAGAAAAAGATTCGCATGAACTTTATTCTTCCGATGCAGCAGCCTGAGCTCTTCAAGGCATTCGGCAAGCAAGCCGGCGGGAGCATGCTCTTATACGGGCCTCCAGGCTGCGGCAAAACATTTCTGGCCCGCGCGGTAGCAGGTGAAATTGACGCTCACTTTATTCATATGGAGCTGCAATCGATTCTGTCGATGTACGTGGGCGAGAGTGAGCATAACTTGCATGATGTGTTCGAAAAAGCACGCGAGCAGCGACCTTGCGTGCTCTTTATTGATGAGCTAGATGCGCTTGGGGGCAGCCGGCATCAGATGCGGCAGCATCATGAGCGTATGATGGTTAATCAACTGCTGCTTGAGCTGGATGGACTGCAATCGTTCAATGATAAGGTGTATGTCATCGGTGCCACCAATACGCCATGGTATTTGGATTCGGCTATGCGCAGACCGGGGAGATTCAACGATCTCTTGTTCGTCTCCCCTCCAGCCAAGCAAGAGCGGGCTCGTATTCTGGAATTGAAATTGAGCAATCTCCCTCAGAAAGGAATCAATCTGAGCAAGATTGCCGAGCAAACCGAGCATTTCTCTGGAGCGGATCTCGAGCAGCTTGTGAGGGATGCTTCTGAATCCGCATTGGAGCGGACAATCGAAGCGGGAGAAATACAGCCCATCACCGAGGATGATTTCAAGAAAGCGTTCAAGGGACGCCGGCCAACGACACTGGACTGGTTCGCGACCGCGAAGAATTACGCTACATTCAGTGATGTGAACAAGGATTACCAGGTCGTGCTCGATTACATGAAAGAAAACCGGCTCAGGTGAAGGGAGATCGCGCGTGTCGAAATATCAACATATAGCAAAGATCGACCAGCTGATCTCGTGGGGCCGGCATAAAGAAGCGATTCAAGAGGCTGGAGTTATGCTGCAAGCTTATCCGGAAGATGCTGATGCCTTCGCCATGATGTCGATCGCCTATCGTTCCGTGGACGCTGAAAAAGCCTTATATTGGAGTAACGAAACGTTGCGGAGAGATCCGGAGCACGAGGATGCCTGGCGCACGAGGATGTTCATTTACCGGGAGCAAGGCAACATGAAGAGTTTCAAGGAGACGCTGGACGAAATCCTGCGTATATTCCCGCATAAAAGCTATCCTTTCTTTTACATGGCCGAATGGCATATAGGAAAGGTCAAGCTGCAGGATGCGCGAGAGGCTCTGGAGCAAGCGATCAGCATTCATAAATCAGGGCTATACTTGGCCATGTATGGGCACGTTCTAGCTAAGCTCAACCAATCTGCCAGGTCTGAACAAGCCATCGAGGATGCCTTAAGGTTAGAGCCGGAGAGCAGCGCAGTGCTTATGTACGCAGGGTGGGCTGCCGACAGCAGAGGCGATTATGGCAAAGCGCAGCAATATATGAATGCAGCCGTGCGTATTTCACCGGATGATCCGCAGATTCGAAAGGAGTATCTGGAGATGCTGCAGAAGCAATATTGGTTCTACAGAGTGCTATTGTTCCCCAATCTGCTGCGTCGACTAAAAATGTGGCAAATAGTCTTGTTGTGGATTGTACTGTGGATCGTGTTCAGACCGCTTATGCTGCTATTTCTTGTGTTATATGTTGCCTCCCATTGGATCAGCAAGCTGCTCGTTCACATTCGTGTATACGGATGGACCTTTCCGCGCAAAGGGCGATAGTGACGCCCCCAGGTAAACACAGTCAGGGCTTTGGACTTTACCCGCGATATACGATACGATAATTCGTATGATATCAAGAACCACGCACAAGCGGGTGAAGAAGAGGTAGATGATTATGATCCTTACTATAACGATTATTGCTGCAATTGCACTAGCTGCTTATCTGGTTGTGAATTACTATCCCCCTCTCGGCGGGAAACCCTCGGAGGAAAGGAAGCTGGCTAACAATCGTTCCAACAACTTCTCCCCCAAGGGCAAGTTTGTTAATCTGATCCCCACATCCATGGAGATGAGCTTCAGCGAAACCGTGCGTGTGATGATTCAGTTTATGAAAGGCAATCCACAAGGCAAGCCCAGTAAACCGATCGTTCCGCAATCCATTAATCCTGCTCATTTTCAGGAGAACGACCAAGCATCCCTTACATGGTTCGGTCATTCTGCCCTGCTGCTCACACTGGAAGGGAAGACCCTCTTCATCGATCCCATGTTGGGCAGATCTCCTTCACCCTTCTCGCGAATAGGCGGGCAAAGGTACAGCCATAAGCTTCCGATTGAAATAGCCGAGCTGCCCACCCTTGATGCGGTCCTTTTAACACATGATCATTATGATCATCTCGATTACGGCTCGATTATGAAGCTGAAGCATAAGGTGAAACGGTTTATCGTTCCGCTCGGCGTTGCTGCCCATCTCGAGAGGTGGGGGGTAGAGGCGGAGAAGATCACGCAGCATGATTGGTGGGATGAGCTCGCATTCGAAGGGCTGTCCATAGCATGCACACCCGCGAGACATTTCTCTGGAAGGAGCATTACCGATCGCAATTCTACATTATGGTGCTCCTGGGTTGTGGCTGGACAGCATACAAAGGTGTTCTTCAGCGGGGATAGCGGGTATGGGCCGCATTTTCAGCAGATCGGGGACAAGTACGGTCCCTTCGACCTGACGTTAATGGAATGCGGACAATACGACCCGCGGTGGGCTTCTATCCATATGCTGCCGGAAGAAACCGTACAAGCCCATATCGATGTGCAGGGTAAGGTGCTTATCCCAATTCACTGGGGTGCGTTCACATTGGCGTTGCATGATTGGACAGATCCGGTAGAACGCGCTGTCAAGGCAGCCGACAAGCTGGGAGCAGCTATTAGCACACCCCGAATTGGAGAACCTGTAACGATAGGGGGCTCCGCTGGTTTCCCGGCTTCTGCTTGGTGGAAGTAAGGGATAGTGAGTTGGTTCTCTATAGAATAGGTTGATAAGAATGGGGTGTTTTTTTGGCCGCTTATGCGCAATCTGGTGTTGTAATCGCGTTATTGATAGGGGTCGGGTTGTTATTTATCAAACAATCAAGATCTGATCAGAAGCGAAGTATGAATAATAGACAATTGAGATGGACAGGTTATGGACTCCTTGTCATGACGATGTTCCTCATTGTTATTGGAGTTCTACAATACTTCGAGTGGAAATCGCACAGCCGTGGACACTAGGAGTTACAAGTGTCCACGCTCACAGTATGTCAAACACACCCATCTTATAAGCAAAGCGCCCTAACGCAAAAAGCAGACAGCCTAGGCTGTCTGTTTTTTGCATCGGTGCCACATCGTGCTCTCCTGACTTAAATAACGATAGGAAGGATGAGCCTAACCGTTGTCCCTTTATTCAATTCACTAGCTATAGTCAAACCATACGCTTCCCCGAATGTCAGCTTGATTCGTTGATTCACATTAATCATCCCGATATGGTCGCCTGGCTGGCTGTAGTCCTCTTGCATCGCTGCATTGATTTCACCCGTTCTCTCCGCGCTAATGCCAACACCGTCGTCGGCTATTTCGAACAGTACATGCTCGTCCCGCAAATAACCGGAGATTCGAATAGTTCCCTTCCAAACCATAGGCTTGATACCATGATAGATTGCGTTTTTCACGAGCGGCTGCAAGGTGATTCTAGGTATTTTACAGGAGAGAACGTCATCGTTGATATTCCATTCAATCGAGATGGATGAGGCGGTCAGGCGGAAGCGTGCAATCGAATGGTTGGATGCCCAAGTACGCTTTGGGCGTGAGCAGGTGGATTTTAATCCTCGAGTACTGAAGGTTGGAACTGTGGATGGGCTCGAGGTAAGAGAATGGTTATGGTGGAGTCAGGCGGGTGTGATGAATCGGGGGTTATTGTTTCGTGACCAGCGTCTTGCTGAGCAGCAGCTTCCTCTCGTTATTGCTGTTTGGGAAAAGGGTACCCGAGCACTCCATTCGCACATGGATCGAATCCATAAGGCTTGTCAAGCTGGCAGTGCCATACTGGTGCTTGATGTGACAGCGGAGGGTGCAGCAGCAGCCCATGCTATCAGTCCCTATGAGTTAAGGGAGAGATTCGGAACCCATCACAAGCTGACTACAGATTTATTCTGGCTGGGCGACAGTCTTGCAGCTATGCGAACCTTTGATATATTAAGAGCCCTTGAGTTAGCGGCCTGCATGGAAGGAATCGATTCAGGCAGGGTACACCTGCATGGTGAAGGCTCGTATGGGTTGTATGCTCGGATTGCCGGTTTATTGGAACGGGAGCGATGTGAAAAGAATGGGAGAGTCCCATCGTCGGTGGAGGTAGAAAGGGGTATTCCATCCATAGCCGATTGGGTCCGAGAACAGCTCTATGACAACAGGCGAGAGGTGCTCGCGGCGATCTGGCCAGGGATGCTCAAATATTGTGATCTGGCTGATCTTGATCGTTGGTTAGCAGAAGAGGATCTGTGATAGCACGAGTTGAGCGGCTGCGATAACGGCTTTTATTCGAGGCAAAACCGTTGCATTGGAAATGCCGGTTTTTACCATAAATGATTGACGAAACGGTGGCGACCGCATATACTAGTTTTGAATACGTATTCATTACGTTGCTGAGCCTATGAGCCATAGGATTAGTTGTCAATATATCCAGGCGAGAAGCAGATATAACCCTTGTGGGATGCGAATTCGTACGTCGAGGTTCGATGAACGAATTCGTTTTTAAATCCTCGACTGAATACGTATTCACAAGATAGACGCAAGGAGGAAGCCATCATGAAAAACAAGCCGACCGTTATTGACGTTGCCCGCAAAGCAGGCGTATCACAGCCAACAGTCTCTCGGGTGCTCAACAACCATCCCCATATTCACCCAGCAACGAAGGAGAAGGTGTTAAAAGCGATCGAAGAGCTGCAATTCACTCCCGATTCGGTAGCCCGGAGCTTGGTAAAAAGCAAGACGAGCACGATTGGCTTGATTGTCGGTGATTTATCGAATCCGTTTTACTCGGAAACGGCCAAATGCATCATCCGCAAAGCGCAGGAGCGGGATTACGAGATTATTATGCTCGATACTGACTACGATGAGACAATATTCGCTAGATGCTTGCGTACGTTGGTTTCTAAGCGGGTCGATGGGATTATTGTCGCTTCGGTTACCCGGTTCGACGAGCAGGTGAAGGAGCTTTACACAAAAGGCATGCCAATCGTCCTGTACAACCGTAACCTGCAGAATGGCAGCGTACCTTCCGTGGAGGCAGATAACGAATACGGCGGCTATGCGGTGATGCGGCATTTGGCGGAGCTCGGACATAAGAAGGCGGCTTTTATTGCGGGACCGTTCAATTTCTCGACGTTTTACAAACGATATCTCGGATATATTGCCGGCCTGAACGAATTCGGGTTTCAGCACGATCCGCGTCTGATCTACAACGGTCCTTACACTTATGGAGACGTGCTGGAATACACCAGACTATTGCTGAGTAGCGAGGAACGGCCTACCGCTGTGTTCGCGACCACCGATCAGATGGCGATCGCAGTGATGGATGCCGCTTCGCGCTCCGGCTTGCGTATTCCGGAAGACGTATCCGTCGTCGGATACGACAACATCGACATGGCGGAAAATCCATACATCGGATTGACCACTATATCGGCGCAAAAGACGAAAATGGCCGAATTGGCCCTCGATCGTCTGATTGCCGCCATCGAGAACCAAACATCGGACGAAGAGGAACGCAACATCATTCTCGCCCCACAATTGATCCTCCGCAAAACGACCGGTCCACGCCCGACGATGATAAGAACGGGAATTGCGGACAAGTAAGACGGGCGCCTCTGTACGCACGACACATAAATAAAGGAGCGATAACGATGATAATACCCGATCAAATGAGCGAAATTCGTCTACCCAAAGTACTTCGTTTTGGCACACAGTCGCTGCAGACACTCGTTCCCGAACTGAAGCTATTTAATCCCTCGCATATCGGATTGATTAGTGACAAAGGCCTGGAAAAGACCGGTATCGTCAAACAGATCGTCATGATGCTTGAGGAGGCACAATACAGAGTCACTACATACACGGAAATTGCCGGAGAGCCGACATTTTCGATGCTTACGGACACGATCCGATTCATGCGGGACGCTAAATGTGATTTGATCATCGGTCTCGGCGGAGGAAGCGCGATGGACGTGGCGAAGGCCACCGCCGCGCTGATGGACAAAGACGATCCGCAGCCTTATATGGCAGGCACTGCGCTCATTCCGCAACGCACTGTTCCTTGCATCGTGCTGCCGACCACGTCGGGAACCGGATCGGAAGTCACATACAATGCCATCTTCGGCGACGAAGCAAACGAAGTGAAAAGAGGCATTGTGAGCCACGCGCTGCTTCCCGATGCGGCTATCGTGGACCCTCTGCTTACGCTGTCGTGCCCGCCAAGGGTAACCGCCTCTTCTGGCGTGGATGCCTTTACGCATGCGATTGAAGCGTACTTGGCAGTGAGGGCAACGCCGCTAACCAAGATGTACGCTGAGCAAGCGATGAAGCTGTTCGCGCCAAATATCGCCAAGGCGGTTCATTTCGGCCGCAACGTCGAGGGGCGCGTCGGTATGAGCATGGTCAGCTTGCTGGCCGGTATCGCGCTCGGCAATGCTGGAGTCGGTGCTGTACATGCGCTAGCATATCCGCTCGGCGGCAAATACCATATCGAGCACGGAGTAGCCAATGCGTTATTGATGCCTTACGTGTTTGATGTGACTGCATCGACGTGTGTCGAAGCGTTTGCCGAAGTGGCGAATTATTTGCAATTGGGTGATTATACGTCCAGACCACATGAAGCGCCAGCAGCCGTTGTCGCCTATTTGTATCGGCTGCTCGGTATACTAGATCTGCCGTCTACACTGCGTGAGCTCGGCGTGGACGAAGCTTCGTTGCCGGCAATGGCGCATCAAGCTTCCAATATTGATCGGCTGCTGTCGAATACGCCGTACCGATTGACCGAACAGAAGATTTTACAAATTTACTGTAAAGCATATACGGGATTTTAAAAGGAGGAACCGTCTATGGAAACGTCAAAAACAACAGGCAGCAGCAGTCAGCATGCATTTAAAGCTGGCACCGAGGTAGTAGAAATAAATGGTAATGAAGCAACTTGGAGCGGCGTCCCCGACAAGCTGTTTATAGGCGGGAGCTGGGTGGATGGGGCGGAGCATTACGAGTTGCGAAGCCCCTATGACGGGCACCTGATTGCACGCATTCCGTTGGCGCAACCAAACGATGTCGAGCAGGCGCTGCAGGCGGCGCAGAAAGCTGCGGCCACGATGCGCAAACTTACCGCGCTCGAACGTTCGCGCATACTGGAGCGGGTGTCGCAACTGGTAGAGGAGAACATCGAGCTGTGTGCGCAAATCGCCGCCCGTGAGAATGCCAAACCTCTGAAAGCGGCAATAGCCGAGCTGCAGCGCACCGCCGAGACGTATAAGTTCGCTGCCGAAGAAGCGAAGCGGCTTCACGGGGAAACCGTCCCAATGGATGCCGCCCAAAACGGCAAAGGCCGGTTCGGCTACACGAAGCGGGAGCCGCTCGGCGTAATTGCTGCCATCACACCTTTCAATTTCGCTTACAATTTGGTTGCGCATAAGCTCGGACCAGCGTTTGCCGCTGGGAATACAGTCGTGCTCAAGCCGGCATACCAGACTCCTTTGAGCGCGTTGATCATGGCCAAGTTTTTTGAGGAAGCGGGACTACCGAAGGGTGCGCTTAATGTCGTGACCGGCAAAGGCGGCGCCATTGGCAATCAGCTGGTTACGGACGAACGGGTCAAAATGGTCACATTCACTGGCAGCGTTGAGGTTGGAATCGGTATTAAGACGAGAGCCGGGCTTAAACGAGTTACGCTGGAACTCGGCTCGAATGCCGGCGTCATCATTGACAGCACTGACAATTTGTCTGCCGTCGCGGCTCGCTGCGTGGAAGGTTCGTTCAACTTCGCCGGGCAGGTATGCATTTCTGTGCAGCGCATTTATGTGCGAAGTCAACTTTATGAGCCGTTCTTGTCGGCTATGAAGGAGAAGACGGCCGATCTTAGGCTTGGCGATCCGCTAGACGCTGCGACTGACGTATCGGCTCTGATCCAGCCTGCGGAAACGGCGCGTATCGCCAGTTGGCTGGAAGAAGCGCAGCTGAACGGCGCCCGCATCGTATGCGGCGGCGGGGCGCAGGGCACGATTTTGGAACCGACGATTCTCACCGGGACGAGCGAAACGTTGTCCGTTTCGTGCAAAGAGGCGTTCGGCCCCATCGTCGTCGTGGAGCCCTACGATACGTGGGATGATGCAATCGCAATGGTCAATCGCTCCGACTACGGGCTGCAAGCTGGCGTTTACACTACATCGATCGCCCGCGCGTTTGACGCGGTTGAGCGGCTCGAGGTCGGCGGCGTCATCGTGAATGACATCCCGTCCTTCCGCGTCGACCACATGCCGTATGGTGGCGTCAAAAATAGCGGCATGGGCAAAGAAGGCATCAAATATTCCACCGAAGAAATGACGGAAATGAAGTTTGTGTCGTTTCAATTGTAGGAGGAGAATCGAGAAGGAAGGAGTGTATCGGGGAAAGACGGTTGGGGACGCAGCAGCGCCAATTGACAAAAGCGCGCATGGAAGCAAAATAATCAGAATTGGTGGGGATTCAATGGCAAGATTGAGACAGCGATTGCAGCAACATCGCGGAAGCCGAAGAAGTGATCCTGCGCGATGACGGGCTTGGGTTCGATATCGGCTATCCCACCTCCGCACAGTTGGACAATGGAGACATTCTGGTCACTTACTATTATTTCAACGAGGACAAAGGGGTTCGTTACATTGCCGGGACATTGAGTCGGGAAGTGTAAGCATTAATAGAGGAAAAGACACGGCCTTTTGAGGAAGAAGACGGCTGATCCGAGGATTAGCCGTCTCTACTTACTTAGGCGCTTTCTCCACCGTATGGCGAAGGATGATCTCATTATCCAGAACAAGATTATTCGTCCAGATGAAGGAGCCTTTGCTGAATTCGGATTTATAATTCGTATATTCCGGCTTGTTATCGACCCCAACATTTTCCGTTTTATATACAGCAGCGCTTGGCCATTTGGAATCATCGAAATTTTTGGCATACCAGCTGTCGGGGACCTTAAAGTGAGCTGCATAACATTTTTTGCCGCAGGAGGGCTTAAGAGAAGCATTCATTGTAGAACGTACGATCTTCCCGTCCTTTTCTTCTACAACCAGATCACGTTTGTTCTCGAGAGGAGAAATATAGAAATTTTGTGATTTCCAACTGCCATTCGTAACCGTTCCATCGCTGAACACCGCAACAATCCCCGCATCTCCAGGGTGGTAAGCATTCCCTTTGTTATCCTCCGTGCCGAGCCCCAGGTTCTCTTCCCAGTCTACAGCTTTAATCGCATAAGTTATCGGATAGGAGGCTTTGAATTGTACAACATGGGAGTTGAAAGGGGTGAAAGGAACCGCATCCCTCGCGACGGGTTTCCCGTTTATGTAGAGCTCGAAGTAGTTGTCGGCAAATATATAACCGGTAATCAGCTGGCCGTCCGGATCAATCTCGATAATCGGAACTTTCTTAAGATCAACGGCCGCAATATTGGCATGATTCACATTTTTGCATGGATTGGCAAGATCGGAAGCACCGCTTATCTTCAAATTCACATCAGAGGGGACAATCCACTTGAGTCCGTCCTCGGATGTTATCTCACCAAGCGCAGCCGTTCGGCCGCCCTTACAATTCAACAGCTCTGAGTTCGTGGTCTTGGCGAGACCTTGGGTGAAGCTCGCTTGCTCGGTATTCGATGAGGCAGAAGATGTGGTTGTGCTGGATGTAGATTGCGTTGGTGTAGTTGATTGCCCAGCAGTTGAGGAGGCCTCTTGTTCTTTGCCAGCGGCACAGCCTGTAAGGGAGGCGGCAACAGCCAGTAGGGCCGCTAGTAATACAGCTTTCATGGGATCGACTCCTTTGATATCAATGTCCGGAATTCGGTATGGAAACACATACCACTTGCGCTTCCTATTGTAGTCCCGGAATGTGTCGAGAAGAAGTCGAAGGCCCCGTTGAACCAATACAGCAACAGCTCAATTGCGGGGCAAAGTTACAATAAATGTGCTGCCTGCAGGGGAGCTTTCCTTCAGCCTCAGATCCCCGCCGAGAGATCTTACAATCATTAGACTGAGCGGCAGGCCAAGGCCCATCCCGCGGACATTCCTCTGCTTATCCGCACCCCTGAAGAAGCGCTCGAATATATAAGGCTGTTCGTCTGCAGGAATGCCGCTTCCATTATCCTTTATTTCAATAGAAAGATATTGATGATCCTCGTACAAGGATAGTTCTATCCGTCCTCCGCTCCCAGTAATAGCAGCTTTGGAATTGTTGACGAGATTCATCAGAACCTGCTGCAGACGGGATGCATCCGTTGTGACATATACAGGTGTTATTGGAGCGTGGATCTCGATGTTGACGGAATTCTCGCTTTGCGCACTAGCCAGTCTCCCTAGCTTGGCAATTTCTTCGATCAGCTCATTCATGTTTCTATGTTCTTTTACAACATGAAAAGCCGATGCAGCAAAGGAGTTGAAATCCAGCAGGTCCTCAATCATTTTTTGCAGACGTACGCATTCCTTGAGGCAAATTTCCATGAAATTCTTGGCATTCTCACCGGTTACTACGCCGTCATTGACGGCTTGAACGAGAGCGCTAATCGAGGTCACAGGTGTCTTCAGCTCGTGAGTCACTCCGGCCAGCAGCTGATTCCGCAAGCTTTCCAACTGACTAAGCCGCGATGCCATTTCCTGAAAAGAATGCAGAAGCTCCTGCACCTCGCGGCCATTAACCGGCGTTTTCCAATTCACCTCATAATTACCGGCCACGATCTGTTTGGCAGCTTCTGCTACCTCCTGAACCGGTCGGACTAATCGCCGCGCTAACATATAAATAACGGTCCAACCGAGCAGTGTAGAGCAGCCCAGCATAACGAGCATGAGCTTAATGGCGCTCTTGTTACTCGTGAGCTTCTCTTCCTCAGTCATATAATAAACTTGGCCGACCAGCTCCGAGCCGACGTTAAGCGTCTTGATCATTAACCGATAATGCTCGTCTTGGCGGATAACAATCGATTCCATCCGCAGCTCGGGGTTGTGTAGGCCTGCATAAGTCCGAAATACATTATTGAGCTCTAGCGGGGGATTACCAGGCCTGCCGTAGACCGGTCTGCCTTTGTTGTCAATGAAATAGACCATCGGTGTGGAATCCAGACTATGCCTGATCCTCTGATCGTCCAAAAAATGGTGATATAGGGCACCTTCGTTGTTCTGAGGGAGCTTGCCATTCGCTTTCACGAAGCTGTTCGCTTCCTCCACCATCATCTTTAATATGTCTACCTGATGCTTTTCCGTAGAATAACGGATCCAATAAGAGGAGAGGGCACCAACCAGAATCAATCCGATAAGCAAAGTGAGAAAATAACGAGGTGTCCAGTAGCGCAGTAAATTATGAGGGTGGTTCTTAGGTTTGAACACGGATTTGATACCCCACTCCCCGTAAAGTCAAGATATCGCCTTCCTCGGATGGCCAATCCTTCAAGGCTTGCCGGATTCGTTTGATGGCGAGGTCTACTGCGCGATCGCTGCCTTCGTAGTCAAATCCCCAAATTCGTTCAATCAGCTGCTCCCGGGTCAAGGTCTGGTTCGGATGTTCAGCGAGATAAAGGAAGAGGGCCAGATCTTTGGGAGCCAGCTTAAGAGGAATGCCATGCAGGTATACTTGATGGGCTTTGAAATCGATCTTGAGACTGCCGAGGAATAGAGCACTGTCTTGTTCGAATAAATGAGAGCTGCGGCGAAGCACCGTATTCACTCGCGCAAGAACCTCTTCCACCACGAACGGTTTCAGAATATAATCATCGGCGCCCTGATTAAGTCCATCCAGCTTGCTGTGGAGATCACCAAGTGCCGTCAACATGATGACAGGACAAGCGCTCCTCCCACGAATTAGCTTTAGCAAGTCCCAGCCGCTTCCATCGGGAAGCATAACGTCAAGCAGGACGAGCGCAGGCATGTGTTTCTGCCATTTATCCAACGCTTCTTCATAAGTGAAGGCTTGCACCACAGTATAGCGGGCTTTCTCCAGATACGCTTTCAGTACGAGCGATATGGCGAATTCATCCTCGACAACCAATATTGGTTTCACCTTACAGACTCCTATTATCAATTTACGTGCTGCCTCAGACTCGTTCTAAAGGACGATGGGGCTCCGAAGGCAATTCAATGCGTATGGCATCACCTGGACTCAGCTCTCCTCCGACTAGTACGATCCCCATAATACCGGCTTTGCGAATGAGGTTCCCCTGATCGTCGCGTCCTAATACGGCAGCCATCAGACCAGGCTGGAAGCGATCCAATTGGGCGCATGGATTGCGCAGGCCCGTTACCTCCACAATGGCGGCGTCTCCCAAGTAGAGCCTTGTGCCAGTTGGTATGCCTAACAGATCGATCCCACGGGTGGTAATATTCTCACCCATATCTCCGGCCTTCACAAGGAAGCCTGCTCCCGCCAATTCGTCATGCAGCTCGGCATGAATCAGGTGTACTTGTCGCAGATTCGGCTGCGTAGGGTCTTGCGCTACTCGGGAGCGGTGCTTGACCGTCTTTCCCAGATGGGCATCCCCTTCAACTCCTAAACCGGCAAGCAGCTTGATATGAGCTTGATTCGTTTTGCTGAACTCATGCGCACCGCTGAGGCTGACTGCTGCAATGGTCATAGTCACTATCGTTCCACCTCCAACATTGCATTTTACTCTCCTTAGTCTAATTGATAAAACGCGTAAGTGGAATGGGATGGAATGAGATTTCGAAACCATTATTTTGTCGGAAAATGTATAAATTTTGCCAGAAATGTTCGTAATCATGAAAATTTATTGAAAATTGAAAATAAAGCAGGATTCATTTCGTATCCACCGAATTAACTAGAGAAAATGTGTGATAAAACACTTTTTACCAAAAGGTATCATTCGAAGGATGCAGGCATATTTAACTAGTAGAACAACGAGCATGGTCCTTTTGATCAAGGAGGCCTTATGGGATTTGGCATCAGATTAAAGGTGTGGGGCGATTATGCGTGCTTCACACGGCCTGAGATGAAAGTCGAAAGAGTCAGTTATGATGTTATGACGCCTTCTGCTGCAAGGGGTATGTTGGAATCCATTCATTGGAAGCCAGCTATCCGATGGGTCATAGATCGAATCCATATTCTGAACGAAATTCGCTTCGATACGATCAGGAGGAACGAACTAGAGAACAAAATATCGCCACGCCTCGTTCAAGCGGCAATGAAGACAGGAGCGGGACCTTTGTCCCAAGTTATTACGGAAGAAAGGCAACAGAGATCTACGCTGTTATTAAGGCAAGTTGCTTATATTATAGAAGCTCATTTTGTCCTGACAGACCAGGCAAGCGAAGCAGACTCCCCTGAGAAACACATCAACATGTTTTTGCGACGAGCCAGAATGGGACAGACTTTTCACCGCCCATACTTGGGCTGTAGAGAGTTCGCTGCCAACTTTACGCTGATTGAGCCTGCAGACACATATCCACAATCCTATTATCACCATATTCCCGTCAAGGATCTGGGATGGATGCTGTGGGATCTGGATTATAAGGATGAAATGAAACCACAGTTTTTTCATGCAATCATGCGCAACGGAATAGTTGAAGTTCCAGATCTCAGACGGTGAGGTGGCGACATCATGATTATCCAATCCCTTTACGAGCGCTATGAATACCTGTTAAAAGATCCTGATTCACCTATTTGTGAGCCTCACTTCACATTAGCCAAAGTATTCTATGCACTTGAGATCACAGCGGAGGGTGAGTTCATTGGACTCTATGATTTAAGAGAGAAGCAAGGTAAGAAATGGGTTCCTCGTCTCCAGCATGTACCGGAACAATCGGCAAGACAATCGAATCTAAAGCCTTATTTTCTATGTGACAAGGTTGAGTATTTACTAGGGTATTACGCTAATGAAACGAAGCGGCAGGAAGCTGGACGCAAATTCGCTCTTAGTCAAGAGCTGCACCTGTCTATTCTAGCTGAGTGTGAGGATGAGGAGGCACGGGCTGTATCCTTGTTTTTTCAGCGGTGGAATGGAAGTGAAGTGAGAAAAGTGCATATGCTTCAGGACCATTTGGCTGCATTGGACACAGGGATGGATCAAGTGTGTGTGTTCCGAATCGAGGGTAAAAGTACATTTGCTCATGAGAATGAAGTGATCCAGCAACGTTGGATTTCCAGTCAGGAGCATGAGGATAGCAAGTCGGGTGTGTTAGGTCAGTGTCTGGTTACAGGACGATCGAATGTTCCTATATCCCGCATTCATGATAACAAGATCCGTGGAGTGAAAGGGGCTCAGTCAAGCGGTGCTGCGGTCATCTCCTTCAATAAACCATCCTTTGATTCTTACAACAAGGAACAGAGCTATAATGCCCCGGTTAGCCGGGAAGCAGCCTTTGGATATACAACCGCGCTTAATGACTTGCTTGCCTCCGAGCGCAATTGCATCCGTGATATCGGGGATATGACAGTTGTGTTCTGGAGTGTAGGCGGACCGGAGTCGAATGCTGCGGAAGGTGTGTTCCTGGAAGGGATTACGGCTGATCAAAGGACCGAAGAAGTTATAGCGCTCGAGCTATTAGCCGAGGAGCATCAAGCGCCGACAACCAAGATCCGTAGAATGCTTACCCGTTATAAAAAAGGAATGCCGATCGAAGAGGATATGCTTCCACTTGATGACGTTCCGTTCCATATTCTCGGATTATCGCCGAACAATGCGCGTCTTTCCATCCGATTCCACTGGGAGGGCGGTTTCGGCACCATTATGGAGAAGCTGGAGGAACATAGAGCGGATATGGCTATCGCGCAGCCTCAGCAATTCCCGCTGCCATCGATCCATCGCATCCTGGCAGAGATGAATCGGGTTGGGCCAGAGGGCAAGAGGGCAGGGTCCGGTGTTTCACCAGCTCTTGCAGGTGACTTGTTCGCAGCCATTGTTACAGGCAAGGTATATCCTTATTCCCTATATGTGTCGATCATGAATCGTATTCGTGCCGATCTAAATGTCAGTTCCATTCGCGCATCGCTTTTAAAAGCTTACTTGTCCCGCTATGCCAGAAGGAATCATATTGAATCGCTGAAGGAGGTTTTGTCTGTGAGCTTGAATAAGTCCACGAATAGTTCGCCTTATCGTCTAGGTCGGTTATTCGCCGTTCTGGAGCGAACACAGCAGGAAGCAGCAGGAGGATACAACAAACTGAACACTACGATCAAGAACCGTTATTTCTCCGCCGCATCAGCTACACCTGCAGCCGTATTCCCATTGCTATTGAAGTTGTCGCAACATCACATTTCGAAGGCGGATTACGGACAATTCCGGGACCGTGAGATCCAGGAGATTCTGGGTCCGGTAGATGTATTTCCAAGTCGACTCGATATGAATCAGCAAGGGTTATTCATGCTGGGCTATTACCATCAGAAGCAAGATTTCTTCTCAGGCGGTCCTAAGGCTGCGGAAGCAAAAGTTGCGGAGTAAGGGATAGAGTCTGGCTGGAAGGAGGATCATCAGGTGACAGATAGTGGAGCTCATCGACAAGTGCTGGATAGACGCTTCGACTTCTCCCTCTTCTACGATGTTAAAGACGGCAACCCTAACAGTGATCCGGACGCCGGCAATATGCCGCGTATCGATCCGGAGACTGGCCATGGCCTCGTAACCGATGTGTGCCTGAAGCGAAAAGTGCGCAACTATGTAGAAATCGCGAGAGAACAATCAGAAGGCTATCAGATCTATGTTACCGAAGGAGCTGTGTTGAACGAGAGGAATCGCATGGCCTATCGATCTTTGCGCGGGGCAGAAGCGGATAAAGCGGAATTGGCTCCTAAGGATCGTGCGGAAGCGAAGGAGCTCACCCAGTGGATGTGCGATAATTTCTATGATATCCGTACATTCGGTGCGGTTATGAATACAAGAGTCAACTGCGGTCAAGTAAGAGGACCCGTCCAATTCACCTTCTCCCGCAGCATCGAGCCGATCTTCTCTCAAGAGGTGACGATTACTCGTCAGGCCGTAACGAAGGAAGGGGAAGAGAAAGACCGAGAGATGGGCCGCAAGCATACGATCCCTTATGCGTTGTACCGTATGGATGGCTTCATATCCGCTTTTTTGGCCCGAAAGACAGGCTTCACCATGGCAGATCTGGAGTTGCTGTGGGAAGCCATCCGTAATATGTTCGAGCATGACCGTTCCGCTTCGCGAGGGATGATGACAGTCCGAAAGTTGGTCGTGTTCGAGCATGAGTCGGGCCTTGGCAATGCGCCGGCACATGAGTTGTTTGAACGCATTAGCGCCGAACGGTTATCGGAGGGGCCAGCACGCTCGATTCATGATTACAAAGTTGACATCAAGATGGATAATATCCCATCCGGTATTAAGATTATTGTGAAGTAAAGGCAGTTACTGTCGCTTCCATATGGAAGTGTGGATTGAAACCAGGTTATGTCCAAGTGGATGTAGAAACGAATAAAGTCGCTCCCCGCAAGGGAGCACGTATGTCAAGTATTAGTGGACAGTGTCGGCCTTGTTGGCGGCGCTGTCTTTGTTTACGTTATAGAGAATTTATAGGTTTCTGGGGTGGAACGATTGTTGTTGAGCGAAAAATCCGCTTTAGAAGTGACTCAAAGGACGGAACGATTGCTGTAGAGCGGAAAATCCGCTTTAGAAGTGACTCAGAGGGTGGAACGATTGCAGTAGAGCGGAAAATCCGCTTTAGGAGTGAACTCAGAGGGTGGAATGATTGCTGTAGAGCGGAAAATCCGCTTTAGAATTTTAAGTTTTTGGGTGGAACCGAGGGTCCCCCTTTTTAAAGTGTAGTAAGTACGTTTCGGACTCGGATTCAATTTACTGCTAGCATTAGTGAAGCAAACTTTACTAATAGTAAGCCAATCCTTACTAATCGGGGCATACAAGGGGAGGATCAAGGGAATAGTGAACCCACCTTTACTATTAGTTAGGCTACCTTTGGAAATAGTTAAGGAGGTGTTACTACTTAGGACCGTGGAGATCAGTTAGACAGTGCTAGTATAGGTTATTTGTGTGGAGAAGCCAGTTTTTTCTGGGATAGCAAGTTTTACTATTGGTTATTGGCCAGATTCTGAGGAAAATCGGGTAACAATGAGAAAATAAGGGATAGTCAGGTTGGCTAATTAGTGCCTGAGCAATGAAATGGCCCATATAGCAAGTAGTAACATGGCTTATCTGTAAACAACTTTCTAATCCAAACTGGCCACAATAAGCAGAAGCGGAGGAGGAAAAACAGCAATATTGTGCTTGAGTAAGGTGGGAATCACACAAAGTATTCGAGCACTCGAGACCTAAGTAGGTTAACTAGTCGCCCCCGCGACTCGGTTGAAGGAGAAATTAGTTCATTTTCCTTCACTATTAGTAAAGTTTGATTAACAGATTCCCACCCAAGGTTGAACGGAAAAGGGCAAGAAGATGGAGTGGAAAAGCGTCAGCGGTCGCATTTGAACATCGTATTCTCACAACTAAAATTTAATTCAAGGAATACGATTTCAAAAGCGATTGGAGCCCATTTTCTTGCCCTCCCACGCAACAAGAGAGGACTTATTAAAATCCAGTATAAGGCAGGATCCTGCTGACATTTCCTGATTTTGTGATATAATGAGGAGGCGAATGTAAACGCTTTATTATGAAAGGAGGGTAATGATAACAAGCTAATTCACAGTAACAGAGCACACAACTAGAGTAGACATCCAGAATGGACCTAAGCACTTCATTTATAAGTGGGAGGTTTTTTTTATGTCTAATATTGTACAAGTAAAAAACATGTATAAACTCGCAATAGTTGCGTTACTGGCGACGGCTCTCCTGCTTTCCCTTCTGTGGGCTCCAAGTGTGAGCAGGGCAGGGGACGCTGCAAAAGTAACTATTAACAACCACAGCTTCGAGTCTGGCTCGCCTCCAACGAACTGGTCCGTATTCAGTGGGACATGGGGAACGCAGCAGACCATCTCAACCGTAAGAAGCATCGATGGCACCAAGAGTCTCAAAATTAATGATGCTTCGAGCTCTTCTGCCTATGGCATGGTTAGTGATCGAGTCGCCGCACATCCATATTCCACGTATGAAACTTACGTGTCGGTATACGCGGAGTCTGGCAGCGGTCAAGTGTATTTGGAGTTCTGGGATAGCTCGAACACGCGAATTGGTGTAAACTTTGCATCGACCACAACGACTGGAAACTGGGAGTATGTCAAAGTAAGCGGGCAGGCTCCTGCCGGGACAGCGACGGTTAGCGTGATGATGTATGCCCCCAAAACGAATGTAGGAGCTTCTTATTACGATGCCATATTCATGAGGCGGATTGACGAAGTAGGCAATGTGTCCAATGCTGGCTTCGAGAGCTCTGACGGCTCGAATCAGCCTGTTGATTGGACTCCTTATGCGGCTGGAACATACTCGGTCAGCAGTGACTTTGCGCACAGCGGTACGAAAAGCTTGAAGATTGTGGATAGCAGCACCTCATCTGGTTACGGAATGAAATCGGTGAAGCTGCCGGCTTCTTCTGGTTCTACTTATGAAGCAACCGGGTGGGTTCGCAATACGTCTGGTGCGGGTCAGTTATACTTGGAATTTTGGCAAAGTACGGTAGGGAACGCATCGGATACCAGAGTGGGTGTGCAATTCATTGGCAGTACTACGACAGGGAGCTGGGAGGAGCTGACGGTCTCCGGAACGGCTCCAGCCAATACGGATTATCTCGTTGTGATGGCATACACACCGGTCGCCAGCACGAGTACAGCCTATTTTGACGATATTTCCGTAAGGCAGAAATACGCGGCTCCGGCCACATCGTTCACCCCAATCGTAACAAGCCATCCTAGATTGTATTTCAAAGCAAGCGATGTGCCTGCTCTGCAAGCCAAAGCGACAGATACTTCACCGAATCAATACGGCGAATCTTACGCTTCGATCTGGAGTAAGGTGGAAGCGCAAGCGGACATCTACATGGCCGAATCTTCGTTCTCTGTAAATTATATTGATGGAATTACAATCACTTATCCACTGCCGCCAGTGATGCCGATTCCGCATGAGAATCCTCCATCTGCACCATCGGGTAAATACCCGTTCTGGACAGCTGTAGGGTCTCAGATTCAGACGAGACTCGAAACCTTAGCGCTTGCTTATGTCGTAACCGGTGATGTTAGTTATGGACAGAAAGCAAGGGACTATGCGCTCGCCCTGGCCGACTGGGACGTCTGGAGCGACCCTGCTTTTCCTTGCCTAGGAGGCGGAAGCGGGTTCTCGTGTCTGGACTCCAGCTACATTACCCGCGGAGTTGCTACCGTCTACGATATGGTCTATGGGATGCTGACCCAGACAGAGCGGGATAAGCTGCTAGATGCGATGTATGAGAAGGGCATCCGGATCATGAAGAAGGATTTGTTAACGTACGTCGATCAAAATATTTATTATGCTGTATCCGGCTCAATGGCTGCAGCGGCCGTAGTCGGCCTTGGAGAAAGGGATTCTTATGATGTCTACCTGAATCAGGCGTATCAGATACATCTGGATTATCTGGATACGCTGGAAGCATCAGGGAAGAGCGAAGGATTCCTGTACACAGGTGTAGGGTTGAACAGTATTTTTGCGGCCGATGATTTTGTCCGTAGAGTAACGGAAGTGGATGATGCCTTTGATCATTCATTCGTCTCAGATCGTCTATCTAAGTGGCTTGTATATTTCAATGGACCGCAAGGGACAGGGAATGCGAATTTCAGCGATTCGGATACGACAGGCAATATTGGGCTGCCAGCGCTTATCCTGGCTAACAACGGGGACGGATTGGCCGGTTGGTATGCCAAGGAGCAGCTCTCGGATTCTGCTAACTGGGGACGATTCGTCTACTTGAATAGCTCTGGAGCTCTTACGGATCCTGATACTGCCGGGCTTCCCAAGTCAGCCCAATTCTCGGATATTGGCTATCAGGCTTTCCGCACGGGTTGGGGAGAGAGCGATCAATTGCTCGCCTTCTACTCGGATGATTCCAATTATGGCCATAATCATCAGGACGATAACAGCTTTATCTTGAATGCAGGCGGCGAATGGTTGCTGACGGATCCAGGATATTTCAACAATACCACAGCAGCCAAGAGTGCAATGACGACAAGCACGATTGGTCACAATGCTATGTTAGTGAATGGAGCAGGCCAGACGCTCAAGACGGGCGGCGGTACAGTCGGGTACTTCTCTTCGCCTGTATTCGAGCTTGGTATTGGCGATGCGACTACATCTTATGCAACTACTCCGGATGTAACGCAGTGGAAACGAAGAATTATATCGGTTAAGCCAGACTATAATCTGATCGTAGATAATGTTGCATTGGCATCCGCGGGTACGCCGGAAATGTTATTCCACACGGATAAAGGAGGCGTATTCAGCTCGGGAGGCACACCTCTTACAGTAGGAACGACTCTTCCGACATCGTTCCTGATAGAGAAGGCCAAAGCTTCTGCAGCGGTACAGCTGCTTCGCCCAACCAGCAGCACCAGGTTATATACGCAATATACAGGTGCGGAGCAATATGGCACTTGGGGCAGCATTAAGCCTTCCTCAACCGTAACTTCCGAATCCTTCGTGACGCTCATTCGTCCTAAGGTTCACAGGGAAGGCATCATCGAAGCGGAAACGTTGCTCCCTGCAGCAGCAAGCTCAGGCGGTGCGAACTCCGCCGCCATGAATAAATTTTACAGAGCGGTCACTTATGCGGGCGGCAGTGTGAATTCTCATGTTACGTACAACTTCACCGTTCCATCCAACGGCAACTACGATCTGAGACTCGGTTTCCTCAAGACGACTGGTTCCGGAATCTTGAAGGTAGAGTTGGATGGGGTAACATTAGAGACCGGACTCGATATGTATGATGATTACGTAGATACGGACGAACGCAGCTATCTGAACCGCTCCCTTACTGCAGGAACGCATGCCTTGAAAATTACAGCCACAGGCAAAAATGCTTCCAGCAGCGGGTACAACAGTGTGCTGGACTACATCCGCTTAACGACTGCGGGTACGGTCATCAGTAAAGCTTCAGCATACACAGTGAATACCGCTACTAACGGACTGGCAACGGGATTAGTCATCACTTTGACAGGCGCGTCTGACCAAGTGTTCGTCAACCCGACGAACGCAGCAGTAACGACAGCAAGTAATCTATCGATTGCATGTGCGGCTACTCAGTGCATCGCTCGCAAGCTTACTGCCGGCGGTTATGAACGTTATGCGGCAGTGAATTCATCGGCTTCAGGCACAGCATTGTCTGATGGATCTCAGGTGTTGGTAAGTATGCCGGCAGGCGGCGGTATTGCTGTCGGCAAGACATCGGCAACCGTGTGGTCAGGAACGGTGACACTGACGAGTACTGGGTCTCCGCAGATGTACGTTCCGTCCGTTTCATCAGTGAAGCTGGATGGGGTGACGTTAACCTCCGGACAATATGCGTATAACGCCACAACGAAGATGCTGACTATTAACAGCGTAACAGCGGCAACGCATAGTGTAGAGATTACTTTGTAATGAGTCATTGATCAGTGTGACTGACTAGCGAGACGACCGCTCCTTGAATAAGGGGGCGGTCGTTTTCTTTTGACCTCCATCTTCTTCGCTGAGAAACATTATTTCTATACCGCCAGGGACATTTCGTTCTGAGGCGGTTCTTTGTGCGCAGACCGAAGGATATAAGTCCGCCGTACAAGCTTAGGTATTTGGGTAAGTCTAGACCGAGGTTCGGTGTACAGGCCTGGGACCATGGGAGTAGGTCGAAGTGAGGAGGCGAGTTCCCTTGCTGCGCAAGGCTTCACGCTTGTCCAAACCTACATGGACATACCGATTTTCATCTCAAAACTCGAGAATTCCAACCCATTTGATCGACTCGTCCAAGGATAATAAGTTTTTACATTAACTTGGACATAACCTGGAAGGTCGAGAATAAGATGTTTAGTGTAGCAGTCGTTTAAAGAGCTTCAGAAACAAGTCGAACGAAGGAGAAATCGCGGATGGAATTTGAATTGGGCGGCATTTTGAAACTAGTGAGGCGTCGGGCGTTATTCATCACTGCTTTGTCGATTGCTGCGCTCGCTTTTGCCTGGTATATCAGCAACTATGTGCTGAAGCCGGAATATGAAGCGACTGCCTCTCTCTTAATTCAGGGAGACAACCAGCAGCAGGCCGTAAATGACATTGTCGCCGGACAAAAGTTAGTTACGACTTATGGAGAGATTATTCGAAGCAATCGGATCGCCGAAGAGGTCGCGAAACGTCTCCAGCTGGACATCACTCCCGAGAAGCTGCTTGCCAAGATCAAGACGAGAACGAGCAGTGAGTCGCTGCTGACCACCGTAATCGCCACGGACACAGACCCGAAGAGGGCCGCCGATATAGCGAATGGTTTTGCAGAGGCGTTCAACGGGAACATCAGGTCGATTATGGGCGTGGAGAACATCTTGTTCCTCGATCAAGCCAAAGTGCCTTCCAGTCCTATTCCGGTTACACCAAAGCCGTTCTTCAACATGGTGGTCGCACTCGGTCTTGCGCTAGTAGCGGGGATCGGGATATCCATCTTACGTGAGATGACAGACAAAACGATCCGAAGTGTAAAAGACATCGAGCTCGACTTGCAGCTTCCATTGCTAGGAACCGTTGGGAGGTTGAAGACCCGCAAGAGGAGGACGCTGCACAAACGCAGCAAACCAACAGAGGGAGAGAGCGGATATGAGAAAGAAGATACCTCGATTGTATTGCCTGGACGAACCGAAATCAGCTAATGCGGAGCTGTTCCGCGCCATTCGCACTAATATTCGCTATACCCGGGTAGGCGGTGAGATTCGCTCTATCTTGGTTACAAGCTCACTCCCCGGCGAAGGGAAGTCGACGGTTGCGGTCAATCTGGCTGTCGCCATGGCAGAAACGGGAAGAACCGTACTCCTTGTAGACGGAGATCTCCGCACGCCGGCAGTCCATGAAGCCTTTGAGCTCCCTAACATAATTGGCTTAACAAGCATTCTAGTGGATCAGGCCCAGCTGAAGGATTGTGTGTATGCCATTAGGGATTCGCCGGGACTCGATGTGCTCCCGTCAGGACCAGTATCTCCGAATCCGGCGGAGTTGCTCGGATCCAACGGGATGATACACTTGCTAGCCGAACTGCATGACAAGTGGGACACCTTGATCATCGACTCCTCTTCTGTGTTGATGCCAGCTTCCGATGCATTGACCTTATCGAGCTTGACGGAGGGCGTCTTGCTCGTAGTCCAATCCGGTAAAGTGCTGCAGAAGCACACCAACACAGCCAAGCAGCTGCTGGAAAAGCAAGGAGCGCATCTCCTTGGAGCCGTGCTGAATCGGAAAGGCCGAAGCAGCAGAATAAGCTACGCAATCAAAGGGGAAGACTTCGCAACTTGGGCTTCATCCGCAGGGAAGAATAGATGACCTTTTTGGCAATCCGGTATTTACTTGGGAACATCGTATATGCGGGGGCGCAATTCGTCATCGTCAGCTTGCTGAATAAATTCGGTTCGACGGAGCATATCGGACAATATGCACTCGGGCTTGCCATTACGGCGCCAATCTTCATGTTATCTCATCTGCATCTGCGCTCCGTATGGATTGTACAACCGGCAGGGGCACACAAATTTGGAGCCTTCATCGGCCTTCGCCTCATCACAACTGCCGTTGCTTTTACAATTACGATTGGTATAGCTTGCTTCGTTGGATTCGACCGCAATACCAGTCTAGTTATCGTGCTTGTCAGTATGTTCAGGTTCATTGAATCTATAAGCGATATGCTTCTAGGGGTTTGTCAGAAGTACGAAAAGCTAGATTCCATCTCCCTCTCCAGAATCGCCAAAGGCATGTTCTCCACGTTCAGCTTCGTTCTGGTATATATACCAACACACAGCCTCTCTTTTGCTTTACTCACCATGATTATCGGATGGTTAGGCATTACGATCGGATACGACTACCGCCGTGCTCGCAAGATGGAGGTCATACGACCCCTATTTGCTCGCAAGCTCTTGCTGCCGCTGCTTCATATGAGCGCTCCGCTTGGCATTGTGCTTGCGCTTATGTCTTTGAATGCGAACATCCCGCAGTACGCCATTGCTTACTTCAGAGGGCAGCATGATCTGGGGATATATGCCTCGCTCGCATATATGATCGTTGCTTGCAATGTGGTAGTGACTGCGCTTGGCGAAGCGTATACTCCTCGACTGGTTCGAAGGTTTACAGAGGGGCAGTACACGGAGTTTGTAAGGGTGTTAGTCCGCATGATGAAGCTCGGCACCGTGCTCAGTGTACTCGCTATGGCGACGGGCTGGTTATTCGGATCACAGCTTCTCACGCTGCTATACAGCAGTGAGCTAGCTTCAGACATCAAGCTGTTTCTCTGGCTGTTAGCCTCCACCTTCTTTGTGTTTACTTCATCATTTCTATGGTACGGAATTACGGCAACTCGCCGCTTCACACTGCAAATTCCGCTGTTTCTCTGCGCATTGGGTTGCAATGGATTAGCTTGTCTTCTGTTAGTGCCTAAGCTTGGAATGGTAGGCGCGGCCGCGGGGTCCATCATCTCCCTGCTTGTTCAGACAGGGGGAAGCGTATTGCTGCTGTCTTACATAATCAACAAAGAAAGAAAACGAGTTCAGCGGGAAGCAGCAGCTGCGTAATGCTTGCACAGCTTTCCCAGGGTGGGGGAAATCATGTTTTTGTCCGCAGTATGGCATTCTGTACGCTTCGATGATACAAAACGGACCCGATTTACAACAGGCTGGCTGTTCCAAACAGCAGTCGCTGGTTACGTTCTATGTCTGCCCGCACAATTCGACTTCGGCGGAGCCTTTCGCTTCGCACCATCGGATCTGTTCCTGCTTATCGGACTGTCGGCGGCTGGCAAGCAGCTTAAGATCGACCGGCGCATGTTCAGCTCATGGCACTGGGGCATGCTGCTTATCTTCATCTTGGCTTCGTTCGTGGCCATGTGGCAGAACGGGTTCATCTCCAAGTATGCCTTGCTGCAAAAAGACTTCGGATTCATCCTGCTGCTGTTGACCTACATCATGCTGACCCAAGCCGCAGATAGCTGGGATCGTCTGTACCGCTTACTGCGAGTGTTTCTGCTCAGTGTCCTCTGGATGAATGCGACTGCGCTGTTCGCTTTCTTCAGCGGTGTGGCCGTTCCATTCATGGTACAGGACGGCCGCTTGTCCGGCATGTTAATCGATCCGAATGCATACGGGGGACTGCTAGTTACGGCATTCGCGGTCCACATCATGACTAGCGGGGGTTCAAGACCGCTGCTGAGCAGATGGATGAGTGTGCTGGCAACATTGACGATGTCTGGCGGAATTATGATGACCTTCTCCAGATCTTCATGGATTGGTTTGTTCCTGATACTCATGGCCCTCTCCATTACCAAGCCAACCCGGTTGTTCAAGATCGGGGTCGGATTCTCAGCCGCCTTTACTGTCTTGCTGTTGTACAAAGGTACTGCTTACTTGGATATTTTCAGCTCCATGGCCAGCCGTCCATCCCAGATCCAATCACGGCTTGATATTATCACCAAAGCGTTGGAATGGATCGCGCAAAGCCCGCTCTTTGGTATCGGTCTAGGCACGTACAATCTCAATCTTGGCATCATCATCCATAACACGCCCATGTGGTTTATGACTGAATTTGGCCTAATCGGTCTTTTGGTTTACGGCGGCTTCATGGTCTGGTTTTTCTACGTGGGTATCCGCTCCTATCAAGCAGCTGATCCTGTTCACCGACCTGTCATATTGGCTTTCCTCCTGTCTCATGCTGCGATGATTGGGTTGTCGATGGGCATTGAGGCGCTTTACCAACGGTATTGGTGGTTCATGATGGCGCTGAATGCTGCTTGTATCCGACTAACCTCACAACAACAAGCTAGGCAAGACTATTCCGTTTCAACGATGGAGAGGAGGAGGGGCAATCTTGATGCAGGGCAATAGCCATAACGTTCCGCTAAAAGCAGCTTGGGTAGCTTCCATCTATGGGCATTTCACTGGATTCCACATCCCTTACATGAGGCTTCTGCAAGAAAAGGGCTGCGAAGTCCATGCTTACGCTCAGCCTGGAGAAGAACGCAAGCAGCTCGAAGATATAGGAGTGATCTGCCACGACGTCCCGATTTGCCGCAGCCCGTTTCGCAGAGACAACCTGAAGGCTTTGACGATGCTAACCGACAGTTTCCGCCGTGAGAAGTTTCAGCTTGTGCATGTCCATACACCGGTTGCTGCATTATTAGGCCGAATAGCGGCAAGCAGGGCAGGTATTCCTTGCACGATCTATACGGCCCATGGATTTCACTTCCACAAGGGAGCGCCGCTGCTGAACTGGCTACTCTATTATCCGCTTGAAAGGATTATGGCCCGCTGGACGCATATTCTGATCACCATGAATGGCGAGGATTGGGAGCGGGCGCTGAGTTTTCCGGTACAGGGCAAAGTGGTCTATGTACCTGGCGTCGGCATCGATCTTGAAGCCTACGGCGGTAATATCGAGGACAATCCCGAGACGAAGCGAGATGCGAGACGGAAGCTAGGTTGGCCCCATGTACAGGATCAAGCGCGTGATGCGTATATCGTGCTGTGCGTTGCGGAACTGAATGCCAACAAGAATCAGAAGCAGCTCATCGAAGCATTGGGCGAAGCTGGCAATCAGGCCAGCAATATCCATCTGGTGCTAGCCGGGACGGGGCATCTTGGACCGGCGCTGGGAGAGCTGGCCGAGCGGCTAGGCGTTCAGGATCGAGTACATCTACTCGGCTACAGACGAGACATACCCGATCTGCTGCAAGCCTGCGACGCGGTCGCGCTTTTGTCCTATCGCGAAGGGCTGCCGCGCGCGATCATGGAGGCGATGGCTGCCGGTAAGCCCGTACTGGGCACCCACATTCGCGGGATCCGCGATCTGGTGGCTGAGGGCGTATCCGGCATTCTGGTACCCGTCGGGGATAAGACCGCGACGGCTAATGCGCTGATTCGCCTGCGCAATCAGCCCGCGCTTTCCGCTCGGATGGGCGCAGCAGGTCGAGCAAGATTGATCGACTATAGCTTGCCGTCCGTGATGAACGAGATGGAGGCCATCTACATGGATGCTCTGCGGCAGCATGCTGTAGAAGAGGTCGCCGCAAACAATGCGCTTCCGGTTGCAGCACAACCGACCGAGCGTTAACGCAGCTTCCATTTCACTATTGGACTACTGTCCTGTATTTCTAAGATTGCTAATAACTTGGCTCATACTACAAAGGAATTCATTCGGTCGATAAGGGTGAAAGAAATGGTCATTAAGACGCGTTTATTGCGGTTGGCTTTGTTGGATGCAGCCATTGTCGGAGCTTCGCTTTGGTTCGTATTTTCGCTTCGATTTGATTTCGATATACCCGCGTTGTACTTGCGCATGCTTCCATATGCCATCTTGATTCATGTGACCGTGCATATTGTCTGCTTCTTCGGTTTCCGAGTGTATCACAGTATATGGCGCTATACGGGACTCGAGGAGATGGTACTGCTGCTCAAGGTTAGTGCCTTGACGTTCGCCGGTGTGCTCGCCGTGAATCTATCTGTCCATCTATTCATTCCCTCGTATCGGCTGCCCTTATCGGTATACTCGGCTGCTGGATATGTGTTCTTGGGTGTTGCAGGCTCACGCATGATCAGTCGTCTGCAGGGTGACAAATTCATCAAGGTGAAGGAACCGCTCACCTCTGGGGCAAACCTGCTTATTGTCGGAGCAGGAAAGGCAGGAATTCTGGTCGCCAAAGAAATCCAACATTCCAGATTCAAGTTCATGACGCCAATTGCTTTTGTAGATGATGATCCCGCGAAGCAGAGTCTGGAAATTATGGGCTTGCCCATCGTAGGCATGCGGAATCAGATCCCTGAGGCCGTCAAGCGGCTGAATATTGATTACATAGTCATTGCTCTGCCAGCAGCTTCTCGCAATGCGGTAACAGACATCATTGAGATCTGCAAAACGACAAAGGCGCAGATTAAGCTGCTGCCTAGTATGTCGGATATTCTGAATGGCAAGATGTCGGTCAATATGATCCGTGAGGTATCAGTTAATGACCTTCTGGGTCGGGCACCGGTGCAGATTAACTGCATGGAGATCCGCGAAAGTCTGGAAAATGAAACGGTCCTCATAACCGGGGCTGGCGGGTCGATCGGTTCGGAGCTATGCCGTCAGGTCGCTGCTTTCAAGCCTAAAGAAATTCTGCTTGTCGGTCATGGGGAGAACAGTATTTATCAGATTGAAAACGAGCTGCGGCGATTATACCCGAACCAAGCGATCCATCCGATCATCGCCGATATTCAAGATTCGTTACGGATTGAGAGTGTATTTCACAGCTACCGCCCTACGCTCGTCTATCATGCGGCTGCACACAAGCACGTCCCGCTTATGGAGATGAATCCGGTCGAAGCGATCAAGAACAATGTGATCGGGACGCGGAACGTAGCTGTTGCAAGTGACAAATTCGGCATCAAGCGTTTTATCCTGATTTCCTCAGATAAAGCGGTTAATCCCACAAGCATTATGGGCACAACCAAGCGCATTGCGGAGATGATTGTTCACGATTTGAATGTTTCCAGCAAGACAGCTTTCGCAGCTGTGCGCTTTGGCAACGTGCTTGGCAGCCGCGGCAGTGTGATTCCGCTATTTCAGCGACAGATTGAAGCCGGAGGCCCCGTTACCGTCACGCATATGGAGATGGTCCGTTATTTTATGACGATTCCGGAAGCCGTTCAACTCGTCATCCAAGCCAGTGTATTGGTGCAAGGAGGAGAAGTGTTCGTGTTGGATATGGGTAAGCCGGTACGGATCTATGATCTGGCCAGGGATTTAATTCGGTTATCGGGACTCGAGCCGGACAAGGATATTCCAATTGTGGTGACTGGTATTCGACCGGGGGAGAAGCTCTATGAAGAGCTGTTGACCGAAGAGGAAGGGCTGATGGTTACGACCAATGACCGGATTATGGTAAGTCGACCGACAAGCATTCCTCGTTCGGAGCTCCAGATGGTTCTTGGGATATTGGAGAATTTGACCAAAAATTATGAGCAGCCTGCTGGAAACTATCAAGTGAAAAAGCTATTAAAGCAAATCGTCCCCAGTTATCTGGGGGTGCAAGAAGAGCAGCGGCCCGATGTGGAGCGTGAACGCGAACGTGAGCTTGTGAAGGTTGGATTGCATGCAGGCACATGATCGATTCCGAAGCTGTTAAAGGGGCGCTCCAGATGAGAAACCGATGGAAGTATAAAGTATTCGGGCTGTTCGTCCTCCTCACGGCAATCGGTATCGGGATCGGGCTGTATGGATTAAGTCCGCAATGGCATTTCCGCTCTGCAGCTCCTCATGTGTTGGCGTTGCCGCAGCCAGTTCCAGTTGATGAGGATGCTTCTGACCCAATGCCAGTGTCCATACTAGATACTAGCATCAGCCCAAGCCCAACAACGAACGACGACACCAATGCTTTCAATGTGGTCCTGATCGGCACAGATTCATGGGGAGACGAGAGCTCACGTGCCGATTCGATAATGGTCGTACGCGTTATGCCGGACAGCCGTAAGGTCAATATCGTATCCGTGCCGCGAGACACGAGGGTTTATGTCCAAGGTGTGGGTTACACGAAGATTAACCATGCTCATAGTGTTGGCGAAGCTAAAGGCGGCAACCAACAAGGGACGAAGACGCTAGTTCAGGCAGTTAGTGATTTCCTGAACATACCGGTGCACCACTACATCAAGGCCAATTTGGCGGGAGTCAGCAGCTTCATTGACAAGATTGGCGGAATTGACCTCTATATCGAGCAGGACGTTACAATCACACCGGAGATTGTAATCCCACAAGGGGATCAACATTTGGATGGACAACACGCCTTATTTTTGGCCCGCGAGCGATATTCCGTCTCCGGAGGCGATTTCGGCCGTCAGATCGAGCAATTCCGTATTGTTCGGGCTGTCGCCAGGCAACTGCTTAAGCCTGAGCATTTGCCTGATCTGGCTGGACTCATTAAGAGCGGCAGGAGGGATATCATGGACACGAGTTTTACCGATTCAGACCTGATTAGCCTGGCATGGCTGTTCAAAGGGATGGACACGGACGACTTCACATATGAGCAAATTCCAGGCAAGGACAGCTATGGGCATGATCCGCTTGTCGGGAGCGATGTGTATTATTGGAGCGCAGATTCAGCGGAGGTTCTGTCGATGCGAGGACGACTTTTCCAGATGCTGGAGTAAAGGGGAGGAAAGAGGAGGGGTTCCATGTACCGCATGTTGAAACGAAGCTTCGATTGTGCTGGGGCTGCCATTTTATTAGGCTTGTTCGCTCCATTAATGGCTGTTGTGGCTCTGCTTATCCGGGTTAAGCTGGGGAGTCCAATCTTGTTCAAGCAACAAAGACCGGGGCTCTCTGAACGGCCATTCGAGATTTATAAATTTCGTACGATGGCCAACTTATATGGTCCAGACGGGCAGCTGCTGCCCGATGAACGGCGATATAACAAGTTCGGCGGCGTCATTCGCAGACTAAGTCTGGATGAACTGCCCCAATTCATCAATGTACTGAAAGGGGAAATGAGTCTGATCGGTCCTCGCCCGCTACTTATGAGATATAAGCCTTATTATTCGGATAGAGAGAGACTCCGGTTCTCGGTGAGGCCTGGTGTTACCGGGCTTGCCCAAGTATCAGGCCGGAACCGATTGTCGTGGAATGAACGGCTTTCCCTTGATGTTGCATACGTAGAGCAGCTCAGCTTCCGTCAGGATGTCCGCATTCTATGGAAGACCGTGCGCAAAGTGATCCGACAGGAAGACGTCGTGGAGAACCCGAGCTTGCATGATCTTCCGCTGGATGCGCACAGGCTCAAGGCGAGGGAGGGATCAGTATGAAGGTGAATTTTCGTCCAATTGAAGGGGATAGCGATATCGAAAGGGCATGCAGCTTATTAAGGGATTCAATGCTCGGGAAGGAGTTCGACCGTACGATCTTTTCTTGTTCCGGTTACGCCCAATATTTGCGAGCCGCTTCGTGCAGCAGCGTCCATTCAGCTACTTGGCTGATTGGAGCATACGATGGCGACTTAATGATTGGCTTTGCCGAGTGGAGAAGACTGGATCAGCAGTTGGTGCTTAACAATCTGAATGTGGATACAGCTTATCGCGGTCATGGAATAGGCGGACGTTTGGTGGCATTAGGAGAGGTGCTTGCGCTGAAGGAAGGGATTCGCTCACTGAAACTCGATGTATTTGCCTGGAATGAACATGCACATGCCTGGTACTTGAGGCTTGGGTTTGTGGAGTCGGATCGGACCTATTGGTATGAGGGGGATCAGGATCCATTAGAAGATAGCCGTGACAAGGAAAAAACCGCGCCATATTTGATTGAGGATAATCCGATGGCTGAAGCCCATCATACGGCGTACGGCTTCTCCTCGCTCCAGATCAGATTGCTGCGGGGAACTGTACAGATAGGGCGCCTTGGTTCAACTTACTTCCGGATTCGGGCACTGAATGCTGATTGGGATTGGAACGGTTCGCTTACTGCTGCACTGTCGCATCTTGATCCTGGACGCAAATTGCTCGTGTTATCTCCAGAACCAGGTTTATCAGAACGAGATAGCCGATTGATCAAGATAAGTGAAAGTGTACGGATGCATAAAAAGCTGGAGGACCGGGCGGTGTACTATGGATAGTTTTGAGGTGCTAGACAGCTCAAGAACAGCGGAATGGAATGCCTATATAAGCCGATTAGCGGATAAAGATATTTACTTCTCAGCAGAATATTGCCGACTGTATGAGGTCGAAGGGGAGCAGCGAGCAGAGCTGTTCGTGTACAAGCGAGATGGACTGATCATTGCGTATCCATACCTGCTCCGGTGTATTACACATCTACCCGCTCTTCGAGAATTAGGTTTAAAGGGAGAATGGTATGACATCAGCACACCCTACGGGTACGGGGGGCCAATAACGAATGCTCCGACAGGAACGGAGCGGGAGGAACTGTACCGCAGCTTTGATGAAGCATTTTCTGCCTTTTGCCGCGAACGTAATATATTGACTGAATTCGTACGGTTTCACCCCATGATTCAGAATGCTTCTGATTATTGTGCAGTGGAATCGCAGCTCATCCGGAATACAGCTTATATCGATCTGACCGTCGGGTCTGAGACTGAGCTTATCCGGCGGTACTGCCGCAATCATAAAACCAACCTTCGCAAATGGAGTTCATCACCGCTAACGGTCACCCATACAGATCAAATAGCCGATCGAATGGATACATTCGCTCATCTCTACTACGGCACTTTAATAGATTTGCGGGCAGATCCATTCTACTATTTCCCCCAGACCTTCTTAGAGGATACTTGTCGGCTGTTAAAAGGGCGGCTTGAGCTATTCGAGGTATGGCACGGGGACACGACTATAGCAGCTTGTCTCATTATGCATGAATCTCCCAGAATGCATTATCACTTAAGCGGCTGGAATCGGGATTACTTGCACTGGGCGCCGACCAAGATGCTGATCCACAGCGCAGCGCTTTGGGGAATGGAGGCTGGCATCCAACAGTTTCATCTGGGCGGAGGATATAGCGGCAATGACAGCTTGTACTTGTTCAAAAAAGGGTTCGGTGTCCATAACGAGCTCAATTATTACTTAGGCAAACGGGTATTTGACACGGAATTATACGACCAAATCCGTTCCAGAAACGCGGATGCGCTGCAGGACAGCACTTATTTCCCGATCTATCGGGATCCGCGGTGTAACACAGGCATAACCCTTCACCTTGTTAAATGAATCGATAATTGGAAGGAATGGGAGCAGCGCATGAGTGAAATGAGCAAGCAACAGCGAATTTATTTGTCCCCTCCACATATGAGCGGTCGGGAAAAGGAATATATGAACGAAGCCTTCGATTCGAACTGGATTGCGCCTCTTGGTCCGCACGTAGATGCCTTCGAGCGCGAGATGGCGGCCTTCACCGGCGCCAAAGGCGCAGTTGCGCTATGCTCCGGAACTGCAGCCATTCATCTGGCGCTGCGTCTTGCCGGGGTAGGCCCCGGAGATCGGGTCATTTGTTCTACGTTGACATTCGCGGCAAGCGCCAATCCGATTCTGTATGCGGGAGCCGTTCCCGTATTTGTAGATTCCGAGCCGGAGACATGGAATATGTGTCCTCTTACATTCGAGCGGGCTTGCCGAGAGATGAGCGATCAGGGGTTTCCGGCGAAGGCGGCCATTGTGGTGAATTTATACGGACAGAGCGCTGATCTTCTACCGATTATTGAAGTTTGCGAGCGATACGGCATTGTGCTTATTGAGGATGCAGCCGAGTCATTGGGAGCTGTCTATAACGGTAAAGCCAGCGGAACCTGGGGACGTTACGGCATATATTCCTTCAATGGGAACAAGATTATTACAACCTCAGGCGGCGGGATGCTTGTGTCCGACGATCTGGAAGCGATTGAGCAGGCAAGGTTCTGGGCTTCCCAGGCAAGGGATCCGGCTATTCATTATCAGCACTCTCAGATGGGATTCAACTATCGGTTGAGCAACTTGCTGGCTGCAGTTGGCCGAGGACAATTGGAGCTGTTACACAATCGTGTAGAAGCAAGACGCCGCATCTGCGATACATATTGGGACAGGCTTGGAGCCATACCCGGCATACAATTCATGCCGGAGGCCCCTATCGGCCGCAGTACGAGGTGGTTAACCGCGATTACTATTGATGCACAAGAGCTAGGGGTTTCGGCTGAACAAATCATAGCCAGTCTGACCCATAACAATATAGAAGCTAGACCGGTATGGAAGCCGCTTCATCTGCAACCGCTATTCACAAGGTCGACTTACTTCCCGTACTTCGAAGGCTACAGCGTAAGCGATCAATTATTCGCAAATGGAATTTGCCTGCCCTCCGGAAGCTCCTTAACAGAGGGAGAGCAGGCGCGTGTCATCGAGACGATCGAGACTTGCATTCAGAACGGGAGAAGTGTGCTTCGCCATTGACGGTACTCCTTACTTCGCTTTCCAACCTGTGTTGCTAGTACCGCTCTCTTTTACATACATCGAGGATTGTGATCCTCCATCTGTGCGCATCGCGATACTACCCATTGGAGCTGTAACTATGCCTTCTGGAGAGCCTTCCACAATAAACACTGCTGGAAGTGCGGTGCCCCCGACAAGTCGAAGAACGCGTTTGAAATTACCGTATGTCGAGAACCACTCCGGAATGGAGTAAGGATTATAAATCGTGCCGAGCGATGTGCCTAGCATACCAGCCTGTGTCTCAAACTCGGTGATCCGCTTGACTTTGGCAGGGCGAGTGTCGAATACAGCGATATTCCCCAGGTGCACGTAAGGCTTCGCCGCTCCATAGGAGGATACTAGTACAGCCTGGTTGACCCCGCTGTTGCGGACGATCATATTGTCCACATTCACACTCATATCGTTCTCGGTGGAGAAGACATGCAAGGTGCTGCCGTTCAAATCCTGTGCTTCAATGGAGCCTACATTCAGATCACCGCCGTCGATTCGAACGCCGCTTGATAGCTTGGAACCTGCACCGAACAGTTCAAGCGATCCGATACTGAGCCTGGGTTTGCCGCCAGCGCTTGCCGCCGCATAAATAGCGGGTCCTCCAATATTGGTGAAGCGGGCTTTGGCGATGTTGATGAATTGGGCATACAAGGTCTGCAAGCCATAAGCCGCTTGACTGTCCGACGATTGAATAGACAATTGGTCAATATTCAGAGTTAGTCCGTAGGAGAGCAGTGCAGGCGCGGTCGTACCGGCCACTCGCATGTCGAGGGTGCCGATATCAAGCGTCCATTGTCTGGCAATCGTCTCGGATAATCCAGCCGACAGATCGTTGCCATAACCAGTCGTCGTTAAATAATCGAATCGCTGATAGAAGCTGCGAGTTCCCTTGAAATCATCCGGTTCCAGATCAAGCGAATTCTCACCTGCGAATCTTGGGGCGCCGCCGCGTGTGTTATCGAGCACTGCTGTACCCACATGAAGCTGGTCAACAAAGTGGACCACGAAGTTCTTGCGGCCTGCGGTCATACATCGAGCATACCCGATCTTGATATTAATGGATGGGACTTCCTCAGAGCCTCCGACGAATATGTTATCGCTGTAGCAATCGTGGACGTAGGCAGATTCAATATTTACATTCTGAGCGCTGTAAATAAATAAGCCGTGAAGCTGATCATTCACATTCCCCCTCACCGTTGAGGCGCTTCCATCAATCTCTAATTCACCGGTAATGGAAATGTTGGAGGCGCCTGACAGCACCAGGACGCGGGTGTCGGAGGGAGGATTCGGAGCAAGAACCAGCTTGGATCCAGGCTCGAACAATAGATGAGCTCCTGATGGAACTCGTATGCACCACCAATCATTGCTTGAAGGGTTGCGCATTTTGGCTGAGGACACTTTGTAGGTACCCGCAGGGAAAACTATTAATTTATTGCCTGCCGTACCAGCGAGAATCGTCTTCTGAATCGCTGCCGTGTCATCCGCAATGCCGTTACCTGTTGCACCAAATGATCGGACGTTCACAATACCGGTTGTTTCCGGATCGAGCTTCTCGGAGGTAACAACATTATTAGCCAGCATTGCCGATGTGATGGATCCGTTAGGGATCGAAGCTGCCATTGCCATTCACTCCTTTTCCTATGATTCTTGTATGTTATGAAACTAATAGAAGAGACGTGTAGGACGGACAACACGGTCTCAGACGAAGCGAGGGAAATCAGTATGAAAGTACTAATAACAGGGGGCGCTGGATTCATAGGGTCTCATGTAGTGGACCGGTTGATCTGGGAAAGAATAGAGACTATAGTCGTGGACCATTTGGCAGGACCTTCAGGCTCCTCTAACGTTAATGCCGATGCGGTCTTATACACGAACGATATTCGCAGTGAGGCGCTAGGTGAAGTGTTCGCCCGGGAGAAACCCGATGTGGTGATTCATATGGCCGCCCAGATTGATGTCAGACAATCGCAGCGGAATCCAGTACTGGACGCTGATGTGAATATTATAGGAACACTGAATGTGCTTCGTCAGTGTGTGAGCCATCAAGTGCGCAAGCTGGTGTATGCATCATCGGCCGCTGTCTATGGCCAACCTCACTACTTAAGCATCGACGAGTATCATCCTCTTGGTCCGCTGTCGTGTTACGGGATATCCAAAAGTGTTCCGGAGGCGTACATCCGACTTTTCGGCGAAATGCATGGGCTTGCGTATACAATCTTACGGTTTGCCAATGTCTATGGTCCGCGCCAAATCGCAGAGGGTGAAGCCGGAGTAGTCTCGATATTCCTCGATCGATTGCTGCGGGGTGAACGTCCGGTTATATATGGCGACGGGGAGCAGACACGGGACTTTGTGTACGTAGCCGATGTGGCCAGTGCCGTTGTCAAGGCAATGACAAGTGCAGATAACGAGACGCTTAATATAAGCTGCAATCAACCCACATCGGTGAATGAGCTGGCCGACGTAATGGCCCGACTATTACACCGGACAACGAACCCCTTGTACGACAAGCCTCGAACAGGTGATATCACGAATAGCTTTTTGAACAACAGGAGAGCAATAGAGCTGCTGCAATGGAATCCGCAATATACATTGGAGGATGGACTAGAAGAAACGATTGCTTACCGCATGAAGGAAGACGGAGCGGTTGTGTCATGACACGGCCCATCAATGCGGAGATGTTCGTTCTGCGAAGCATCGCATGTCTGAGCATTGCCCTCCTGCATGCCTTGTATAGAGTTTACGATGATGGTACTGAATGGGTGGAATGGGTTGGTCTGCTGCTAACGTTCGGAACGCCGGTGTTCGTGTTCATCTCCGAGTATGTGCTGTCGTTTGCTTATCCGCAAGGCAGTCCGAGGGGCTTCTGGGCGAAGAGAGTCAAATATATCCTGCTCCCTTATCTCTTCTTTGGAACCTTCTATGCTTTTTTGAAGGGGCTCGATATGTCCGTAAGCGAGAATGTGCCGATTGTCGAGGCGGTCTGGTACTACTTATGGCGCCATCTCCTGCTAGGGGACTTTCACGGGTACTTTATCCTGGTTATATTTCAATTCTATGTTCTACATTCCTTGTACCAGATTTATGCAAGCCGGTTCTCGCCGCGTTCCGTAATGTTAGGGGCGCTAATCATTAACATCGCTTATTTGGCGTTCTTCAACCTTACCAGTCCTGCAGATGCGGCAGCCGCCCGATATGTATGGGATAAAATGTACTGGATCTTCTTCCCGGGTTGGCTTGTTTATTTCTCCGGGGCTTATTATTTGGGACGCAATGAAGGTTGGTTCCGCGAGCAATTGAGGAGATTCCGATGGTGGGTGTACACGTTGCCCGTAGTTACAGGGGCTGTTGTGCTGTTGGTGCAATTATCAGGCTGGATAACCGCACATTCCTCCAAAAGAGTGGATATGCTGCTGTTCACATGCAGTATGATTGTGCTGTTATTCGCTGCTGCTTCTACAATGCGACGTGTGCCGTTTGTGTTGGAAACGGTCAGTCGTTATTCATTCGGCATCTATTTGCTCCATCCTCTGCTGCTCGTTATATTCGCGATGATGCCTGAATCGTTCGGACTACAGAATCTGGGGTTACTCAGTGTAGGGCTGCAATTTGTTGGCTGTGTGGCTGGTTCTATGATTATCGCGAATGTTGCCAATAGGATTCCAGGAGGGGTCTATGTGGTTGGGAGAATTGGAATTCCGCTAAGCAGTAATAAGAATTAATTATAATAGGGTTGTCTTAATAATAAAGATAAATCAAACCTACTAAACATAAACTAAACTTATAACCATAAAATGTAAACCTCATTTTTGCTCAATTTCAGTTAAATTAACCAAAAAAGACATAAATCAATGATGATAACAGTAGTTATCATCATTTTTTGTTTATTATTACAATTTATCTTAATAAATCGCAAAAAAACTGATTATTTAGAATATGGAAGGATTGGGGAGGAAGCGGGAGCATTTAATTGGATATGTCTGCTAATTTTACGGGATCACTGGATAAGGGGTCTGAGTGGCCCTTAGGAGGGATTCTCAGGGGTGAGATACAAAGCTGATCATGTTACCCTTATACGGGGCCCCAAAAAATAAGACAAAAAGGGAGTTTTCAAATTGAAGAAGTTGTTTTCGTACGCGCTATGTTACACACTGGCGATGGTCTTGCTGGTGGGCTGTGCATCCGGAAGTGATGGCGGCCAAACAAATGCAAACGGTGAGCCAACCAATCAGGAAAACCTACTAGAGCAAGCACGGAAGCAAGGCTTTGTTAACGTTGGATTCGCGAATGAGAATCCATACGCCTATGCCACTCCTGACGGCAAACTGACAGGAGAAGCGGTAGAGGTGGCAAGAGTCATCTTGAAAAACCTGGGGATCAAAGAAATGAACGGCGTTTTGACGGAATTCGGCTCATTAATTCCAGGACTGAAGGCCAAACGGTTCGATATTATTACAGCGGGAATGTTTATTAATCCGACCCGAAGCAAGGAAGTAAGCTTCGCTAATCCCGAATACAGTATCGGTGAAGCGCTGGCTGTTGAGAAGGGAAATCCGAATAAATTAATGAGCTACGAGGATATTGCAGCTAATAAAGAGATCAAAGTTGCGGTTATGGTGGGAGCAATCGAAAAGGAATATTTGACTAAAGTAGGCGTCCCCGAGAACCAGATCGTAACCGTGCCTGATCAACCATCGGCGATCTCCGCCTTGCAAGCAGGGCGCGTGCAAGCTGTGACTATGACAGGGCCTGCGCTGCAGGCAATGCTGGATTCCGCTAAGGACGACAAACTGGAACGGGTCGCTGATTTCAAGCAACCGACGATTGACGGGAAAAGCGTCCGAGGTTACGGAGCGGCAGCCTTTCGCAAAGAAGATACGGCTTTCAGAGAAGCCTTCAATAACGAGCTGGAGAAGCTGAAGAAATCTGGGGAGCTTCTGGAGATTCTGAAGCCCTTCGGGTTCACCGAGCAAGAACTGCCTGGTGATATGACAGCAGAACAGCTCACAGCAGAGTGAGCGGTATGAGCTTCGGAGAATTGCTAGTTCAATTCGCCCCCTCCCTGCTGAGGGGAGCTCTTGTTACATTGCAGATTACACTTTGCGGGCTGGGGTTGGCACTGGTTATGGCTTTTCTAGCCGGTCTCGCCAGGCTCTCGAAGCATCGAGCTGTTCGCTTGGCAAGTGCAGTCTATGTGGAGGTATTCCGAGGCACCTCCTTGCTGGTTCAATTATTCTGGTTATATTTCGCTCTTCCTATGTTGTTGGACATCCGGATATCGGCGATGATGGCTGCGGTTTTGGCGCTTGGCCTCAACTATGGCGCTTACGGCTCGGAAGTGGTGCGCAGCTCGATTCTAGCGGTGCCGCGCGGCCAGTATGAAGCGGCTATCGCTTTGAATATGACACCTTGGTGCAGAATGCGACGCGTAATCCTGCCTCAGGCAATCGCCCGAATGCTGCCTGCCTTTGGTAATTTACAAATTGAATTGCTTAAGGGAACATCACTGGTCTATTTAATAACATTAATGGATTTAACGTATCAAGGTATGGTGTTGCGCACGTATGACAGCTCGAAGACACCTGAGATTTTTGCAATGCTGCTTGTGATCTATTTTGTGCTAGCCTACTCCTTAACACTGATCGTTCGTTTTGTAGAACGCAGATTAAGCAAGGGGAGGGTTTAGAAGATGTGGGACTGGAATTATGCATTAAAGATTCTCCCTCAGCTATTAGCCGTATTGCCGATCACCATTGCTGCAACCTTTGTAGGCTTTGCGGTAGCTGCTGCAGTTGGCTTGCCTCTTGCATTAGCCAGAAGATCCAGATTTAAGCTGCTGTCCTACACCGCAATGGCTTGGATCGAGTTTATACGCAGCACTCCATTACTTATCCAACTATTGATATTGTTTTACGCGCTGCCGCTATATGGAGTAACGTTGTCCCCTTTTACAGCGGGTGTAATCGGATTAGGGCTGCATTACAGCACGTATATGTCGGAAGTATATCGCTCAGGCATCGAAGCCGTTCCGAAAGGACAATGGGAGGCTGCGACCGCGCTTAATTTCAACAAAAAGCAAACATGGATTCGGGTCATTCTACCTCAAGCCTTACCCCCGATTATTCCCGTAATGGGCAACTATTTGATTACCATGTTCAAGGAAACCCCCATTTTATCGGCTATTACACTAGTAGAGCTGCTAACAACAGCCAAAGCAATCGGGTCGGGATCATTTAAGTATATTGAAGCTTTTACACTGCTCGGGGTGTTGTTCTTTCTGCTTAGTTATCCTTCATCCTTGCTGGTCGGAAAGCTCGAGAAGCATTTCCAAACAAAATAGGAGGGAAGGAGCATTCATATGGATAAACCAGTCGTAAGCTATCGGAAAGTGAGTAAATCGTTCGGATCGGTCCATGTTCTAAATGAAATTGATCTGGATCTTTATCCCGGTGAAAAGGTGGCTATTATTGGTCCGAGCGGCTCAGGCAAAACGACCCTTGCCAGGTTGTTAATGACCTTGGAAAGCCCGACATCCGGCACAATTGAAGTAGATGGGGAGCCATTGTGGCACCGGGAAGTGGGCGGGAAGCTTGTTCCGGCGAATGAGAAGCATTTGCATAAGGTACGCAGCAAGATCGGAATGGTGTTTCAGCATTTCAATCTGTTCCCTCATATGAACATCCTGCGCAATGTAACAGAAGCCCCAAGGCAAGTATTAGGAATGAGCCGTAAGGAAGCAGAGAAAGAAGCGCTTGAGATGTTAGAGAAAGTAGGCTTGTCTGACAAAACGAAGGAGTACCCGTCTCGTCTATCGGGCGGTCAAAAGCAGCGGGTTGCGATTGCCAGAGCGGTTGTCATGCGTCCTAAGGTGATGCTGTTCGATGAGGCCACCTCTGCCTTGGATCCCGAGTTAGTCGGCGAGGTGCTCACGGTTATCAAGGATCTTGCCGCTGCAGGAGATATGGCGATGATGCTGATAACACATGAGATGGATTTCGCGAGAGAAATAGCGGATCGCATCATCTTCACAGATGGTGGGTCGCTTGTGGAGCAAGGAACACCAGAGCAAATATTCGAGAATCCGCAAAGCCCCCGATTACAAACCTTCTTGAGCCGTTTTAGACAGACTTGGTATATGGGCGGAGCAACAGAAGCATCCATTGCGGTAGGAAAGGGGTGACACAATGCAACATGAGGATCAAACAGCAGACCCATGCCATTATCGCCAGCCGGGTATTCATGATGGCAAGGCAATCTGGCAATTAGCGGTGGATAGCGGCAAGCTCGATATCAATTCGGCGTATTGCTACATTATGCTTTGCGAATATTTTGCAGATACATGCGTCGTTGCTGAAGTAGACGGGAAGATGGTCGGGTTCGTCACAGGGTACTATCCACCGGGCAAGCCGAAGACTCTTTTCGTATGGCAAATAGCGGTTGCTTCTGCACACAGAGGGGGAGGGATCGCCGATGGACTTCTTGAGCATCTGCTTTCCAGCCCGAGCGGCAGACGTGCCCAGTTCATCGAAACTACGATATCGCCGAGTAACAAAGCTTCATTACGCTTATTTGACAAGTTAGCGGTTAAGCTTGCCGCTCCAAGCATTACAGCTCAAGGCTTCTCCGCCTCACTATTCCCGAATGGAGTTCACGAAGATGAGAATCTGATTCGGATAGGACCATTAAAAGAACGGGGGACTTACAAATGAAAGTATTGGATCAGAACGCAACATCCTTGGAAGTATTCGAAACGTTGGAATCAGAGGTTAGAAGCTACTGCAGATCGTTTCCCACCGTATTTACCCGTGCCTCCGGTTATAAGCTATGGGACGCCGCAGGACGGGAATTCATTGATTTCTTCGCTGGAGCGGGCGCTCTGAACTATGGACATAACCACCCGGGAATGAAACAGAAGCTGATCCAGTATTTGCAGGACGACGGGATTACACACAGTCTGGATATGGCTACGGAAGCGAAGGGGAAGTTTCTTCAACGATTCCAGGAAGTTATTCTTCAGCCCAGAAGGTTGTCATATAAGGTCATGTTTCCTGGGCCTACAGGAGCCAATTCAGTAGAGAGTGCGCTTAAGCTGGCTCGAAAAGTCACAGGCCGAACAACGGTTATGGCTTTCACCAATGCTTTTCACGGCATGACACTGGGTGCTCTATCAGTAACGGGCAACAAATTCAAGCGTAAAGGCGCAGGAATTCCGCTGCATCATACCGTATCGATGCCTTATGACGGATACCTGGGTGCCGATATCGATACACTCAATTATATAGAAAGCAACATTCAGGATAGCGGGAGCGGGATGTCACTTCCAGCAGCTGTCATTGTGGAGACGATCCAGGGTGAAGGCGGGATTAATGAAGCAAGTGTTGCGTGGCTGCGCCGTCTGGAGGGCATGTGCAAAACGAACGGGATTCTGCTTATTGTGGATGATGTGCAGATGGGCTGCGGTCGAACGGGTACATTTTTCAGCTTCGAGGAAGCGGGCATAAAGCCGGATATCATCTGTTTGTCCAAGTCGATAGGCGGCTACGGTATGCCGATGGCTTTAACTTTAATGAAACCTGAGCTGGATATATGGGACCCGGGGGAGCATAACGGAACATTCCGAGGGAATAACCTCGCCTTTATTACAGCGGCAGAAGCTCTGCGCTACTGGGAGTCTGATGAGTTTTCCATCGGCATTAAGAAAAAGGGCGAGCTGTTGAACCGCCGTTTGCATCAGCTGGTTGCTCAGTTTCCCAGCTTGCAAGGCAAGGTGCGCGGCAGAGGGCTGATGCAGGGCATGGCCTTCAGTCGGGGCGGACTGGCCGAGCGTATATGCGCCTATGCTTTTGGCAGAGGGCTGATCATGGAAACATCAGGCACGGACAGCGAGGTAGCCAAGATTATGCCGCCTCTCATCATTGAGGAATCGGGTCTGCAGTATGGACTCGATATACTGCAAGCGAGTATGAGGGATGCGGCGGAAGAGCTGTAGGCGGTAATAAAAGTGTAAAAGGAGGATGCGTACATGATCGTCAAGCATTTATCGGATATTATTGGAACCGAACACGATGTAGATACACCGACTTGGAACAGCAGGCGCCTGCTGCTTAAGAAAGATGGGGTAGGCTTCTCTCTTCACAACACCATCATCAAAGCAGGGACCGAGACCGAAATCTGGTACAAGAACCATGTAGAAGCCGTCTATTGCATACAAGGGGAAGGTGAGATCGAGGTTCTGGCGGAAGGACGTATTTATCCGATTCAGCCAGGTACGATGTATGTGCTGAACGGTCATGAGAAGCATTTGTTGCGTGGGAAGACGGAGATGCATATGCTTTGTGTCTTCAATCCACCTTGTTCAGGACAAGAGGTTCATGATGCGGAAGGCACTTATCCACTGGATGCAGACTAAGAGAATGGCTGAATACATGAATAGTGTGAATATAGAAAGAGAGAGGAGTAACAACTTATGAAGACGAAGGACCAAGATCTTTATCCATCCAGAGTTCATCCGGAGCCTCGGTTATTGGATCGTCAGGATCCAGTTGTGTATAACCCTACTCTTAATCAATCCGAGATTAGTGCGGAGCAGCTTAGTTTCTATGAAAAAAACGGCTTTTTGTTTCTTGGGTCTTTTTTCAAGGAAGATCAAGTAGCGGCGTGGAAAAAGGAGCTGGCCGATCTATTCGAGGAAAGTAAGGGTCTCAGTAAGCCGGAGGTAATCCGGGAGCCAGGAAACAATGAGATCCGTTCCATCTTTGCTGTGCATCGGGATCATGCACAATTTGGGCAAATGGCAAAGCATCCGCGTATTCTTGACGTCGTTAAGCAAATTCTCGGAAGCGATGTTTACATTCATCAGTCAAGGATCAACTTCAAGCAAGGCTTCACGGGCAAAGAATTTTATTGGCATTCCGATTTCGAAACATGGCATGTGGAGGATGGGATGCCGGGCATGAGAGCGCTGAGCTGTTCCATCGCCTTGGAGGATAATTTTGCGGACAATGGGCCTTTGATGGTGGTGCCAGGTTCACATCGCACATTCGTCTCTTGCGTAGGAGAGGCGCCGGAGGAGCACTACAAGTCTTCGCTGCGTCGTCAAGAATACGGTGTTCCGGATCAGGAAAGCCTTAAGCAGCTCGTTGCGGACGGAGGCATCGTGGCTCCAATCGGGAAGGCGGGCTCGATCCTGTTGTTCGATTGCAACCTGATGCACGGCTCGAATAGCAACATCACGCCTTACCCGCGGAGCAACGTATTTATTGTATATAATAGCGTGCAGAACCAATTGATCGAGCCCTTCTCCGGGCAGAAGCCTAGACCTGATTATATTGCTGCACGTTGACAACTGTGGAGCTGTAATAGAAAACCCGCCCTTTGTTGGCGGGTTGTGTTGCGATTAAGGGAGATCCAATTTAAACCGGATTTCCCTTCTTATTTTGCATGGATCTCCATGCATTCTATATATAACACGGATTTCCCGGCTTATTTTGCCATATTTAGCTCGAAGGTCCGATTTAAGCCGGATTTTCCTGCTTATTTTGGGAATTCAGCCTTCTGCACGGATAATAAGAAGGATTATCTTTCTTATTTCATCAATCTTGAATCGACCGACTGAACGAACCAGCTGCAGCTCGGAAAACGAGTGTCAATTAACAGGCTCTCTAGGCTTCGGCTAAAAAAATCTTGAATGTTACTATGCCATCCGCTCCAATTGCTCCTCCGCCGGAGACTCTTCCCCTTGCCACAACAGCTGCATCTCTGTACTAGTTGCCAGCAGCTCGGATAAGGTTCCCTCTGCTTCAACCCGACCGTCCTTCATCACAATAATATGATCCGCTTGCACCAGTGCCGCTCTGCGATGAGATACGGCGATACAAGTGACGTCGCTTTCCTTGAACAGCCGCTCCCAAAGCAACTTCTCCGTTTCTACGTCGAGCGCACTGGACAAATCATCAAAGATTAAGAGGTCCGAATGGGTCATGATCATTCGCGCGGTGGCTGCCCGTTGAATTTGACCGCCAGACAACATGACACCCCTCGGGCCAACAAAAGTATCTAACCCATGCTCGAGGTCTTGAATATCTTTTTCCATAACGGCTAATCGAACCGCGCGGTCGATCTTGGCCGGACTAGCTTGACTGCCTTGAATGATGTTCTCCCGGAGCGGATCGCTGAACAGACGCGGCACTTGTGGAGTATAGGCTGTTCTTGGGGGCACCAGGAATGCGGCTGGATCGTGGATCAGATTCCCGTTCCATTGGATGGTCCCGCTCCTTAGAGGTAAGAGTCCCAAGAGCGTTCTCACAAGGGTCGATTTACCCGAACCGATTCTCCCGGTGATGACCAGGAATTTCCCGCGTTCCAGACAGAAGCTGACATCCGTAACCCCGTTAACGGAATTTGGATACAAATAAGAGAGGCCTTTCACCTCAAGGGTTCGCAGTTGTTCGTCCATGTTCTTGTCGGAAGCTGCTACATCCGGCGGGTCGCTGAAAAGGTGGATCTCACTGTGTTCCATTATGCGATCTTTCTCGTTCGGGCGCAACAGAATCTGCATCCGGTCTAGTGAAACTCGCAATCGCTTATGTTGGAATACCATATAGCCGAACAGCGAGATACTGGAAGCGAAGGTAGCGAGATACGACGTAAAAAGCGCAAAGTTGCCAACAGTGAACTGTCCTGCCTGCATCTGAGAAGCACTCATCAGTAGAATGACACCTATACATATATTTAAGACATGCTGATTCAACGACTTCATTAGCTGTTTGAACAGATTATCTTTGAGGGCTGCCTGTCTGCGAGCTTCGTTCAGCTTTAAAAACCGGGATCGAACATTCTCCTCCGCTTGCCCCAGCTTAATAGCTTGGATCGCGCCAAAGGTTTCTGCAATAAATCCTGTAATCCTTCCGGTTGCTTCACGGTTTAACTGACTGTACCGCCTCGCCCGATTGCCTGACAGGTTGTTGAACAGGGTGATGATCAGAAGGGGGAGAATAGCGACAGCGGTTATTTGCCAATTAATTCGCGCCATAATGACGATGGAAATAACCGCAAACGCCAAACGCCCCCAGAAGTCTACCCATGATTCCACATATTCTACAACTTCATCCACGTCTTCCCGAAATCGGCTCATGGCTTCACCGGGAGATGCTGGAAGGTTGCGGCCAGGCCAACGCATGATGCCTGCAAGAAGGTTGGTACGCAGGATAGCCTGGATGTGATAGAAATACGTGACCCATTTGTAAAATGCGATGAAAAACATCCCCACCCTCGTTACCCTGACAAGGGCTACAGCCAGAAGGGGGATCGCTAGCCAGAGGTAATTGTGGGATTGATTGGTAGCGCGATCAAAGAACCACTGCATACCGAGGCCAATAAGTACCGGCATAGAGTGGAAGACTCCCCATAATAGTCCGTTTATAAGAAAGCGAGACTTGCGAAATTGCATTAAACGCACAATAAAACGGCTTACGGTCATGCCAATTCCTCCTGTCTATCTGTTCTAAGAAGCTCCGCATAGCGAGATGATGGATCCTGTGACAAGCGCTCCCTTGAACCAAACTCTAGAATACGTCCATCACCGAGAACCATGATTTTGTCTACTTTTTCGAGAGTCGACAAGCTGTGTGCAATCACAACCCCGGTGCAGCGTTCCATCAGTTGGTCGACAGCCGCATGTAGGTTGGCTTCGGTGGCTGCATCAAGCCGCGAGGAAGGTTCATCTAATATGACGAGGCTCGGTCGTGTCAGGAAGACTCGAGTCAGAGCAAACAGCTGTGCCTCTCCGGCAGAAAGCGATGCTCCTCCCGATGACAAATGAGTATCTAATCCCTGCGGTTGACCGTCTATCCATGGTCGCATTCCTAGTCTCTCAGTGGTTGCTAGTATTTCTTTATCCGATATTCGGTTGTCGAACAGAGTGAGATTATCTCGGAGCGTTCCATCGAATAGTTGCACATCCTGTGTGACCATCCCTACTCGACGATAAAGGGCTTCTAACCGCAATGTCCGAATATCCACACCGCCGACCCGAATGGTGCCGCTGTCGATGTTATATAGACGGAGCAATAGTCGGCTGATGCTGGACTTGCCGCTGCCGGTACGCCCTACAATGCCCAGTCTTTCTCCAGGCTGCAGCGTGAAGTGGACGTCGTGAAGCACAAGTTTCTCTTTGTTATAACTGAAATTCACATGCTCGAACTCCACGCCGAGAGCTCCGTCGGGAAGCACCTCTTCCGTTCCCTCAACAACCTCACTCCGCAGGGAGAGAATTTCATGGGCACGGCGCATGCCAGACTTGGCCCTTTGGAACTCTTGCATCTGATTGCCCAGCTGTTCTATCGGTTCGTTCAACATTTGAGTGTACTGGAACAGGAGATACAAGGTGCCAAGAGTTACCTGACCGATCAGGTACAAGTGAACGCCCATCAGCAAAACCACCGTTACAGCAATGGTGAATAAGATCACAGTTGTGTTCCATGGAACCACTCGAAGCATCCATGCTCTGAGACCTCGTTGGAATACGGTGCGCATGGCGCGATGGAATCGGTTCATGACATACGGGACACTTCCGTTCGTCTGCACATCTTCTATGCCTGCAATCCGTTCTTCAATAAGGCCGTATAAGGCAGCGCTCGCTCCGCGTTCTGCCTGTGAGGTAGCAACGCCCAGGTTGCGAATGATGATCATGACACCAATCGAAATCAAGGTAAACAGCGTCATGACGGTGGCAATGGGCCAGTTGGTAGCAAACATGAATCCAAGAATCCCTGCTAGAAGAATGAAGCTGCCTACAATCTGGACGATGAACATGGCAAAAAAATTCGACATGTTGTTGACGTCCCCATCAATACGCTCAATCATTTCACCTGGAGTTTTGAGATTGTGAAAACGCATATCCAACCGAAGGCAGTGCTGCAGTAAATCAGCACGAAGCCGATTGGTAGCCCGCCAAGCCACATCGTTCCCAATGTAACTGAGCGACACTGTGATGATTTGGTTGCAGACAGCAATGGCAAGGTACCAACCGGCAAGACCCAGCAGACTCGTAACGGCTCCTTTAGCGGAAGCAGTATCAATGAAGCGCTGAACGATCTGCGGATTGATGAGTTGGAATGCGGTTGTGGTTAACAGCAGCAGCAATAGGATGAACATTCGCCCTTTGACGGGAATAAGGTACCGGAGCAACCAGGACATCGATAATGGCTTGTGCGGCGACAACTAATAAACCTCCTGACGAGACCAACAAGTTCGTGGTTAATGAATGACATACATAGAGGGGTCTTGGGAAAAACAAAAAACTCCAGGCTTCACCGCCTAGAGGGACGTGTGCTCAAAAAAGATAATAATTAATTACTATCATACACTAAAGCTATGGCGGTAAAAGGGAGAGATTAAGTATACAGAACATTCTTACCAACGAATGGTTAGATCCGTTCCGTAGTCGGACGTTAATGCTGTTGCAAATATTGCTGAAGATGCACTTCACGGTATTGCGTAGGCGTAATCCCCTGCAGTTCCTTGAACACTCTTGTAAATGTTCGTGCATGCTCAAAGCCTACTTCGAACGTAATGTCCACGATGCTCATTGTTGTAGTCGCCAGCAAACTGGTAGCCATGCCTACCCTTAAAGAATGGAGGTAATCTGTTAGTGTTTTTCCCACGTGCTGTTTGAATATGCGGCTGATGTAGGAAGGATTCAAATTGAACTCGTCGGCTAGTTGCTTAAGCGTAATTTCCTCTTGAAAATGAAGATGCAAAAATTGCAGCAGCTCTAATGCTTTATCCTTAGACCGTAGTGTGAGGGGAGCTTTGGGTGCGGCTGGACGGCTTGTTCGAACCAAATAAACGAACGCTTCGAGGAGTTTGGACCGCAAGACGGTATCCTGCCCGAATTGTTCGCTTTCATACTCCTGTTTCATAGAGATGAATGTTTGTTCCATAATGACGGTTTGTTCTTCATCCAAATCATAATGGGAAGGTATTTCTTTACCCGTTTGGAGTAAGGTGTTCGCAAGCTCACGATCGGACGGACTGGAAAACAGCAGTTGGACGTCGAACATACAGTTGTATTTATGGACATTAGGCTGGTCGAGTTGAATTTCATGAATGTGATGGGGCAGCAGGAAGGATACGGTTCCACGCTTGAACCGGTGAGGCTTGCCATTTAATATTTCCGTCCCGGTTCCAGCCAGAACCAGACTTAATTCTGCGAAATTATGATGGTGAAGCGGGTAATTATACTGCATATACTTTTCCATGATGAAGATCGGAAGCCGGCTTTTTCCGTATTGACTATGAGTCAAAACATCTTGGTATACAGGAGAATAGGTCATGATCGTCACCCGCTTGATCGTTTGTCAACATTGTATCATAAAACGATTCCGTGCAGGTCGGCCGAAAGCCGCAAAAAAACGGACCTCTCTCTTAAGAGAAGATCCGTTTTTCAATCTCATTAAAAGGAATAACGCCAGAGCTCGGTATCGTTATGTTTATAGTACAGATTGCCGTCTTCGTCCGCCGTCAGCATGTCAGCTCCGTTAGACTGTAGAATCGTGACCGTCTTATCTGATTTATTGATCTTGAATAAATATTTGTTGCCGATCGTTCCATACAGGGAAATCGGGTCCTTCTGGACCGCGACGAGATCCGCATCTCGATATGTTCCGCCGGAGTAACTAACATCGGCAAATTTCTGTTCCATATATTCGAACGTGTTATTCTCAGGATTGAATACGAACAAATAACCTTCGGCGAAGCCCCATAGTTTGCCGTCAACCAACTCCAACTCCGTAATGGCAGTCAGCTTCTTGCCGCTGGCAGTAAGAGGCAAGCCGTACTCGTCTGTTTTGGTTCCGGATGCCGGATCGTACACGAACAGCTTCGCCTCGGTTTGCGAAGGCGTACTTTCTAATCCGCCGCGAATGGTCGAGCCGCCATACAGCTTGCCATTATAATAGGCGAGCGCGACGATACTCTGGTCCGCGATAATGTTCTTGTGCACGGTTGTTGCACCAGTCACGTAATCGAAGACGGATAATGCCCCTTCTCTCGCTCCGGTCTTCCCGGTCGTTCCCATGAACACTTTATTGTCTCCATAGGCAATCGCTTTAGGGCGATCTTGATCGTACCCAGTCGTGCTGATCCGCAGCTTGGGGTTGACACCGGGTACCCAAGGTTGGCCAGGATCGTATTCATGCAGATGTCCTCCGGGATAAACGGCCAAATACAACTTGCCGTTGAATGAGGCCATTTTGTCAATCTGCGTGATCGGGGCGTATACGTACTCGGGCTGCTTATCGTTCGCGTCTCCGCGGAAAGGACGATATATGCCTAAATTGCCGGTCAAATAAGCGCTTGTATAGATGTTGCCGTCCGGGCCAGTTGCGATACTGTTAATCGCTCCAGGTATGCGCGGAGAGCCTTCCACATGCGCCATGCGGAATGATGCATTATTAGGGTTATATTTCATCAAAAACGTTTCGTTGTTCGTGGAGCAAAGGGCGATAAGAGTCTCGCCCGGATAGTTCACCTGATCCTCAAGTGTGACCCAACCGAAACGCTGAACGCGTCCAGGTACCGTAAGTCCGAGCGGTACTACGGTTTTGGAGGCAATGTCGTATCGGGCCAATTTGCCGCCTTGGATTAAGTAGACGCTGCCATCGCGTTCAGGCGATACCCGTGGAGTTGTGCCGGTAATCGCGGCCTCTTCGGTCGTAACAACTGAACCATCCGGTTGTACCTCGACATGGAGGACGACCACGTAACCTCCGATCGAAACGAATACGCGATCCCCTTCATATTCAACGGCTCCGGCTAACGTAATTTTGTAGTATGCCGCCGGCAATATATCCGTCTTGGTTCCGGTCGCATGGTCATATCGGACGATTGATGCGTTCACACCAACAGCGAGGTAGGATACATCGTGAACGGCGTCGTGAGCCAATGCTCTGACATAAGTGATGTTGCGCCCAGGCGGCTGATAAATCGGTTTGCTGCCGATCTGGGAGAAGCCGCTCGCAGGATCGTATTGGAAAAAGCCTGCGTGACCGTAGGTTCCGCCGTATACTTTACCATTCTTGCCTGTCGCGAGATCATAGACGTAAGACTCGTTCGCAATCGCTTGGCCAAGATCTGTCATGTTCGTTTCTCCGGGCACATATTTGTACATTCTTCCGTTCGCGTAGGCACCCAGGTAGACGGTTCCGTCTGTTGCGGTTGCGGCAGCCCAGACACCAGTCGGTTTGGCGCTCGCCCCCGGAAGCGTTACGTCTGTTGTCACGCTGTCCGTGTCTGCATCGATCACCTGCATAATCGGTAGATCATTGGCATTTCCTGTCACAACGGAGTAAATTTTATCCTGATTGCCTCCATTACCGAATGTGGAGCCAAGCGGAGCAGCGCCGCCTACTTGGACGCCGAGATTCGTATAATCTTTAGTGAAGCGTATATGGTCCCAATAGGCAGTGCCTTCGTTGTTCTTGCTTGAGTGGAGATGAACCGAAGCATGGGTTGTACCGATTGGTGCCGTCTTGCTCACCTGAATGGTTCCCCAGTTTTCGCTCGGTGTTGCGGTCGAATTAGCCTCATCCAGCAGCTCACCGCTGCCGTTGTAGAAGCGTAAATACAAATCAGCCTCTCCGCTTTCCACCCGAACGTCAGCGAATGTAACATAAGTTACTCCTGCTTCCGCCGCCAATCTTTCGCTTTCCAGACCATAAGCACGGGATTTTTTGGCATCGTAAATTCGTACACTCTGCACCCCGTCACTGGCTTGATCATTTGCAACACTAATGCTGCTGCCCTTGTCGTCCTGGTCGTTGCCATTGTCTTTGTCAGTTGTTTTCGTCCAACCTAACAATTCCTGCTCAAAGCTGAAGTTAGCCACCTGAATATCAGCCGCTGCAGCAGAATATCCGAAGCAGGAGACAGCGATCAGAACCGCTACTATCGACGCTGGCAGTTGGCGAAGCAGAAGGAGCTTCTTCGTCATTCGTGTGTTCATCATATATTCCTCCAATATCAGGATGAATGCTTGTTGTCCGATGACAACGACTCATTATCCCATGAAAGCGCTTATATGATGCTATAGATGTTGACTTTTACCCGTCAAATTTTTACTTCTTTATATAGTAATTCTGATTTTTTTTGCATTAAGAAGTATGATATAGAGATAGATTTTACAAAGGAGGGCACAATGATGGGCATCCTGCTGGAAACCGATCTTTGTCGTTTGTTTCAAATTCGTTATCCAATCTTCCTGGCCGGGATGGCAGGCGGGCCGTCAACGGTCAATCTGGTTGCAGCAGTGTCTCGCGCAGGGGGACTCGGGACATTGGGGGCCGCCTATATGGAGCCGGCTTCGATCCGCGATGCGATTCGGGAAATTCGTCTGTTGACGGATGCGCCCTTCGCGGTAAATCTTTTTATGCCCCAGGCTGCTGACCCTAATATCAGAAACGCGGAAGCAGCACGAGAGCTGAATCGGGTGCGTGACGTACTTGGAATTCCCCAAGCGGCAGAAGGGCCCGTGACCACTCCGGATTATTTCCGGGAACAGTTTGCAGTATTAGTAGAAGAAAAGGTGTCCGTCATCAGTACAGCATTTGGCGTTCTTCCGGAACTGCTGATGCGACAAGCCAAATCGGCTGGTATTCGAATTGTCGCGATGGTGACTACTGTGCGTGAAGCTCTCTTAGCTGAGCAGGCCGGTTGTGATGCGATTGTTGCTCAAGGAAGTGAAGCAGGCGGCCATCGAGGGACGTTCGACATTTCCGAGCACCCCATGGGCGCAAACGTCGGCACACTTGCATTGGTGCCGCAAGTCGTTGACCATGTGAAGATTCCGGTCGTTGCCGCTGGCGGCATTATGGATGGACGGGGGCTTGTCGCCGCCCTGGCCTTAGGAGCTCAAGGGGTGCAGATGGGGACACGTTTCCTGACAGCCATCCAATCTGGAGCACATGGCTCCTACAAGCAGGCGCTGTTGGAAAGTACGGAAGAGAGCACAGTCTTAACCAAGGCTTTCTCGGGTCGCCCGGCAAGAGGAGTGCGTAATCGATTTATTAGGGAATGGGATGCAAGCGGCGCTGATCCTCTTCCTTTTCCGACGCACAATACAATGACCCGTGATATCAGGAATGCCGCAGCAAGGCAGAATAACGCGGACTATATGTCTTTATGGACGGGACAAGGTACAAGACTGCTGACCTCCGGACAGGATGCGGAGGAGATTGTGGCCGAGACGATCCGACAAGCACGCTCGATACTATCATAAATTCATTGGCACACCGCTTACAGATAAGCCATCTTACTACTGTCTATTTGTGCCATTTCATCACTTACGCACGAATTAGCCAATCTGACTATCCCCTATTTCCGCATCGTGAACAGATTATCCTCAAAACCTGGCCAATAACCAATAGTAAGACTTGCTATCTCAGAAAAAGTCGTCTTCCCGCTCCAATAACCTATACAATCACTTGCTAACAGATCCCCACTGGACCTGACCGTAACTATCGGTTAGGTCCTTCTTCATAATGACCATTTTATAACGACAGTAACATTATATTGACAGACATAGTAATACGACGTATATTGTAACTCAGGAGGTGATGCTGGCATGGATTTGAAAATTTCATCTGATTTACTGCGCGGGCATACCGATACGATAATCTTGAAGCTGCTAATGAGCGGAGATAAATATGGCTACGAAATCAGCAAGTTGGTGCATGCGGGCTCGGATGGGCAGTATGAGCTCAAGGAAGCTACCATGTATTCCAGTCTGAAGCGCCTCGAGCAGGAAGAAAGCATTGCTTCTTATTGGGGGGACGAGACACAAGGGGGAAGAAGAAAGTACTACAGCATCACGGGTAAGGGCAGAGTGAGCTATGCAGAGAACAAGCAGAACTGGGAGTATGCCAAACGAATTTTAGACCAATTAATATAAGGATGGTGAATGTTATGACAGTAGAAAAGGTTAAATACTATCTAGACGGAGTGTTCGCTCCCTATGTAGAGCTGCAGCAAATGCGTGAATTGAAGGAAGAACTGTTCCAAGATCTTCGAGACAAATATGCGGACATGCGGAAGGAAGGCTATGATGAGGAGAAGGCCTATGAGAAAACGATTGATTCTATTGGCGAAATCTCAGACCTTATCGAAGGTATGAACGCTAGCACTCGGAAATTACATCAAATCATTGGCATGGATTTCTCCAAAAGCAATTTACAGAATACAGACTTCACTTCCATTTCGGTGCATGACGGTAAATTTAACTATAGCAACCTGCAAGGCTCGAATTTCAGCCACTCTGATTTGACGAACAGCTCTTTTAAATGCAGTAATCTGGATAATGCGATCTTCCAAAACGTGAACCTGACAGGAGCACTGATGTCGAAGTCGAATCTGAGGGGCGCCACCTTCCAAAATTGTGTGTTCGACAACGTCCAATTCAAATGGTCCGATTTATCCGGCATCTGCTTCGACAACCAGACCTTTAACGGCGCGAACTTCGACTACAGCTCTCTCAAAAAAACTTCCTTCCGTAATGCCACATTCAAACACTGCTCATTCAAAAGTGAAGTGAAAAAAGCGATTTTCGACGTTGCGACTATGGATAAACTGACTTATTTGCTGCTGAAAGCGTACAACGCGGATCTCGGGCGTGTAACCGTAATTTAATGAACTTAATTAATTTTCACTGACTATTTCTGTCAGTCATCCTTGTGTATGATGAAGGCTGATGTTAGATGAAGCTTGTCATTTGCATGAAGGAGGAACAACAGAAGATGATCTACAAAATTCAAGATTTCGTTACCGAATGGACCAAGGAATCAGAGACCTCTCAGAAATTAATGGATCTGCTTACAGATACATCGCTGGAGCAAGCCATTACACCGAATCACCGGAAACTGGGGCAAATTGCTTGGCATTTGGTGTCGGTCATTAGCAGTATGTCAGGCGAGGAGCTTGTTTTTGACAAGATGAAAGGGGAGGAATTAGCACCTGCTTCAGCAGAAACGATAGCCCAAGAATACAAGCGGTTGTCCCAAGCTGTACGGTACGCCGTGCAGACCCAATGGACCGATGAGTACTTGCTGCAAGGCGTACCTGCATTTGGTGAAGGATGGACGAACGGGGCGTCACTCCGATTGTTAATCCAACATGAGATTCATCACCGTGGGCAAATGACTGTCCTGATGCGTCAAGCTGGTCTGAACATTGCAGGTATATACGGGCCGACACGTGAAGAATGGATTGAACAAGGCGTTCAGCCCTATATTTAAAATTGAGATGAGGTTCGAATGATGACTCTATATGTAGCACTACTTAGAGGTATTAATGTAGGCGGGCATAAGAAGATCAAGATGGCGGATTTGAAGCGGATGTTCGAGGAAATGGGATTCGAGCGCGTGCAGACGTTCATTCAGAGCGGCAATGTGCTATTCCTGTCCAAGGAAAAGGCGAATAAGGTGCGCCAGCAGCTAGAGAAGCAGATTGAGGCAGTGTTTGGTTACGAGGTCACCGTTGTCCTGAGAACGATTGAAGAGATGGAGCGTATTGTAGCGGACTGTCCTTATGATGCATCGGAGCTCAAGGAAGGGGAAAATATTTATTTCTCTCTACTTGCGGAAGAACCGGCCCCAGATGCTAAGGAACGACTACTTGCTTGCAAAAGTGACGTTGACGATTTCCATTGCACGGATACGGAGGTATATATTTATGCCCGTAAAAGTATCAGGGAATCGATATTTTCGAACAATTTCCTCGAGGCTAAGGTAGGCGTGCCGGCAACGACGCGCAATTGGAACACGATGAATAAGCTCCTTGATCTGGGGAGGGCGGCACAGAAAGATACTAAATGAGTACTTAGAGTCCAATTGAAGTAAAACTACATGAATCATAAATAAGGGAGAGCAGGTTATGGCAACAACAACGAAAAACAACCATATCGGTATCGTTATTGCAGGATTGCTGCTGAGCATTCTGATGGCATCTATGGATAATACGATCGTAGCGACGGCCATGGGCACGATTGTAGGGGAGCTGGGAGGCTTCGACAAATTCGTCTGGGTTACTTCAGCCTATATGGTCGCCGAGATGGCAGGGATGCCAATCTTCGGTAAATTATCCGATATGTATGGGCGTAAAAGGTTCTTCATATTCGGAATTCTGGTGTTTATGTTGGGCTCGATTCTGTGTGGAACCGCGAACACCATCATCGAGCTTAGTATATATCGAGCCATACAAGGGATTGGCGGCGGCGCATTGATCCCGATTGCATTCACAATCATGTTCGATTCGGTTCCCCTCGAGAAACGAGGCAAGCTAGGCGGGTTATTCGGAGCGGTATTCGGAATGTCCAGTATATTCGGGCCTTTGCTCGGTGCCTATATTACGGACTACATCGGTTGGGAGTGGGTATTCTATATCAATTTGCCTATTGGTATCGTTGCCTTTATTATGATAGCTTTCTACTACAAAGAAACACATGAGCATTCCAAGCAAAAAATCGACTGGGTTGGTGCTTTTACGCTAGTTGGAGCAGTAGTTTGCCTAATGTTCGCACTCGAGCTCGGGGGCAAGGAGTATGCCTGGGATTCTTTTAACATCTTAGGATTGTTTGCTGGTTTTGTCGTGTTAACAATTATTTTCCTTGTCACTGAGACGAAGGTGGCAGAGCCGATCATTTCCTACGCCATGTTCAGGAAAAAGATTTATTCGTCCAGTAACCTTATGGCCATGTTCAGCGGAGCGGCGTTCATTACAGCTTCAATCTATATTCCGATCTTCATCCAGGGGGTTCTCGGAGGCTCGGCTACGAATTCCGGCCTTGTGCTGCTGCCTATGATGCTGGCATCGGTAGTTACCGCAACATTGGGCGGATTCCTGATGACGAAGATCAAGTACCGATCGATAATGATTCCTACATTATTCTTACTCGTGATTGGAGTAGCGTTGCTAACCACTTTGTCTACAGATTCATCACGGTTGATCGTTACGATTTATATGGTACTAATCGGTCTTGGCATTGGAGCTTCCTTCTCGGTGTTAAGCAATGCAGCAATACACGCATTCTCTGCAAGACAACGGGGGTCAGCGAGTTCCACGCTCAATTTCTTGCGTTCGCTGGGCATGACCATCGGAATTACCGTATTCGGTATTATTCAGAGCCATGTGTTCAGCAGAAAATTGGCAGACACCTTTGCGGGATCCGACGATCAAGCGCCCTCAGGAGATTTACTCAGTGATCCGCACTTATTGCTTCAACCAGAGACCCGTGCAACGATATCGGCACCGGTGTTAGACAAGATTACCGAAGCGTTGTCCTCTTCCATTGTGCAGACCTTTGCTTGGGGCATCATTCCTGCTGTTCTTGCCTTGGCTGCTGCATTCTTCATGGGGGGCGACAAGCTGGAAGGCACAGAGGGCGGGGATCACGAGGAGCACGCGGCATCACATTAATTTGAAGAATTCGCAAACAAAATGCAAGTATTAAATACTAGGAATTTATCTGGGCTTCCTGTATCATATAATCCATCTGAGGATTCGGATGGATTATATTGATTTATAGGGGTGAAGGGAAATTGAAGAAGAAAGCGATATTCCTGGCTCAAGATAGCAATACGATGATAAGCAAGGTTTTTGACGAACAATCGATTGAGAGGTTGAATGAATTAGTCGACCTGAATCCGTTACATATTAATGAGGGCAATATGGAGCTTTATCAAGAATCACTCGGAGACGTAGAGATTGCTTTTTCCACATGGGGAATTCCGCAGCTTACAGAAGAACAGGTTAGACAGTACTTGCCTAATCTGAAGATCATGTTCTATGGTGCTGGGTCGGTTCAATCCTTTGCCAGAACGTATTTGGGTCAAGATATTCAAGTCGTCAGCTCATGGGCAGCTAATGCCATTCCAGTAGCAGAGTATACGGTTGCTCAGATAATGCTAGCAAGCAAGGGATTCTTCCATGCCTCAAGAGTGTATAAAATCGACTATCCTCAGTCTAGAGCTTTGACCCAACACTACACCGGGAATTATAACAATGTGGTGGGCATTCTAGGCGCAGGCATGATAGGCAGGAAAGTAATCGAGCTACTGCGTAACTTTAACATCAAGGTGAAAGTATTCGATCCGTACCTTCCTGATGAGAGGGCATTGGAACTCGGTGTACAAAAGTCGGATTTGATTGATATTTTCTCCACTTGTGAGACGATCTCCAATCATCTGGCGAATTTGCCAACAACGGTGGGCATTCTGAACAAAGAGCATTTCAACTGTATGCTTCCGCATGCAACGTTTATCAACACAGGCCGCGGTGCCCAAGTAGTAGAAGCTGATCTGATCCAAGCGATGCGTGATCAGCCTATGCGAACAGCTTTGCTTGATGTGACATTCCCAGAGCCTGTCCAGGCGGACAGCGAGTTTCTGAAGCTGGACAACGTGATTCTAACCCCGCATATTGCGGGAAGTATGAATAATGAAGTAGCTCGCATGGGTGTCTACGCGGTGGACGAGTGCGAGAGATACTTAAAAGGCGAGACGCTCTTGTATAGGGTGACGGAGCAGATGTTGGTCAGCATGGCTTGATTGTTAGATCAGATAGCAAGTGCTCTTATAGGTTATTAGGGCGGAAAAGACGGCTTTTTCTGGGATAGCAAGTTTTACTATTGGTTATTGGCCTGGTTTTGAGGTTAATCGGTTCACAATGCGGAAATAGAGGATAGTCAGGTTGGCTAATTCGTGCATGCATGATGAAATGTCCCAAATAGACAGTAGTAACATGGCTTATATGTAAGCGGCGAACAACTAAAATCCAAACTACCCACGATATTTTGTTTGAGTAAGGTGGAATCACACAACTGATTCGAGCAATCGAGACCGACTTGGAGTGGTGTGAGACTTTGACCGGATGGATGGCGGGGATCCGAGTGTACCGCCACAGCTGGTTGTGAAAACTGTGGTGGAGCATATAGAGAACGTAACTCTTTAATCCAAAGTCGAATAGAAAGGGCAGGGAGGTGGAGCGGAGAAACGAAGTGGTTGCCTTTGTGGTGGGGTTCCTACCTCTAAACATCATAATCAAGGGAACCATAGCACAACAGCAATCGTAGCCCACCTT
>FWWL01000239.1_pt1 | contig 160326 bp, 137 predicted proteins | sample 2228331 | NCBI WGS metagenome assembly FWWL01 (sample SAMEA103939775, study PRJEB20133) | metagenome | reverse complement strand
GTGCCGGCGCCGCGCCCGCAGGCGCGGCAGTGGGAGCGGCCGGCGCGGGTGCGGCCGGGGCCGGAGTGGCTGGCGCAGGTACGGCCTCGACCGGCGCCGGGGTCTCGGGAGCTGGTTTTTTTCTCTTGAAAAAACTAAACATGGTCTGTGGTGGAGGGCACTGCATGCACATGCCGGCGTACCGGCACGACGGAATCGGTCGCGCGTATTTTACCAGAGCATGAAAGCAACTCCCCTGGCGGCGGCGCCACCGCGACGGGCGGCGGATGGCGAACGGCTGAGAGAGGCGGTAGGTGCCTGTTTCCGCCCATCGGTAGCGTTCGCGCCACTAACTCAACAGTGCGGCGCTGGCAAACCATGTCGAACTGGGTTAAATTAGGAACGCAGGCAAGAGCAAAACGACAACAAAAATCGGGAGCGGCCCGTGAAACTTTCCACTTTTCTCAAGCGAATCATCGCCGGCGACAAGGCTGTCGAGGGCATGGGGGCGTCGCGCACGATCGTGGCCTGGATCTTCATCGCGCTGGTGGCCTTGTTCCTGACGCAGCCTTCCGACCAGATCAGCGTGTTCGACGCGCCCCTGCCGCTGCCGGCCGAGCTGGGGCTGGAGTAGCCCGTCGCTTGGCAGCAGCCGAAGCTGCAGGCGCCAGCGTCAACGCACACCTGGAACAACACCGTCGCTCCCGCGAAAGCGGGAGCCGATACGTCGCGCGCGATTCCGGCTCGGTATGGATTCCCGTCTCCACGGGAATGACGTGGGTTTGCGGCAGCAGCCGAAGCTGCTGGCAGCTTCCTGGATCAGCCCTTTTGCGAAGCCTGCGCCGCCTGGCGGATCGCCTCCAGCGTCGCGTTCGGCGTGATCAGCTCGCCGTCGTAGCGCAGCTCGATCACCGCTGGCAGGTTCTTCTGCTTGGCATGCGCCAGCGCCCGCTCCAGCGCGGGTGCGAACTCCTCGGTCTTCGCCACCGCTTCCCCGAACCCGCCATAGGCGCGCGCCAGCGCCGCGAAATCCGGGTTGTGCAGGCCGGTGCCGGAGACGCGGCCCGGGTAGGTGCGCTCCTGGTGCATGCGGATGGTGCCGAACATATTATTGTTGAACACCAGGATCACCACGCCCGCGCCGTACTGCACCGCGGTCGCCAGCTCCTGGCCGGTCATCATGAACTCGCCGTCGCCGGCGAAGGTCACGACCGTGCGCTCCGGGTGCACGATCTTGGCCGCCACGCCGGACGGCACGCCATAGCCCATCGCGCCGTTGGTCGGCGCCAGCTGGGTACGCATGCCGCCATAGCGGAAGAAGCGGTGCGCCCACGAGGCGTAGTTGCCGGCGCCGTTGGTGACGATGGTGTCGGCCGGGGTCGCCGCCATCAACTGCTGCACCACCTGCCACAGGTCGAGCGGCGCCTTGCCGTCCTTGAAGACCGGCGGCTGTTGCTGGAAGGCGGCCAGTTCGGCCTTGGCTTCGGCCACGGTGTGGCGCCAGGCGCCGGCGTCGACCGGTTCCATCGCGGCCAGCATCGCGGCTGCCTGAGGCGCGCCGCTGGCGATCATCAGCTCGCCCTGGTACACGCTGCCCAGTTCCTCGGGCGACGGGTGGATGTGCACCAGGCGCTGGCGCGGCACCGGCGATTCCAGCAGGCTGTAGCCGCTGGTGGTCATCTCGCCCAGGCGCGGGCCGAAGGCGATCAGCAGGTCGGCTTCCTTCACGCGCGCCGCCAGTTTCGGATTGATGCCGATGCCGACGTCGCCGACATAGTTGGGATGGGCGTTGTCGAGCAGGTCCTGGAAGCGGAACGCGCAGGCGACCGGCAGTTCGTTCGCCTCGGCGAACCTGCGCACGTCGGCGCAGGCCTGTTCGTTCCAGGTGCCGCCACCGAGCAGCAGGAGCGGGCGCTTCGCCTCGGCCAGCATGGCGCGCAGCCTGGCGATCTGGTCCGACGAGGGCGAGGCCTGCACCGGCTGGTAGCGGCCGGTGTCCGCCACTTCGGCGGTGGTGATCAGCATGTCTTCGGGCAGGGCCAGCACCACCGGACCGGGGCGGCCGCTGGTGGCGACCTGGAAGGCACGCGCGATGTATTCGGGGATGCGGTCGGCGCGGTCGATCTGCGCCACCCACTTGGCCATCTCGCCGAACATGCGGCGGTAGTCGATCTCCTGGAAGGCCTCGCGGTCGATGAAGTCATTGCCCACCTGTCCAATGAACAGGATCATCGGGGTCGAATCCTGGTAGGCCGTGTGCACGCCGATCGACGCGTTGGTGGCGCCCGGCCCGCGGGTGACGAAGCAGATGCCGGGCTTGCCGGTCATCTTGCCGTAGGCCTCGGCCATGAACGCCGCGCCCCCTTCCTGCCGGTTGATGACGAAGCGGATGTCGGAGTCGTGCAGCGCGTCGAGCACGTCCAGGTAGCTTTCGCCGGGCACGCCGAAGGCGGTGTCCACGCCGTGGACGTGCAGTGCATCGACCAGGATCTGGCCGCCGGTGCGGGAAGGGTGCGTCATGTTGTCGGTCATCCTTATAGGTTTGGCATCCGGGGCATTCTATGCGAGCCGATCCGCGCAGGCTTTTGAAATGGCGACACAAAATTACAGAAATCGCGGGGTGCGGGCCTTATGATCTCGTCTTTCCTGTCTTGCAAGGTGTATCGATGTCACGTAAGTTCCTGATTCCGCTCGTACTCCCGTTCACCCTGGCGGCGGCGCCGGCCCTTGCCGCCCCCGGTGGCGAGGCCGCGCAGTGCCTGGCCGACCTGAAGCAGATCGCGGCCTTCCTGCCCGTGAACGATGCGGGAGCGGGCGACCTGCTGGCAGACCACGGCCCGGCCATCGAGAAAGCCTACCTGAAGGCCGAGGCCGACGCGGCCGGCGCCGACAAGGCAGGATGCGACAAGCTGCTGCAGACCTACCTGCGCGCCTGGCGCCCCGGCCACCTGGCCGTCCTGCCGGCCCCGTCGACGGAGCCGAAGCAAACGGCCGCCGCCGGCGAAAAGCCCGCCGTGGACCCGCGCCTCCCGCGGTTCAAGGTGCTGAGCAAGGACACGGTGCTGCTGGTGCTGCCAAGCTTCATGGACCAGTACGGCGCACCGATCAAGGCCATGCTGGCCGAACACCGCGCCGCGCTGGTATCGCACCCGAACTGGATCATCGACGTGCGCGCCAACGGCGGCGGCTCGGACTCGACCTACAAGCCCTTGCTCGGCTGGCTGCTCGAAGGGGATTACCCGCAGCACCGGGTCGAGTACCTCGTGACTCCCGCCAACCTGCGCGCGCAGGAGCAGGTGTGCGCCGCCACCGCCGACCCCGCGCGCTGCGCGAGCTTCATCGACCCGATCGTGAGCAAGATGCGCGCCGCCCCGGCCGGCAGCTTCGTGCTGGGCGGCGACGCCCGCGTCGAGTACGACGGCCCGGACGAGCGCGAGACCAAGGTGCCGGCGCGTGTGGCGGTGCTGGTGGATCGCAAGTGCGGCAGCAGTTGCGAACAGTTCCTGCTGTCGGCGCGCACCAGTTTCCGGGTCAAGCTGGTGGGGCGTCCGAGCTTTGGTTCGATCGACGCCTCGAACATGCGCCCGCACCCGCTGCCCTCCGGCCGCGTGCTGTACTACGCGACCACCCGCTCGACCCGGGTGCCGGACATGGCGATCGACGGCATCGGCATCGCGCCGGACATCCTGCTGCCCAAGCCGGCCGACGAGGCGGGGCGCGAGGCCGAGGTGAAGCAGGTGCGGCAATGGCTCGAGACCGGTTCGTGGCTGTGACGGCCTCCCATCGGGTACAATGGCGCCCGTGAAGCAGGCCAGGCAGCCGCTGGCCGCCATCTTCGGATGGTGGCGGGAGGAAGGTCCGGACTCCACAGAGCGGGGTGACGGTTAACGGCCGTCCGCCGAAAGCCGTCCGGCGCAAGCCGGCGGTATAAGGCGAGGAATAGGGCCACAGAGACGAGCGTATTAAGTTACGGTGAAACGCGGTAACCTCCACCTGGAGCAATTCCAAATAGGCACGCGTTGATGTTGCTCGCGGAGCGTGCGGGTAGGAAGCTTGAGCGCCGGAGCAATCCGGCGCCTAGAGGAATGGCTGTCCAAGCGGGTAACCGCTACACAGAATCCGGCCTATCGGCCTGCTTTACATTGAATACCCGGTCGCGCGCCAGCGCGGCCGCGCCCTGGGGAAACGACGATGCAGCAATACATCCTTGCCCTCGACCAGGGCACGACCAGTTCGCGCGCCATCCTGTTCGACCGGCAGGGCCAGGTCTTCGCCAGCGCGCAGCAGGAATTCCCCCAGCATTTCCCCCGGCCCGGATGGGTCGAGCATCATCCAGCCGACATCTGGAACAGCCAGCTCGCCTGCGCTCGCCAGGTGCTGCGCACGGCAGGCGTGTCGCCCGCCCAGGTGGCGGCCATCGGCATCGCCAACCAGCGCGAAACCACCCTCGTGTGGGACAGGGCCAGTGGCGAGCCGATCGCGCCCGCCATCGTCTGGCAGGACCGGCGCACCGCCGACTTGTGCGACCGTCTGCGCGAGCAGGGCAAGGCTGGCCTGATCCAGGCCAGGACCGGGCTGGAGCTGGACGCCTATTTTTCCGCCACCAAGCTGCACTGGCTGCTGGCGCACGTGCCCGGCGCGCGCGCCCGGGCCGAACGGGGCGAACTGGCCTTCGGCACGGTGGATAGCTGGCTGGTGTTCAAGCTGTGCGGCAGGCATGTGACGGACGCGGGCAATGCCTCGCGCACCATGCTGTTCAACATCCACGACCTGCGCTGGGACGAGGAACTGCTCGACCTGTTCGGGGTTCCCGCCAAGCTGCTGCCGGAGGTCGTGCCCAGCAGCGGCGAAGTCGGCATGGCCAGCGCGGAGTGGCTGGGCAAGCCGATTCCCGTCGCGGGCCTGGCCGGCGACCAGCAGGCGGCCACCTTCGGACAGGCCTGTCACGTGCAAGGCATGGTCAAGAACACCTATGGCACGGGCTGTTTCATGCTCATGCACGCCGGCCGCGCGGCCCCGGTGTCGCGCCACCGGCTGCTGTCCACGGTCGGGTGGACGCTGGACGGGCGCACCGACTACATGCTCGAAGGCAGCGTCTTCATGGGCGGAGCGACCGTGCAATGGTTGCGCGACGGGCTGGGCGTCATCGAGCGCTCGGAGGATGTGGAAGCCCTGGCGACCAGCGTGCCGGACAGTGGCGGCGTGCTGCTGGTGCCGGCCTTCGTCGGCCTGGGTGCGCCGCACTGGGACCAGCATGCGCGCGGCAGCATCGTCGGCATGACGCGTGGCACGACCGCCGCCCACCTGGCGCGCGCGGCGGTGGAGGCGATCGCCTACCAGAGCGCCGAACTGCTCGGCGCCATGCAGCAGGACACCGAATGCGCCGTGTCCGAAGTGCGTGCGGATGGCGGCGCCGCGCGCAACGACCTGTTGATGCAGTTCCAGGCGGACCTGCTGGGCGTACCCGTGGTGCGGCCGCAGGTCACCGAGACGACGGCGCTGGGCGCCGCCTTCCTGGCCGGGCTGGCGGGCGGCCTGTGGTCGTCGCGGGAAGAAATCGCGGCCCTGTGGCGCAGCGAGCGCGTGTTCGAGCCCTCCATGGACGAGGCGCGCCGCCTGGAGCTGCTGGACCGCTGGGGCCGCGCGGTGGCCCACGCGAGGGCCTGGGGCTGACAAAGGCGGAAGGCGCTGCGTCGGCGCCCCGTCTGCGACCGCGCGCGGCACCGCATCGGTATGTCCACAATGCTATTATGTGAATACCAATGCAAAGCGGCCCTTGGCCTGGGAAGCCTGGACGCCGCCACGATAACCAGGAGACCGATATGCAGTTTGCTGTCCCCGCGACGGGCAGTGGCGCCTACTGGACCCTTGCGGCGATCACGCTGCTGGCAGCGCTGGCGCCCCTGGCCCTCATCCGAAGGGATGGCATGAAGGCAAGCGCCAGGAATGGCCTGATGGTGCTCGCGGTGATCGTGCCGATCACCGGCATGCTGGCCTACGCGCTGACCGAGAACCGCGTCGAGGTCGGCGAGCGCGAGTTGACCGTCCGCGCCGCTTTCTTCTACCAGTACACCCGTCCGATCGGCGATTTCGATCTCGACCGCGCCCGCGTGGGACGGCAGGAGGCGATCGTCCCCGCCAACTTCGTTCGGCGGGAAAACGGCGTCCGCCTGCCCGGCTTCGCCGCCGGACATTTCCTGAACAGGCAGCGCGAACCCGTGTTCGCTCTCGTGACCGACAGAGAGAAGGTCGTGTACCTGCCCTCGCGCAATGGTTCCGCGTTGGTGCTCAGCGTCGAACGGCCCGAGGTCTTCCTGGCCGCGCTTCGTCGCGGCTAGCCGGCAAAGCGACGGGGCCCCTTCAACAAACAAAGCCGGGAGCGCGTGCGCGCCCCGGCTTCTTCCGGAACAGGCGGGGCGCTCGCCCCGCATCCACATCAAGCCTTCAACTTCAGGCGTTCTTGCGACGTCGTGCCATGCCCAGGCCGGCCAGAGCGACGCCGAACAAGGCGATCGAGTGCGGTTCGGGCACCTCGCCACGAATCTCCGCGTTGGTCATGGTGAACACGTAGTTTGCCCCGGCGGCGTGGTTCATCTGGTTCAGGTAGGCCGTGGCGCTGCTCAGGGTGGCGCCGCCTCCGAAGACATAGTAGCCGGAGTTGAAGCCATCGCTGTCGGCATGCGAGCCGCCATGCAAGGCGCCAAAGACGCCGCAGCAGTAACTGACGAGGAACGAGTAGTTGCCCGCCGTCAAGGTCTGGGTGATGTGCGGGTTCAATCCGTTCGAATCGTCGTTCGACAACAGGTGGTTGCCGCTGGCGTTGAACAGGGAGAAGGTGGCGTCACCGTATCCGTCCGTGTAAAGGAAGTCGACAGTCGATGTGCTCTTCACCGCGATGTCGAGGACCGCGTACCCGTGCTGGTTGAAGTTGCCACTGATGACTCCGGCACCGGCAGTGCCGACAACGGTGGACAGGGCGAGGACGGCGGCGGCTTTTGCGAGCAGGGACATGTTCAGACCTTTCGAGGATTATTGGTTGTTCTTCAAGTCAAATGAAGAGCAAGCAACTCCTATGCCAGCAGGAAAGCAGATTTTCCGGAACTAAAATTTATTTGAATAAACAGTCACTTGTGGATGGCCTCGCCGCGCTTGCGCGAATCAGGGCGGCGGGGAGGGGAGGCGGCTGTAAAGTTTGTCGACAAAGAGCCGGAGCCACGTTGGGCGCGACCTTCATCGCCACGAGTGCATAGAATGGGGGCCAGCCTTCAGTGGGGAACCAGATGTCCAAGCAAATCCATCTGCGCCGGGTCGCGGCCTTCGCGGCGTGCGTCCTCGCGGCCTGTCCGGCAATTGGGCAGGAGGACGGTTCGCCCCTCAGCATCGGTGGGGCGATCCGCTTCAACTACGTGTACAAGGACTGGCAGGACGAGTATCCGCGCGGCTTCGTCGGACTCGACACCGCCCGTATCGACATCAGGTACGACGACGGCACCCGCCTTGCCTCGGCCCAGTACCGGTACAACAGCTTCCCTGGAGGGCAGGGCGGCTACTCCCAGCACTTCCTGCACCACGGCTGGGTTGGCTGGCGCTTCGAGGACGAGGCCGTCCTGCGCGTGGGCGTGCACCAGGTGCCCTTCGGCCTGTTGCCCTTTGCGTCGAACAACTTCTATGAGTCGATCGCGTTCTACTCGGGATTCGAGGACAAGCACGACCTGGGCGTCAGCTATTCCAGCCGGCCCGGCCCGGTCGAATGGCAACTCGCCTTCTTCCCGCGCGACGGCGGCTACTATGGCGGCAGCGGCAACACGGCCGAGGCGTCGAACCGCTACTCATACAACATCGTCCCGGATGACGACGAGCAGGGTTTCGGGACCGGACAGGACGACCGGGAGAGGAACACGCTGGTCGGGCGCGTCGTCTGGCACCTCGACGAGGAGGCGAAACGGGAGCTCGGACTGTCGGCCCTGACCGGCGAGATCCGCAACGGCAGGGGAGTCGACACCCGGCGCCACGCGCTGGCCGTGCACTACCGCCAGTCGTTCGGACAGTTTCACGCCATGCTACAGGCGATCCGCTACCGCTACCGGACCGCCCACGGCCCCACCCAGACCTATGGCGGACTGGATCCGAACAGCTTCGTGATGGTGGGCGCCTTCGGCTATCCCTTTCCGCTGGCCACCGAAGGGAGCATCTACATCGCCAACCTGAGCTACGACATCGAGGGGACGCTCGGACCGTTCAGTGGATTCAAGGTGTACAACGACTTCAGCGTGCTGCGCAAGCACGTCGGCGGCTACAAGCCGTCGGTGCAGAACGTCACCGGCATCACGTTCTCGTCCGGGAAGTGGGTCTTCTACGCGGATGTCATGCTGGGCAAGCACCATCCGTACATCTCGCCGGATTTCGGCGGCCTGGCGTCCACGTCCCCGCGCTACGACGGGTACTCGACGCGGATCAACATCCAGGCCGGCTACTACTTCTGAGGCCCGTTTCAGGAAGACTTGGGACGGTAGAGCGCGCACAGCTTGTTGCCATCCGGATCGCGCACATAGGCCAGGTGCAGGGTGCCCATGCTCGTCTCGCGCGGGCCGGGCGGCTCTTCGATCGAGGTGCCGCCCTGGGCGACCGCCGTGTCGTGGAATTGCCGTACCTGTTCCGGCGAGTGGCACTTGAAGCCGACCGTGCCGCCATTGGCCGGGGTCGCCTTTTCGCCGTTGATCGGTTCGCTGACGCAAAAACTGCTGCCGTCGTGGCGATAGAACAGGCGGATGTGGCCGGTCGGCGCGACGCTGCGCACCGGTTCGCCGGCGCCGAGCGTGGCGAGCACCGCGTCGTAGAAGCGCTTCGAGCGTTCGATGTCGTTGGTGCCGACCATGACGTGGTTGAGCATGCTGATAGTCCTTTCGTTCGTTTTGGCTTGTCGCCAGGGAAAGGAAATATAGCATTTAGCGGGAAGAGGCGAGCGGGAGGGGGACGATCACTCCCCCATCGCAAGAACGCGCCTGTGCCCGGTCCACCCCGCCGTTGTGCTCAGAACCCGATCCGCCCCTTGCCCGGCAGCGGCCGCACATGGATGTCGGCCAGGCCCACGTTCGAGCGGCCGTCGGCCACCGCGTAGCCCAGGCTGTCGAGCAGGGTCTTGCGCAGGTCGCGCGGCGACACCGGCGCCAGCCTGTCGAGCACGGCCTCGGTCAGGAACTCGTCGAAGCCCTGCAGGTTCAGTTCCCGCAGCAGGCCGCCATAGATGCGTTGGGCGATGCCGGCCGCCTGTTCGCGCGTGGGCGCCGGCACCTCGTAGACCGCCATCCGGTTCAGCAGGGGGCCGGGTATGCCTTCCGTCGAGTTGGCGGTCAGCACCCAGAAGATCTGGCTGGCGTCGATCTCGACGTCGATGAACTCGTCGCGGAAGGCGCGCGAGGTTTCCGGTTCGAGCAACTGGTAGAGCGCGGCGAGCGGGTCCGACTGCGACGAGCCGCTGGCCTTTTCCACCTCGTCCAGCACCATCACCGGGTTCGCGTACTGGCCGCGCACCAGGCGTTCGGCGACCTTGCCGCACTTGGCGCCGCGCCAACTGGCCGAACTGCCGGTGATCACGAAGCCGGCCGACAGCGCGTTCATGCTGATCAGTTCACATTCTGTCTGCATCGCCCTGGCCAGGCGCTTGGCGAAGTGGGTCTTGCCCACGCCTGCGTCGCCCAGCAACAGGATGGGCATGAGGTTGAAGCCGCGGTCGCCCGCGTGCGCCAGGCGCAGGTAGCGCGCCAGGTCGGCCAGCACTTCGTCGAAGTTGGGGCACTCGTCGAACAGCGGGTCGAGTGCGTCGGTGGAAGAGGGGGTGGTGACGAAACGTTCGGCCCCGGTCTCGAGCATGCGTTCGTAGAAGGCTTCGAGTTCGGGGGAGCGCCCGCGGCTGCGGTCGAGCGCCTCCTGCACGTCGTGCAGGTCGTACACGGAACGGGTCCGGGCTAGAGTGATGCTCACGGTGTCCTCCTTGGCGGCTGGTGCTGCCCGCCACTGCTGATCTCGCTCCCAACCGGCGTCGCCGCTCCGCCGAGCGAGTCAAGGGTGGAACGGGTCATCGCCTTGGTTTCATCCTAACCCGGACTGCATGAATCCGCAATTTCCTGCTGAGTGATGTTGCGCGGAAACGAACATTCTTCGTGATTCCGCATGGAAACTTCGTGGCTCCGCACAACAACTTGCAGTTACTGCATGACCTTGCTCAAACGTCAAACTTGTCATTACAGATGAAGTGACACCTTCACACTATTTCCTAAGTGCTTAATTTTACTGAATATTTTTTTCAGGGGATGTCTCGACAGACGCCGCTAAGTCCTTGGTTTCATTGGCAAAATCGCGATTTTCCTGATGTGAATTCGCTTGACCATGGACAATGCTTCCTCTAAAGTGGGAAACAGTGTGAAAAAGTGTAGTTTTGTGGGAGGAAATCGGCACTCCCTGAAACGACGGCAACGAAACTGAACCCTCTCCAAGCTAGGTAAATACGTGTTCCAGGGCGCGTCAGCGATCAATCTCGATGCAAAAGGCAGGATGTCCATCCCTGCCAAGCATCGTGACGCCCTCGCGCAACAGTGCGAAGGCCGGATCACGCTGACCAAGCATCCGCACGGCTGCCTGCTTTTCTTCCCGCGCCCGGTGTGGGAAACTCACCGCGAGCAAATCGCCGCCTGGCCGATGTCGGCCCGCGCGTGGCAGCGCATTTTCCTTGGTAACGCCTGCGATGTCGAGTTGGACAGCGCCGGCCGCGTGCTGATTTCGCCCGAACTGCGCGCCGCGGTCGGGCTCGACAAGGAAGTGATGATGCTCGGCATGGGCTCTCACTTCGAGATCTGGGATGCCGCCAAGCTGGCCGCGAGCGAGGCCGAAGCCGTGGCCGGTGGCATGCCCGACGTTCTTTCCAATTTCTCCTTCTGAGGCGCCGATGACGATTTCACAGACGGTGCCTGTTTTCCAGCATCGCACGGTGCTGCTTGATGAGGCGGTCGACGCGCTCGACCTGACCGGCGCGCGCGCGTCCGGTACTTATATAGATGGCACGTTCGGAAGGGGAGGCCACAGCCGCCTGATCCTGTCGCGCCTTGCCGGGGACGGCCGCCTGGTCGCCTTCGACAAGGATCTGCAGGCCATCGCAACCGCGCGCCAGGTCGACGACCCGCGCTTTACCATCGTGCACGACAGCTTCGCCACGATGAAAGCCGCGCTGGCCGAGCGCGGCATCGGCCAGGTCGACGGCATCCTGCTCGACCTGGGTATTTCTTCGCCACAGGTGGACGACGCCGCGCGCGGCTTCAGCTTCCGCCAGGACGGTCCGCTCGACATGCGGATGGATACCACGCGCGGCATCCCGGCAGCCGAATGGCTGGCGACGGTGCCGGAACAACAATTGGAAAAGGTGATACGGGATTATGGCGAAGAGCGGTTTGCTTTTCAGATTGCAAAGGCGATTGTTGCTCGCAGGGCAGTCGAGCCAATTTCAGGCACACGACAGCTTGCCGCAATCGTGGCAGACGCGGTCAAGACTCGGGAAAAGGGCAAGGATCCGGCAACCCGCACCTTTCAGGCTATCCGGATTTTCATCAATAAAGAGCTTGAGGACCTCGAAGCAGGGCTGAGCGCGGCGTTCGACATGCTCGCGCCGGGCGCGCGCCTGTCCGTGATCAGCTTCCACTCGCTGGAAGACCGCATGGTCAAGCAGTTCCTCGCCTCCAAGGCCAAGGTCGAGCAGCCCGACCGGCGCCTGCCGATCCGCGCCGTGGACTTGCCGCAGCCCCTGATGAAGCTCGTGGCCAAGATCAAGCCCTCGGCCGCCGAGGTCGAGGCCAATCCGCGCGCACGCTCGGCCGTGCTGCGCGTGGCCGAACGCCTGCCCGGAGGGGCGCGATGAGCGGCAAGCTCAACATCCTGCTGACCGCGCTGCTGGTAGGCTGCGCGCTGTCGGTCGTTAACGCGCGCTACCAGGCGCGCCACCTGGTCATCGAACTGGAGCGGCTCAAGCAGCAGACCCGCCAGCTCGAGATCGACTGGGCCCAGCTCCAGCTCGACCAGTCCACGCTGGGCAAGAACGAGCGCATCGAGCAGATCGCGCGCTCGGAGCTGAACATGGCGCCGCTGACCCCGGCGCGTACCCAATACCTGACGGAAGGCGGCAACTGATGCGTGGCGCCAACGGCATGAACAGCTCGCGCGTGGCCGCGTCCAAGGGCGTGGCCTTCTCGAAGAGCCCGCTGCTGGCCACCGGCCTGCCGGACTGGCGCTCGCGCCTGGTGCTGTTCGTCCTGTTCGCGTCCTTCGTGGCGCTGGCCGTGCGCGCCCTGTGGCTGCAGGGCGTGTCCGACCAGTTCCTGCAAAAGCAGGGCAAGAGCCGCTATGAGCGCACGCTCGAACTGCCCGCCACGCGTGGCCGCATCCTCGATCGCAACGGCCAGGTGCTGGCATCGTCGCTGCCGGTCAAGGCGGTGTGGGCGATCCCCGAAGACGTGCTGAAGAATCCGCCCGAAAAGATCGCCGCCCTGGCGCGCCTGCTGGACATGCCCGAGGCCGACGTGCGCAAGAAGCTGGACTCGGACCGCACCTTCGTCTACCTGAAACGCCAGGTAGAGATGGACATCATCGGCGAGATCGAGAAGCTCAAGATCGACGGCATCAACACGCGCAAGGAATACAAGCGCTTCTACCCGCAGGGCGAAGTGATGACCCATGTGGTCGGCTTCACGAATGTCGAGGACGTGGGCCAGGAAGGCATGGAGCTGGCGCAGCAGAAGACCCTGATGGGCGTGCCGGGCAGCCGCCGCGTGATCAAGGACCGCCTCGGCCGGGTGGTCGAGGACCTGGGTATGTTCCGCGAACCGCACGAGGGCAAGGACCTGGTGCTGTCGGTGGACAGCAAGCTGCAGTACATCGCCTTCACCAGCGTCAAGAACGCGGTCGAGAAGTTCAACGCCCAGGCCGGCGGCGCGGTGGTGCTGGACGTGCGCACCGGCGAGGTGCTGGCGATGGCCAACTACCCGACCTACAACCCGAACGACCGCTCGCGCCTGACCGGCGCCCAGTTGCGCAACCGCGTCATCACCGACACCTTCGAGCCGGGCTCCACGCTCAAGCCGATGACCATCGCGCTCGGCCTGGAGAAGGGGCTCATCCGGCCCGACACCATGTTCGATGTCTCGGGCGGGCGCATCGTCGTGGGTGGCCACGCGATCCGCGACATGCACCCGAAGGAGCAGTTGACCGTCAGCGGCATCATCCAGAAGTCATCCAACGTGGGCACGGTCAAGATCGCCCAGATGATCCCGCAGCAGGAGATGTGGGAACTGTACACCCGGCTCGGATACGGCCAGGCCCCGCGCTTCGGCTTCCCGGGTCCGGCCGCGGGACGCGTGCGCCCGTGGAAGTCGTGGCGTCCGGTGGAGTACGCGAACATGTCCTTCGGCCACGGCCTGTCGGTCTCGCTGCTGCAGATGGCCCGTTCCTACATGGTGTTCGCGCGCGAAGGCGACATCATCCCGCTGTCGTTCGTGAAGATCGACGAGCCGCCGCTCGGCCAGCAGGTGATCTCGCCGCGCACGGCCGGCCAGGTGCGCACGATGCTCGAATCGGTGGTGAGTCCGGAAGGCACCGCATCCAAGGCACAGGTGGCCGGCTATCGCATCGGTGGCAAGACCGGCACCGCGGAAAAGATCGTCAACGGACGCTACTCGCGCACCGACAACATCGGCTACTTCGTCGGTATCGCACCGATGTCCAAGCCGCGCTTCATCATCGCCGTCATGATCGATAACCCGAGGGGTGCGCTGCGCACGGGCGGCAGCGTGGCCGCGCCGACCGCGGCCGATTTGGCATCGAACGCCTTGCGGGCGGCGAACGTGCCGCCGGACTCTTCGGTGACCGACATCATCATCCCGGAAAATCCCCTAGAGGAGAGCATCTGATGGCCTCCAGCCTGAACGAAATCCGCCAGTGGATCCTCGCCGCCGCCCCAGGCGGCCGTCTTGTTTCCGACTCGCGCCGCGTGGCTGCGGGCGATGTCTTCCTCGCCTATCCGGGCGAGGCGTCCGACGGACGCGACTACATCCCCGCCGCGCTTGCCAACGGCGCGGCCGCCGTGGTGTATGACGAGCGCGGCTTCACCTGGGACCCGGCGCTGGCGGCGCCGCACCTGGCCGTGGCCGATCTCAGGAAGAACGCCGGTCCGATCGCGCACGCCTGCCTCGGACAACCCGACGCCGGCATGTTCACCGTCGCCGTCACCGGCACCAATGGCAAGACCTCGTGCGCCGTCTGGACCGGCCAGGCGCTGGCCCGCCTGGGCGAGACGACGGCCGTGATCGGCACCCTGGGCGTCGGCCTGTTCAAGGGCAAGAGCAAGGGCGAGCCAAGCTTCGACGCGACCGGCTACACCACGCCGGACGCGGTGCTGCTGGCCCAGAAACTGGCGGAGTCGCGCAAGGCGGGCGCCACGGCGCTGGCCATCGAGGCCTCGTCGATCGGGCTGGAGCAGCACCGCGCCGCCGGCATGCATTTCGACGTCGCGATCTTCACCAATCTGACGCGTGACCACCTGGACTACCACGGCGACATGGCCAGCTACGAAGCGGCCAAGACCCGGCTGTTCGAGTGGGAGGGCCTGAAGACCGCCGTGATCAACCTGGACGACCCGGCCGGGCAGCGGCTGGTGGCGCACCTGCGCGCCAACTTCCCGGCGCTGCCGGTCACCGGCTATACGCTCAGGAGCGAGGCCGAGCAGGGCGCGCCCGAGGGCGTGTCCATCCTGCGCGCCTCGAACATGCGCAGCCGTCACGCGGGTACCGAATTCCATCTCGATTCGCCGCTGGGCGGAGCCACCGTCAAGACCCAGCTGGTCGGCCACTTCAACGTCAGCAACGCGCTCGCGGTGCTGGGCGCGCTGCTGGCCAAGGGTGCCGCCCTGAAGGCGGCGGTGGACGCGATCGAGGCGCTGGTGCCGGCACCGGGGCGCATGCAGCAGATCGGCGGCCAGGACGCGCCGATGGTCGTGATCGACTACGCCCACACGCCGGACGCGCTGGAAAAGACGCTGGAGGCGCTGCGCCAGGTCGCGCAGGAGCGCGGCGGCCAGTTGTGGTGCGTGTTCGGCTGCGGTGGCGACCGTGATCCGGGCAAGCGCCCGCAGATGGGCGCGATCTCCCAGGCGGCCGACCACGTGCTCGTCACCAGCGACAACCCGCGCAGCGAGGACCCGGGCGCGATCATCGCCCAGATCGTCGCCGGCATGGATGCCGCGCACCCGCGCTCGCGCCACCAGGCGATCGAGGACCGCGCCGCCGCCATCCTATCGGCCGTCAAGCACGCGGCCAAGGCCGACGTGATCCTGCTGGCCGGGAAGGGCCATGAGCCTTACCAGGAAATCAAGGGCCGGAAGATTCCGTTTTCCGACGCCGACCATGCCGCGCTGGCGCTGACGGCGCGGCTCACCATGATGAGGACGAATTAAATGCGTGGTTCGCTCGCACAACTTGCCGCCGCGATCGAGGGCGCGCGCATGACGCGCGACGCCTCCTTCGACGGCGTCTCGACCGACAGCCGCACGGTGCAGGCCGGCGCGCTGTTCGTCGCGCTGCGCGGCGAAAAGTTCGATGCCCACGATTTCCTCGACCAGGTCGCCGCGCGCGGCGTGGCCGGGGTGGTGGTGGAGCACCTGCCGGAAGGTTTCGCCCTGCCGGCCATCGTCGTACCGGACACCCTGGCCGCGCTCGGGCGCATCGCCAATACCTGGCGCCGCCAGTACGACATTCCCGTGATCGGGGTCACCGGCAGCAACGGCAAGACCACGGTCAAGGAGATGATCGCGTCGATCCTGGCCGCCGCCTTCGGCGAAGCCGGCCGCCTGGCCACCCAGGGCAACCTGAACAACGAGATCGGCGTGCCGCTGACCCTGATGCGCCTGGAAGCGGTCCATCGCGCGGCGGTGGTGGAGCTGGGTATGAACCATCCGGGCGAGATCGGCCGCCTGTCGGCGATCGCCGCCCCGACCGTGGGCCTGGTCAACAACGCCCAGCGCGAGCACCAGGAATTCATGCACACCGTGGAAGCGGTGGCCCGCGAGAACGGTTCGGTGCTGGCCGCGCTGCCGGCCGATGGCGTGGCCGTGTATCCGGGTGACGACACCTACACCGACCTGTGGCGCGGCCTGGCCCCATGCGCCAGCCTGACGTTCGGCCTGGGCGAGGACTGCGATGTGCGTGCGAGCTACACCGCCACCGAGTTCGGCAGCACCCTCGAGGTGTCGTTCCCGCAAAAGGCTCGGCGCCCCCGCGAGGAACCCATGCACAGCTCGCACGAGACGCAGGATCCGCAGGCCAGCACACTTAGCATGGGTCCCCGCCTGCGCGGGGACGACGGCGGCTTCACCGTCCGCCTGGCCGCCGCCGGCGTGCACAACGTGCGCAACGCGTTGGCGGCGATCGCCTGCGCCCTGGCCGCCGGGATCGAAACGGACGCGATCGTGCGCGGCCTGGAAGCGTTCGCGCCGGTGGGCGGGCGCCTGCAGCGCAAGCAGGCCGCCAGCGGCGCGACCGTCATCGACGACACCTACAACGCCAACCCCGACTCGATGCGCGCGGCGATCGACGTGCTGGCCGCTTGCCCCGCGCCGCGCGTGCTGGTCATCGGCGACATGGGCGAGGTCGGCACCCAGGGACGCGAGTTCCACGAAGAGATCGGCGCCTACGCGCAAAGCCGCGGCATCGAGACCGTGTTCGCCTTTGGCGACATGGCACGCCACCTGACCGGGTCGGGGGCACGGCACTACGAGCAGTTCGACGAATTATTGGCAGCACTGGATAAAAAACTGGGCAGCAAATCTGACGCAACTGTGTTGGTGAAGGGCTCGCGCTTCATGAAGATGGAGCGCGTGGTCAATCACCTGATCGGATCACCAAACACTGGCAAGGACGCCCACTGACATGCTTCTCTGGCTCGCACAATACTTTCAGGACTACATCGGTCCCCTGCGCGTTTTCAACTACATCACGTTCCGCGCGGTGTTCGCCACCATCACGGCGATCACGATCGGACTGATCTGCGGTCCGGCCGTGATCCGCAAGCTGACCGAGATGAAGGTCGGCCAGGCGGTGCGCACCTATGGCCCGCAGACCCACCTGCAAAAACACGGCACCCCGACCATGGGCGGCGTGCTGATCCTCATTTCCATCGGCGTCTCCACGCTGCTGTGGTGCGACCTGTCGAACCGCCTGATCTGGCCCGTGCTGGTCGTGACCTTCGGCTTCGGCGCGATCGGCTGGGTCGACGACTACCGCAAGGTGGTCTACAAGGACCCGGAGGGCATGCGCTCGGGCGAGAAGTACTTCTGGATGTCGCTGATCGGCCTGAGCTCGGCGCTGTACCTGGCGTTCTCGGTGTCGGCCGCCAACCCGTGGGAAGTGTGGGAACTGTTCTTCGCATGGGTGCAGTCCGGCTTCTCGATGGACCTGCCGCCCAAGGCCGACCTGATCGTCCCGTTCTTCAAGACCATCAGCTATCCGCTGGGTGTGTGGGGCTTCATCGCGCTGACCTACTGCGTGATCGTGGGCGCCTCCAACGCGGTCAACTTCACCGACGGCCTGGACGGCCTGGCGATCATGCCGACCGTGATGGTCGGCACCGCTCTCGGCCTGTTCGCCTACCTGACCGGCAGCGTGACCTTCTCGCGCTACCTGTTCATCCCCTACATCCCGGGCGCCGGCGAACTGCTGATCTTCTGCGGCGCGATGGCCGGCGCCGGCCTGGCCTTCCTGTGGTTCAACGCGCACCCGGCCCAGATGTTCATGGGCGACGTCGGCGCGCTGGCGCTGGGCGGCGCGCTCGGCACCATCGCCGTCATCGTGCGCCAGGAGATCGTCCTGTTCATCATGGGCGGCATCTTCGTGGCCGAGACGCTGTCGGTGATCATCCAGGTCGGCTGGTTCAAGTACACCAAGAAGCGCTACGGCGCGGGACGGCGCGTGTTCCTGATGGCGCCACTGCACCACCATTTCGAACAAAAGGGCTGGAAGGAGACCAAGGTCGTGGTGCGATTCTGGATCGTGACCATGATGCTGGTGCTCGTCGGCCTGTCCACCCTGAAGCTGCGTTGACATGACACACGAAGGCAAAACCGCACTGGTGCTGGGGCTCGGGGAATCCGGGCTCGCGATGGCGCAATGGCTGGCCCGTTGCGGCGCCCGCGTGCGCGTCGCCGACACCCGCGGCGAGCCCCAGCGCCTGTTCGCGTTGCGCCAGGCCGTGCCGGATGCGGACTTCGTGGCGGGCGAATTCGACGCCACGCTGCTCGATGGCGTGGACTTCGTGGCGGTCAGCCCGGGCCTGGCCCCCAACCGCGAGCTGGCACGAATCGTCCCGGCCTGCGCCGAACGCGGCATCCCCGTGTGGGGCGAGATCGAACTGTTCGCCCAGGCGCTGGCCCAACTCAAGGCGGAGCGCGGCTACGCCCCGAAAGTCATCGCCGTCACCGGCACCAACGGCAAGACCACCGTCACCAGCATGACCGGCCTGCTGTGCCGCCGCGCCGGCCTGTCCACGCGGGTCGCAGGCAACATCAGCCCGGCCGCCTTGGACGTCCTGCGCGAAGTGCTGGACAAGGCCAGCCGAGACGACGAGGAACTGCCGCAGGCCTGGGTGCTGGAGCTGTCGAGCTTCCAGCTGCACACCACCAGCAGCCTGCGGGCGGATGCCGCCACGGTGTTGAACCTGAGCCAGGACCACCTGGACTGGCATGGCGACATGCAGGCCTACGCCGCCGACAAGGCGCGCATCTTCGGCGAACAAACGGTGCGCGTGCTCAACCGCGACGACCCCCTGGTCATGCGCATGGCCGCGCCGGGCGCGCAGGTGATCACCTTCGGCACCGGCGAGCCGGTTGAGCCGAACAGTTTCGGCCTGGTCAACGAACGCGGCGTGCTCTGGCTCGCGACGGCCACGCCGGGCGAGGAAAGCGAAAAGAAGCGCAAGAAGGGCGAGGCGCCCGAGCCTGTCGAGTGCGTCGTCAGCCGCCTGATGCCGGCCGACGCGCTGCGCATCCGCGGCCTGCACAATGCCGCCAACGCGCTGGCCGCGCTGGCGCTGTGCCGCGCCGCCGGGTTGCCGCTCGCGCCGCTGCTGCACGGCCTGCGCGAATACGCCGGCGAGCCGCACCGCGTGGAACTGGTCGCCTCGATCGACGGCGTGGACTACTACGACGACAGCAAGGGCACCAATGTCGGCGCCACCGTGGCAGCGCTGGAAGGACTGGGCAGGGCGTTCGCCGGCGAGGACCAGCAGATCCTGCTGATCGCCGGCGGCGACGGCAAGGGCCAGGATTTCGCCCCGCTGGCCATGCCGTGCTCGCGCCATGTGCGCGCCGTGCTGCTGATCGGCCGTGACGCGCCGGCCCTGCGCGCCGCCATCGAGCCGACCGGCGTGCCGGTGTTCGACCTGGCCGGCCTGCCGGAGGCGGTGCGCCGCGCGGCCGGCCTGGCACGGCCCGGTGACGCCGTGCTGCTGTCGCCCGCCTGCGCCAGCCTGGACATGTTCACCAACTATGCGCACCGCGCCCAGGTGTTCGTCGAGACCGTGCGCGAACTCGCGCTCGAGAAGGGACAGGAGATCTGATGGCCTTCCAGCTCCCGTTCAAGTTCTCCGGTTCCGCCAGCGATGCACTCATCGCCGAGCGCAGCCGTCCATCGAAGATGATGGAGTACGACCAGTTGCTGGTCTGGGTGACCGTGCTGCTGATGCTGCTCGGGCTGGTGATGGTCTACTCGGCCTCGATCGCCTTGCCCGATTCGCCCAAGTTCTCCTTCCTGCAGGACCGGCACGAATACTTCCTGATGCGCCAGGCAGGTTACGTCGCCATCTCGATGGTCGCCGCCGCGATCGTGTTCCGTATCCCGATCGCGACCTGGCAGCGCTTCGCGCCGATGCTGTTCGTGTTCACGCTGCTGCTGCTCATGCTGGTGCTGGTGCCGGGCGTGGGCGTGTCGGTCAACGGCGCGCGCCGCTGGCTCTCGCTCAAGGTCTACAACCTGCAGCCGTCGGAACTGATGAAGATCGCCGCCGTCCTGTACGCGGCCGACTTCACGGTGCGCAAGCAGGAATACATGCACAAGCTGACCAAGGGTTTCCTGCCGATGATGGCCGCGATCGGACTGGTCGGCCTGCTCCTGCTGCTCGAACCCGACCTCGGCGCCTTCGGCGTGATCGTCTGCATCGCCATGGGCATCCTGTTCCTGGGCGGGATCAACATCGTCTGGTTCGGTGGCATCGGCGCCTTGCTGGTGCTGATCTTCACGACCATCATCGCGCTCTCGCCCTTCCGGCGCGCGCGCATGTTCGCCTACCTCGACCCCTGGGCCGAGGGCAACGCGCTGGACAAGGCCTACCAGCTGACCCACTCGCTGATCGCCTTCGGCCGCGGCGAGTTCTTCGGCGTCGGCCTGGGCGGCAGCGTCGAGAAGCTGCACTACCTGCCCGAGGCGCACACCGACTTCATCATGGCCGTGATCGGCGAGGAGCTCGGGCTGGCCGGCGTGCTGGTGGTGATCGCCATGTTCTACTGGCTGGTCAAGCGCGCCTTCGACATCGGCCGCCAGGCGATCGCGATCGACCAGACCTTCGCCGGCCTGACCGCAAAGGGCATCGGCATCTGGATCGGCGTGCAGACCTTCATCAACATGGGCGTGAACCTCGGCCTGCTGCCGACCAAGGGCCTGACCCTGCCCTTGATGAGCTACGGCGGCTCCGGCGTGCTGTTCAACTGCGTGGGGCTGGCGATCCTGCTGCGCATCGATTACGAAAACCGCGTGCTGATGCGGGGAGGACGCCTGTGAAGCGCTTGATGATCATGGCTGCCGGCACCGGCGGCCACATTTTCCCCGGCATCGCGATCGCCCAGACCATGCGCGCGCGCGGCTGGGAAGTGAGCTGGCTGGGCACCGCCCACGGCATGGAGAAGGACCTCGTGCCGCGCCACGGCATCGCGATGGACGTGATCGATTTCGCCGGCCTGCGCGGCAAGGGCCTGAAGCACACCGTCACCGGCGCCTTCAAGATGGCGGCCAGCTTCGCCAGCTGCCTGCGCTACCTGAAGCTGCGCCGTCCCGACGTCGTGCTCGGCATGGGCGGCTACGTGACGGTGCCAGGCGGGATGATGGCGCGCGCGCGTGGCGTGCCGCTGGCGCTCGTGAACGCGGACGCCGCGCTGCTGCTGTCGAACAAGACGCTGGCGCCGATCGCGCAGCGCGTGCTGTTCGGCTTCCCGGCGGACTTCGGGCGCGCCGCCGGCAAGGCCGTCGTCACCGGCAATCCGGTGCGCCAGGAGATCCTGGCCATGCCGGCCCCGGCGCGCCGCTTCGCCAGCCGCACCGGCCCGCTGCGCGTGCTGGTCGTCGGTGGAAGCCTGGGCGCCAAGGTGCTCAACGACGCCGTGCCGGCCGCGCTGGCACTGATCGATCCGGCGCAGCGTCCGGTCGTCACGCACCAGTCGGGCAAGAGGAACATCGAGGCCCTGCGCGCCGCGTACGCGGCGGCGGGCGTGGAGGCGAACGTGGTCGATTTCATCGACGACATGGCGGCCGAGTATGCGAACGCGGACCTGGTGATCTGCCGCGCCGGTGCGATCACGGTCTCGGAACTGACGGCGGCCGGCGTGGCCAGCGTGCTGGTGCCCTTCGTGGCCAGCACGACCAGCCACCAGCGCGACAATGCGATCTGGATGGCGGGCCAGAAGGCCGCCGTGCACCTGCCGCAGGGCGAACTGGGCGCCGAGCGCCTGTCGCGCCTGCTGCGCGAAACGACCCGTGACGACTGCCTGGCCATGGCCGAGGCGGCGCACAAGGTGGGCAAACTGGACGCGAACGAATCGATCGCGCAGGTACTCGAACAACTGGCGGGATCGGCGAAACGATGAAGCACAAGATCAAGAACATCCATTTCGTCGGCATCGGCGGCAGCGGCATGAGCGGCATCGCCGAGGTGCTGCTCAACCTGGGCTACAAGGTGTCCGGCTCGGACCTGTCGGCCGGCCCTGTGTGCCAGCGCCTGCGCGAACTGGGCGCGCGCGTCCATCTGGGCCACGCGGCCGACAACGTGGCCGGCGCCGACGCGGTGGTGACCTCCACCGCCGTCAACGAGGCCAACCCGGAAGTGGTGGCTGCGCGCGCGGCCAAGATCCCGGTGGTGCCGCGCGCGATCATGCTGGGCGAACTGATGCGGCTCAAGCGCGGCATCGCCATCGCCGGCACACACGGCAAGACCACCACCACCAGCCTGGTGGCGTCGGTGCTGGCGCAGGGCGGCCTGGACCCGACCTTCGTGATCGGCGGGCGCCTGAACAGCGCCGGGGCGAACGCCAAGCTGGGCACGGGCGAATACATCGTGGCCGAAGCGGATGAATCGGACGCCTCGTTCCTGAACCTGTCGCCGATGATCGAGGTGATCACCAACATCGACGCCGACCACATGGACACCTACGAGCACGATTTCGAGAAGCTCAAGGGCGCCTTCGTCAACTTCACGCACCGCCTGCCGTTCTACGGCCGTGCGATGCTGTGTATCGACGACCGCCACGTGCGCGAGATCCTGCCGCAGGTGACCAAGCCGGTCACCACCTACGGTTTCTCGGATGACGCCGAGGTGCGCGCCTACGACGCGCACGCACAGGGCGTGCAGATGCACTTCATGGTGCGCCAGGAAGGCTATCCGGACACGAAGTTCGTGCTTAACCAGCCTGGCCTGCACAACGTGCTCAACGCCTGCTCCGCGATCGCGATCGCGCGCGAGATCGGCATCGATGATGCGTCCACCTTCCAGGGCCTGCTGGAGTTCCGCGGCGTCGGCCGGCGCTTCACCCGCTACGGCGAGGTGGATGCCGCCGCCGGGGGCGGTTTCACCCTGGTCGACGACTTCGGCCACCACCCGGTCGAGATCGAGGTCACGCTGGCCGCCGCACGCGCCGCCTACCCGGGCCGGCGCCTGGTGCTGGCCTTCCAGCCGCACCGCTTCAGCCGCACGCGCGACCTGTTCGAGGACTTCGTCAAGGTGCTCGGCACGGCCGACCTGTTGCTGCTGGCCGACGTGTACGCGGCCGGCGAGGCGCCGATCGTGGCGGCCGACGGGCGCGCGCTGGCGCGTGCCCTGCGCACCGCAGGCAAGACGGAACCGATTTTCGTGGAGGCGATCGCCGACATGCCGCAAGCCATCCTCGATGTGGCGCGCGACGGCGACGTCGTCATCACCATGGGCGCCGGATCGATCAGCGGCGTCCCCCACCAACTGACAACCCATGCAAAGGCTACATCGTGAGCACAACCACTACTATTGATCCGGCCGCTGGACAAGGCGGCGGTTTCGGCAAGGTCGGCGTGCTGTTCGGCGGCCGCTCCGCCGAGCGCGAAGTGTCCATCATGTCCGGCACCGGCGTGCTGCAGGCCCTGAAGAGCCGCGGGATCGACGCTCATCCTTTCGATCCGGCGGAACGCTCGCTGGCCGAACTGGCCGCGGAGAAGTTCGACCGCGTGTTCATCGCGCTGCACGGCCGCTACGGCGAAGACGGCAGCCTGCAGGGAGCGCTCGAACAGCTTGGCATTCCCTACACCGGCAGCGGTGTGATGGCTTCCGCCGTGGGCATGGACAAGATCACCACCAAGAAGCTGTGGCTGATGGAAGGCGTGCCGACGCCGAAGTACGCGAGCATCGACGCCGGCACCGACCTCGACAAGGTGGTGGCGGACCTCGGCCTGCCGCTGATCGTCAAGCCGCCGCTGGAAGGTTCGACCATCGGCATCACCAAGGTCACCCGCGCCGGGGAACTGAAGGCGGCCGTCGAGCTGGCCTCGGGCTTCGACGAAGTCGTGCTGGCCGAGGAGTTCGTCACCGGCCGCGAGTTCACCGTCGCCGTGCTGGGGCAGGGAGCGAGCGCCCGCGCGCTGCCGATCGTCGAGATCGTGGCGCCCGAGGGCAACTACGACTACCAGAACAAGTACTTCACCGACGACACCAAGTACCTTTGCCCGGCCCCGCTCGACGCGGCGCTGGCCGAGGAGATCGCGCGGCACGCGGTGCGTGCCTACCGTGCGCTGGGCTGCGAGGGTTGGGGCCGCATCGACGTGCTGGTGCGCGAGAGCGACCAGCGCCCGTTCCTGCTGGAGGTGAACACTTCCCCCGGCATGACCGGCCACTCGCTGGTGCCGATGGCCGCGCGTGCGGTCGGGATCGGCTACGAGGACCTGTGCGTCGAGATCCTGCGTTCGGCGCGCCTGAAGATGCCAAAGGCCCAGGGATAAGCACATGTGGCATGACGTCCGAGCCCTGAATGCGACTGCAAGCGGCCTGGTGGCGCTGACGGTGCTCGCCTGTATCGCGTCCGGCGTGTGGTGGCTGTCGCAGCTGCCGATGTTCACGCTGCGTTCGGTGAGCGTCGAGAGCATGTACGGGATCGCCCTGAAGAACGTGAATGAACTGACGGTGCGCAACGGCGTGATCGGCAAGATCCGCGGGAACTTCTTCACCACGGACCTGGAGCAGGTGCGCGCGACCTTCGAGACCGTGCCCTGGGTTCGGCGGGCAACGGTGCGGCGCGAATGGCCGGACCAGCTGATCGTGGAGGTCGAGGAGCACGTGGCGCTGGGCACTTGGGGCGAGGATGGCCGCCTGCTGTCGGTCAAGGGGGACGTGTTCACCGCCAACCTTGCCGAAGCCGACGGCGACCACGAGCTGCCGGCCTTCAGCGGCCCGGCGGGAAGCGAGAAGGAAGTGCTGTCCCGCTTCGCGGAACTGCGCTCGACGTTCGCGAAGGTCGGGCTGGTGCCGCAGGCGCTGGCACTGTCGAACCGCTACGCCTGGACCGTCAGGCTGGATAACGGCATGAGCGTGGAGCTCGGCCGCGAGAAGGATCGCAGCACGCTCAAGCAGCGGGCGGAACGCCTGGTCGGCGTCTACCCGCAGCTGGTGGCGCGGCTGCAGGAAGGGCGCATCGACACGATCGACATGCGCTATCCGACCGGATTGGCGCTGTCGTCTGCGGCGCTGAACGTGCCGGCCGACGCCACCAAGCCGGTGAAGGCGGCGAAGATGAAAACGACTACAACCAGAACAACCAAGCAAATATAGAAGCAGGCGGACAGCAATGACAAAAGACGCGAAAAACCTGATCGTCGGCCTCGACATCGGCACGTCCAAGGTGGTGGCGGTGGTGGCCGAGGTGATGTCCGACGGGCGGCACGAGGTGATCGGCCTGGGTCAGCACGAGTCGAAGGGATTGAAGAAGGGCGTGGTCGTGAACATCGAAGCCACGGTCGAATCGATCCAGCGCGCGCTCGAGGAAGCGGAGCTGATGGCCGACTGCAAGATCCGCAACGTGTACGCGGGGATCGCGGGCAGCCATATCCGCTCGTTCAATTCGAGCGGCATGGTGGCCATCAAGGACAAGGAAGTGACCTCGACCGACGTGGCGCGCGTGATCGAGACGGCCAAGGCGGTCAACATCCCGACCGACCAGCAACTGCTGCACACGGTGCCGCAGGAATTCATCGTGGACAACCAGGAAGACGTGCGCGAGCCGATCGGCATGAGCGGGATCCGCCTCGAGGTGCGCGTTCACATCGTCACCGGTGCGGTATCGGCTGTCCAGAATATCGTAAAGTGCGTGCGCCGCTGCGGGCTGGAGGTCTCCGACCTGATCCTGCAGCCGATGGCCTCCGCCGACGCCGTGCTGACGGTGGACGAGAAGGAGCTGGGCGTGGTCCTGATCGACATCGGCGGCGGCACCACCGACATTGCGGTGTTCTCCGACGGCGCGATCCGCCACACCGCGGTCATTCCGATCGCCGGCGACCAGATCACCAGCGACATCGCGATGGCGCTGCGTACCCCTACCGGCGAAGCCGAGGAAATCAAGATCCGCTACGGCGTGGCCAAGCAGGTGCTGGCCGATCCCGGCGAGACGCTCGAGGTGCCCGGCCTTGGCGACCGTGGACCGCGCGCGCTGTCGCGCCAGGCGCTGGCCGCCGTGATCGAACCGCGGGTCGAGGAACTGTTCGCGATGGCGCACCAGGTGGTGCGCGAGTCGGGCTACGAGGGCGTGCTTTCGTCCGGCATCGTGCTCACCGGCGGCAGCTCGATCATGCCCGGCATGATCGAAATGGCCGAAGACATTTTTCTCAAACCGGCGCGCCTCGGCACGCCGGACTACCGCGGCCAGCTGGCCGACGTGGTGCGCAGCCCCCGCTACGCCACCGTGCTCGGCCTGCTGCTGGAAGCGAAGAAGCAGTACCTGCGCGGTCACATCGTCACGCGCCAGGATGGGTCGGTGAAGGCGGTGTTGCAGCGTATGAAGGAATGGATCGCAGGGAATTTCTAGCAGGTGGTGGCGCGGGAGTGAATTAATTGCAGGCGGCGTGGTTTTTCGTGAGTCACGGGTAAAGATTTTTTAAATACAATCGCGGTTTCCTCTCCTGGTATGAGAGCGGCTCTAAGGCCCGGAACAGGAAACGCATTTTGATATCAGGGAGTTCATCATGGAGTTTGATATGGTCGATAACGCAGCACTCGGAACCGTCATCAAGGTCGTCGGCGTTGGTGGCGCCGGTGGCAACGCGGTTCAACACATGATCAACAGGGGTGTGTCAGGTGTCGAGTTCATCGCCGCAAACACCGACGCCCAGGCGCTGGCGGCATCGGGCGCGAACAACATCATCCAGATCGGCGAATCGGGCCTGGGTGCCGGCATGCGTCCTGAAGTCGGCCGCCAGCTGGCCGAGCAGTCGCGCACGCGCATCGAGGACGCGCTGCGCGGCGCGCACATGGTGTTCATCGCCGCGGGCATGGGCGGCGGCACCGGCACCGGCGCCGCGCCGATCGTGGCCGAAGTGGCCAAGTCGATGGGCGCGCTGACCGTCGCCGTGGTGTCCAAGCCATTCTCGTACGAAGGCCAGAAGTGCATGGACATCGCCGAGGAAGGCCTGAACGAGCTGACCAAGCACGTCGACTCCCTGATCGTGATCCTGAACGAGAAGCTGGAAGACATCTACGAAGACGAGTCGATGCTCGACTGGATGAAGCACGCCGACGATGTGCTCAACAACGCGGTGGCCGGTATCGCCGAGATCATCAACGTGCCGGGTCACATCAACGTCGACTTCAACGACGTCAAGACCATCATGAGCGAGCAGGGCAAGGCGATGATGGGCACCGCGACCGCGTCGGGCGTGGACCGTGCCCGCATCGCGGCCGAGCAGGCCGTCGCCTCGCCGCTGCTGGACGGGATCGACCTGTCGGGCGCGCGTGGCGTCCTGGTCAACGTGACCGCCAGCCGCGGGCTGAAGGGCAAGGAGATCAAGGAAGTCATGGCCGCCGTGCGCGCCTTCGCCGCGCCGGATGCCGCCATCGCGCAGGGCATCGCCTACGACGACGAGATGGGCGACGAGATCCGCGTGACCGTGGTCGCGACGGGCCTGGGCAAGAACAAGAAGAACATCCAGCTGGTACCGCAGCAGCAGCTGCGCACCGGCACCTACAATGCGCCGGTGATGGGTGGCGCGGCGGCGGTTGCCGGTGGCGTGACCATGGGTTCGGCGGTCGCGGGCGGCGACGCGGTGGGCGGCATGAAGCAGCCGGCCGTATGGCGCCGCGAGCAGGCGTCGGAGCAGGTGCAGGCGATGCAGCGCAACGGCATGGAAACCTACGACATCCCGGCCTTCCTGCGCAAGCAAGCCGACTGAGCGGATAGCCGAAACCGGTCGGGGCCAGGCCGCGATTCCTCGTGAATCGCGCCCTGGCCCCGATGTCTTTCTGTGTCGCTCCCGCGGCCCCGTCGCTCCCGCGGCCCCGTCGCTCCCGCGAAAGCGGGAGCCGATGCCGAGCGTGATAGCACGCTACGCATGGGTTCCCGCGGGGCCGCCGAGGCCGTCGCGGGAACGACGGGCTGCCGATTTTGTTAAGTCTCCAGCAAGCTTTTCCGAGATCGGGCATACTTGCGGGATTCACAAATACCCGAGGAGAATTTACATGACGATCAAGATCGGCGACACCCTGCCGCAAGGCACCCTGGCCGAATACATCGAGACCGAAACCGAAGGCTGCTCGCTCGGCCCGAACACCTTCCAGGTAGCCGACCTCGTCAAGGGCAAGAAGATCGTGATCTTCGGCTTGCCGGGCGCCTACACCCCGACCTGCTCCGCGCAGCACGTGCCGGGCTACGTCCAGCACGCCGGGGAATTCAAGGCGAAGGGCGTGGATGAAATCTGGTGCATCTCGGTCAACGACGCCTTCGTGATGGGTGCCTGGGGCCGCGACCAGAAAGCCACCGGCATCGTGCGCATGATGGCCGACGGTAACGCCGAATTCACCAAGGCCATGGGCCTGGACGCAGACTTCTCGAAGTACGGCATGGGCACGCGCTCGCAGCGCTACGCGATGCTGGTCGAAGACGGCGTGGTCAAGCAACTCAACATCGAGACCAACGGTTTCGAAGTGTCCAGCGCCGAAGCCATGCTCAAGCAGCTGGGCTGATCGAGCGATGCGCCGTGCCGGCAGGCACGGCCTTGACCGTCAAGCAGTACGTCGTTCACGCGCGGCCGCCAAGGCTATCGCGGAACGACGGCAAGCACAGGCCCCGTGCCTTCCCCCCCCCCCCGGAGTACCCGTGAACCGCAAGTCGGAAAACCTGCGCAGCATTAACGCGATGCTCATCGCTGTGGCCCTGTTTTCGCTGATGGACACGGTGATGAAGCTCCTCTCCACCGAATTTCCAGCGATGCAGGTGGCCGCCCTGCGCGCCCTGTCCTCGCTGCCGCTGGTGTGCGCCTACGTGGCGTGGCGCGGCGGCTTCACGGCGATCACCCGCGTGCGCTGGTCCCTGCAGGTGCTGCGCGCCATACTCGGCATCCTCATGCTGGCCCTGTTCGCATTCGGCCTGAAGAAGCTCTCGCTGGCCGAGGCCTACTCGATCTTCTTCATCGGCCCGGCCCTGATCACCGCGATGTCGGTGTTCTTCCTGAAAGAGACGGTGAACCTCGCGCGCTGGCTTGCCATCGCCATCGGCATGGGCGGCGTGCTGGTCGTCCTGCGTCCGGACGGGGAGGGGTTCATGACGATCGGCGGTCTGGCCATCCTCGGCTCGGCCGCCTGCTACGCGGTCTCAGCCATCGCCGCGCGCGTGCTGGCGCGCACCGACCGCAGCGAGCACATCGTATTCTGGATGATCCTGATGATGTCCATTGGCGCCACCATCCTGGCCGCGCCGGACTGGGTGCCGGTACGCACCGGACACATCACCTTGCTGTGCGCCCTGGCGATCACAGGCTTCCTCGGCCAACTGGCGATCACCGAGGCCTTCAGTCGCGGCGAGGCGTCGGTCGTCGCACCCTTCGAGTACTCGGCGCTGGCCTGGGGCGTCGGGCTGGACTGGCTCCTGTGGCATACCCTGCCCGACAGCTACACGATGCTGGGCGCGGCCATCATTATCGGCAGTGGCATCTACCTGATCCGCCACGAAAAAGACCACGTCGAGTCCGAGCATCCATAAGGCCGTGGCGTCGTCGCCACCGGCCGGGCCTGCGGCCAACGGGCCGCCAGACCCTACGATATAATCGCCGAATGCTAAAACAACGAACCATCAAAGAGCTGGTGCGCACCACTGGCGTCGGCCTGCACTCGGGCCGCAAGGTCGTGCTGACGCTGCATCCTGCCGCCGTCGATACGGGCATCGTGTTTCGCCGCGTCGATCTCGATCCCCCGGTCGAATTCCCGTGCAGGGCGGAGCTGATCGGCGACACGCGCATGGCTTCCGTGCTCAGCAAGGACAATGCGCGCGTCTCGACCATCGAGCACCTGATGTCCGCCTGCGCGGGCCTTGGCATCGACAACCTCTACGTCGATGTCACCGCCGAGGAAATCCCGATCATGGACGGTTCGGCGTCGTCATTCGTGTTCCTGCTGCAGCAGGCCGGCGTGATGGAGCAGGAGGCACCCAAGAAATTCATCCGCGTGCTCAAGGACGTCGAGGTCCGCCAGGGCACGGGCGCGAACGAGAAGTGGGCGCGGCTGTCGCCGTACGACGGCTTCCGGCTCGACTTCTTCATCGAGTTCAACCACCCGGCGGTGGACGGCACGACGCAGCGTGCCACGGTCGATTTCGGCGACGTCTCCTATGTGCACGATGTGGCACGCGCGCGCACCTTCGGCTTCATGCAGGACGTGGAGAGCCTGCGCGGCCTGGGTCTGGCGCGTGGCGGCTCGCTGGAGAACGCGATCGTGATGGACGAGTACCGGATCCTGAACGCGGACGGCTTGCGCTACGAGGACGAGTTCGTGCGGCACAAGATCCTGGACGCGGTCGGCGACCTGTACGTGGTGGGTCATCCGCTGCTGGCCAGCTACAGCGCGCACAAGTCGGGGCATGGCCTGAACAACGAACTGCTGCGCGCGCTGCTGGCCCAGCCCGATTCGTACGAGATCGTCAGTTTCGATTCGATGGGCAGCGCGCCCGTGTCCTACGTGCGCCAGATGTCGCGCGAGTGGGAGTTGACGTAGGGTGGGCCGGGCCGCGCGAGGGCTCGTAGGGTGGGCTCTCGAGCCCACCGTTGCGGCGCCCGAAACCACGCGGCCCGTGTACCGGCATTTGCGGCCCGTGTACGATCCGGCATTTGGTGGGCTCGAGAGCCCACCCTACCCGAAACCACGCTGCGTGTACGCCACCAGGCATCCGGTGGGCTCGAGAGCGCACCCTACCCCCGGCGCTTGGCCGCCAGCGACTTGAGCGCCGCCACCAGATCCTTGTTCTGCGCCGTGTCCGGCAGGCTTTCCGCCAGCTGTTCGAACGCGTCCACCGCCGTCGGTGGCAGTTCCAGCGTGCGCGGGGCCGCCTTCTGTTCCAGGCTGCGTCCCACCTGCACCTTCAGGCGCACCGACTCGACCTGCCAGCCGCGTTGCTGCAGCGTAGCCTGCACCTTCGGCAGCATCTGCTTGAGCCTCGCGGCCACCGCCGAACTCGGCACGGCGAGTACCAGCGCCCCATCCTGGAAGGACAGTACGTCGCACTGTGCGAACATGGGTGGCAGGGCCTTGGCGCAATCCTGCTGCAATCGTCCCATGCGCATCGCGGCCGGCAGCAAACTTGCCATTCGATCATTGGATCGAAGGAAGTCGGTGGCGACGTGCGAGGTCTTGCGGTCGCGCGTCCCGTAGATGTGTACCGGACGCTGATTGGTGGAATTAAACTGCATCCGCGAAACATACCACAGCTCGCTTCGCTTGCGGCATCGGTGTCGCGGCAAGGATAATTTGCTAACATTCTATAGAGAACAACTCTTGTTATCGCGTCCATCGTCCCCAAGTGTGGCCGGGCCGCATGATAAAATCGGTGGCTTTTAGCCTTAGGCGGTCTTTGATCGATATCGTTCTGATATGATCCCTGGCTCTTTTTGCGGCGTCTTTAGAAGAAATTAAGCATGTCATTCCTGACCCAGATTTTCGGTAGCCGTAACCAGCGGCTGCTCAAGCAATACCAAAAAACCGTGCGTCAGATCAACGCGCTCGAGCCGCAGATGGAAAAGCTCTCGGACGCGGAGCTCCAGGGCAAGACGCCAGAATTCAAGTCGCGCCTTGCCGGCGGACAGTCGCTCGATGACATCCTGCCCGAAGCGTTCGCGGTCTGCCGCGAGGCGGCCAAGCGCGTCCTGAAGATGCGCCACTTCGACGTGCAGCTGATCGGCGGCATGGTCCTGCACCAGGGCAAGATCGCGGAGATGGGCACGGGCGAGGGCAAGACCCTTATGGCGACCCTGCCGGTCTACCTGAACGGCCTGGCGGGCAAGGGTGTCCACGTCATCACGGTCAACGACTACCTGGCGCAGCGCGACGCCGAGTCCATGGGCCGCCTGTACAGCTGGCTCGGCCTGACGACGGGCGTGAACCTGTCGCAGATGGATCACGACAGCAAGCAGAAGGCTTACGCGTCCGACATCACCTACGGCACCAACAACGAATTCGGTTTCGACTACCTGCGCGACAACATGGTCTATGAAGGCCGTGAGCGGGTCCAGCGCGGCCTGAACTTCGCCGTGGTCGACGAGGTCGACTCGATCCTGATCGACGAGGCGCGCACGCCGCTGATCATCTCCGGCCAGGCCGAGAACCACACCGACCTGTACCAGCGCCTGAACGAAGTGCCGCCGCTGCTGACCCAGCAGATCGGCGAGGAAACGCCTGACGGCAAGGGCAAGGTCGAAGTCCCGGGCGACTACCTGAAGGACGAGAAGGCGCACACCGTGCTGCTGACCGAGGCCGGCCACGAGAAGGCCGAGGCGATCCTGACCAAGATGGGCCTGCTGCCGGAAGGCGCCTCGCTCTACGACGCGGCCAACATCACCCTGATCCACCACCTGTACGCGGCGCTGCGCGCCCACGTGCTGTACCACAAGGACCAGCACTACGTGGTGCAGAACGGCGACGTGACCATCGTCGACGAATTCACCGGCCGCCTGATGACCGGCCGCCGCTGGTCCGATGGCCTGCACCAGGCGGTGGAGGCGAAGGAAGGCGTGCGCATCCAGAACGAGAACCAGACCCTGGCCTCGATCACCTTCCAGAACTACTTCCGCATGTACACCAAGCTGTCCGGCATGACCGGTACGGCGGACACCGAAGCCTACGAGTTCCAGGAAATCTACGGCCTGGAGACGGTGGTCGTGCCGCCGAACAAGCCGTCGCAGCGCAAGGACCGCCAGGACCAGGTGTACAAGTCGGCGCAGGAAAAGTACAACGCGATGGTCGCCGACATCCGCGACTGCCACGAGCGCGGCCAGCCGGTGCTGGTGGGGACGACCTCGATCGAGAACTCCGAGATGCTCTCGAAGATCCTGACCGAGGCCAAGCTGCCGCACAACGTCCTGAACGCGAAGCAGCACGCGCGCGAGGCGGAAATCATCGCCCAGGCGGGCCGCCCGAAGATGATCACCATCGCCACCAACATGGCCGGCCGCGGTACCGACATCGTGCTCGGCGGTAACGTCGAGAAGCAGATCCAGTTCATCGAGGCCGACCCGTCGCTGTCGCCCGAGCAGAAGGCCGAGCAGTCGCAGAAGCTGCGCGACGAATGGCAGTCGCTGCACGACCACGTGGTGTCGGTCGGCGGCCTGCACATCATCGGCACCGAGCGCCACGAGTCGCGCCGGGTCGACAACCAGTTGCGCGGCCGTTCGGGCCGCCAGGGCGACCCGGGTTCCTCGCGCTTCTACCTCTGCCTGGACGATCCGCTGCTGCGCATCTTCGCCGGCGACCGCGTGCGCGCGATCATGGAGCGCCTGAAGATGCCGGAAGGCGAGCCGATCGAGGCCGGCATCGTGACCCGCTCGATCGAGTCCGCGCAGCGCAAGGTCGAGGCCCGCAACTTCGACATCCGCAAGCAGCTGCTCGAATACGACGACGTCGCCAACGACCAGCGCAAGGTGATCTACACCCAGCGCAACGAGCTGCTGGAGGCGGCCGACATCTCGGAACTGATCACGTCGCTGCGCGTGGGCGTGTTCACCGACGTCGTGCGCACCTACGTGCCGGCCGAATCGGTCGAGGAGCAGTGGGACATCCCTGCGCTCGAATCGGTGCTGGAAGCGGAATGGGCGCTCAAGGTGCCGCTGGCGCAGTTGCTGGAAGACGAGCCGAACCTGAACGACGACGACATCCTCGAGCGCGTGCTGGCCGCGGCCGATGCATCCTACGAGTCGAAGGTCTCGGTGGTGGGCAAGGAGTCCTTCGGCGGCTTCGAGCGCAACGTGATGCTGCAGAGCGTGGACACGCACTGGCGCGAGCACCTGGCGGCGCTGGACCACCTGCGCCAGGGTATCCACCTGCGCGGCTACGCCCAGAAGAACCCGAAGCAGGAATACAAGCGCGAGGCCTTCGAGCTGTTCGGCGCGATGCTGGACCTGATCAAGACCGAGGTGATCCGTACCGTGATGACGGTGCGCATCCAGACCCGCGAGGAAGTCGAAGCCGCCGAAGCGGCCATGGCTGCCCAGGCGGCCCACCTGGCCAACATCAACTACCAGCACGCCGAGTTCAACCCGAATGCGGCGCCCGAGGATCTGCTGGCACCGCAGGCGCTGGCGGAGGGGCAGGCGACCGCGGAAGACCCGAACAGCTACAACGGCGTCAAGGTCGGCCGCAATGATCCGTGCCCTTGCGGTTCGGGCAAGAAGTTCAAGCAGTGCCACGGCAAGCTGGCGTAAGCGGCGGTCGCAGGGCATGAAACGAACGGCCGGGTCTTCCCGGCCGTTTTGTTGTTAGGTGCTCCCAGGGTAGGGTGGGCACTGGTGCCCACCGCTGCGCCGCCGCCTGCGTCTACGGCAGCTCCACCATGTAGATATTGCGCAGCCCATTCCCCGCCACGCCCTGCAGCTCGCCGGCCACGTCGTCGGCGCTGCGCACCGGCTGCGCGCGCGGCCACGCCTGAGGACCCTCCCGCCGGGTGCTGACGAACAGCAGCGCCTTCCCATCCGGCCGGATCGATCCCGCGAATTCGCCCTGGGGCGAGTTCACCGGCCCGTCCAGCCGGCGTGGTTCGCCCCATCCCTGCGCGGTGCGCGGGACGTGGAACAGGTCGCTGTTGCGGTTCGCATCGATGATGCCCAGGATGCCGAAGCTCTGGTCTGGCGCCACCGCGAACGAGAAGCCGGTGAAGGGCAGGGCCTGCGGGGGAGCGTAGGCGCCGTCCACGAGTGGCGAGCGCATGATCGGCCCGCCGCCGGCGCGGCCGAAGTAAAGGGTGCCGTCGGCCGCGATCGAGGGATAGATCTCGTTGACGTCGGTATTGATGTGCGCGGGCAGGCGTTGCGGCGCGCTCCAATTGCCATCGGCCTGGCGCAACACCTGCCACAGGTCCAGGTCTGCCTTCGGCTTGCCGCCGTCCGCGGGGCGGTTGGAGATGAAGACATAGCGCTTTCCATCCGGGCTGAGCGTGCCGTCGCCGTCGTTCCAGACGCCGGAGAACGGCAGCACCGTTGGCGTCTGCCAGCGGCCGTCCACCAGCCGCGACTGCATCAGCACCATGCGCGAGAAGCCCACGTCGGTGCGGGTGAACAGCAGGGTCTTGCCATCGGCGGTAAGCGAGGGCGCGAAATCGTGGAAGGCGGTCGAGACCGCGCCCTCGCCGACCAGTTGTGGCTGGGTCGGCAGCGGCAGCGGGGCCGGTGCGTCGGCCGCCGTTCCCGGCACGGAATGGATACTCGCGAGCAGCACGGCCAGCGTGGCGCCGCGGCGCAGGATGCGGCCGGTGGCCGTTGTGTCTTGTGTCGTCATGTCGTTTCCCGTCATTGAAGCATGCCCAGAATGGGCCGTTCCAATATAGATCTGTTTCACATTTCCGTTCTTCACGATTTCTTCATCGAATTGTCACCGTTTGCGCCGCACCCGGGCCGGCAGCGGGACTCGCCATGCCCGCATGTCGCAGTACAATAACGGATTCGAAAATAACAACGCTGAGAGTGCCATGGCCGTCAATTCCCCCCTGCCAGTTGCCGCCGACCTGAAACCCGTCCAGGGTATCGAGATCGGCTTCGCCGAAGCCGGCATCAAGAAGCCCAACCGCAAGGATCTGCTCGTGATGAAGTTGGCCGAAGGCGCCACCGTCGCGGGCGTCTTCACCAAGAACCGTTTCTGCGCCGCGCCGGTACAGGTCAGCAAGGCCAACCTCGCCGCCGCGGGCGATGGCGGCAAGCCGATCCGCGCGCTGGTGGTCAACACCGGCAACGCGAACGCCGGCACCGGCGAGCCGGGCCTGGCCAATGCCCAGGCCACCTGCGCCGAAGTCGCGCGCCTGCTCGGCGTCGACGCCCAGCAGGTGCTGCCGTTTTCCACCGGCGTGATCCTCGAGCCGCTGCCGATCCAGAAGATCGTCGCCGGCCTGCCGGCGGCGGTCGGCAACCTCAAGGCGGACAACTGGTTCAACGCCGCCGAGGCGATCATGACCACGGACACCCAACCCAAGGCCGCATCGCGCACGGTGACCATTGGCGGGCACAGCGTCACGATGACCGGCATCAGCAAGGGCGCTGGCATGATCAAGCCGAACATGGCCACGATGCTTGGCTACCTGGCGTTCGACGCCAAGGTGGCGCAGCCGGTGCTGGACGAACTGGTCAAGTACGCGGCGGACCGCTCGTTCAACAGCATCACGATCGACGGCGACACCTCGACCAACGACTCGTTCATGCTGATCGCCACCGGCGCCGGCAGCCTGGTGATCGACCAGGCGAGCGGCGAGCACTACGAAGCGCTGAAGGAGGCCGTCACCGACATCTCGCGCAACCTGGCGCAGCAGATCATCCGTGACGGCGAGGGCGCGACCAAGTTCATGACCATCACCGTCGAGGAAGGCCGCGACATGGAGGAGTGCCGCAAGATCGCCTACTCGATCGCCCACTCGCCGCTGGTCAAGACCGCGTTCTTCGCCTCCGACCCGAACCTGGGCCGTATCCTGGCCGCCATCGGCTACGCCGGCGTGGACGACCTGGACGTGACGAAGATCGACCTGTACCTGGACGACGTGTGGGTGGCCAAGGCCGGCGGGCGCAATCCGGACTACAAGGAAGAGGACGGCCAGCGGGTGATGAAGCAGGCCGAGATCACGGTGCGCGTGAAGCTCGCGCGAGGCGACGCCGAGGCCACCGTCTGGACCTGCGACCTGTCGCACGACTACGTGAGCATCAACGCCGACTATCGCTCGTAAGACGCGATGACGCCGCTCGAACAGTTCCTGCATCGCGCCGAGGCGCTGATGGCGCGCGTGGAAGCGGTGTTGCCGCCCGCCGCCCCGCGCGAGCCGGACTGGCGCACCAGTTTCGCCTTCCGCTGGCGCCGGCGTCCATCGGGCACTGGCAAGTACCTGCAACCTGTGGTGCACGTGGCGGCCATCCGTCTGGAAGATCTCCGGAACATCGAGGCGCAGAAGGCGCAGATCGAGCAGAACACGGGCCAGTTCGTGCGGCGGCGTCCGGCCAACAATGTACTGTTGACGGGGGCGCGCGGCACCGGCAAGTCCTCACTGATCAAGGCCTGCCTCAACCGGTTCGCGGGCGATGGACTGCGCCTGATCGAGGTGGACAAGGCCGACCTGGCCGACCTGCCCGACATCGTCGATCTGGTGGCGGGGCGTCCGGAGCGCTTCGTCGTCTTCTGCGACGACCTGAGCTTCGAGGAGGGTGAGGCCGGCTACAAGGCGCTGAAGGTGGCGCTGGACGGCAGCATCGCCGCGCAGTCCGACAACGTGCTGATCTACGCGACCTCGAACCGGCGCCACCTGATGCCGGAGAAGATGTCGGACAACGCCGGCTACACCCACGGCGAGGACGGCGACCTGCATCCGGGCGAGACGGTGGAGGAGAAGATCTCGCTGTCGGAGCGCTTCGGCCTGTGGCTGTCGTTCTACCCGTTCCGGCAGGACGATTACCTGGGCATCGTCGCGCACTGGCTGGAGAGCTTTGGCTGCACGCCGGAGCAGATCGAGGCGGCGCGCGGCGACGCGCTGCGCTGGGCACTGCAGCGTGGATCGCGCTCGGGTCGCGTGGCCTGGCAGTTCGCCAAGGACTACGCCGGCAAACTGCCCGAAGCGCCATCGTCCTCAGGCAGCTAGCCCCGCTCCGGCAAACGACGCGTCGCTCCCGAGAAGCACGAGTCGATCCCCCGAAGTACGCGTCGCTCCCGCGAAAGCGGGAGCCAATGCGGAGCAAGCGACGCGGTGCGGCCGATATCCCCACCCCGCGACTCCCTGGAAACCGCGAGCCGATGCACAGCTCGCCGCGAACCCCAACCCGTCACGCCGCCCCGGCCCTGACGTACAATATCGGATTTTCCGGACTACTCACCGATGCAGGACACCAAGGCCAGCCCGATCGACGTCGCCGTCGGCATTCTGATGCGCCCGAACGGCGATGTGCTGCTTGGGCAGCGCCCCGAGGGCAAGCCCTACGCGGGTTACTGGGAATTCCCCGGCGGGAAAGTCGAGCCGGGAGAGGACGTCTTCCACGCGCTGCAGCGTGAATTCGTCGAAGAGTTGGGCGTGCACGTGATCAGCGCCGAACCCTGGTGCTGCGTCGAGCACGTGTACGAACACGCGCACGTGCGCCTGTACTTCTACATCAGCCGCGCCTGGCGCGGCGAACCGCAAAGCCTGGAAGGGCAGGCCTTCGCCTGGCAGGGGACGGTGGGCGTCAGCCCGCTGCTGCCGGCGACGATTCCCTTGCTCGAATGGCTAGACCTGCTGCGTCACGCGGCCCCGGCCAGTGACCAATCTGTTGAAGGAACCCTGTGAAAATCATCATCCTGGGTAGTGGCGTCATCGGCACCACTTCGGCCTACTACCTCGCGAAGGCCGGGCACGACGTGACCGTGATCGATCGCCAGCCTGCGGCCGGCATGGAAACGAGCTACGCCAACGCGGGCGAGATCTCGCCTGGTTACGCCACCCCCTGGGCCGGTCCCGGTGTGCCGTTCAAGGCCGCGAAGTGGCTGATGATGAAACACAGTCCCCTGGTCATCAAGCCGCGCTTCGACCCGCACATGTGGCGCTGGCTCCTGCAAATGCTGGGCAACTGCAACCACCGCAGCTACGAGCGCAACAAGGGCCGCATGGTGCGCCTGGCGGAGTACAGCCGCGACGTGCTCAAGCAGCTGCGCGCCGACACCGGCATCCGCTACGATGAACGCACCCAGGGGACGCTGCAGCTGTTCCGCACCCAGCAGCAGCTGGATGCGGCCGCCACCGACATCGCTGTGCTGGACCAGTCGGGCGTGGCCTACAACCTGCTCGACCCGAAGGGCTGCGAGGTGGCCGAGCCGGCCCTGGCCCGGGTGCGCGGCAACTTCGTCGGCGGCCTGCGGCTGCCCGGCGACGAGACCGGCGACTGCTTCAAGTTCACGCAAACCCTGGCCGCCATGGCGAAGGAACTGGGCGTGAAATTCCGCCACAACGTGAAGATCGAGCGCCTGTCCACCGAAGGCGACCGGCTCACGGGCGTGGTGACATCGCAGGGCGAACTCAAGTCGGAGGCCTTCGTGCTGGCGCTGGGCAGCTATTCGCCGCTGCTGCTGCGCCAGGTCGGCATCCGGATCCCGGTCTACCCGGTCAAGGGCTATTCGATCACGATCCCGATCACCGACGCGGCCGGCGCGCCCGAATCGACGGTGATGGACGAGACCTACAAGGTGGCGATCACGCGTCTGGGCGAACGCATCCGGGTCGGCGGCACGGCCGAGATCTCGGGTTACGACCTGTCGCTGCACGGGTCGCGCCGCGCGACGCTGGAGCACTCGGTGACCAGCCTGTTTCCGGACGGTGGCGACGTGTCGAAGGCCGAGTTCTGGACCGGCCTGCGTCCGAACACACCGGATGGCACGCCGGTGGTCGGACCGACGCCGTTCCGCAACCTGTTCCTGAACACGGGGCACGGAACCCTCGGCTGGACCATGTCCTGCGGCTCGGCGCGTGTGCTGAGCGACCTGATCTCGGGGCGTCAGCCGGAGATCAGCCTGGAGGGGCTGTTCATGGACAGGTACGGGAGTGTCAACCCGCCGGTGGTCGCGCCGGGCGGGATCAAGTTGCAAGCGTGAGGTGGGGCGGGCCGAGTAAGGCTACAGGCGCCTCGTCGGACGCCACAGGATGCCGTTGACGGGGTGGTGCGGAGTCGCGTATCGACGGTGGGCACAAGTGCCCACCCTACTCTTCCTTCAGCGATTCGTCCTGGGTGTCGGTCGGCGCGCTGCCGGGGACGCGGTACTTTTCCTCCGCCCAAGCGCCCAGGTCGATCTGTTTGCAGCGCTCGGAACAGAATGGCCGGTACTTGTTTTCCGGCTTCCATTCGACCTTCTTGCCGCAAGTAGGGCATGAAACGACAGTCATCCTCAAACCTCAGAAATTACAGAGCGTGAGCTCGAATGGTACATCTTCTTCCAGAGGCTTGGGTTTCAGGTCGCCGCCCTGGGTGGTGAAGCGCACCCACAGCATGTATTTGTTGGCGGAAATCTCGGGAATCGCGCCGCCTGCCTCGTCCAGCGTCAGGCGCAGCATCTGGTATACCTTGCCCTGCAACATTTGCTGATAGCTGCCCGCGACGGCGATCATCTTCACCGGGCCGCCCGAATCGCGCAGCAGCCGCAGCACCAGCGCCAGTGCGTCGAACAGCGGCGCCAGCGGGGAGAACCAGTTCATGATGTCGGAGAAGCGCTGCTCGGAAGAGCGTTGTTGCCAGGCATGGTAGGAGGGGAGGTCGAATTCGCAGGCACCGCCGGGAATGATGGTGCGGCCGCGGATACTCATCAACCATTCGTTATCGCGCACGTTCTGGCCGGTCTTGCCCTGCGCCGCGACCAGCGCCCCGCTCACCTGGTCCAGTTCGGCCAGAACCGCGTCAAGCATCTCCACCGCGACGTTCGGGTTGCTCCGGTAGCTCAGCAGGCTCTGCTTCTGGCGCTCCAGTTCCTGCAGCAGGTCGGACTTCAGGTCCGCCCGGCCGGCGACCTCGAGCATGTCGAAGATCGTCGCGAGCGCGACATGGTGCTGCATCGGGTGTTCCTGGTGCACAAAGAACTTGAACTTCTCGTACAGGTCTTCCAGCCGCAACAACGTGCGTATCCGCTCGTTGAAAGGGTATTCGTAGACGATCAAAGTGACATTCCTCTGAATGTGGGCTGGCAAGTAACTTCGTGATTCTGAACCATGCGGAAGAAAATTACAAACCCTGCATTGATCTTGTAACCATTCTTTCCGCATGCGCGAGATATTCGGCATGCAGACGCTCGACCTGGGGCCGCAAGGCTTCGATTCCATCGTCATTCAGGATCACGTCGTCCGCCGCCTCGAGGCGCTGCGCCCGCGTGACCTGGGCCGCCATGATCGCACGCACCTGCGCCTCCTGCAGTCCGCTCCGCGCCATCACGCGGCGCACCTGCAGGTCTTCCGGGCAGTCGATCGCCAGCACGCGCCCGACCCGCTCGCGCCAGGTGCCCGACTCGATCAGCAGCGGCACGACGAAGATCGGGTAGGGGCCGGTCGCGATCGCCGCCGCCGCCGCCGTGGCGTCGCGGATGCGGGGATGCAGGATGGCTTCGAGCCGGGTGCGCGCCTGCGGGTCGGCAAACACCAGCGCGCGCATCTTCGCCCGGTCCAGCGCGCCTTCCGGCGTGGCGAACTCCTGCCCGAACTCCGCCAGCAGGGCGGGCATGGCCGCGCCGTGCGGTGCGGTGAGCGCGTGCGCGATGGCATCGGTGTCGATGACGGAGGCGCCCAGTTCCGCGAACATGTCGGCCACGGTCGTCTTGCCGCAGCCGATACCGCCAGTCAGGCCAACTGAAAACCGGGTGGGATGTTGTTCCATTTGTCAGGTGAGGAGCGACTGGAGCTGGCCCGTCACGACGTCGCCGTAGAGCATGGCGATGAAACCGGCGGCAGCCAGGTAAGGGCCGAACGGAATCGGCTTGTCGCGCCCGCGCTTGGCGAACACGATCAGGCCGATGCCGACGACGGCGCCCACGATCGACGACAGCAGGATGATCGCCGGCAGCATGGACCAGCCGAGCCAGGCGCCGAGGGCCGCGAGCAGCTTGAAGTCACCGTAGCCCATTCCTTCCTTGCCTGTCGCCAGCTTGAACAGCCAGTACACCGCCCACAGCACCAGATAGCCCGCCGCCGCGCCGATCACGGCGTCCTGCAGCGGCACGAACATGCCGTTCAGGTTCACCAGCAGGCCCGCCCAGAGCAGCGGGAAGGTCAGGTCGTCCGGCAGCAACTGGGTGTCGAAGTCGATGAAGGTCATCGCGATCAGGCAATAGGCGAAGAACAGTGTCGCGATTCCCGTCCAGCCGCTGCCGAAGTGCCAGACGAGCAGGGCCGACAGCAGGCCGGTCAGCAATTCGATCGCCGGATAGCGTGCCGGAATCGGCGCCTTGCAGCTGCTGCACTTGGCCCGCAGTGCCAGCCAGCTAATCACGGGAACGTTCTCCAGCGCCGTGATCCGGTGCCCGCAATGCGGACAGGCCGACCGGGGCACCATCAGGTTGAAGCGGTCCGTGTGGGGCAGGTCCTTGCCGCATTCCTGGGCGACGTAGTTGTCCGACTCGCGCTGCATCATCTTCGGGATGCGGTAGATCACCACGTTCAGGAAGCTGCCGATCAGAAGGCCGAACAGGCCGGCGGCAAGGGTGGCACCCAGCGAGGCCGGCGCAGCGAATAAGAGGGTCTCCAGTGGCATAGTCTTCCAGTGCGGTTGCAAATGATTCCGTAGATCAACCTATTTTAGGCGTTTTCCGCCGCTTTGGCGAAGGCATTGGCACATGGCCTGCTATCGAGCGTGGCGCGCACGTTTGTGCCGCGTCAGTCCGGCCACGATCGCGGCCGCTACGCTGGCGCTTTGACCAAGCGGCTGCGGCCATTTCCGCCATGCGATGCAACCAATTTACCTTTGTAAATCATGCCTGTTTCATGGTGCGCACCCAGGCGGCCTTGCTCCTGGTCGATCCGTGGCTGGACGGGCCGGTGTTCAACAACTGCTGGAGCCTGCTGGACCAGGGTACCGACAGCGCCGAACTGGTCGAGCGACTGAACCGCTGCGGCCTGCCGGTGTATGTCTGGTATTCGCGCCCGGATCCCGACCATTTTTCGCTGCCTTTCATCCGTCGGCTGAAGGGGGAGTTCCGCGGCGTGGTGACCTTCCTGTACCTGAAGGGGCGCGACCGCCGCGTGCCCGGCCTGTTGCGCCGCAACCGTTTCGCGGTGGCGGAACTGGACGATGGGGTGCCGGCGACGCTTGGCAAGGACTTGCGGATCAGCGCGTTGGGCACGGGCGAGGGCGGCTCGGCATGCCTGGTCAACGCGGGAGGACGGACCGTGCTGAGCCTGACCGACTGCCGGCTCGCAAGCGCCGCGCAATGCCGGGCGCTGCGGGAGCGGGTGGCTCGCCTGGCGCCGCGCGTCGACGTCATGCTGACCGGCTTCGGTTTCGCGAGCTGGATGGGCAATCCCGACGATAGCGCGCTGCGCAAGGCCGCGGCGGACGAGCGGGCCGCGCGCATGGCTTTGCAGATCGCGCAATTCAATCCCCGCCTGGCGGTGCCGGCCGGTTCTTTCGCCTATTTCTCGCATCCGGACAACGCCTGGCTCAACGACGGCCAGGCCACGCCTGCCCGGTTGCTGGAAGCGGACCCGCTCGAAGACAAGCGGCACATCATCCGGTTCCTGCGCCCGGGTGACGGCTTCGACCTGGACCGGGACACGGCCGCCAGCCTGACCCTCGTCCATGAGCGCGCGCTCGAGCATTGGATGGCTTTGTGGAAGGGCGGCCTGCGCTTGCAGCCCCGGCCCAAGCCAAGCTCGTTCGGCGAGGTCAGGACCGCTTTCCTGCAGTATCGCGAGCGCGTGGGCGAGGCTTTGTACGGCCTGCCGCGCCTGCTTGAACTGGCGCGTGCCATCCGGCCGCTGGTGCTGTACCTGCACGACTTGCGCCAGACCGTCAGCTTGTCGTATCGGCATGGCCTGGTGCTGCGCGAGCGCGACCTGCCCTTCGACATCGCGCTGGGGTCGCCGGCGGCGCTGCACCTGTTACGCGACGCGCATGGTTTCGAGACGACCCACGCGGGCGGGTGTTTCCGCACCGGCCACCGCGGGGCGTTGCTCGCCTTCAGCCGCTTCTTCCTTCCGCAGCGCATGGCGGCCAGGGGCTACGACCGGCGCCGGCCGCTGGAAGCGGGGCGCTTCCTGCTGGTTACGGGAGCGGCCGTGGCGGCGCGCCAGTTGCGCGCGGCCCTGCGCTAGCGGCTGGCGTCACCGCTGGGTACGCCTTGCCGCCGCCACGCTGTCACTGCGCTTGCGGCTTCTCGAAGGCCGGACGGCGGGCGAACAGTTCGCCCACGAGCAGGTCGCCGTCGTAGCTCAGGTGATCGCGGTCGCGGTACATCAGGCGGCCGCCGATCATCGCATGACAGCGGGTCGCGTCGCACAGGGCTTCCACAGGGTTGAACCACTCCACTTGCGGGAATTCCCGTGCCAGTTGGCGAAGGGCCGCGTCGTGGTCGGCCCGCGCGCGCTCGAAGTCGCTGCGCTGCATCCAGCATGACGAGCGCGTTGCCGACGAGGCGATCCCGGGCCGCTTGATGCACGAGCGCGGATCGAAGTCGAGCGTGGGCACGTCGTTCATGAAGATCACATGCTTGCCCGCAGCCAGGAAGCGGCGCAAGGTTTCGCGCGTCGGCCCAATCATCAACGCGTCCATTTGCCTGTGGGTGGAAAACAGGACCGTGTGGATCGAGGGCGTGGCCAGCGCCAGGTCCAGCATCGGCTGGGTCGCCTTCTGGTAAGGATCCTCGCCCGGATCCAGGCCCCACCAGGGGACGCGGGTGCCGAGGTAGATGAGGTTGTCGCCGCGCCCGCTGTAGTAGCGGGTCAGGCCCGCCACCACGTGGTAGCCGTGGCTGTCGCCAATCAGCGCCACCGTCGGGTCCTTGTCCACCTGGGCCAGCAGGCAGTACTCATACATGGTGTCGAAACCGTAGCGGGCCTTGCAGGCGGCGGCGTTGGCCTTGTCCTCGACCACCACCAGGGCCTTCTGGTTGGCCAGGCTTTCCTGCACCGTCGCACGGCTCGGCACGCCGTCCTTGAGGTAGATGGCCCCGCCGGCGCCGGCGACCGCCAGCAGCAGCGTGCTCAGCAGCGCGACCCGTCCGCGTCCGCCCCCATGGCGCAGCGGCCGTTCGACCAGGCGCCAGGTCAGCCAGGCAAGCACCACGGACAGCGCGAGCGCGCCGGCACGTATGGCTGGGGCTGGCGTCTGCGATTCGACGATCTGCGCGAACGACAGCAGCGGCCAATGCCACAGATACAGCGGATAGCTGATCAGGCCTATCCACACCATCAGGCGGTTCGACAGCACGACCCGGTTGAACCAGGCGTTGGGTCCAGCCGCGATCAGCAGCAGTGCGGCGCCAACCGGCAACAGTGCCGCCCAACCGGGGAATGGCTGGGTGCGGTCGATGAAGACCAGCCCAAGTACCAGCAGCGCGGCGCCGCCCCACCCGGCAAGCTGCGGCCTCGTCGCCAGCAGGCTGCCCGCGCGGCCACCGGGGCGCGTGTGCAGCATCGCCAGGATCGCGCCCAGCAGTAGCTCCCAGGAGCGGCTGGCCGGCGAGTAGAAGGTGGCGCTGGCGTAGCGGTCGACGCCCCACACGTTGATCAGGAAAGAGAGCAGGGCCAGCGCCGCCGTCACCGCCAGCAGGTTGACGCGGCGGCGCCAGGCCAGCAGCAGTACCACCGGCCAGGCGATGTAGAACTGTTCCTCGATGCCCAGCGACCACAGGTGGAGCAGCGGCTTGGTTTCCGCGGCCGTGTCGAAATAGCCGACCTGGGCCCAGTAGAGCAGGTTGGCGGCGAAGCCGGCACCGCCCACGACATGCTTGCCCAACTGCCGGAACTCGTCCGGGAACAGGGCGAACCAGCCGAAAGCGAGGCTGGCCGCCATCACCAGTGCCAGGGCGGGGAAGATGCGCCGGATGCGACGCGCGTAGAAGCCGCCGAAGCTGAAAGCGTCGTGCCGCACCTCGCGCAGCAGGATGGAAGAGATCAGGTAGCCCGAGATGACGAAGAAAATGTCCACGCCGATAAAGCCGCCGGGCAACATTCCGGGGAAGGCATGGAACACCAGCACCGACAGCACCGCCACGGCGCGCAGGCCGTCGATGTCGGGCCGGTACACCGGTTGCTGCCCACGTGCCGGCGCCTGCGGCCGTGCCGGTGTCAGTTCCGGTGCCAGTTCTGGGGCAGGGGCGGGAAGATGTTTATCGATCTGCAAGGGAAGTATTCCGCGCGGAAATCACTTATTTTAAATGAAAGATACTGTGTTGCTCGAGAAACGTTGACCTTTCGGTCGATCCGGTATATAAAACGCATGTTCGTTTTTTTTGAGGTGACTATGCCGCGCATCGACCAGGACAAGATGGACAGCCGTCGACAGGAGATCCTGGAGGCAGCGCTGAGGTGTTTCTCGAGGAAGGGGTTCCACCACACGACCATGCGGGACATTTTCGAGGAGTCGGGCCTGAGTGCGGGCGCCGTCTACAGCTACTTCGCAAACAAGAAGGCCTTGATCGAGGCGGTGGCGAACAAGGATCGGGAAGCGAACAGTGCGGCCTTCGGCGGGATCGCAGGGGCCGGCGACATCGACCAGGAGTACCGCAGGATCGTCGAGGTGTACTTCGGACGGCTGAAGGCGATGGCGCAAAGCGGGGAAGTCAGGATCGGCCTGACCGTCGCCGCCGAGGCCGCGGTGGATGCCGGCATTCTCGCCTCGGTGGCGGGTGCGCGGGAAGAATTGCGCGCGGCGCTGAAGCACCTGACCGACCGACTGGTACGCTCTCCGGAGCGGCAAGTGAAGAGCGAGGCCCTGGCCGAACTGCTTCTCGCCACCTATCAGGGGCTCCAGATGTCGCTGGCGCTGGGCGACAGGGTCGACGTCGACGGTGTGGCAGACCTCCTGCTTCGCCTCAAATTCTAATTTTTCCTTCTTAAAAAACGGCTGTTCGTTTTTATCGGGATTGAACCCGGCTCGAATCGTATGAACCATTTAATCGCTTTCATTGGCATCGCCCTCGTCCCCACGCCCGGCACGGCTGAACATGCTGCCCAGGGAAGCGGGTTGTCTGGAACAGGGCGCTGCGATTACTCATCCATGGGCATACTTTCCACATCGACGAAAAGGAACAACTCACTTGTCCACTCTCAACAGAATAATCACCCGCACCTACGTGGCGCGGTCCGACCGGGACGCATGCCTGGATATCTGGTATCGCGCCTCCTGTGCGGCGCATCCGTTTCTCGGTGCCGACGCGATCGCGGACGATCTGCCGGTCGTGCGCGACGTGTACTTCCCGAACGCGGCCGTCACCATCGCCGAGATCGATGACGTCATCGTGGGTTTCGTCGCCTTGCTCGACCGGCACATCGGCGGCTTGTTCGTCGCCCCTGACCGGCAGCGATGCGGGGTCGGCCAGGTACTGGTTGGCGAGGCGGCCAGGCAGGTGGGCGAGCTGACCGTTGAGGTGTATGAGCGGAATCAGCGCGCCGCGGCGTTCTACGAGGCGTGCGGGTTCCGGCGCACGGGGCGCAGGGCCAGCGATGACCAGGGGCGGCCCCACGCCCTGATCGCGATGGCCCGTCCCGCGTTCGCCGCAGACCAGACTTGCTAGCCAACTTACACTTCAGGAGGAATACCCCATGAACACCACTCCCTCATCGCCTGCCGCCCACCCGAGGTCCTTCGACGACGCCGGCAAGCTCGTGCTGCGCGTCACCCTGGCCGTGCTCGTGCTGTTTCACGGCCTCCACAAGCTTCAGCACGGTATCTCGTCAATCGAGGGCATGCTCTCCGGCGCGGGCCTGCCGACCGCGCTTGCCAGCCTGGTGTACATCGGCGAAGTGCTGGCGCCCCTGCTGGTCCTGATCGGCTTCTGGACCCGGCCGGCGGCCCTCATCATCGTGGGCAACATGGTGGTCGCGGTGCTCCTCGCCCATACGAAGGAGTTGTTCGAACTCACCAAGCAGGGCGGCTATGCCCTTGAGTTGCAGGCCTTCTTCATGCTCACCGCGGTCGCGGTGGCCTTGCTTGGCGCGGGACGCTACAGCGTGGGTGGGGTGTCGGGAAGGTGGAACTGAGGCGTTTCAACGACTGGCCGACGCGGCACTGGGTGGTTGACCGATCCCGATCGGCATCGGCCGCTTGATATAGCCATGGACTCGCACGATGCCATGCTGAGAACTTCAAAAACGGCGCGAAGCAGGAATATTCACGATTCGCGCGCTCGGGACACGGCGAAGCGTCCCGAGCACGCGGCGCTGCTTACACCACCGAACCCAGCTTGAAGATCGGCAGGTACATCGCCACCACCAGGCCCCCGATCAGCACGCCCAGGATGACCATGATCAGCGGCTCCATCAGCGAGGACAGGGCGGCCACGGCCTCGTCCACTTCTTCCTCGAAGAAATCGGCGACCTTGGACAGCATCGAGTCGAGCGAACCGGACTCCTCGCCGATCTGCACCATCTGGGTGACCATGCTGGGGAACACGTTCGAGTTCTGCATCGACATGGTCAGGCTGGTGCCGGTGCTCACTTCGGTCTGGATCTTGCGCGTGGCATCGAAATAGACGGCGTTGCCCGAAGCGCCTCCGACCGAGTCGAGCGCTTCGACGAGGGGCACGCCGGCCGCGAACATCGTCGCCAGGGTGCGCGTCCAGCGCGCGATGGTCGCCTTGCGGATCACGTCGCCGAAGATCGGCAGGCGCAGCAGCACCCGGTCCATCACCGCCTGCATCTTCGGCGAGCGGCGCCAGGCCTGGAAGAAGAAGTAGATGGTCGCGAAGATCGAGCCGAAGATCAGGTACCACCACTGGACGAAGAAGTCCGAGATCGACATCACCACCAGGGTCGGGGCGGGCAGGTCGGCGCCGAAGCTCGCGAATACCTGCTTGAAGGCCGGCACCACCCAGATCATGATGACCGCCGTGACGATGAAGGCGATCGCCAGGATCGAGACCGGATAGATCAGCGCGGACTTGATCTTGGATTTCAGCGCGAGCGTCTTTTCCTTGTAGATCGCCAGGCGCGTGAGCAGGTCTTCCAGGATGCCGGCCTGTTCGCCCGCGCCGACCAGGTTGCAGAACAAGGGGTCGAAGTACAGCGGGTACTTGCGGAAGGCGTTGTTGAGGGCGGTGCCGGTCTCGACGTCCGCGCGCAGGTCCAGGATCAGCTTGGCCATCGACGGGTTGGCGTGGCCCTTGCCCACGATGTCGAACGACTGCAGCAGCGGCACGCCGGCCTTCATCATCGTGGCCAGCTGGCGCGTGAACAGGGTCAGGTCCTTGTCGGTGATCTTGCGGCCGCTGCGGTATACCTTCTTCTTGACCTTGGTGACCATGATGCCCTGGCGGCGCAGGGTTACGTTGACGATCGCCTCGCCGCCGGCGCGCAGTTCGCCGCGCACCACCTTGCCGGACTTGTCCTTGCCTTCCCAGGCGTAGACCGCTTCCTTGACCTGCGGGCCGGCCGGAGCGCGTTTTTGTAGGGAAGTTGCCATATCGTTCCTATTCGTTGGTACAGCCGAGCACTTCTTCGAGGCTGGTCAGCCCCTGTTTCACTTTCATCAGCCCGGAGCGGCGCAGCGAGTTCACGCCCTCGGCCTCGGCCTGCGCGGCGATCTGCATCGAGTTGCCGTGCGCAAGGATCAGCTTTTCGATTTCCTCGCTGATCGGCATGATCTGGTAGATGCCGACCCGGCCCTTGTAGCCGATGCCGATGCAGCGCTCGCAGCCCACCGGGCCGTAGGGTTTCCAGTCTCCCTCCAGGTCGCTCTCTCGGTAGCCGGCCGCGAGCAGGGCGTCTCGCCCGATCTCCAGCGGCTGCTTGCAGGTGCACAGGCGGCGCGCCAGACGCTGGGCCGTGATCAGGATGACCGAGGAGGCGATGTTGAACGGGGCCACGCCCATGTTCATCAGGCGCGTCAGGGTCGAGGGCGCGTCGTTGGTGTGCAGGGTGGAGAACACCATGTGGCCGGTCTGCGCGGCCTTGATCGCGATGTCGGCGGTTTCCAGGTCGCGGATCTCACCGACCATGATGATGTCCGGGTCCTGGCGCAGGAAGGACTTGAGCGCGACCGGGAAGGTCAGGCCCGCCTTCTCGTTGACGTTGACCTGGTTCACACCGGGCAGGTTGATCTCGGCCGGGTCCTCGGCGGTCGAAATGTTGATGCCGGGTTTGTTCAGCACGTTCAGGCAGCTGTACAGCGACACGGTCTTGCCCGAGCCGGTCGGGCCGGTCACCAGCACCATCCCGTAAGGCCGCGCGATCGCGTCCAGCAGCAGCGCCTTCTGGTCCGGGTCGTAGCCGAGCGAATCGATGCCCATCTGGGCCTGGGTCGCGTCCAGGATACGCATCACGGTCTTTTCGCCGAACAGCGTGGGCAACGTGCTGACGCGGAAATCGATGGTGCGCGTCGGCGAGAGGATCAGGCGCATGCGGCCGTCCTGCGGCACGCGCTTTTCCGCGATGTCCAGGCGCGCCAGCACCTTGATGCGCGACACCAGCTTTTCGCGGATCGTGATCGGCGGCTGGGCGTGGTCGCGCAGCACCCCGTCCACGCGCATCCGGATGCGGTAGAACTTCTCGTAGGGTTCGAAGTGGATGTCCGATGCGCCAAGTTGCACCGCGTCCATCAGGATCTTGTTGAGGAAGCGCACGATCGGCGCGTCCTCCACGTCGTTTGCCGCCTCGACCGGCGCGACGGCCGTCTCCTCCTCCGCGAACTCGATGTCGGCCCCGTCGCCCGCCAGTTCGTTCAGGCTCTGCTCGGTGCTCTTGGACAGCGTCGCCAGCAGGGCCAGCAGGGCGTCGTGGGGGACGATCACCGGTTCGACCGTCGATTCGCTCTGGAACTTGATCTGGTCCAGCGCCTGGGTATTGGTCGGGTCGGACAGCGCCACCGAAATCTTGTTGCCGCGCTTGGCCAGCGCGATCACCCGCTGCGCCTGCATCAGCCGCGCGTCGATCGCGGCTGGCGGCAGCGCGTCCACGGCCAGCGCCGACAGGTCGAGCATCGGGTAGCCGAAGGTTTCCGCGCAGAATACGGCCAGCGAGCGCGCGTCCACCGCCCCGCTGGCGACCACGGCGTCGATGAAGGCGGTCTTGTCGCTAACGGCCTTCTTTTGCAGCGTGTCCGCCTGGGCCGCGTTCAGCCGGCCGGCCTGTACCAGTGCGCGTGCCAAACCCGACAGCGGCGTGCCTGTAGTCGTGTTCGGAAGGACTGCTGCCATAGAAGCCGTATGTATGAATGAGCAACGGGGGCGCCGGACGGCCTCGGCCAACCCGACAATCTCATCGGATCATGCCTCTGAGCATCAAATTTGTAAAGGTTTTGTCGCAGGGAAAGATGCGCCCGCACCACGTAGACGAAATGGCAAGCGCGCGGGCGTCATGCCACGAGCTTGTGCACCACGGGCGCCGGGCGCAGCAGTTTCACCATCCTGATCGCCTGGTCCTGCACCTGGACGACCTCGACGACGCAGTTGCCGATCTTCAGCCCGATAGGCGCTTCGGGGATCTCCTGGAGCTGTTCGAGCAGCAGGCCGTTGACGGTCTTGGGGCCGTCCAGCGGGAGATCGAGGCCCAGGCGCTTGTTGATGTCGCGTAGCGGCGTGGCGCCTTCGAGCAGGCACTCGCCCTGCGCGTTCCAGCCGAAGCGCTCCCCGTGCGCCGCCCCCGGCATCGAGGTGGTGAAGTCGCCCACCAGTTCCTCGATGATGTCCTCGAGCGTGACCAGTCCCTGCACCTCGCCGTATTCGTCCACGATGATGCCCAGCCGCTCGCGCTTGTCCTGGAAGAACTGCAACTGCTCCAGCAAGCCGGTGTCCTCGGGGATGAAGTAGGGCTCGGTCAGCAGCGCGCGCAGATGCTCGTGGGTCAGGTCTTCTTCCTGGCGCAGCAGGGCCAGCGCCTTGCGCACGTGCAGGATGCCGATCACGCGGTTGATCTCGCCCTCGTACACCGGCAGCTTGCTGTGATAACAAGTGCTCAGTTCGTTCATCAGTTCGTCGACTGGCAGGGCCAGGTTCAGCGCCTCGATCTGCGGTCGCGGGGTCATGATGTCCTCGACCGACAGCTTGTCCAGGTCGAACAGGTTGAGCAGGATGCCGCTGTGCTGTTGCGGGATGAAGTTCGCGCCTTCGAGCACGATCGAGCGCAGTTCCTCGGGCGAGAGGCGTTGCTGCAGCGCGCTGTCGCCGGTGCGGATGCGGCCGATGCGCATGAGCGCGTTGACGAACAGGTTGACGAAGGAGATCAGCGGGCGCGCCACGCGCATCAGCCCCTTGAGCAGGAAGCTGGTGGCGACCGCGATCGGCTCCGGGTAGGTGGCGCCGATCAGCTTGGGCGAGATCTCGGCGAAGACGATCAGCAGGAAGGCCACGGCGACGATGGCCGCCGTGATCACGCCTTCCTCGTTGCCGAACCATTCGATCGCGATGAGCGTTGCCAGCGCCGCCACCATCGCGTTGAGCAGGACGCTGGCGATGAGCACGAGCGAGAGCAGGCGGTCGGTCCGCGCGAGCAGCCAGAGCGTGGCGACAGCGCCGCGGTTGCCGCGCTTGGCCATGTGGCGCAGCCGGTATTTGTTGGAGGCCATCAGCGCCGTTTCCGCCATCGCGAAAAAGGCCGAGAACAGGATCAGGAGAACGAGTGCGAGGACGAGCACCCAAAGTGGCACGGTTTCCAAGGCTCACCGTAAGGAAGCTTGCAAGGGAACTGGCCGGACCGGCGGCGAGCCGGAGGCCAGCGCGGGACGGTCCGCCGGGCGAACCGCAGAGCTTGATTCTAAGGTAAGCATCCGGTCGCCGCAAGCGGGGAGGGCACGACGCTGCGCAAGCTCAGTTCCACCAGTGGCAGGTGCTGCCGAGGCTGGGAAGGCGCGCCTGCACCGCCTCGTGGATGATGCCGGCCTTGAGCGCCTGCTCGGCGTCGTAGATGCGCGCGCTGCCGCGCAGGTAGGTGCGCACGTTGGTTTCCACGCCCACGCTCTTGGTGGCTTCCTCGAAGATGGCGGCGTAGCGCTCGGCGTCGAAGTCCAGGCAGTCGCGCCATTCGGACACGCGCGAATGGTCGGCGGCGACCAGGCTGCCGAAGCCCCAGTGCAAGGGGTGGATCAGGAAGCGGCTGCCCGGGCAGGCGTAGCGCCGCTGGCCGGCCAGGAAGATGACGACGCCCACCGATTCGACGCTGCCGATGTTGTAGGTGACAAGAGGCAGCGGGAGCGACTTCAGGAAGAAATACAGGGCGAACCCGGCGGTCATGTTGCCGCCTTCTGTCGACATGTGAAGCTCCAGTTCGCTCGCGCCGTTTTGCAGCGCCTGCAGGCACAGGTTGCGCACCGTGCAGACGGAGGTATGGTTGATGGGCCCGATGAAGTGAACGATGTGCAAGGACATTTGCTCTCCCGACGCTGTGGGTCAAGCATAGCAAGTTTGGCCTGTACGCAGCGTTCGGCTGGGAATCACCTTGGTGCGGGCGGCGCTTCCCCGCACGCCAGCGGCTGCCCCGGCTGCGCCCGCGGCGTCACCCGTTGGCCGCCGATCTCGATGTCCTGCAGTCGCGGTGCCACTGCGCGCAACTCGCCCCTGCGCAAGGCTTCGCGCAGCGGTGGGCACATGGTCGCGCGCATGGGCAGCGAGGCAGCCAGTTCCCAGCGCCCCTGGGCCGTTTCCTGCAGGATCAGGCCGTCGGGGCCGTTGCCCAGCAGGACGATCTCCGCCTTGCCGTCTCCGCTGATGTCCAGCAGCGCCGCGTCGCATTCGATCCCGCGCAGACGCAGGCACTCGGGCAAGGGAGCGTCGACGGTCGCCCAGTCCATCGCCAGGAAGCTTTCTGGCAGGCGGACGCCAGCCGGCCAGGCGCGCACATTCGCCGCCACCACCGCTGGTTGTACCGTCGCCTCCGCTTGCCAGCGGTGACGAATCTTGCGCACGGCGGCGATGCGCTCCCGGATCAGCGCTGCGTCCGGCCCCGAGGCCTTCGCCTCCAGGCGCGCCAGCGCCTCGCGGCCGTAACGAGCGCCGTCGAAGCGCAGGTAGGCGAAATCGAACTGGCTGGCGCTGACTTCGCCCGAGGCCAGCCTGTCGAGCTGGTCGTTGACCGACAGCCGGGCCGGATCGCCCAGCGGCGAGAACAGCAGCAGCAGTACGGCGAGCACGACGAAGGCGGTGGCGGTGTTCACGGCGGCGACCAGGTCGAGCCAGCCCTTGCGCAGGGCGGCGGCCGCGTAGCCGCCCGCGTAGCAGCCGGCCACGAGCACGCAGGCGGCGGCGATGATGCGTTCGGACGTCCAGCCGTGTTCGCCCACGCGCAGCGCCAGGCCCCAGCCCGCCAGCAGGACCATCGGTGCCAGTAGCAGGGCGGCAATCCGGGCGCTGGCGCGCACCGCCCGTGCCACCGGCGCGGTACCGTCCTGCCACGCGGCGTTGATCAGCACGACCAGGAGCGCGGAGGCGCCCAGCAGCACGGCGGCGGCGTGCCGCGTCGCCCACAGCGGCGCCATGCCGGTGAACAGCAGGCTGGCGAGGAAGGCGCCGACCAGAAGCGTGAAGACCGGCAGGATCCACGACATCAGGGTCAGCAGCAGCGTGCGCACCCCGCGCACCACCGCCGGCCGCACGTCCGTCATGTGAAGGGCGCAAGCGAACGCGAAGACGGTCACGGGGATGGCGAACCAGGGCTGGCGGATCAACTCGCGCAGGAAGTCGAGCTTGACGAGCTGGAACAGCTCGGCGCCCAGCAGCAGCACGACCCAGGTGGCGCCAATGAACATCGCGCAGAACACGAGCTGCACGGCGAGCGTCCAGGCGACGTCGAAATAGGTGGGGTAGCGGGCGATGCGGCGCCCTTCGCGCACCGCGGCAAGCACGAGGGCGTGCGCGATGAACAGTCCCGCCACCAGGAACGGGAACAGTTGCGGTGAGGGCAGCGGTAGGTTCGTGTCGTTGTCGGTCACCACCTCGGCACCCATGCGCCAGACGTCGTACAGGCCGAGGCAGAACACGAGGGCGGCGGCCGTGCCCGTCCACAGCCACAGGGTCCGGCGTGGCATATGGCCCAGGCTGTTGATGAAGATGACGGGAGCGAGCAGGCCGGTCAGGAGCAGCGGCACGAACAGCAGCGGTTCGGTCGCGGGCCAGGCCTTGGCCTGGGCGGACTGGTACAACAGGTAGAGGAGCAGGCCCTGCAGGAACCCGGTGCCGAGGCGGGCGAGGACGATCCGGGGCGGGATGGGAAAGCCGGGAACGGACGGGACCTCGGCAAGTGCGGGGGAAACCATGCGCGTGCTCCTCAGTGGGCTGACTATGACATCTTAGCAAGCCCCGCCGTCCCGCGCTATCGATATGTTAGCTGCCCCGGTAGGTCGAGTAGGACCACGGCGTCACGACCAGGGGCACGTGGTAGTTCTGGTCCGCGTCGGCGATGCCGAACGCTATCGTCACCCGGTCGAGGAAGCGTGGCTCGGGCAAGCGCACTCCCTGGGCCGCGAAATAATCGCCGGCGGCGAACACCAGTTCGTAGCGGCCCGGGCGCATCGCCTCCCCTTCGAGCAGTGGATCGTCGCAGCGGCCGTCCGCGTTGGTCGCGGCGCGCCGCACCAGGGTGCGGCCCTGCCCGTCGAGCGCGTACAGTTCGATGCCGACCCCTGCGGCGGGCTTGCCGTGCGCCGTGTCCAGGACGTGCGTGCTGAGTTTCGCCATCGTCGCTCCTATAAGTTAGCGTTGAAATCGCGTATGCGCAGGATCGTATATCGATGTGCTTTCGTCAATATATGATCGACGATATACCCCTCATCTTCCAGCCGCTACATGGACAAAGCTAACGACTACCCGCGCGACCTGGTCGGCTACGGCCGCAACCCGCCCCATGCGAAGTGGCCCGGACAGGCCAGGATCGCGGTGCAATTCGTGCTCAACTACGAGGAGGGCGCGGAGAACTGCGTGCTGCATGGCGACCCCGGATCGGAGACCTTCCTGTCCGAGATCATCGGTGCGTCCGCCTTCCCGGCCCGTCACATGAGCATGGAGTCGCTCTACGAGTACGGCTCGCGCGCCGGGTTGTGGCGCCTGCTGCGCCTGTTCGAGGAGCGTGCGATGCCGCTCACCGTGTTCGGCGTGGCGATGGCGCTGCGGCGCAACCCGGAGGCGGTGGCGGCGTTCCGCGAACTGGGGCACGAGATCGCCTGCCACGGGCTGCGCTGGATCTCGTACCAGAACGTGGACGAGGCCACCGAGCGCGCGCACATGCGCGAGGCGGTCGCGACCATCCGCGAGTTGACCGGGGAGGCGCCGCTGGGCTGGTACACGGGGCGGGACTCGCCCAACACGCGCAGGCTGGTGGTCGAGCACGGCGGCTTTGTCTACGATTCGGATCATTACGGCGACGACCTGCCGTTCTGGACGCGGGTGGCGTATGCCGGGCACGACGGGGAGGCGCTGGTGCGGCCGCATCTGGTGCTGCCCTACACGCTGGACACGAACGACATGCGCTTCGCTGCGGCGCAGGGCTTCAACTCCGGAACGCAGTTCTTCGACTACCTGAAGGATGCGTTCGACGTGCTGTACGCCGAGGGCGATCCGAACGGCCTGGACCGGCCGAAGATGCTCTCCGTCGGGCTGCACTGCCGCCTGGCGGGCCGGCCGGCACGCGCGGCCGCGCTGGCGCGCTTCCTGGATTACGTGCGCCAGCACAAGCATGTGTGGGTGGCGCGCCGGATCGATATCGCGCGGCATTGGGAAGCGACGCATCCGTGGTCGGAGGGCGGGCCGTAGCGGCAGGAATGGATGTGGGGTGGGCACTTGTGCCCACCGTCGATACGGAGGGCATGAAGTAGCGATGCCGGCTTTTGTTGCGGCGCGGTGGGCTCAAGAGCCCACCCTACGGAATATATTTCGTTTCGTATAAGTAAAATAATATACTCAATATAGTTGTTCCCCCGGCCGGTGGTAGCCTTCGCGCTGGGTTAAAGGCGAGACAACAATGGCAGATCCGATCCGTTTCTATTATCGAGGCGCCGTGCACGAGGTGGCGGGCGTGGCGACCACGCAGACCATCCTGCAGCACCTGCGCGAGGATCTGCATTGCACCGGCACCAAGGAAGGCTGCGCCGAAGGCGACTGCGGCGCCTGCACCGTCGTGGTCGGTTCCCTGGAGGACGGCCAGGTCCGGCTCAAGGCGGTCAACTCCTGCATCCAGTTCACGCCCACCCTCGACGGCAAGGCCCTGTTCACCGTGGAAGACCTGCAGCTGCCGGACGGTTCCCTGCATCCCGTGCAGCAGGCGCTGGTCGAATGCCACGGCTCGCAATGCGGCTTCTGCACGCCCGGTTTCGCCATGTCCCTGTGGGGCCTGTACCTGAAGCAGGAAGGGCGCGAGCCGTCCCGCTGCCAGATCGACGATGCCCTGTCGGGCAACCTGTGCCGCTGCACCGGCTACCGGCCGATCATCGACGCCGCCCGCCGCATGGTGGCGCTGCCCGCGGCCACCTTCGACCGCGAGGCGCTCGCCGACCAACTGCGCGAGTTGGAACGCGGAGAACCGACGAGCTACAGCCACCAGGGCCGGAACTTCCACGCGCCCCGCACCCTGGACGAGCTGATCGCCCTGCGCGCGCGCCTGCCGCAGGCGCTGCTGCTGGCCGGTTCCACGGACGTGGGCCTTTGGGTGACCAAGCAGATGCGCGAGCTGCCGGACATCATCTACCTCGGCCACGTCGCCGCGCTCAGGCGCGTGCACGAGGCGGACGGCATGCTGGAGATCGGCGCCGGGGTTTCGCTGGACGACGCCTACCGCGCCATCTGCGCCCACTACCCGGAGCTGTCCGAACTGTGGCAGCGCTTCGCATCCCTGCCGATCCGGAACGCCGGCACGCTCGGCGGCAACGTCGCCAACGGCTCGCCTATCGGCGACTCCATGCCGTGGCTGATCGCGCTCGGCGCGCGACTGGTGCTGCGCGGCGTGCAGGGCGAGCGCGTGCTGGCGCTGGAGGACTTCTACCTCGGCTACCAGCGCAAGGACCTCGGTGCCGGCGAGTTCGTGCAGGCCCTGCGCGTGCCGCTGCCGCGCAGCGGCGTGCTGCTGCGCACCTACAAGCTGGCCAAGCGCTTCGACCAGGACATCTCCGCCGTATGCGCCGCCTTCGCACTGACGCTCGACGGCGGCACGGTCGCCGGCGTGCGCATCGCCTACGGCGGCATGGCCGCCACCCCCAGCCGCGCAATGCAGGCGGAGGCGGCGCTGGCCGGGCGGCCCTGGAACGAGGATAGCTTGCGCGAGGCGATGGACGCGCTGGCGCGCGATTACACGCCGCTGTCGGACATGCGCGCTTCCAGCGCCTACCGGATGCAGGCTGCGCAGAACCTGCTGCGGCGTTTCTGGCTGGAGACGCGGGTGGACGACCCGCTCCCGGCGCGGTCGGTCAATGCCTTCGCGGTTCGCGCGTGAAGCAGGGGAGGGAACGATGAACGACGCAGGCGCACCAGCACTCAAGGCCGCCGACTGGCGGGTGGTGGGACGTTCGCGTCCCCACGAATCGGCTGCCCTGCATGTGCTCGGCCAGGCCGGCTACACGGACGACCTGCCCGAGCTGGCCGGGACGCTGCACGCGGCGCTCGGCCTGTCGGCGCGGCCGCATGCCAGGATCACGGCGCTCGACCTGGCGCCGGTGCGCGCCAGTCGCGGCGTGGTGGCGGTGCTGTGCGCGGCCGACATCCCGGGTGTGAACGATTGCGGGCCGATCATCCATGACGATCCGATCCTCGCCGACGGCGTCGTGCAATACGTCGGCCAGCCGATCTTCATCGTCGTGGCCGACACCCACGACAACGCGCGCCGCGCGGCGCGCCTGGCGCGGGTGGGCTACGAGGACCTGCCGGCCATCCTCACGCCGCAGGAAGCACGCGCGGCGAAATCCTGGGTGCTGCCGCCGATGCGCCTGGAGCGCGGCGACGCCGAGGCCGCGTTCACCCGCGCGCCGCGCAAGGTGAGCGGCGAGCTGTATGTCGGCGGCCAGGAACAGTTCTACCTGGAGGGGCAGATCGCCTACGCCATCCCCCAGGAAGATCGCGGCATGCACGTGTACAGCTCGACCCAGCACCCGAGCGAGATGCAGCACGTGGTCGCGCACGCGCTCGGCCTGCACTCGCACCATGTGGTCGTGGAGTGCCGCCGCATGGGCGGTGGCTTCGGCGGCAAGGAGTCGCAGTCCGCCCTGTGGGCGGCGGCGGCGGCGATCTCGGCGGCCAGGCTGCGGCGCCCGGTCAAGCTGCGCGCCGACCGCGACGACGACATGCTGGTGACGGGCAAGCGCCACTGCTTCCACTACGAGTACGAGGTCGGCTACGACGACGAGGGCCGCATCCTGGCCGCGCGCGTGGACATGGTCAGCCGCGCCGGCTACTCGGCCGACCTGTCCGGGCCGGTCGCCACGCGCGCGGTCTGCCACTTCGACAACACCTACTATCTGTCCGACGTCGAGATCCGCGCCGCCTGCGGCAAGACCAACACCCAGTCCAACACGGCCTTCCGCGGCTTCGGCGGGCCACAGGGCGCCATCGCGATCGAATACGTGATCGACGAGATCGCCCGCGCGCTGGGACGCGACCCGCTCGACATCCGGCGCCTGAACTTCTACGGCAAGGCCGCGCGCAACGTCACGCCCTACGGTCAGGTCATCGTGGACAACGTGATCCACGAACTGGTGGACGAGCTGGAGGCCAGCAGCGCGTACCGGGAGCGGCGCAACCAGATCGAGGCCTTCAACCGCACCAGCCCCGTGCTCAAGAAAGGACTGGCCCTCACGCCGGTCAAGTTCGGCATCGCCTTCAACGTGACCCACCTGAACCAGGCGGGCGCGCTGGTGCACGTGTACGTGGACGGCTCGGTCCTGGTCAACCACGGCGGCACCGAGATGGGGCAGGGCGTCAACACCAAGGTCATGCAGGTGGTCGCCCACGAACTGGGTGTGGACCTGGGGTGCGTGCGCATCACCGCGACCAACACCGGCAAGGTGGCCAACACCTCGGCCACCGCCGCCTCCACGGGCGCGGACCTGAACGGCAAGGCCGCGCAGGACGCGGCGCGCCAGATCCGCGAACGGCTCGCCGCCTACGCCGCCTCGGTCTACCACGGCGAGGCGGCGCAGGTGCGCTTCGCCGCCAACACGGTTTTCGTCAACGGCCACGAAGTGCCGTTCACGGAACTGGTCGCCCGCGCCTACCTGTCGCGCGTGCAACTGTGGTCCGACGGCTACTACGCCACGCCCGGCCTGCACTGGGACGCGAAGACCATGACCGGCCATCCGTTTTCCTATTTCGCCTACGGCGCGGCGGTGGCCGAGGTGGTGGTGGATACGCTCACCGGCGAATGGAAGCTGTTGCGCGCCGACGTGCTGTACGACGCGGGCGAGTCGCTCAATCCCGCGATCGACATCGGCCAGGTGGAGGGGGCCTTCATCCAGGGGATGGGCTGGCTCACCACCGAGCAGCTGTGGTGGAACGATGCCGGCAAGCTGATGACCCATGCGCCCTCGACCTACAAGATCCCGGCCGTGTCGGACTGTCCGGAAGACTTCCGGGTGCGCCTGTTCAAGAACAGCAACGTCGAGGACAGCATCCACCGCTCCAAGGCGGTGGGCGAGCCGCCGCTGCTGCTGCCGTTCTCCGTGTTCTTCGCGATCCGCGACGCGGTTTCCGCAGCCGGCGGACACCGGCACCATCCGCCCCTGAACGCACCCGCGACGGGCGAGGAGATACTCAAGGCCGTCATGGCCGTGCAGGCGGCAGGGGCGGCGTGATGGACGAATGGCCCGATGCGGCCGGGGCCGAGCGCGCCGTGCTGGTCACGGTGGCGATCGCCGAAGGTTCGGTGCCGCGCGAGCCCGGCGCGAGAATGGTGGTCATGCCCGGGAGCGTGCACGGCACGATAGGCGGCGGACACCTGGAGCTGCGCGCGATCGAACTGGCGCGCGCCATCTCGGCGGGCGCGGATCTTCCCCGTCTCCAGCGCTTCGCCCTGGGCCCCAGCCTGGGGCAGTGCTGCGGCGGCGTGGCGCACCTGGCCTTCGAGCGGGTCGATCCCGCGCAGGCCGCGCTGCTGGCCGCGCGCAGGGCAACCGACACCTGGCGCCTGGCCGCTTTGGATGGCGCGTACGCAACGGCACTGTTCGATGGCGATGCCCGCCAGCTGGCGGGGCCGCCCGCCCCGGTGTTCTCGCGCAGCCGGGGCACCCACGTGATGCGGGAGCCGGGTGGACGCCGCTGGCTGGTGGACGCCTTGCTCGCCCCGCGTGCGCACCTGATGCTGTTTGGTGCGGGCCATGTGGGCGCGGCCATCGTGCGCGCCCTCGCACCGCTGCCATGCCGCGTCACCTGGGTGGACGAGCGCGAGGAAATGTTCCCGGCCATATTGCCCGATAATGTGGTGGTGGAAGCGACCGACGCGCCAGAGGCGCTCGCCGCCTGCGCGCCGCCCGGGGCCAGCTTCCTGGTCATGACCCACAGTCACGCGCTTGACCAGCGGCTGGCGGAAGCGATACTGTCGCGTTCCGACACCGGCTGGTTCGGCCTGATCGGGTCGTTCACGAAACGGCGCCAGTTCACGCACCGCCTGCGCGAGCGCGGTATCGATCCGGGCCGCATCGAGGCGATGGTGTGCCCGATCGGCCTGCCGGGCATCGAGGGCAAGGCTCCGGCGGTGATCGCGGCGTCCGTCGCGGCCCAGCTGCTGCAGGTGTGGGAAGGCGCCCCGGACCGGAGCGTCGTTCCCGGGCAGGCCTCGGCGGCCCCGCGACAACCCATCCGTGCTCATGGCACGACGACTCCGGAGAACGGAGCGAAAAGTTAATGCTTCAGCATGGATTCCCGCTTTCGCGGGAATGACTGCGTTGCTGTGAGCACCAGGTATCCGACTCCTAGCATCCTCAGAAAGAATTTGATGGCGACCGCAACACAGACCCTGCAAGCCTACCGTGCGAGCTTGCTGCACTTCCACGCCGATCCGGCCTTCGCGGCCGATTCCCATGCCTGGCACGAGGACGGCCTCCTGCTGGTCGAGGACGGCAAGGTCAAGGCCGCCGGCGACTACGCGCGCCTGGCCCCGACGCTGCCGCCGGGCGTGGAGGTCGTCGACTACCGCGGCAAGCTGATCACGCCGGGTTTCATCGACACCCACCTGCATTACCCGCAGACCGACATGATCGCCTCGCCGGCGCCGGGCCTGCTGCCCTGGCTGGAAACCTATACCTTCCCGACCGAGCGCCGCTTCGAGGACCCGGTCCATGCGCGCGGCGTGGCCGAGTTCTTCCTGGACGAACTGCTGCGCTGCGGGACCACGACCGCGATCGTCTACTGCACCGTGCACAGGGAGTCGGTCGACGCCTTCTTCGAGGCGAGCGAGGCGCGCAAGCTGCGCATGGTGGCCGGCAAGGTGCTGATGGACCGGCATTGCCCCGAGTTCCTGCGCGACACCTGCGACGGCGGCGTGCGCGAGAGCGAGGAACTGATCAACAAGTGGCACAAGCGGGGGCGGGCGCTGTACGCGATCACGCCGCGCTTCGCGCCGACCTCCAGCGACGCCCAGCTTGGCCTCACCGGCGAGCTCGCGCGGGCCTACCCGGACACCTTCATCCAGACCCACGTTTCCGAGAACACGGACGAATGCGTCTGGGTCAAGGACTTGTTCCCGCATTGCCGCAGCTACCTGCACGTGTACGAGCACCACGGCCTGATGCGCCCGCGCGCGATGTTCGGCCACTGCATCTGGCTCGACGACGAGGATTTCGCCCGGATGGCGGCCACCGGCTCGGCCGCCGCGATCTGCCCCACCTCCAACCTGTTCCTGGGAAGCGGCCTGTTCGATTTCGAGAAAGCCGACGGCGCGCGTACCCTGCTGTCGCTAGGAACCGACGTTGGGGCGGGCACCTCGTTCTCCATGTTGCAAACGATGAACGAAGCGTATAAAGTTGCGCGACTGAAAGGCAGCTACCTGCCTGCCGTGCGCATGTTCTACCTTGCCACGGCCGGCGCTGCACGCAGCATGCAACTCGAGGGCACGATCGGCAGCTTCGCGCCGGGTCTGGAAGCCGACTTCATCGTGCTCGACCCCAAGGCGACGCCATTGCTGGCGCGCCGCACTTCCCATTGCGATTCCCTTGAAGAGCTGCTGTTTGCGCTGGCGCTGCTGGGCGACGACCGCGCGATCCGGGCCACGTATTCGGCCGGACGCCTCGTGCATGAGCGCTCGCCCGCGTGACGACGTCCCACCATTCGAGAGAAAAGTTATGCAGAAGACACTGAGCAGCAGCCTGCTGATCGCCCTTGCCCTGTCCGGCGCCGTCCAGGCCGCGCCCGATTCGGCCGCCAGCCGCGCCAACGAAAAGGCGACCGCGCGCCACTACGCGTCCCTGCTGGCGGGGCCCGAGCCGAAGATGGCCGAGCTGACGATGTTCTTCACGCAGATGCCGAAGGGTGGCGACCTGCACCACCACTATTCCGGGGCGATCTACGCCGAGCAGTATGTCGATTTCCTCGACAAGCAGGGTTATTGCGTCAACAAGCAGACCTACCGCATCGAGACCGACAAGGCCGTGGTCGCCGCCGAGCGTGCGAAGCCCGCCAAGGAGCGCGAGTGCCTGTCCACCGCCGAGGTGTACGCCGACGACCACACCTGGCGCGAACTGCTGCAGCGCTGGTCGAACAAGGACTTCTACAACCACGTGACGCTGCAGCCGCCGCCGGACCGCCTGTTCTTCCAGACCTTCGGCTATTTCGGTCCCGTGTCGAACGCGAACTTCCGCGAAGGCCTGCAGGAGCTGAAGAAGCGCGCGATCGCCGAGAACGTCAGCTACATCGAGACGATGTTCAAGATGGCGCCCTTCATGGTCAACCCGGCCTTCGACAAGCAGGCATGGGAGCTGGCCGGCGAGGACGCCCAGCTCGACGCGCTGCTGCACACCTGGATGACCAGCCTGGAGAAGGACGAGACCTACACCCGCTCGATCAACGATTTCATCGCGAAGATCCACGACGCGTCCGTGGGCATCGACGACGAGAACTTCACGATGCGCTACCAGACGTACGTGCTGCGCCTGCTCAATCCGTCGCAGGTGTTCTCCTCGATGGTGTCCGCCTTCAAGGCGGCCGAGTTCAGCCCGAAGATCGTGGGCGTGAACATCGTGGGCCAGGAGAGCACGGCCGTGTCGATGCGTGACTACGCGCTGCACATGAAGATGTTCCGCTTCCTCAAGCGCGCCTACCCGGAGGTGAAGGTGTCGCTGCACGCCGGCGAGCTGGCCATGGGCGACGTGCCGCCCGAGGGCCTCAAGTTCCACATCGACCAGGCGCTGATGATCGCCAACGCCGACCGCATCGGCCACGGCCTGGACCTGGCGCACGAGACCAACGCGGTGCGCATCATGAAGACGATGCGCCAGGCGGACATCCCGGTGGAGATCAACCTGACCTCGAACGCCTTCATCAGCGGGGTGGAGGGCGCCAACCACCCGGTGACGATGTACCGCAAGTATGGTGTGCCCTACGTGATTTCGACCGACGACGCCGGCGTGACGCGCCACACGCTGTCGAACGAGTACGTGCTGTTCGCCAGCCGCTACAAGCCGGACTACGACGAGATCAAGAAGGTCTCGTACAACAGCATCCGCTACGCTTTCCTGCCGAAGGAAGAGAAGGAGCGCCTGAAGCGCCAGCTCGACAAGCGTTTCGAACGTTTCGAAGCCGAAGTGGCCGCGCTGGCCCGCACCGAAAAGGCCGTCGCGGGCAAGCGCTGAGCCCGAAGCTTCCGAGAAAGTAGGGTGGGCACTCGTGCCCACCTTGCCTGTTTACCGTAGCTCGGGACGGTGGGCACAAGTGCCCACCCTACCTTTACCGCAGATCCGATCGGTGGGCACAAGTGCCCACCCTACGCTGCTGCAGTGCAGCATAGATGCTGAACTGACAAAAGTTGTAATCGCTTCAACATTTGTCGCCTTCCCGCTACAGTTTCCCGCGTCCCAACCTGCCGCTGCCAAAATTCTCTCCAAAAAAGTTTCAGCGAAGAATGCCTTCCGTATAATCCCGCCTTGTAATTTTTGCTGTGTAACACCGCTCGCCAAGCCGAAAAAGCACGCCAGATCACCTCATTTATACGCCGAAGCTATAAATTTCTAAGCGAAAACGTATTTGTCAGCCATGTAACGCTGATGCATATTGGCCTGTGAAGTCCAGACGTGTGGTTTTGTTCCAATATTTCCCAAGAGGTAACTTAGTTGAAATATAGGAACGCTAAACTTTCGCGGTTCGTCCAGCCGTCCTGGCTGGTGCGGGTGCAGCAAAAGAAGGTTGCAGTACTGTAAAGCGGGGCACTCTTGCGGGCTGCCCGACATAACTATTAGTTCTTTTTGGGGTTAACAATGATCACTCAACAACAGATCCGGCTCACCAAGCTGGCGCTGGCCTTGTCGATTGCGTTGTCGGCTGCGCCGGCTTTCGCACAGAACACCACCTCGGCAGTCAGCGGCCGTGTCGCCGGCCCGGACGGCAATCCCGTCGCCGGCGCCCAGGTGTCGATCGTCCACGCCGAGTCCGGTTCTGTCAGCAATGTCGTCACCGACGAGCAAGGCCGCTACGCAGCACGCGGCCTGCGCGTGGGCGGTCCGTACACGATTACGATGACCAAGAACGGCATCGTTGAGAAGTATGAGAATGTCTGGCTCCAGCTGGCCGAGACCACCAACGTCGACGGCCGCCTCGGCGCGCCGATGGCCGTGGTCCAGGTGACCGGCCAGGGCGCTTCGAACAAGTTCAACAGCAGCAACATGGGTTCTGGCACCAACATCGGCCGCGCCGAACTGAACGCCCAGGCCTCGATCGCCCGTTCGCTGGCCGACTACGCACGCCAGGACCCGCGCCTTTCGCAGACCGACAAGGACCGCGGCGAGATCTCGGCCGGTGGCATGAACTCGCGCTTCAACTCGATCACCGTCGACGGCGTGTCGATCAGCGACACCTTCGGCCTGGAAGCGAACGGCCTGCCGACCGACAAGCAGCCGATCTCGATCGACGCGATCCAGTCGGTGCAGGTGAACATCTCGAACTACGACGTGACCCAGAAGGGCTACGTGGGCGCGAACATCAACGCCGTGACCAAGTCGGGCACCAACGAGTGGCACGGCAGCGTGTACCACGTGTACCGTGACGACCGCCTGGTCGGCGACCGCTACAACGCCTCCAAGGACATCTACACCGAGCCAGCGGAGTTCAAGGAAACGACCACCGGCTTCACCCTGGGCGGCCCGCTGATCAAGGACAAGCTGTTCATCTTCGCCAGCGTGGAGGACACCAACAGCTCGCGCGGTTCGCCGGAATACGGCCCGCTGGGCAGCAGCCTGACCAACGTCGGCATCACGCCGAGCGCTATCGCCAGTCTGCAGAACATCGCCAAGAACAAGTACGGCATGGACGTCGGCAACGCCGAGGTGCCGAGCGGTTTCGAACTGAACGTCGAAGACCGCCTGGTCAAGATCGACTGGAACATCAACGACAACCACCGAGCCAACGTGCGCTGGCAGAAGACCGAGCAGAGCGAGCCGCGCTTCTCGGGCTACTCCGCCAGCGGAATCGCCCTGAGCTCCTATCTCTGGAACGAGCTGAAGTCCACCGAGTCGGTGGTTGCCCAGGTATTCAGCGACTGGACCCAGGACCTGTCCACCGAGTTCAAGGTCTCGCGCCGTGAATTCGGCAAGAGCAATGCGCTCAATTCCACCCTGCCGTCGATGGCACTGCGCTTCCCTGGCCCGTTGCCAGTCGGCACCCCAACCACGGTTCCGAGCGGTAACCGCTTCATCAACTTCGGCACGGAGCAGAACCGTCAGCTGAATGAACTGGCGACCGAAACCGTCGACGTGTACGGCGGCGCGACCTGGTACAAGGGCGACCACGAGATCAAGTTCGGCGCCGACTACAGCAGCAACGACATCTACAACGTCTACCTGCGCAACGCGTTCGGCAACTACACCTTCGGCTGCACCAACTCGAGCGCCAGCTACACCTACTCGTTCGGTTCGGTGAACTGCTCGAGCTCGCCTGCGGACGTGATCGAACGCGCCGTCCTCGAGAACTTCGAGATCGGCCGTCCGGTTTCCTACATCGCCCAGGTGGCCGCTCCGGGCCGCACCCTGCGCGACGCGGCAGCGGAATGGACGCTGAAGAACACCGGCCTGTTCATCCAGGACACCTGGCAGATCAATGACCGCCTGAACGTGTCGTACGGCATTCGCTACGACCGCGCTTCGACCAACGACCGTCCTCTGCGCAATGAAAAGGTTGCCCAGCCTTTGGTGGCCGGTAGCTTCGGCACCACGGCAGCGACCCTGGTGCGCCAGACCGGCGGCTTTGGCCTGGACAACACCCACACCATCGACGGCGAATCGCTGATCCAGCCGCGCGTTGGCTTCAACTACCGCGTCGACTACAAGCGCCCGACCCAGGTGCGCGGTGGCGTCGGCCTGTTCGGCGGTGCCGCACTGAACGTGTGGCTGGGCAATCCGTTCGCCAACACCGGCCTGGCCGTCCAGTCGGTTGGCTGCGGCACCACCCCGTTCGCGGCATGCCCGACCACCGGTGGCGTGTTCAGCCCGGACCCGTTCAACCAGCAAGCCCTGCCAGGCGCGGTGAACGCAGCCGCGGTCGACCTGCTGCTGCCTGGCGTGAGCCAGCCTTCGGTCTGGAAAGCCAACCTTGCTGTCGAACATGAGCTGCCATGGAATGGCATCGTCGCCAGCGTCGAGTACCTGCGAACCGATGTGCACACCGGTATCTTCCTGCAGAACCTGAACCTTGGCGCCGCTACCCGCATCGGCCCGGACGGTCGTGAACTGTTCTGGACGCAGACCGGCTACACCGCCTCGTGCGCGAACGGCTTCGGCGGCTTCACCACGAACGGCGCCTGCTCGGGCCACCGCGCACGCGCGCTGTCGAACGCGTCGTTCGCCGACGTGATCGCCGTCGCCGAGACCAAGAAGGGCAGCGGCAACGTCGTGACGCTCGCACTGAGCAGCGGCCGTTCGAAGGGCTTCCGCTGGAATGCAGCCTACACCTACACCGAAGCGACCGAGACCAGCAACCTGACCTCGTCCACCTCGGCATCGAACTGGGGCGCGCGCGCGTCGTTCAACCCGAACGAGAACATCGCGGCGAACTCGTCGTACCTGGTCAAGGATCGCGTCAGCGCGTCGCTGGCGTGGGACAAGGCCTTCTTCGGCAAGTACAAGACCACCGTTGGCGTGTTCTACGAAGGCCGTACCGGCAAGCCATACAGCTGGACCTTCAACAACGACATGAACGGCGACGGCGTCAGCTCGAACGACCTGATGTACATCCCGAGCGCATTCGGTTCGGGTGAAGTCATCTTCCGTGGCGACACGGCCGCCAGCCAGGCCAACGAGCAGAAGTTCTGGGACGTCGTGAACGCGAACAAGGAGCTGCGCAGCGCCGCCGGTGGCGTCGTGGGCCGTAACAACGCCTTCTCGCCGTGGACCAACAGCTTCGACATGCGCATCAGCCAGGAACTGCCGGGTCTGTTCGCAGGCAACAAGGGCGTGCTGGTGTTCGACTTCATGAACGTTGGCAACATGATCAACAAGCGCTGGGGCCGGATCAACGAAATCAACTTCACCAGCGGTGGCGGCAACGCCCGTACCTTCGTGGACTACGCCGGCATGCAAGACGGCAAGTACGTCTACCAGGTGCGTGAGCAGGTCGAAGACTTCGTGGTCAAGCAGTTCAAGGGCGAGTCGCAGTGGGCCGTCCAGGTGACCGCACGCTACGAGTTCTAATTCCTTAACTGGGATTGACCGTCAAGGACGGCCGGTGGCGACACCGGCCGTTTTTTTTGCTAAGGGTGAGTGGCTCGGATTCTCAAGCATGCTCCGGGGCCACTGCCTCGTGCAATAATCTGGCTCACCGCTGGCGAGCTTTCTCGTCCGCAAGAACAAGAGGTTTTCCACGTCATGACCGTTTCGCTGCGCTTTCGCGCGAGTCTTTCCGCCCTGACCGTTGCCTTGCTGGCGGCGGGTTGCGCGACCCCTGGCGCTGTAGCGCCCCAGGCACCAGTCGCCATCAACATCGTCTCGTTCAACGACTTCCACGGCAACCTGGAGCCGAGCCGCTACACCTTCAACGGCGCCAATGGCAAGGAAACCCTGCGCGCGGGCGGCGTCGAAGCGGTTGCGGCGGCCTTGCAGGCCTGGCGCCGCGAGGACAAGGACCTGTTGCTGGTCTCCACCGGCGACATCCTGGGGGCCAGTCCGGCGCTGTCCTCGATGTGGGCGGACGAGCCGACGATCGAGGCGATGGACCTGCTGGGTCTGCGCGTGTCGGCCGTGGGCAACCACGAATTCGACGCCGGCCGCAAGGAATTGCTGCGCCAGCAGCACGGCGGCTGCGATTCGCCGCGCCCGGCCAAGGCCTGCCAGTACAAACCCGATTTCAGCGGTGCGAAGTTCACCTACCTGGCAGCGAACGTGATCGACAAGGCCACCGGCAAGCCGTTCATGCCGGCGTACCGCATCGAGGACGTCAAGGGCGTCAAGGTCGGCCTGGTCGGCGTGGTGCTGCAAGGCACGGCATCGGTCGCGATCGGCTCGGCCATCGCCGGGCTGGAGTTCACCGACGAGGCCGAGGCGATCAACCGCGCCATCCCGGCCATGCGTGCCCAGGGCGCGAAGCTCATCGTCGCCCTCGTGCATGAAGGGGGCATCACCGATGCCCCTTCCGACAAGCCCGGCTGCACCGACCTCAAGGGTGGCCTGGTGGACATCGTCAAGAAACTCGACCCGCAAATCCGCCTGGTGCTGAGCGGCCACTCCCACTACGGCTACCTGTGCACGGTGGACGGGCGTACCGTCACCCAGGCTGCCTCGGCCGGCCACCTGTTGACCAGGGTGACGATGAAGGTGGATCCCGTGACGGGGGCGGTGGCCGATATCGATGCGCGAAATGAGGTGATGCGTCCGGGCGCCTATCCCGCCGATCCCAAGATGGCGGCGCTGGTGGAGCAGGTCAAGGCGCGTAGCAAGGCGGAGCTGACCAAACCGGTGGCGCGCCTCGCGGCGGCCCCTGTCCTGAGCACCCAGTCGGAATCCGGCGAAGCGCCGCTCGGCGCGCTGATCGCCGACGCGGTGCTGGCCGCGGGACGGGCGGACGGCGCGCAGATCGGCCTGATGAACATCGGTGGTGTCCGCAGGGATCTCGAAGCGACGTCAGACGGCACGGTCACTTTTGGGCATGTCCAGGCTGTGCTGCCGTTTGGCAACAGCATCGTGATCATGGACCTGAGCGGTGAACAGTTGCGCACTCTTCTGGAACAGCAGTGGGATCGGCCACCGGCGGCGGATTTGTCCGTGTTGCAGTGGTCGGAAGGTTTCACCTACCGTTGGGACAGCACGAAACCACCCGGCAAGCGCGTGATTCCGGGCAGCATCAAGCTGCACGGGGTGCCGGTGCAAGCCGACAAGACCTACCGCGTCGCCTTGAATAACTTCCTGGCCGAAGGCGGCGATCATTTCCCCGAGTTCGCCAAGGGGACGAAGCGCGTCGAAACGGGCATCCTCGATCTGGACGCCCTGATCGAACACCTGCGCAGCTTGCAGGGGAAGGGCGCCGCCGCGCTGGCGCCGGCGCCGCGTTATCACAAAGAACCTTGAACAAAAACGACAGCACCTCCAATCCCGGGAATCCATGATGAAAAAACTAGCTTGTGTCCTCGCCCTGACCGGCGCTTTCGCCTCCTTCGACGCCCTGGCCTGGGGCAACCATGGCCACCGGGCGATCGGCGCCATCGCCGACAAGCTGATCAAGGGCAGCAATGCCGAGAAACAGGTCGCCGCGCTGCTCAAGCCGGGCGAGTCGCTCGAGTCGATCTCCGTCTGGGCCGATTGCGTCAAGGGCGACTGGTGCGGTCCGCAGACCCCTGAAATGGTCGAGTACGTCGGCGCCAACCCGGCGCACAACACCTACCACTACACCAACGTGCCGTTCCAGCACGACCACTACCACGCGGGCGCGGTGGGCACGCATGAGGACGACATCGTCCAGACCCTGAAGCAGGCGATCGCCGTCCTGCAGGGCAAGACCGGTCCGGAGGTCAACCCGCATAACTTCAGCAAGCGCCAGGCGCTGATGCTGCTGGTGCACATGACCGGCGACATCCACCAGCCGCTGCACGTGGGCGCGGGCTACGTGAACCGCGACAGCAAGTTCGTCGTGCCCAAGCACCAGCATGAGGTGGACGACAAGGAGATCTTCAATTCGCGCGGCGGCAACAACCTGACGCTGGACGAGGAGATGATCGAGGCGCTGGCCGCCGGCCTGATCCCGCCGGGTGAGCCGAAGCCGATCCGCGAAGGCGTGCCCAAGGCGCTGACGAAGCCCTTCCACTCCTACTGGGACACCACCACGGTGGACTACGCGTTCCGCCGCATCAAGACCAAGACGCCGAAGCAGTTCGCCGACGCGGCCATCGCCAGCACGCCCCAGGTAGGGAAGAATACCGGCGAGCCGGTGACCTGGCCGTACCAGTGGGCGGACGATGCCCTGGCCGCTTCCAAGATCGCCCACGAAGGCGTGGTGCCTGGCAAGCTGGTTCCGCAGGTGAGCAAGAAGGGCGAGACCTACTACACCTTCACGCTGGAAGTGCCGCAGAACTACCCCGTGCCGAGCTCGGCGCTGGCCAAGACCCAGCTGATCAAGGGCGGCTACAAGCTGGCCGAAGTGTTGCAGGCGATCTTTCCAGAGTCGGCACGCTAGATAGCTACCCCAACGTAGGGTGGGCACTTGTGCCCACCACACGCGCCCGCAAAGCCACCGTCGTCCCCGCGAAGGCGGGGACCCATGCCGAGCGTGCATGATAACAGCCGTCTGGCTGCTCAAGCTCCATATGGATTCCCGCCTGCGCGGGAATGACAGGGCGTTCGCGCCACGGTCCACGCTGCGCCATCCCGGCGCCCCCGCCCCTCGCCCTGGAGTATGCTGGGGCGTGCGCCGCCCCATCGGCGCGTGCAGCGGGAGGCCGCATGATCAACACCATCATGTTTTCGTGGAAGCGCGCGCGTCCCGGCCGCGAACAGGCCGGGGAGCGCTACCTGGAAGACTTCAACGCCTACCTCGAGCGCCTGCAGCGCGACGGCCGGATCGACGCCTTCGAAGCCATCCTGCTCGACCCGAACGCAACCGGCTTCGGCGCCTTCTTCCTCATCAAGGCCGACGACGCGCGACTCGGCGAACTGATCGACAGTCCCGAGTGGCTCGAATACATCATGCTGGGCGAGGTGCACCTTGACGACCCGGTGCTGACTTATGGCGTGCGCGGCGACATGCGGCGCCAGCGCATCGACATCCGCCGCGCAGGCATGGCCGACAAAAGCCAGCAACCGCGCGCGGCGCCGGAAGGCGGGTAGGGCTAGAATGGCGCTTTCGCCAATCTTGTCCACCCGCTAACCGAACCCATGAACCACAAGCTTTCCATCGCGGCGGCCGCCGCCAGCCTGCTCCTGGCCGGAACCGTCCATGCCCAGCAGGAGCCTGCGTCGAACCTTCCGCTATGGGAGATCGGCGTGGGCGCCGCCGGCATCTCGACGCCGGCCTATCCCGGTTCGGAGGACCGCAACGCGCGCGCCCTGGTGCTGCCCTACATCCTGTACCGGGGCGAGGTGCTGCGCGCCGACCAGTCCGGCATCGGCGCGCGCCTGCTCAACACCGACCGCGCCGAGTTCGACATCGGCCTGGCCGGTGCGCTGCCTTCCGAGTCGGACGACGTCAGCGCGCGTGAGGGCATGCCCGACCTCGGGACGCTGCTCGAATTCGGCCCGCGCCTGAAACTCAAACTGGCCGACGTGAGCCCATCCAGCCGCGTGCGCCTCGAACTGCCCCTGCGCGCGGTGATCGAGGCGCGTGGCGGCCTGCATCACCAGGGCTGGACCTTCGAGCCGCGCCTGGTGTACGAAACGCGCGGGCCGCGCGGGCTGTGGTCGGTCGAGGGCCAGCTGGCCGCCGTGTACGGCGACCGCGGCATCAACCGCTATTTCTACGAAGTGCAGCCGCAGTACGCCACCGCGTGGCGCCCGGCCTACCAGGCCGACTCGGGGCTGATCCTGACGCGCGTCGGCCTGTTCGCCAGCCGCCGGGTCGGTTCCGACCTGCGTTTCTTCGGTTTCCTGCGCTACGAAAGCTATGCCAATGCGGCCAATCGCGACAGTCCGCTGATGCGGCGCGACAATGGCGTGTCGGCCGGCTTCGGCCTGGCGTGGACGCTGAAGCGTTCCACGCAGCCCGCGCGCGGCCCCGAACCGGTCGACCGTATCGTGCCCTGAGGCGGGGGAGGGGAGAGCGACCACGGCGGCACGCCACCGTGGTCGGGAGAAGCGCGTTTAGCGGGACTTGACGAAGGGCCGGCCCAGCGCCTTGGGCGCGACCGACTTGGCCATCAGGCCGGCCAGCACGATCACGGTGACCACGTAGGGGATCATCTGGATCAGCGAGCCCGGGATGCGGCCGACCACCGGCAGGTCCACGCCTTCCATCTGGATCTGCACGCCGTAGAACAGGCCGAACATCAGGCAGCCCAGCACGGTGTGCAGCGGACGCCAGTTGCCGAACACGAGGGCGGTCAGGGCCAGGTAGCCGGCGCCGGCCGACATGTCGCGCAGGAAGAAGCCGCTCTGGACGATGGACAGGTAGGCGCCCGAGAACGAGCACAGTACACCGGCGATGAACATGGCCATGTAGCGCGTCTTTTGCACCGACACGCCGGCGGCATCGGCCGCATGCGGGTTTTCCCCGCAGGCCCGCAGGCGCAGGCCAAAGCGGCTGTGATAGACCACCCAGTGCACCACCGGCACCAGCAGGAAGGCCAGGTAGACCAGGGCCGAGTGGCCGCCGACCACGCGCCCCATCAGCCAGTTCAGCACCGGCACCTCGCTCAGCATGTCGGTGCCCGGCAGCGTGATGTCGAACAGGCGCGCCTGGCCCAGGTCCGGCGTGCGGCCGCCCTGCTGGAAGAAGTATTGGGCCAGAACGAAGGTCAGGCCGCTCATGGCGATGTTGACCGCGATGCCGCACACGAGCTGGTTGCCCTTTTGGGTGATCGAGACGAAGGCCTGCACCATGGCCAGGGCGACCGAGACGGCGACGCCGGCGGCGACGCCGATCCAGGGGTCCTGGGTGGTGTAGGCGACCGCTGCCGAGGCGAAGGCCGAGGCGAGGATCTTGCCCTCGAGGCCGATGTCGACCACGCCGCTGCGCTCGGCGAACAGGCCGGCCAGTGCCGCGAACATGAGCACCGGCGCGTAGCGGATCGTCGAGACGACGATACTGGCGAGCTGGAAGTCTTCCATGGCTTATCCCTTGCGTGTAGCGTTGATCAGTTTCAGCACCGCCGGTGCGTACAGGTTCTCCATCGCGCCGCAGAACAGGATGATCAGGCCCTGGATGAAGATGAAGGTCTCCTGCGGGATGTTCGGCTTTTCCAGCGACAGGTCGAAGCCGCCCTGGATCAGCGCGCCGAACAGCACGGCCGACAGGAAGATGCCGACCGGATGCTGGCGGCCCATCAGCGCGATGGCGATGCCGACGAAACCGGCGCCGGCCGGGAAGTTCAGCGACAGGTAGTGGGTCGAGCCCATGATCGAGTTGACCGCCGCCAGGCCGGCCAGCGCGCCGGAAATCAGCATGGCGACGATGATCATGCGGCCGATGCGCACTCCCGCGTAGTGGGCGGCGTGCGGGTTCAGGCCGGAGGCGCGCAGGGTGTAGCCCCAGGACGAGCGCGAGACCACCACGCCGTAGATGACGAGGGCGGCGATGGCCAGCAGGAAGCTGATGTTGAGCGGGGTGTCGCCCAGCACCGGGAACCACTCGCCCAGCAGGGGCATCTGCGCCGCGTCCGAGAACACGCGCGAGGCCGGGTTCTGGTCGCCTTCCGGAATCATGTACTTCACGATCAGGAAGTTCATCAGGCTGGCGGCGATGAAGTTGAACATGATGGTCGTGACCACCACGTGGCTGCCGCGTTTGGCCTGCAGGTAGCCGGGCAGGAAAGCCCACAGCGCGCCGAACAGGGCGCTGCCGAGCATGGCCAGCGGAATGAGAAGCCAGGCGGACAGGGTCTGGTCGAAGCCCAGCATCACCAGGGTCAGCCCCAGGCCGCCAAGGTACATCTGGCCTTCCGCGCCAATGTTGAACAGGCCGGCCTTCATCGCGATCGACACGGCCAGTCCGGTGAACACGAAGGTGCTGGCGTAGAACAGGGTGTAGGACAGGCCTTCCGGATTGATGACGGCGCTGTTGATCAGGATTTGCAGCGATTCGACCGGGCTCTCGCCGAGCAGGTGGATCACGAGCGCGGCCACCAGCAGCGCCGACAGCAGGTTCAGGACCGGCAGGACGAAGCCCGTGGCCCAGCGTGGGAGTTCAGTCGTTTTCATGATTTGTGCATCCCGCCCATCAGCAGGCCGATGCGGGTGGTGTCGAATTCGTCAATGTTCAGCTCGCCCGTGACGCGTCCGCCGGACATGACCACGATGCGGTCGGCCAGCGCGCGCACTTCCTCCAGTTCCACCGACACCAGCAGGATCGCCACGCCTTCGTCGCGCAGGCGCAGCAACTGGGTGTGGATGCTCTCGATGGTGCCGATGTCCACGCCGCGGGTCGGCTGGCCGACCAGCATCAGCTTCGGACTGGCCGACACTTCGCGCGCGATCACCACCTTCTGCTGGTTGCCGCCGGAGAGCAGGCCGATGCGCACATTCGGGTCCTTGGGACGCACGTCGAAGGCTTCGAGCAGGCCGGCGCAGCGCGCGGCGATGGCCTTGAAGTCGAACAGGCCCCAGCGGTCGGTCACCCGGTCCTGGTAGCCGAACACGGTGTTTTCCATCACCGTGAAATCCTTGATGACGCCGTCGCGCAGGCGATCCTCCGGCACGTGGCCGATGCCGCGCGCGCGCAGTTCGGCCGGCAGGCCGTCCGCGTTGCCGCGGCGCGCGCCGGGCAGTTCCTCGCCCAGGAATTCGATGCGTCCGGCGCTGGGCAGGCGCATGCCGGACAGGATCTCCATCAGCTCGCTCTGGCCATTGCCCGACACGCCGGCGATGGCGACGATCTCGCCCGCGCGCACGGTCAGGTCGATGTCGGCCAGCAGCTTGACCTTGTTCGCGTCTTCGAGCTGCAGGTTCGACACCTTGAGCACCGGTGCGCCCGGCTTAAACGGCGAGCGCGGCAGTTCGCTCTGGATCGGACGGCCGACCATCATGTTGGCCAGCTGCTCGCGCGAGGTGGCGGCGGTGGCGGTGGCGCCCACCACGCGCCCCGCGCGCATCACGGTCACCTGGTCGGTGATGTCCATGATCTCCTGCAGCTTGTGGGTGATGAGGATGATGGTCTTGCCCTGTTCCTTGAACAGGCGCAGGATCTCGAACAGCGAGGCCGTCTCCTGGGCGGTCAGCACCGCCGTCGGTTCGTCCAGGATCAGGATGTTGGCGCTGCGGTAGATCTGCTTGAGGATTTCCACCCGCTGCTGCGCACCGACCGACAGCTCGGACACGGTCGCCAGCGGATCGACGTCCAGTCGGTAGCGCTGGCAGATTTCGCGCAGTTGGCGCTCGGTCTCGGTCCGGTGCGCGGCCAGCTTGAAGCCGCCCTCGGTGCCGAGCATGACGTTATCGAGCACGGTCATGTTCTCGACCAGCATGAAGTGCTGGTGCACCATGCCGATGCCCAGGGCGATCGCCTCATGGCTGGTGCGGATATTCCGCGCCTGGCCGTCGATCAGGAGTTGCCCGCTGTCGGCGTTGTAGTAGCCGTACAGGATGCTCATCAGCGTCGACTTGCCGGCGCCGTTCTCGCCGATCACGCCGTGGATCGAACCCTTGGCGATCGTGAAGCTGACGTCAGCGTTCGCCTGCACCGGCCCGAAGGCCTTGCTTATGTTGCGAAATTCTACGGCTGGCTGCATAGCGTGGTGATAGAGAGTGAATGCATTCATTCAAAAGCGCGCCGGACCGGGAGACCGGCGCGGCGCGCTCTTGGCAAGGCGGGGTGGATCAGATCGGGCAGCGGCCCGCGGCGCGGTAGTCGACGACCTTGATCTTGCCGTTGATGATGTCCGAACGAACGGCGTTGACGCGCTTTTCGATGGCCGGCGAGACGACCTTGCGGTTGTCCTTGTCCAGGACCCAGTCCACGCCGCCTTCCTTCAGGCCCTTGTAGGTCACGCCCGGCTTCCAGGTGCCGTTCTTGACAGCCATGAAGGAGTCGTAGACGGCGATGTCCACGCGCTTGACCATCGAGGTCAGCATGGTGCCCGGGTGCAGGTAGTTCTGGTTCGAATCCACGCCGATGGCCAGCTTGCCTTTTTCCTTGGCCATTTGCAGCGCGCCCATGCCACTGCCGCCGGCGACGGCGAACACCACGTCCACGCCGCGGTCGAACTGTGCGCGCGCAAGTTCCGCGCCCTTGGCCGGATCGTTCCAGGCCGCGCTGGTGGTGCCCACCATGTTCTGCACGATCTCGGCCTTCGGGTTCTGCGCCTTGGCGCCCTGGGTGTAGCCGCAGGCGAAGGCGCGGATCAGCGGGATGTCCATGCCGCCGACGAAGCCGAGCTTGTTGGTCTTCGACGCCATGGCAGCGGCCACGCCCACCAGGTAGGAACCTTCCTGTTCCTTGAACATCACGGAGTTGATGTTGTTGCCCTGCGCGACGCTGTCAACCAGCACGAAACGGACCTTGGGGAATTCTTTCGCGACCTTTTGCACGGCCTGGGTTTGCGAGAAACCGATGGCGGCGATCAGGTCGAGCTTCTTGCGCGCGAGGCCGCGCAGCACCTGCTCGGCCTGCGTATCGCTGCTGGCTTGTGCTTCGTACACATTGATGCCGGTCTCTTTTTCGAAACGCTCGAGGCCTTCGAAAGCGGACTGGTTGAACGACTTGTCGAACTTGCCGCCGGCATCGTAGACCATGCCCAGTTTCAGTGCGCCCGGGGAGGCCGCCGTTGCAGTGCCGGCGACGCACAGCGCCGCAATCGTCATGCTAAGTTGCTTAAATTTCATTGGGGTTGGCTCCTGGAATTTCGGTATTGTACCCGGCGCTCCCATCGTGATGCGAGCTTGCTGGCAAGGTTCACCGGGCTATTGCCCAACGGATTTTGTCAGTCCCGGCCCCCTACATGGGTGACGAATTGTTTCACGGTCGAAAAATTGCCGGTGGCAGGCGGAATGCTGTCGTGGGATCACAACAACAGCGGCGCCTGGTGGAGACAGGTTCGGCCACATCACCGCGCGCACAGCGGATTCTGGATGCACGCAGCTCAGCCTTCCAAATATGCCCCAAGCTGCATATGTATGGCAAATACAATTTTTCTTGGCAATTTATTTTGCTGGGATATAAATGCGCGAGTGGACCCGGCTTGTCGCTCCGCGTACGCCTCGACGGGCGAAGGTGGGGGCGCAGGCCTGATCCTGGTTACGCCAACTGCGCCACCGGCTCCAGGTCCTTCGTCGCCCCCGGCTCCTGCGCCGCCACCGGCTCCTGCGCCGCCACCGGCTCCTGCGTCGCCACCGGCTCCTGCGTCGCCACCGACTCCCGCTCCGCCACCTCCCCGAACTGCCGCGTGAGGAACCCCGACACCAGCTCCTGCGTGGTGGCGAGATACGGAATGTTATGGTGGTTCGAACCCGGCACGGTCTCGTCCGCAACCAGCCGTGCCAGCTTGGCAACCAACTGGTCGGTGTGCGAGTGCGGCACGATGTCGTCGCTGGCGGCGCGCAGCACGTATGTCGGAACCTTCAGGAAGGGCGCGAATCGCACCGACTCGAAGCGGTGGCGCAGCATGTAGCCGATCGGCATGGCGCGGAAGCGCCGCTTGGCGATCGCCAGGAGCGAATCGTAGGGCGTGATCAGCACGACCGAATGCACCGGCCGCCGCTGCGCCACCTGTACCGCCACGCCGGAGCCGAGGCTGCGCCCGACGACAGCGATGCGCTGCCGGTCCACCCGCGCGTGCGCGGCCAGCCAGTCGAACAGGGTGCAGCCGTCCTCGATCATGTGGATCTCGGCAGGGTCGCCATGCGACTCGCCATACCCGCGGTAGTTCACGGCCAGCACCGTCATGCCGGGGAACATCCGGCCGGCGTCGCGCGCGACCCAGGACACTTCCTCGGAACGGCCGCCGAAATACAGCACGGCGGGCCGTGGGCCGGGCACAGGCGGCGTCAACAGCCAGCCGCTCAGGCGCGTACCGTCCGCGGCGCGCAGCACAACAGATCGCGTGCGATGGCCGCTGCTTCGCGGACTTTTCACCTCGCGACCCACTTTGGGGTTGAACACCAGCTGGCGCTGGTTGGCGGCGACGGCAGCCGTCAATCCCAGCCAGAGGAAGCTGGCAACACCTGCGACACCCGCGGCCATTTTTTTCGACGTGCTCATGAGCACAGTCTACCCCCGCCGCACACTGGCGGTTTGCTTCCCTGCGGCAAAATTTGCCGCGGCCGCCCAGGATCAAGGGGATAGTTGTGCTGCTACAACAGGCTGCAAATGACAGGAATTTAATGCAGTCGCACGGTGGGCACTTGTGCCAACCGTGCGGTTCACAGTCAGCGCAGCGACGGCCCGGACGCCGGCATGTGTTTTTCAGCCGCTGTCAACTGGCCGACGAGGGCTTCGTCATACGGCAGTTTGGCCTCCGGTTCATGCGCGACAGGGCTCGCGCCTTTCACGCGCATGCCCTGTTCGTACACCAGCTTGCCGCCGAACCAGCCCGAGACGATCACGCCCGCGGCGGCCAGGGCCGACAGGGCGAGCGAGCCGCCAATATGGCGCGGCGTTTCCCGGCGCATCAGCACATTGGCCGCCGTCACCGCCAGCGCACCACCGTTGAGCATGGCGTGGACGTTGGCCGTTCGCTTGACCTCGGTTTCCGGCTCGATCGTCAGGTAGTCCATCGCGCCGGCGATGCCCGCGGCGATACCACCGATCAGGCCGCCGGTCAGGCTGTAGTAGGCCGCGCTCGCGTAGTCGTCGTTGCCCGTTGAGCGGTGCATGGCGTCAAGGATGAATCCGAAGGGCAGCAGCGCCGCCGGTGCCACGATCAGCATCGGGTGCAAGGGATGGCCTGCAATGGTCGACTTGGGCATGGGAGTCTCCTGGCTGGTGGGGGATGAGTGGCCAGTCTGACACAAGGGCAGCGGTAGCCACGCACGCTTCGGCGCCCCCGGCGGCCATCGGGTAAGATGGCTGGATACCAACTTTTGCCCCTGGAGAACACGTGCACTATCTATTGATGTATGACCTCGCGCCAGACTACCTGGAGCGCCGCGGCGAGTTCCGCGACGAGCACCTCAAACGCGCCTGGGAAGCCCAGCAACGCGGGGAACTGGTGCTGGCCGGCGCGCTGGCCGACCCGGCCGACCAGGCGATCCTCATGTTCAGTTGCGACACGCCGGAGCCGGCGCAGATGTTCGCCGCGACCGACCCGTATGTAACCAATGGACTTGTACGCGCCTTCCATGTGCGGCAGTGGAACACGGTGGTGGGGGAGGATGCCTTCAACCCGGTGCGGCCGGCATAGGGTTCGCTCCAGAAGCTGGTATTTGCAGGCTCAGCAAAGGAGCTCCGTGTTCGCGATTGCCGTTCTCGGGCTTGTGACGATCACGCTTGGCGTTTTCATGGTCGCCAAGCCGGTGGCGTGGGGGCAAGGCATCCTTCGCTTCGCTCATACACCATATTTTCACGCCACTGAGATCGGCCTGCGATTGTTGATGGGCGGGGTGCTGGTGGTCTTCGCGGACCAGACTGCACATCCTGCACTGTTCTCGTCACTCGGCCACCTGATGATCGGTGTTGCTGCCTTTCTGTTGTTGTTGATAGGGGAGGGAAGGCACCGGCGGGCGAAGGGCGGGGGAAGCGAGGCGTCCTGCCATCACAGAGCACTTTACTTAAGGTAAGATTGCGCGGCTTTCATTCCTGAGCCGGAGACCTCATGCAATCCGCTGTGAACCTGTGGCCGCTGCTGGGCGTGGCCGTGATTGTCGCCGGCTTCCTGCTGCGCGCCAATCCCGTCCTCGTGGTGGTGGCCGCCTGCGGCGTGACCGGCGCGGCCGCCGCCATGCCGCTCATGCGCATCCTCGAATCGCTCGGCACCGCCTTCATCCAGACCCGCAACCTGCCCCTGATCCTGCTGCTGCCGCTGGCCGCCATCGGTCTGCTGGAGCGCTTCGGCCTGCGCGACCACGCCCAGGCCAGCATCGCGCGCGTTCGCTCGGCCACCACGGGCCGGCTGCTGATCCTGTACCTGTTCCTGCGCGAGACATCGGCCGCGCTCGGGCTGACCAGCCTGGGCGGGCAGGCCTCGATGGTGCGCCCGCTGATCGCCCCGATGGCGGAAGGCGCCGCCGAGGCGCGCCACGGCAGTATCTCCGACCGGCTGCGCTACCGCATCCGCGCGATGTCCGCCGCCACCGACAACGTCGGGCTGTTCTTCGGCGAGGACATTTTCGTCGCCTTCGGCGCCATCGTCCTGATGCACACCATCCTGCGCGCGGAAGGCATCGAGGTCGATCCGCTGCACATCGCGCTCTGGGGCATCCCGACCGCTGTCTGCGCCTTCATCATCCACGCCTGGAACCTGCGCCGCCTCGACGCGCACATCGTGCGCGAGGGAGGCGGGAAGTGATCTTCTCGCTGGAATCGTTCTACATCGTGGTCGGCCTGCTGCTGGCGGCGGTGGCACTGCTCAACCTGACCGACCGCACCAACCCGCGCCGCTACACGACCGCGCTGTTCTGGGGGCTGTATTCGCTGGTCTACCTGGTCGGCGAACGGATTCCGCCGGCCGCGGCGGGCGCGCTGATGATCGTGATGGCCCTGGTCGCGGGCGTCAACTGGGTCAGGTCCGGCCGACACGGCACCCTGCCCGAGGAACAGCGCCGCGCCAGCGCCGCACGCCTGGGGCACAAGCTGTTCCTGCCCGCGCTGGCGATCCCGGTGGTGACGATGATCGGCGCCACGCTGCTCAAGGACGTGCGCATCGGCTCGCTGGCGCTGCTCGATCCGGCGCACGTGACGCTGGTGAGCCTGGGCCTGGGTTCGCTCGTCGCGCTTGCCGTGGCCTGCCTGCTCACCCGCGCGACACCGGTGCAGGGCGTGCGCGAGGCGCGCCGCCTGGTCGATGCGATGGGCTGGGCCGTGGTGCTGCCGCACATGCTGGCCGTGCTCGGGCTGCTGTTCTCCGAGGCCGGCGTGGGCAAGGCCGTGGCCGAGCTCACCACCTCCTATATCGGTATGGATTCGCGCTTCCTGGCGGTGGCCGTGTTCTGCGTCGGCATGGCCTTGTTCACGATTGTGATGGGCAACGGCTTCGCCGCCTTCCCGGTGATGGCCGGCGGTGTGGGGATTCCGGTGCTGGTCGGGGTGTACGGCGCGAATCCGGCCGTGATGGCGGCGATCGGCATGTTCAGCGCGTATTGCGGTACCCTGATGACACCGATGGCGGCCAACTTCAACATCGTGCCGGCCGCGCTGCTCGACCTGCCCGACAAGAACTCCGTGATCCGGGCCCAGGTGCCGACGGCGCTGCCGCTGCTGGTGGCGAACATCTTCCTGCTCTACTTTTTGATGAACCAATGACGACCCAGACCGTACTGCTCACCGGCTTCGAGCCCTTCAACGGGGCCAGCATCAATCCCGCATGGGAGGCCGTGCGCTCGCTCGAGGGCTGGCGGGAGGAAGGTTTCCGGGTCGAGGTGCGCCAGCTGCCATGCGTATTCGGCCAGGCGCTGGAGGTGCTGGCCATGGAGCTCGACACCTTGCGCCCGCATCTCGTGATCGCCCTCGGCCAGGCCGGCGGGCGCGCGGAGATATCGGTCGAGCGGGTGGCGATCAACGTGGACGACGCATCGATCCTCGACAACGCCGGCCGCCAACCGGTGGACGCGCCGGTCGTCCCCGGCGGCCCGGCCGCGTATTTCTCCACGCTGCCGGTCAAGGCCATCGTGCGTGCCCTGCGGGAGCGCGGCCTGGCGGCGGGCGTGTCCCAGACCGCCGGCACTTTCGTGTGCAATCATGTGTTCTACGGGCTGATGCACCACGTGGCCGGACGCGCAGTGCGTGCCGGCTTCATCCACGTGCCCTTCCTGCCGGAGCAGGCCGCGGCGCGCCCGGACCGGCCGCCCTCGATGGCGCTTGAGGATATCGTCGAAGCGGTCAGGATCGCGGTCGGCGTGGCGCTCTGGGTCGAAGCCGACGTGGTGGAGGCGGGCGGGGCGACCCACTGAGGGGCCGGCCGGCCTTCAGTCCGGCCGCTGGTCGGGGAACAGGATCTTCAGGAAGGCGCGCACCACGGGCGCGTCGTCCTGCACAGGGTAGCTGATGTACAGGTTGGCGGAAGGCGCGTTGCCGCGGATCGGCAGGAAACGCACGCCGGGCCAGCCGATGCGGCTGGTGGTCTCCGGCATCATCGCCACGCCCAGGCCCGCGCCCACCATCGCCAGCAGGGTCTGCGGCTCGGCCGCTTCCTGGAAGATGGTCGGCTCGAAGCCCGCGTTCACGCAGCACTGGATCAGGTAGCGCGGTTCGGCCGATTGGTCCAGGTGCAGCGTCAGCAGCGGCTCGCCCGCGATGTCGGTCAGGTCGATGTGATCCCTGGCCGCGAGCGGATGCTGCTGGTTCACGGCCACGCACACGTTCTCGCGAAAGCACAGTTCCTGGTGCAGGTTGGCCTGCTTGAGTACATCGGCCTCGATGCGCGGCTCGCGCCAGAAGCCGACGTCGATCTGGCGGTTGCGCAGCGCTTCCCACTGGTCGTTCGGCCCCATCTCGTGGATGGTCCAGGTCACGCGCGGGAACTGGCTCTGGAACTGCTCCAGCAGGCCGGGGATCGGCCCCCACATCGCCGAGCCGACGATGCCCACCCGCAGGCGGCCGACTTCGCCGCGGTCGATCTGGCGGATGGTGTCGATCGTCATGCGCATCTTGGCCAGCAGTTCGGCCGCTTCCACCATCAGGGCCTTGCCGGCGACGGTCAGCTCGAAGCTGCGGGTGGTGCGGGTGAACAGGCGCACCCCCAACTCGCTCTCCAGCTTCATGATCTGCTGGCTCAGCGGCGGCTGGGAGATGTGCAGGCGCTCGGCGGCGCGGCTGAAGCTCTTTTCTTCCGCCACCGCGAGGAAGTATTTCAGCTGTTTCAGGTCGATCGACATGGCGCGCCTCAGGCGGCTGGAGCCCGGTTCAGGGCGAGGGCCAGGCGCGCGCCCACCAGCGCGTTGTGCTTGACCAGTGCGATGTTGGTGGCCAGGCTGCGCCCGCCCGTCAGTTCCTTGATGCGGGCCAGCAGGAAGGGCGTCACCGCCTTGCCGCTCACGCCCTGCCAGTCCGCCTCGGCCAGCGCCTGGGCGATGATGCCGTCGATCTCCACCGGCGCCATCGCCTCGTCGGCCGGAACCGGGTTGCCGACCACGACCCCGCCTCCCAGGCCGAGCTGCCACTTGGTGCGGATGAAGGCCGCCTGCTCCTCCGGCGAATCGATCCGGAAGTCGGCCGCGAAACCGCTCTCGCGCGTGAAGAAGGCTGGAAAGCCCGGTTGGCCAACGCTGATCACCGGCACACCGTGGGTCTCCAGGTATTCCAGCGTGAGCCCGATGTCGAGGATGGACTTGACGCCGGCGCACACGACCGCGACGCTGGTGCGCGCCAGTTCCTGCAGGTCGGCGGAGATGTCGAAGCTCGTTTCCGCCCCGCGGTGCACGCCGCCGATGCCGCCGGTGACGAACACCTCGATGCCCGCCAACTGCGCGCAGATCATCGTCGCCGCCACCGTGGTCGCGCCCAGGCGCCGGCTGGCCAGCACGAAGGCCAGGTCGCGCCGGCTGACCTTCATCGCGTCGCTGGAATTACCCAGCAGTTCGAGCTGGTCGTCGGACAGGCCCACGCAGATCTTGCCGTCGATGATGGCGATGGTAGCGGGCACCGCGCCCGCGTCGCGGATCACCTGCTCGACTTCGCGCGCCGTGTGCACGTTCTGCGGATACGGCATGCCGTGCGAGATGATGGTCGATTCGAGGGCGACGACCGGCTTGCCGGCTGCGCGGGCGGCCGCCACTTCGGGGGAGAACGAGAGGAAGCTTTGCATGGTCAGTCCTGGTTGATGGCTTGGGGTAGCGGAGCGAGGGTGTCGGGGGAGAGATCCGGGCAGACCGTCTGGCGGCAGGCGACGGTCATGGCGGACAGTCGAAGCCCGCGCTGGCAGGCCAGCCCGAGGTCGGGCTCGCCACTGTGCAGCGACCAGCAGACCGCCGCCGCGAAGGCGTCGCCCGCGCCGGTCACGTCCACCACTTTGGCCGCGGGCGCCTCCAGGCGCACCACGCCGCCGCTGGCGCTGGTGTAGAGCACGCCCACCGCGCCGCAGGTGACGACCACATCCTGCACGCCTTGCGCCTGCAGGTCGGCGCACGCGGCCGCGACGTCGGCGTCGTTTGCCAGGACGCGGCCCGTCAGTACCGCCAGTTCCCCTTGATTCAAGATCAGCATGCGCAGGCCGGCCAGGTCGTGCGGCAGGCGCGCCATCTTTGGCTCGGACACCCCGACCACCACCAGTGGCACATTGTCCCGCGCGGCATCCTCGATCAGCGCGGCGACCGACTCGCGCGGCAGGTTCAGGTCGGCCACGATCAGGGACGCGCCCATGCGCTGCTGGCGCCGGGCGTTGAAGAACTGCGGCGTCAGCGCGTCGTACAGGGTCATGTCGGCCAGCGCCACCACCAGTTCGCCATGATGGTCGAGCACCGCCGTGTAGGTGCCGCTGCCGCTGCCATCGACCCTGAGCGTGCCGCGGGTGTCGATGCCCAGGCTGTCCGCGTGGGTGAGCAGGGCGCGCCCCGAGGTGTCGTTGCCGACGGCCGTGATCAGCGCGGCGTGCGCCCCCATGCGTGCCAGGTTCTCCGCGATGTTGCGCGCCACGCCGCCGAAGGATTCGTCCTGGGTGGCCGGGTTGGAGGTGCCGAAGGTGAGGGTGTCGAGCGAGCGCAGCTTGCGGTCGAGGTTGGCCGCGCCGATGCACAGGATTGGGCGGTTGTCGGACAATACATAGGCGCGACCGAGCAGGCGGCGTTCGCGCACCAGCGTCGCGACATAGTTCGCCACCGCCGAGCGGGACAGGCCCAGTTGCGACGCGAGGTCTTGTTGCGAGATGAAGGGGTTGGCGCGGATCAGTTCGTACAACTGGTCCTTTTTGGTCGGTTCCGTCACGGGCTTGCCTTAAACAATTGTCCTGAAATACTAGACAATTGTTTGGGTGGCGTCAATGGGTGGGGATGACGTGGGAAGCGACGGATAGCCTCTCCGCACCGCTTGACTAAACAATAATATAACCCAAATTTATTCAGCGAATATATAAATCGAGAAGAAAAACGGTATTTGCCATACATATCCGGGGTCATGCATAGTTATAGTATCCGGATTCTCCGGTCCGATACGTCTCCCGAACCACTGCCAACAAGAAGGAACATCATGTCCAGCAACACCCCATTCGAAGCCGTCGAAATCATTCGCGCCCGCAAGCCGGACTTCACGCCGCGCGTGGCGATGATCCTCGGTTCCGGCCTCGGCGTGCTGGCCGAACAGATGGCGGATGCGGTGTCGATCAGCTACAACGAACTGCCGGGTTTCCCGATCAGCACGGTGCACGGCCATGCCGGCGAACTGGTGCTGGGCACCCTGGCCGGTGTGCCGGTCGTGTGCATGAAGGGGCGCGGCCATTTCTACGAAGGCTATGGTCCGGGTGTGATGACCTCCGCGGTGCGCACCATGAAGCTGCTGGGTTGCGAGATGCTGTTCGTGACCAACGCCGCCGGTTCGCTGCGCGCCGAGGTGGACGCCGGCTCGCTGGTGGCGCTGACCGACCACATCAACTTCCTGCCGGGCAGCCCCATGGCCGGCGCGAACGACGAGCGCTTCGGCCCGCGCTTCTTCAGCATGGCCAACGCCTACGATGGCGAGATCCGGGAACTGGTCAAGCAGACCGCCGCCGACCAGGGCATCACCCTGCATGAAGGCGTGTACCTGGCCGCCCCCGGCCCGCACTTCGAGACCGCTGCCGAGATCCGTGCCTTCCGCACCCTGGGTGCCGACGTGGTCGGCATGTCGGTGATCCCCGAAGTGATCGCCGCGCGCCACTGCGGGATGAAGGTCGCCGGCGTATCCGTCATCACCAACCTGGCCGAAGGCCTGACCCCGTTCGCGCTGTCGCATGAGCAAACCCTGAAGTACGCGGCCATCGGCGCCAAGGACCTTGTCACCCTGATCCAGTCCTTCATCGAGCGCCTCGGCGCGACCGCGACGGCCGCCTGATTCCTTCATAGGAGCGAAACCATGTCACGCGCATTCATCCTCCTGCTCGACTCGTTCGGGCTGGGCGCCTTGCCCGACGCCGCGAAGTACGGCGACGCCGGCGCCAACACCTTCGGCCACATCGCCGCCTGGGCGGCGCGCGAAGGCCGCCCGCTGTCGCTGCCGAACCTGGAGCGCCTGGGGCTGGCCGCGGCCGCGCACCAGGCGAGCGGCGAGTGGGCCGCCGGTTTCGGCCTGCGCGAAGGCTTCACCGGCGCCTGGGGCGCCGCGCGCGAGCAGTCCACCGGCAAGGACACCCAGAGCGGCCACTGGGAGATCGCCGGCGTGCCGGTGCTGTTCGACTGGGGCTACTTCCCCAAAACCGTGCCGTCCTTCCCACAGGAGCTGACCGACAAGCTGCGGGAGCTGACCGGCGTTCCCGGCTGGCTCGGCAACTGCCACGCCTCCGGCACCACGATCATCACCGAACTGGGCGACGAGCACGTCGCCACCGGCAAGCCGATCCTCTACACCTCGGCCGATTCGGTGCTGCAGATCGCCGCGCACGAGGAGCACTTCGGCCTGGAGCGCCTGTACCAGGTGTGCGAGGCGGCCTATGAACTGGTCAAGCCGTACAACATCGGCCGCGTGATCGCGCGCCCCTTCCTGGGTGCGAACGGCAACTACAAGCGCACCAGCAACCGCCACGACTACGCCGTGCCGCCCACCGCGCCGACCCTGCTGGACCACGTCAAGGATGCCGGCGGCGAGGTCATCGCACTGGGCAAGATCAGCGACATCTTCGCGGCCCAGGGCGTGACCCGGCTGATCAAGGGCGAGGACAACATGGCGCTGTTCGACCGCCTGGTGGAAGTGGCCGGCGAAGCGGGGGACGGATCGCTCACCTTCGTGAACTTCGTCGATTTCGACATGCACTTCGGCCACCGCCGCGACGTCGCGGGCTATGCCAACGCGCTGCGCGAACTGGACGCGCGCCTGCCCGAGTTCATGGCGCGACTGCGCGACGGCGACCTGGTCGTGATCACCGCCGACCACGGCTGCGACCCGACGGCGCCGGGCTCGGACCACACGCGCGAACACATCCCGATGATCTTCTTCGGCCCCGGCGTCGCAGCGCGCGAACTGCCGGTCGCAAACACCTTCTCCGACATCGGCGCCACGCTGGCCAAGCACCTTGGCGTCAAACCACTCTCGAACGGAACCGCATTGCTATGACCCTGCCCCTGGATTTCAAACGTAACACCGCCGTCGGCCTGGACCTGGGCCTGGTCAACGGCATCAAGGTCAACCGCAATGCGGCCGACCGGCGCGCGGCCAGCCTGGCCAACCGCCGCACGGTCAAGAAGGAATACCAGGCAGCCTGGCTGATCCGCGCGATCGAGTGCATGGACCTGACCACGCTGTCGGGCGACGACACGCCGGGCCGCGTCGAGCGCCTGTGCACGAAAGCGATGCGCCCGCTGCGCGCGGACCTGATGCAGGCCCTGGGCCTGGAGCGCCTGTCCACCGGTGCGGTGTGCGTGTACCACGAGATGATCGCCCCGGCGGCGAAAGTCCTGCAGGGCCGCCTGCCGATCGCGGCGGTGTCCACCGCCTTCCCGGCCGGCCTGTCGAGCCTGGAGACCAAGATCCGCGAGATCGAACTGTCGGTGGCCGCCGGCGCGACCGAAATCGACATCGTCATCACGCGCCAGCACGTCCTGACCGGCAACTGGCAGGCGCTGTACGACGAGATGCTGGCCTACCGCCAGGCTTGCGGCGAGGCGCACGTGAAGGCGATCCTCGCCACCGGCGACCTGGTCACGCTGGAGAACGTGGCCAAGGCCTCGTGGGTGTGCATGATGGCCGGCGCCGATTTCATCAAGACCTCGACCGGCAAGGAGGGCGTGAACGCCACCATCCCCGTGTCGCTGGTGATGGTGCGCGCGATCCGCGATTACTACGAGCAGACCGGCTTCATGGTCGGCTACAAGCCGGCCGGCGGCGTCTCGACCGCCAAGGCCGCGCTGCAGTACCTGACGGTGATGAAGGAAGAACTGGGCAACGAATGGTTGCAGCCGCACCTGTTCCGCATCGGCGCATCGAGCCTGCTGACCGACATCGAGCGCCAGCTCGAGCACTACGTGACCGGCAGCTACTCGGCCGCACACCGTCACGCGCAACCATAAACACCGAACGGATTCGTCATGCCAACAATTAAAGAGATTTTGCAGACCATGGATTACGGCCCCGCACCTGAAAGCACCAAGGAAGCGCAAGCGTGGCTGGACCAGCATGAGCGCCGCTTCGGCCTGTTCATCGACAACGCGTGGACCGAAGCGCGCGAGACCTTCGCCACCAGCAACCCCGCCGACGGCAGCGAACTGGCCCAGGTGACCCAGGCCAGCGCCGACGACGTCGACCGCGCCGTGCAGGCGGCGCGTCGCGCCCAGCCGGGCTGGGTGGCGCTGGGCGGCCACGGCCGCGCCAAGATCATGTATGCGCTGGCGCGCCTGCTGCAGCGCCATGCGCGCCTGTTCGCCGTGCTCGAAACGCTCGACAATGGCAAGACCATCCGCGAAACGCGCGATGCCGACCTGCCGCTGGCCGCGCGCCACTTCTACCACCACGCCGGCTGGGCCCAGTTGCAGAGCGAGGAATTCGCCGGCTACCGCGCCGTGGGCGTCGTGGGCCAGATCGTGCCGTGGAACTTCCCGCTGCTGATGCTGGCGTGGAAGATCGCACCGGCCATCGCCGCCGGTAACACGGTCGTGTTCAAGCCGGCCGAGTTCACGCCGCTGACCGCGCTGCTGTTCGCCGAGATCTGCCAGCAGGCCGGCCTGCCGGCGGGCGTGGTCAACATCGTCACCGGCGACGGCGCCGTGGGCGAGGCCATCGTCAACCATCCTGGCATCGACAAACTGGCCTTCACCGGCTCGACCGAGGTCGGCCGCATCATCCGCCGCGCGACCGCCGGCAGCGGCAAGAAGCTGTCGCTGGAACTGGGCGGGAAGTCGCCCTTCATCGTGTTCGACGACGCCGACCTGGACGCTGCCGTGGAAGGCCTGGTCGATTCGATCTGGTTCAACCAGGGCCAGGTGTGCTGCGCCGGGTCGCGCCTGCTGGTGCAGGAATCGGTGTACGAGCGCTTCATCGCCAAGGTCAAGGCGCGCATGCAGAACCTGCGCGTCGGTTCCCCGCTGGACAAGTCGAACGACATCGGCGCACTGGTCGATCCGATCCAGCGGCAGCGCATCCACGGCCTGGTCGAATCGGCCCGTGCCGAGGGCTGCGAGGTGTGGCAGCCGGCGTGCGAAGCGCCCGCCGCCGGTTCCTGGTACCTGCCGACCCTGATCACGGGCGCGTCCACTTCCGCCGCCGTGGCCCAGGCCGAGATCTTCGGCCCGGTGCTGGTGGCGATGAGCTTCCGCACCCCGGGCGAAGCGGTCCAGCTGGCGAACAACACCGTGTACGGCCTGGCGGCCTGCGTGTGGACCGAGTCGATCAGCCTGGCGCTGGACATGGCGCCGCAGATCAAGGCCGGCGTGGTGTGGATCAACACCGCCAACCAGTTCGACGCGGCCTGCGGCTTCGGCGGCTACAAGGAATCGGGCTTCGGCCGCGAAGGCGGCAAGGAAGGGATGTACGAATACCTGACGCCGGTGAGCGAGGACGCGCGTCCCGCCGCGCCGGTGGTGGCCGAGAAAGGCAAGCTCAAGCCGGCGCAGGGCGACGACCCGTTCGCGGTGGACCGCACGGCCAAGCTCTACATCGGCGGCAAGCAGGCGCGCCCCGACGGCGCCTACAGCCGGGCGATCGTGGGCAGCGACGGCAAGTTCCTGGCCGACGTGGGCGAGGGCAACCGCAAGGACATCCGCAACGCGGTGGAAGCGGCGCACAAGGCATCCGGCTGGGCCAAGGCGAGCGCGCACAACCGCGCCCAGGTGCTGTACTACATCGCGGAAAACCTGTCCGCGCGCGGCGAGGAATTCGCGGCGCGCATCGCGGCGCAGACCGGTTCGAAGGATGCGGCGCGCGAAGTGCAGGCATCGATCGAGCGGCTGTTCCACTGGGCGGCGTGGGCCGACAAGCACGACGGCCTGGCGCACCAGCCGCCGATGCACGGCATCACCGTTGCGCTGAACGAGCCGGTCGGCGTGATCGGCATCGTCTGCCCGAACGAGAACCCGCTGCTGGGCTTCATCTCGCTGGTGGCACCTGCGCTGGCGCTTGGCAACCGCGTGGTGGCGGTGCCGTCTGAGGCGCATCCGCTGTCGGCGCTGGACCTGTACCAGGTGCTCGACACCTCGGACCTGCCGGGTGGCGCGCTGAATATCGTCACCGGTAGCGCCGACGAGCTGGCGCGCACCCTGGCCACGCACTTCGACGTGGACGCGGTGTGGCGCCACGACGGGTCGGTCGAAGGCTGCGCGGAAGTCGAGCGCCTGTCGGCCGAGTCGCTCAAGCGCACCTGGGTTGGCGGCGGCAAGGGCCGCGACTGGTTCAGCCAGCAGCAGGCCTGTGGCCGCGCCGTCCTGCAGCACGCGAGCCAGGTGAAGAACGTCTGGATTCCGTACGGGGTGTAAGCGCCGTCGATAGGTGCGTAGGGTGGGCCGGGCCGCGGCTCGCACTCGTGCCCACGCGTCACGTATGCACCCGCAAGCGCCCGGGGCGTCGCAAGACCGTAGGGTGGGCTCTTGAGCCCACGCGTTACGTATGCATGCAGCGAGCGCCCGCGGCGTCACAGGACCGTAGACCGTAGGGCGGGCTCTTGAGCCCACGCGTTACGTGTGCATGCAGCGAGCGCCCGCGTGGGCACAAGTGCCCACCCTACGCCAGCACGGGCCGCCAGCCCGATATACATTTTTGAGAGCGTCCAACGCATGTACCTACCCCAAGAAATCATCCGCAAGAAGCGCGACGGCGGCATCCTGACCGCTGACGAGATCCGCTTCTTCGTGCGTGGCATCCCCGATGGCAGCACCACCGAAGGCCAGATCGCCGCGCTGGCGATGGCCGTCTATTTCAACGACATGAACATGGACGAGCGCGTCGCCTTCACCCTGGCCATGCGCGACTCCGGGCAGGTCATGGAGTGGAAGTCGATGAACCTGCCCGGCCCGGTCGTCGACAAGCACTCGACCGGGGGCGTGGGCGACGTGGTGTCGCTGATGCTCGGCCCGATGATCGCCGCCTGCGGCGCCTTCGTGCCGATGATTTCGGGGCGTGGCCTGGGCCACACCGGCGGCACGCTGGACAAGTTCGACTCGATCCCCGGCTACTGCACGGTGCCCGACCCCGAACTGTTCCGCAAGGTGGTCAAGGAAGTCGGCGTGGCCATCATCGGCCAGACCGCACAACTGGCGCCCGCCGACAAGCGCTTCTACAGCATCCGCGACACCACCGCCACCGTTGAGTCGGTGGCGATGATCACCGGCTCCATCCTGTCCAAGAAGCTCGCGGCGGGCCTTGACGCCCTTGTGATGGATGTGAAGGTCGGAAGTGGCGCCTTCATGCCGACCTACGAGAAATCGGTCGAACTGGCCGAGAGCATCGTCAGCGTCGGCAACGGGGCCGGCACCCGTACCTCGGCCATCCTGACCGGCATGGACGAATCGCTGTGCCACGCGGCGGGCAACGCGCTGGAAGTGCGCGTCGCGATCGACTACCTCACCGGCAAGTCGCGCCCCGCGCGCCTGCATGAGGTGACGATGGCCCTGTGCGCCGAAATGCTGGTGCTCTCGGGCGTGGCGGCGAACGACACCGAGGCGCGCGCCAGGCTGCAGGCGGCGCTGGACTCGGGCGAGGCCGCCGAGCGCTTCGCGCGCATGGTGGCCGCGCTGGGCGGACCGGCCGACCTGATCGACAATCCCGACGCGCACCTGGAAACGGCGCCGGTCATCGCGCCCGTTCCGGCGCCGCAAGCCGGTTACGCCGTCGCGACCGACACCCGCGGCCTGGGCCTGGCGGTGGTCGGCCTTGGCGGTGGCCGTGTGCGTCCACAGGACCCGATCGACTTCGCAGTGGGGCTTGCCGGATTGGTCGAACTGGGCGAGCGCATCGAAGCCGGCCAGCCGCTGGCCATGGTGCACGCGCGCAGCCAGCAGGCGGCCGAGCAGGCCGTGCGCCAGGTGCAGGCGGCCTACCGCATCGGCGCGGAGGCGCCCGCCGCGCACCCGATGATCCACCGGACGATTCGTCCATAAGGAAGCACGAGATGAAGTACACGAAGCTAATCGAGGAAGCGCGCGCCGCGCGCGACCTGGCCTATGCGCCGTATTCGAAGTTCCAGGTGGGGGCTGCGCTGGAGTGCAGCGATGGCCGCGTCTTCCGGGGTTGCAATATCGAGAACGCTTCCTACGGACTGTGCAACTGCGCCGAGCGCACGGCATTCTTCAGCGCGATGGCGCACGGCTACCGGCCTGGCGATTTCACCGCGCTGGCGGTGATCGGCGACACCGAGGGGCCGATTGCCCCGTGCGGCGCCTGCCGTCAGGTGATCCTGGAGCTGGGCGGCAACGAGTTGCCGGTCGTGCTGAGCAACCTGAAGGGCGAGGTGATGGAAACCACGGCGGCCGCCCAGTTGCCGAACGCCTTCGGCGGGCGCGACCTGGGCTGAAGCTCCTGGGCCGGCATCGTAGGGTGGGCACTCGTGCCCACCATCACTGCGCGACACACGCCCACCAGCGGCGGCTCGGCGAGCGCGCTCACGGCAGACTCAGACTGCCTTGCGCTTGACCGGGGTACGCTCGCGCCGTGCCGGGTACTTGAGCAGCTTTTCAGGGGGGCGCACCGGGCGCCTCACCAGTTCGCCGCCGCAATTGGGGCAGGTGCCCGCCAGCTCGCCTTCCACGCAGTCGCGGCAGAAGGTGCATTCAAAGGTGCAGATGAAGGCATCGCGCGAATCGGCCGCGATGTCGCGGTCGCAGCATTCGCAGTTGGGGCGTAGGTCGAGCATGGCGTCCTCGGGATAAAGAGGGGAAATCATAACGCATGCTTGCGTAGTCCGCTTTCCGGCCCAGTCTCCCGCCTATATTCAGCAGATCCAGATGCCTATCGTCCCGCTCACCAGCGTCCGGGAGATTGGTTCTATCCGCACAGTCATTCCCGCGCAGCGGGAATCCATGCCGGGGCGCCCAGTGCCCGCTCCGTTCGGCGTAGTCGTGGTGCCGGTAGGACGGACTTCGTAGCCTAAGGAAGCGCTGAACAAATAGGTTGCTCGACCGTTCCCACGTGACAAAACCGGCGTCCGTGCGGGTTCTTCTTCAAGGCACGGCCCATGCTGCGCTTCATCGCGAAGGTCACTGCCTTGTTCTCGGGACGTTTGTCGGCGCCCTGGTTGCCGGCGTCGCCGAACACCATCGTTTCGTCGCCGTGCAGCAGCTTTGGGTTCGCGTCACGCCGGACATATTGCCAGCGGTAATCAACGTTCGTATCGGCCAAGCCCGACCTGGCATCGACGCCGATGTGGGCCTTCATGCCGAAGAACCAGTTCTTGCCCCTCTTCGACTGATGCATCGCTTGTCGCGGTTCTTGGTCGAGGCAGCACCCAGCGCTGGCACGGCGTCGCAGATTCGATCTCAGCCAAGAACCGAACCCGTGGGCTCTGCTTCTTTTTAGGTAGTGGAGTCGGCGTCGGAAACGTGGTTTGCTTTTGTAACTCAATTGCCGAGAGTAAACGCTCGTGAGAGAATTGCTCGAACATTCTCCATAGCCATACAAACACCATGCGAAGCGGCAAATCCAAAGCAGCACCTGAAATCAAAAATCGAGTTCAACAACTGGCCCGAACAATCTGCAGAGGGATGTACGAACGGGAAGAAACGGTGGCCGTGGCGCTGCTTGCCGCGCTCTGCGGGCAGAATACATTCTTGTATGGCCCCCCTGGAACGGCGAAAAGCCTGATTTCAAGGCGAGTGGCGTGCGCATTTCACCAGCCTGTTTATTTCGAATGCCTGATGAATCGCTTCAGCACGCCTGAAGAAGTGTTCGGGCCGGTGTCGATCAAAGCCTTGAAAGAGGATCGTTATATACGCAAGACGGATTCGTATCTGCCGAAAGCGGATTTTGCTTTTCTGGACGAAATCTGGAAATCGAGTCCCGCGATCCTGAACACCTTGCTTACGCTGATCAATGAACGCATTTTCAAAAACGGCGGAAACCTGGAAAAAGCGCCGCTGCGGGCGCTGATTTCCGCATCGAACGAGACGCCGGACGTGAATCAGGGACTAGAGGCGCTCTATGATCGTTTTATTGTGCGCCTGATGGTGTCGCCGATCAGCCAGCCGCAGCACTTTGAACAGCTGGTAGACAGCAAGCCCGGTTCCGCTGAAGTCGAGATCCCCGAAATTCTTCAGGTCCGTCCCGAAGAGTGGCACGTCTGGCTCGAGCAGATACATCAAGTTACTCTGTCATCAGAAACCCTCACCATCATTCATTTGATTCGCGAACAGTTGACGCAACAACACGACGCGCTGAAGGTCTATGTCTCCGACCGACGCTGGCAACGGGCCGCCTTGCTGATGAAGGCCGCGGCCTTCTTCAACGGACGGACTGAAACCAATCATAGCGACGCGCTGTTGCTGGAGCACTGTCTGTGGACGCATCGAGACAACCACTCGGCGGTAACGGCGATCGTACAGGACGCCGTGCGGTCAGTTGGATTAGACAGCGGGTTCAGTCTTGCGGAAATCGACGGCAAAAAGGAATCGCTTGACCGTGAAATCAATCATGAGCTGTTTCATTCCGTGGACGTGTACAAAACGGAACAAAACAGGGGCGGCGAAGAAGTGTTCAAACTGAACGTACCCGAGGCATTTTATTATGGGCGAAACTACAGCGGAGATGTTCCGATATTTTTGCCGTATAAAAACATCAAGTCGATGGTGAAATTCCACCCCTTAGATATCTCTGGGAATGAAATTGAAGAAATTATGTGCGCTTTCGACGGGCAAGGAACGTGCAATCTAACCGAGCGGCGCAGCAACAGGGTGGCGATATACAGACCGCATATCCTGTTTCATCGGGGAGATAAGAAAGACAACGTTAACAGTCGACTTGTCGCGTCCATGATGACGTCGCTGTCCGGCATCAAAGCCGATCTTCAGTCGATCTTGGAAAAAGTGACAGCGCAATATGCGGACATGGAGGCGAAGCTTGATTCGGTGTTCGTGCCCGCCGAGAAAAGCCGACTGGCGATCTCGGGCGTCACGGAGCAGATCGAAAGCCTGAAACTGCGCATCAAGGACTGCGAACGACTTGAAGCGCTATGCGGTTGAACTTAGTCGAGAAAGCATCCCAAGAGACCGCTTCGGCCATTACCGCTTCTTATAAGTCATTGGTCGAGGGGTCGGCCGCCGTCCGAGATCACCTCGCGAAACAAATTGAAGAATGGGAGTGTGCGGCCAGCGCTGCGCTGAGCACGGGGTTTCCGCTCATGTCACATGAGGAGAAGCTGCTTGATTGGCAGCTTCGACTGCAGTCCCCTTCAGTTTTGGAAACTGACCCCGGCAAAGCAGTGGACGATTACGTTGCATTCTGCAAGACGATCGGACGTCACACGAACGAGACTTTTTGGCGAGAACAATTTAATAGTCGAACGCATTGCGCAGGACGTGTACGGAAAAAGGTTGACGAGCAGTCCGTCAGCGCCCGTCTCATGCTTGCAGAATGGCGGAAACTGCTGGATGGAGCGCGTGCCGAGTGGGAGCTGCGAGAGATCGCGCTGCGTCGCGCCGCGCTGATGGAGCAACTAGGGCGGATGTTGCAGTTGCTGTGCGAGTTGCACGACAAGCTGCATGAGCTAGGATGGGACACCGGAATCCTGCTGGACTTGTCCCAAGGTGACCTAACGCCGCAAGATATCGAGCGTTTCAAACGCTGGGCCGCTTACCTTGCCGAAGACGAAGGAATAAGGGCGTTGTGTGATTTGCTGGGAAAAATGCGACGGATCGATCTTTCTGAAACGATCGAGCGGGTCAAGTCTGTTTCTTTGGCCAGCATGTACGCGCCTGACGCCAATTCACGTGAGGAAATCGTTGGCATTCGGCTCGGAAACGATATCGAACACGTTTTGCCGTCAGAACTGGTGCTGCTTGCGGATCCGGAAACAGCGCTGTTGTTCGACATGAAATACGTCGAGTCCAGCCTGATGTGTTTTGACATGGAGGGTTTACAACGTATTCAATGCCCCATCGAGACCGAAGAAGACCGGTGTGTCAAGGAACGCGAGAAGCAAGGCCCGATGGTGATCTGTATTGATACCAGCGGCTCGATGAACGGCCTGCCGGAGACGATTGCGAAGGCGGCGGCGCTCTACCTTGCAGCTAAATCCAGGGAGCAGTACCGTCCTTGTTACCTGATTAATTTCTCAACCAGTATTGAGACGCTGGACTTGAGCGCCGAGGTCGGGGCGGAAGCGCTGTTTCGGTTCCTTCGCATGTCGTTTCATGGCGGCACGGATGTGGCGCTGGCGCTGGAACATGCTTTAGACAAGATGGAGGAGGATGCCTACAGGAACGCGGATTTGCTCATTGTTTCAGACTTCATCATGTCGGATTTGCCTGAGCGGTCGCGGGCCCGGATCGAAAGCAGACGGCTTCATGGAAATAGATTTCACTCGCTGGTCGTGGGCGACTGCTACATGACGCAAGGGCTGAAGAATCTTTTTGACAATGAGTGGATATACGACCCGAGCTACGCCCGTATTCATGAGTTGGTCAGTTTTCAGCGGAGCGTGCATGCGGCGGCGGCGCCGTAGATGTGCGCAGCGCATGAGCGCGATGAAGGGAGGTCGGGGACGCCCGGCGCCCGTTGAATCTTGTTTTACGGGCGCGTGAACCCTCCGCAAGCGACACGCGCTTTTCGGCTGGAGCAGCAGATAGAAATCCAATTCGGCGGCACCTCGGATGTTGAGACGGCCTTATCGAACGTAGGGGCGCGGCAGCTGCGCCAGGCCCTAGCTGGGCATCGACTCCGATATGGGCTTCCACTGCTGGCCAGGTGCCCGTTGATTCCGTCGAAGATTCTACGCGTCAGGTTGTGCTTCTTGAGCAGGCGGCGGAACTTGAGCAGCGTGGTCGAGTCTGGCGCCGACTTGCGCGTCACGTCAATGCCGACAAAGCCGCGAATGGCCTGGCTGTCGTAGATTGCATCCTCGATGCCTTCGCCCGACAGGCCAAGGCACTGCTGCGCGATGTACATGCGCAGCAGCCGCTCCAGGGCTACGCCGAGTTCCCCAGCATGCTCGCGTCGCGTGCCATCCGCCATGCGCCGTCCTCGCCACGGCGCAGGATGGACAGCCCGTGCCCGCGCCGCTCGATCGGCAGGTCGCCATGGCGCGTCGTCACCACCACCCGCAGGCGCGAGCGGCAATAGGCGATGTCGCCGAACACGGCGATCTCATCGATCTCGTTCGACGCCTCGATCGCCCCGTTCGCCAGCATCGCCTCGAGCGCTTCGCGGTAGGCGTCGCGGCCTTCGAGCGGCGGCTGGCCCGGCACCATGAACACCACGTCGTCCGTCATCAGGGACATGAGCGTGTTGACATCGCCGGCGTGCGTGGCGTCCAGCCAGGCCTTGACCAGGGCGCGGATCGCGATTTCATCGTCCTGCATGCTTCCCTCCTTTTCCCTCAGCCAGCGTTCGGGTCGGTCTGCATCATGCCCAGCACGTTCCCGTCCGGGTCCCTGATGTAGGCCAGCCAGCCGATCCCCGGTATCGCCGTCTTCGGCATGCACACGACACCCCGGCTGGCGCCGTCCGAACCGGCGCCTTCCTGGGCGCGCGTCAGCGCCGCGTCCAGGTCGTCCACATCGACGGTCACCACGAAGGCATTCACGGGGGAATCGGCGTCCGGGGACGGCCCGCCGCGCTGCAGCAGTCCGCCGTTGATGCCGGGCTGCTCGTCGGGACCGGTGCTGATCGCCCAGTAGGCGCCAGCCTGCCACTTGTTGAAGGACCAGCCGAACAGCTTGCGGTAGAAAGCGATCGAGAGCTCGGGATTGGAAGCGTGGATTTCGAATCGGACGGCACGTGACATGCTTGCTCCTTTACTGATGGATCATTGCTGCCAGGGATCATAGGTGCCGATGCTCCAGACCTGCCCTTCGGGATCGCGGCAGGTGAAACCGCGCCCGCCGTAGTCCTCGTCCACCAGCCCGATGACGACCTCGCCACCGGCCGCGAGCACGCGCTCATGGACCAGGTCGGCGTCGTCCACGACCAGGTAGATGGTCTGGGTCTGCTTGCCGCCGACCTCCCCCGGCGGCACCAGCAGCGCGCCGTATTCGCCGCCGTTGGCCTGCGAGCCGAGCATGACCATGCCGCCGCCGAGCGTGAGCTGGGCGTGGGCGACCGTTCCGTTCGCGCCGTCGACGACCATGTGCCGCTCGAACCCGAACACCCGGCACAGCCACTCGATGGCGGCGGGTGCGTCGCGGTAGCGCAGGCAGGGGATGGCGGTCGCGTTGGTGCGGTTCGGTGAGGCAGGCATGGCATTCTCCCGTTGGCTGCATCGGCGAGCCCATGGTACCGGAATTTCCCGCCTTGCCGTTTCCGTTACATCTGCTGGAACAGGTGTGTGTGGTTGCGGCTCACCTCCAGTTCGTGCGGGTAGCCGCGCAGGCGCAGCAGTTGGCGCCCGCGCAGGTCGCGCGTCACTTCCTGGATCATGTCCACCCGCACCAGGGTCGAGCGGTGGATGCGCCAGAACTCGTCCGGGTCCAGCTCGTCGGCCAGTTCCTTCAGGGTCTTGCGGATCAGCAGCTCGGCCGTGGCGGTCTGCACGCGCGTGTACTTGTCGTCGCTCTGGAAGAACAGGATTTCGCGGGTGCTGATCATGCGCAGGCTGGAGCCGACCTGGGCCTGGATCCAGCGCAGGTAGGTGCGCGGCGCCGCGCTGCCCTGTTGCTGGAGCAGCTTGCCCAGTTGCTCGAGCTGGGTGCCGATGTCCTTGGGCGATTGCGCCAGCCGCCGCTTCAGGCGCTCGCAGGTGGTCGCCAGCCGCTCGGCCGTCACCGGCTTGAGCAGGTAGTCGATCGCCCCGTGCTCGAAGGCGTCCAGCGCGTACTGGTCGTAGGCGGTGGCGAACACGATGTGGCAGCGGTCGTACAGCTGGCGCGCCGCTTCGATGCCGCCCACGCCGGGCATGCGGATGTCGAGGAAGGCGATGTCGGGACGGTGCTCACGGGCCAGCGCGACCGCGTCGACACCGTTGGCCGCCTCGGCCACAATGCGCAGTTCCGGCCAGACCGCCTCCAGCCGTGTGCGCAACTGGTCGCGCAGGGGTGCCTCGTCGTCGGCGATCAGGGCGGTGACGGTGCGCTCGGCTGCTGGCATCAGGAATCCTCCATCATCTTGTAGGGAATGCGGATCGAGGCGCAGGTGCCGCCGGTGGGGGGCGTCTCGATGACCAGTTCGGCGTTGGCGCCGTACAGCAGTTGCAGCCGTTCGCGGATGTTCGCCAGGCCCACGCCATCGCCCGAGTGCGGGGCGAAGCCGACGCCGTTGTCGCATACGTCCACATGCAGCGTTGCGCCGGTGACGTAGCCGCGCACGACGATCGTGCCGCCATCGATCTTCGGTTCCAGGCCGTGCTTGATCGCGTTCTCGATCAGCGTCTGGAGCATGGTCGGCGGGAACGGGCTGCTGCCAAGGAAATCGGGCACCTCGAAGCTGACCGTCAGCCGCTCCTTCATGCGCGCCTGCATGATGGCCAGGTAGGCGCGCGAGAGTTCGACTTGCTTGCCCAGCGTGGCGCAGCCCTTGCCGCGCATCTGCGGCAGCGACGAGCGCAGGTATTCGATCAGGTGGGCGTGCACCCGCGCCGCCTCCTTGGGATCGGTTTCGATCAGCTGGCCGATCAGGGCCAGCGTGTTGAACAGGAAGTGGGGCTCGACCTGGGCCTGCAGCGCCGCCATGCGCGCCTCCATCAGGCGCTGTTCGAGCGTGGCGACGGTGGCCTGGGCCGACGCTTCCTTGGCCATCAGCTCGGCGCGCCGCTTGCCGCCCGCCAGGACCTTGACCCCGAACGAGATGAGCACGAACCACACCGCCGGTTCGGCCAGTTGCAGCGCGACCCCGAAGGCCAGGACCAGGAACCAGGTGATGTAGAGCTGGCGCCACTCGACCATCGCGAGCCAGTCGAAAAAGCTCCACCACAGGGTGCTGGCTTCGTGGACGGCGTCGCGCACGAAGTCGAGCGCGCGGTTGAGCTGGGTGGCCGCCATCTATTCCTCCAGCGTGCGCGGACGCTCGCCGAAGATGGCGATGGCGATGTATTTGCAGGCCAGCAGGCCGACGAACAGCAGCAGTGCCAGCGGCAGGATGCTGATCACGAAGGCCAGCACGATCGAGGCGAGCAGCAGGGCCGGCCAGGACAGGGAGGAAATGCTGCGGGAGGCCGAGCGCAGGCCGCGCACGCAGGTGTGGCCCATGTCTTCAAGTTCTGCCAGGAAGCTGCGAAAGCGGGTGGTTTTCATGCCGTGTTCCTATGTTGGTTGCTACGATGGCCTCACTGTATTCCCATGCGCGCGAAGCGGCCAGCGTGTTCCGACGAAAGGTGGGATTCATGGGTTATCCGGTTCCCCGAAGCGACGAACGGATGGCCCCGCCACAGGGAGCGCCACGCGATGTCGTGTAAAGCTTGTTAGTTACAGTCAATATCTGTACGCTAAGCTGTTCGGCTCGAATAACGTTGTTTTACAAGAGGATTACATGAAGAAGCAAGCGGTGGCCATCTTTGCCCTGTCGCTGGCCGGCGTCGCGTCGGCCCAGGAAGTCGTACGGATCGGCCACGTCGCCGCGATGACCGGCCCGGTCGCGCATTTCGGCAAGGACAGTGAGAACGGCGCCCGCATGGCGATCGAGGCCCTGAACAAGCGTGGTGTCGTCATCGGCGGCAAGAAGGTGCGCTTCCAGCTGGTGACCGAGGACGACGCGGGCGATCCCAAGCAGGCCACGAGCGCGGCGCAGAAGCTGGCCGACGCGCGGGTAAACGGCGTGATCGGGCACGAGACCTCGGGCACGACGATCCCGGCGTCGAAGATCTACTTCGACGCGGGCATCCCGCAGATCTCGGCTTCGAGCACCAGCCCGAAGTACACCCAGCAGGGCTTCAACACGGCCTACCGCGTGGTCGCCAATGACGTGCAGCTGGGGCAGGCACTGGGCCGCTACGCGATCAAGAACATGGGCGCGCGCCGGGTGGCGGTGGTGGACGACCGCACGGCATACGGCCAGGGCCTGGTGACGGAATTCTCGCGCAGCCTGCAAAAGCAGGGCGGCAATGTGGTGGCGCGCGAGTTCACGCACGACAAGGCGACCGACTTCACCGCCATCATCACCAAGATCCGCGCGACCAAGCCGGACCTGGTGTTCTTCGGCGGGATGAATGCGACCGCCGGGCCGATGCTGCGCCAGATGAAGCAGCTCGGCATGAACGTGAAAATGATGGGCGGCGACGGCATCTGCTCCGACGAGATGCACAAGCTCTCGGGCGGCACGATGGCCGACGGCCAGGTCGTTTGCGCGGAAGCGGGCGGTGTCGAGGGCGAGGCCAAGGCCGGCATGGACAAGTTCCGCGCCGACTACAGGAAGCGCTATGGCATCGACGTCCAGATCATCGCTCCGTACTCGTATGACGCGGTGATGGTGATGGCCGACGCGATGGTCAAGGCCGGTTCGGCCGCGCCCGCGAAATACCTGCCGCAGCTGGCGAAGACCAGCTACAAGGGCGTGGTCGGGAATATCGCCTTCGACCCGCGCGGCGACATCCGCGACGGCGCCATCACCCTCTACACCTTCAAGGGCGGGCGCCGCACGCTGCTGGCGGTGACGCGCTGAACTTGACCTGGCTCAGGCGCCGGAGCGCTCGTCCCAGTAGCGCCTGAGCAGGCCGTAGAACACCGTATCGGCCATCTGGCCATGCACGAACCAGCGTTCGGGCATGTAGCCTTCCTTGCGAAATCCCAGCTTTTCCAGCAGGCGCGCGGAAGCGGTGTTGGCGGGATCGATGTCCGCTTCCACCCGGTTCAGGTCGAGCACCCGGAAACCGTAGTCGAGCGCCGCTTCCAGCGCTTCCGCGGCATAGCCGTGGCCCCAGTGCGAGCTGGCGAGGGCGTAGCCAAGCTCGCAGCGACGGTTCTGGTCGAAGAACTTGTGCATGTTGACGTTGCCGATCATCGCGCCGGTTTCGCTCACCTCAATGGCAAAGCGCACTTCGCTCTGGTCCTGGTAGCACTGCAGCACGCGCGCGATCCAGTCGTCAGCCTGCTTCATGGCAGTCCATGTCTCGCTGCTCCAGTACTTGACGACGGCAGGGTCGGCGAAGATCGCGAACTGGGCCGCGGCGTCCTCCCCGGTGAAGGGGCGCAGCTTGAGCCTGGCGGTCTCGATGACGGGGGTAGGGTATTTCTGCATGTATCTCTTTCTATTGCTTAGTTTCGATGCTCGACCTGCGTTCGTCCCAGTAGCGCTTGAGCAAACCGTAGTACACCGCATCCGCCATCGCGCCATGCACGATCCAGCGTTCGGGCATGTAGCCCTCCTTGCGAAAGCCCAGCTTTTCCAGCAGGCGCGATGAAGCGGGATTGCCCGGATCGACGTCCGCTTCCACCCGGTTCAGGTCCAGCATCCGGAAACCGTAGTCCAGCGCCGCCTCCAGTGCTTCCAGCGCATAGCCCTGGCCCCAGTGCGCGCTGCCGAAAGCGTAGCCGATCTCGCAGCGCCGGTTGCGTTCCGAGAAATCGTAGAGGTTCACGTTGCCGACCATCTCGCCGGTGGCGGCGATCTCGACCGCGAAGCGCAGCGAGCTGGCGGTGCGGTAGCACTCCAGCGCATGCGCGATCCATTCGTGCGCGCTCGCCATGTCGGTCCAGACTTCGCTACTCCAATACCTCACCACTTCCGGATCGGAGAAGATGGCGTATTGCGCTTCGGCGTCGTCGTAGGTCAGCGGGCGCAGTTTCAGGCGGCCGGTCTCCAGGATCGGGGTAAGGTAGGCGGTCATACCAGGTCTGTTGCTCTTTGAGAATTATCGAACCGAGGGCATTTTATCCCGGCCGTCGGCCCGCGCTGGATTACCATCTACGGGATGTCCGGGGGGGCGAGCCGGCCCTCCCGACGCCCGCCACAGGTGTGACGAATTTGCAACTCCAGCGGCAAGGCGGGCGTCGCGCTTGAGCTTATCCCCCGCGCGCACGCTTGCAGTGTTATTGTCTTGCTATCCATTATCGATCATAGTTTGACCATTGGTACAAAAATTTGATGCCGGGGAGAGCCGCATGAACGAAACCAGGCCGGGGTACGAGCGACCGAAATCGATGTCCTCGTTTTGGATGCCCTTCACGAACAACCGCGACTTCAAGCTCGACCCGCGCCTGCTGGTCTCGGCCGAGGGGATGTTCTACCGGGACGTGGACGGCAACCGGATCCTGGACGGGACGGCCGGCCTGTGGTGCGTCCCATGCGGCCATGCCCAGCCGCGCATCGTCGAGGCGGTGCGCGAGATGGTCGGTACGCTCGATTTCGCCCCCACCTTCCAGATGGGGCATCCGGCGGCATTCGACCTGGCCGAGCGGCTGATGGAATACACCGGGCACAAGTTCGGCCAGGTGTTCTACACCGGCTCCGGTTCCGAGGCCGTGGACACGGCGCTCAAGATCGCGCTGGCCTACCACCGCGCGCGCGGCGAGGGCGGGCGTACCCGCCTGATCGGCCGGGAACGCGGCTACCACGGGGTCGGCTTCGGCGGCCTGTCGGTCGGCGGCATCGGCCCCAACCGCAAGCACTTCGGACCGCTGCTGCCGGGGGTGGACCACCTGCCGCACACGCACAACCCGGTCCGCAACGCGTTCACGCGCGGCCAACCCGAGCACGGCGCCGAGCTGGCGGACGAGCTGGAGCGGCTGGTCGCCCTGCACGACGCCTCGACCATCGCGGCGGTGATCGTCGAACCCGTCGCCGGCTCGACCGGGGTGCTGGTGCCGCCCAAGGGCTATCTCAGGCGCCTGCGCGAGATCTGCGACCGGCACGGCATCCTGCTGATCTTCGACGAGGTGATCACCGGCTTCGGCCGCCTCGGCACACCCTTCGCGAGCGATTACTTCGGCGTCGAACCGGACATGATGACCACCGCCAAAGGCCTCACGAATGGCACGATCCCGATGGGGGCGGTGTTCTCGAAGCCCTTCATCCACGACGCCTTCATGAACGCGCCGCCCGGCATCGAACTGTTCCACGGCTATACCTATTCGGGCCATCCGGTGGCCTGCGCCGCGGCGCTGGCCACGCTCGAGGTGTTCCGCGAGCAGCGGTTGCTGGAGCACGCCACCGGCATGCAGCCGTATTTCGAGGATGCGCTCCATTCGCTCGAGGGCCTGCCGAACGTGATCGACATCCGCTCGATCGGGCTGGTCGGCGGCATCGAGCTCGACCCGATCGCCGGCAAGCCGGGCGCGCGCGGCTACCAGGCGCTCAAGAAGGCCTTCGCCGACGGCATCCTGATCCGTACCACGGGCGACACCGTCGCGCTGTCGCCACCGCTCATCCTCGACAAGACCCACGTCGACGAACTGTTCGGCAAACTGGCGAACATACTGAAGAACCTGGACTAGACAAGCACCATCACATGAACAAGATCGATACCAAGGTCGGCGATACCCACATCGGCGATGCCAATGGCGGCGAACCCATCATCGGCCACTTCATCGCCGGGCGCGAGACCGCCCCGGCCGGCGCGCGCTGCGGTCCCGTGTACAACCCGGCCCTCGGCGAGCCCTGCGCCCGCGTCGCCCTGGCCGGGCCGGACGAGGTGAACGCCGCGGTGGCCGCCGCCGCCGCGGCCTTTCCCGCCTGGGCCGACACGCCGCCGCTGGCGCGGGCGCGCATCCTGTTCCAGTACCTGCGGCTGTGCCAGCAGCATACCGACGAGTTCGCGGCGCTGGTCACGCGCGAGCATGGCAAGACCTTCGCCGATGCCCAGGGCGAGGTCGCGCGTGGCATCGAGGTGGTGGAGTTCGCGGTAGGCATCCCGCAACTGCTCAAGGGCGAGTTCACCGACCAGGTGGCGCGCGGCATCGACGCCTGGTCGATGCGCCAGCCGCTGGGGGTGGTGGCCGGCATCACGCCCTTCAACTTCCCGGTGATGGTGCCGATGTGGATGTTCCCGGTCGCGCTCGCGTGCGGTAACACCTTCGTGCTCAAGCCCTCCGAACGCGACCCCTCGGCCTCGCTGCTGCACGCGCGCCTGCTGCGCGAGGCCGGCCTGCCGGACGGCGTGTTCAACGTGGTCCAGGGCGACAAGGCCGCGGTCGATGCGCTGCTCGACCACCCCGGGGTGCAGGCCGTCAGTTTCGTCGGCTCCACCCCGATCGCCGAGACCATCCACGCCCGCGCCAGCGCGGCGGGCAAGCGGGTGCAGGCGCTCGGTGGCGCCAAGAACCATATGGTGGTGATGCCCGACGCGGACATGGACATGGCGGTGGACGCGCTGATGGGCGCGGCCTACGGCTCGGCCGGCGAGCGCTGCATGGCGATCTCGGTGGCGGTGGCGGTCGGCGACGCGGCCGACCGGCTGGTCGAGGCACTGGCCGCTCGCACCGCCGCGCTCAGGATCGGGGACGGGATGGCGGAAGGGGCGGAGATGGGCCCGGTGGTGACGGCCGCGGCCAAGGAGCGCATCGAACGCCTGATCGGGCTGGGCGTGGAGCAGGGCGCGCGCCTGGTGGTGGACGGGCGAGGCTACACCGTGCCGGGCCGCGAGCAGGGATTCTTCGTCGGCGGCACCCTGTTCGACCACGTCACGCCGGACATGACGATCTACCGCGAGGAGATCTTCGGACCGGTGCTGTGCGTGGTGCGCCTGCCCGACGTCGGCAGCGCGGTGGAACTGATCAACGCCAACGAGTACGGCAATGGCGTGGCGATCTTCACGCGCGACGGCGGCGTGGCGCGCGAGTTCGTGCGCCAGATCGAAGTGGGCATGGTGGGCGTGAACGTGCCCTTGCCGGTGCCGATGGCCTTCAACAGCTTCGGCGGCTGGAAGCGCAGCATGTTCGGCGACCACCACGCCTACGGGCCGGAAGGCGTGCGCTTCTACACCCGCCACAAGGCGGTGATGCAGCGCTGGCCGAACACGGCGAGCGCCGGCGCGCAGTTCGCCTTTCCACAGATGAAGTAGCGGTGAAGTAGCGTATCAAACCCGCGCGGGCTCCCGCGCGGCGGCAGCAGGCAGTCCGAGCAGCAGCATTTCCACGTACAACGACAAAGGGATGCACATGATCGAGTCACTCCAGCACCTGCCGCCGGCAGCCGCATCCGGCGGCGACTTGTCCGGCCAGTTCAACGACCTGGCGCCGCCGCTGACGGCGCGCCAGGCCGCCATCGAGGCGGCGCGTTGCCTGTATTGTTACGACGCGCCCTGTACGCGCGCCTGCCCGACCGGCATCGATGTGGCGAGCTTCATCCGCAACATCCAAGACGGCAACATCGACGGCGCGGCCCATAACATCCTCAAGCAGAACATCCTGGGCGGCAGCTGCGCGCGGGTCTGCCCCACCGAGATCCTGTGCGAGGCCGCCTGCGTGCGCAACCACGAGGGGGAAAAGCAGCCGGTACGGATAGGATTGCTGCAGCGCCACGCGCTCGACAACGCCCGGTTCGACACCCATCCTTTCGAGCGCGCGCCGGCGACCGGCAGGACCGTGGCCGTGGTGGGCGCCGGTCCGGCCGGCTTGGCCTGCGCGCACCGCCTTGCCATGCTCGGTCATGAGGTGGTGGTGTACGAGGCGCGCACCCGTCCGGGCGGCCTGAACGAATACGGGATCGCGAAGTACAAGCTGACCGGCGACTTCGCCCAGCGCGAGGTCGCCTTCCTGCTCTCGATAGGCGGGATCGGGATCGAGTACGGACGCAGGCTGGGCCAGAACCTGCAACTGGCCGACCTGCACGCGCGCTACGACGCGGTGTTCCTGGGCCTGGGCCTGGGCGCCAGCCGCGAGCTGGGACTCACCGGCGAACACGCGCCGGGCCTGATGGCGGCGGTGGACTACATCGCCGCGCTGCGCCAGGCCGAGGACCTGGCCGGGCTGCCGGTGCCAGCCAGCGCCATCGTCATCGGCGCCGGCAATACCGCGGTGGACATGGCCGTGCAGATCCGGCGCCTGGGCGCGGAAGACGTGACCCTGGTGTACCGGCGCGGCCTGGAGTCGATGAGCGCGACCGCGCACGAGCTCGCGATCGCGCGTGACAACGGGGTGCGCATCAAGACCTGGGCCTCCCCGTCCGGGGTGCTGCTGGACGAGGCCGGCCGCGTGCGCGGCATGCGCTTCGAGCGCACGAGGATGGAGGGCAAGCGACTGGTGGGCAGTGGGGCCACGCTCGACATCGCCGCGGACGCCGTGTTCAAGGCGATCGGCCAGTCGCTGGACGAGCGTGCTCTCGCCGATCCGCTCGCCGCGTCGCTCGCGCGCGAGGACGGACGCATCCGCATCGACGGAAACTTCCGCACCGCCGTTCCCGGCATCTATGCCGGCGGCGACTGCGTGGGCGCCGGACCGGACCTGACCGTGCAGGCCGTCCAGCACGGCAAGCTGGCCGCGCATGCCATCCACAACGACATCCAGACACCAGCGGAGGCAGCATGGCCGACCTGAGCATCGATTTCTGCGGGATCAAGTCCCCCAATCCGTTCTGGCTGGCCTCGGCGCCGCCGACCGACAAGGCCTACAACGTGGTGCGCGCCTTCGAGGCCGGGTGGGGCGGGGCGGTGTGGAAGACGCTGGGCGAGGACCCGCCGGCGGTCAACGTCTCGTCGCGCTACTCTGCGCTCCACGGCAGGAACCGGGAGGTGATCGGCTTCAATAACATCGAGCTGATCACGGACCGCGGCCTGGACATCAACCTGCGCGAGATCACCCAGGTGAAGAAGGACTGGCCGGACCGCGCGATGATCGTTTCGCTGATGCTGCCCTGCGAAGAGGCGCCCTGGGCGGCGATCCTGCCGCTGGTGGAGGCGACCGGCGCGGACGGCATCGAACTGAACTTCGGCTGCCCGCACGGGATGCCGGAACGCGGCATGGGCGCCGCCGTCGGCCAGGTGCCCGACTACGTGCGCATGGTCACGCGCTGGTGCAAGCGGCACACGCGCCTGCCCGTGATCGTCAAGCTCACGCCCAACATCACCGATGTGCGCGCACCGGCACGGGCCGCGCTCGAGGGCGGGGCCGACGCCGTCTCGCTGATCAACACGGTCAACTCGATCACCCACCTGGACCTGGAACGGATGGTCGCCTTTCCGATCGTCGGCGGCGCGAGCACCCACGGCGGATACTGCGGCCCGGCCGTGAAGCCGATCGCGCTGAACATGGTGGCCGAGATCGCGCGCGACCCGGCCACGCGGGGGCTGCCGATCTCGGGCATCGGCGGCATCGGCAACTGGCGCGACGCGGCCGAATTCATCGCGCTCGGTGCGGGTTCGGTCCAGGTCTGCACGGCCGCGATGCTGCACGGCTTTCGCATCGTCGAGGAGATGAAGGACGGCCTGTCGCGCTGGATGGACGCGCAGGGCTACGACAGGGTCGCCGCGTTCTCGGGCAAGGCGGTGGCCAGCACGACCGACTGGAAGTATCTCGACATGAACTACAAGGTCGTGGCCAGCATCGACCAGGACCGGTGCATCGGCTGCGGTAAGTGCCACGTGGCCTGCGAGGACACCTCGCACCAGGCGATCGCGGTGCAGGCCGGGGAGGGTGGGGCGCGCCGCTACGAGGTGATCCGCGACGAGTGCGTGGGCTGCAACCTGTGCGAGATCACCTGTCCGGTCGAAGGCTGCATCAGCATGCAAGCGCAGGACACCGGCAAGCCCTACATGAACTGGACCGAGGACCCGCGCAACCCGCGGGCCGAGGTGGCGGCCTGATACCCGTTACATGTGTTGACCTTTACGCTACACTCGCCCGCATCAATCGCAAACGAGGGAGAGTAACACCGTGACCACCAACCCAGCCGCCACCAACGAGCTCTGGAACGACGACCTGGCGCCGACGAGCGCCGCACAGCGCACCTGGCGCTGGTATCACTTCGCCGCCCTCTGGGTCGGCATGGTGATCAGCATCCCGGCCTACATGCTCTCCTCCAGCCTGATCGAAGGCGGCATGTCCGCCTGGCAGGCCGTGGTCACGGTGTTCATCGCGAACGTGATCGTGCTCGTGCCGATGCTGCTGATCGGCCATGCCGGTACCAAGTACGGCATCCCCTATGCGGTGCTGGTACGCACCTCGTTCGGCACCAGCGGCGCCAAGCTGCCGGCGCTGCTGCGCGCCATCGTCGCCTGCGGCTGGTACGGCATCCAGACCTGGTTCGGCGGCAGCATGATCTACACGCTGCTGGGCGTGATGGGGCTGGACCTGTCGGGCGAGGACATCGCCGGCCTCGGGATCAACCTCGGCCAACTCGCCTGCTTCCTGCTGTTCTGGGCGATCCAGATGTACTTCATCGTGCATGGCATGGAATCGATCCGCAAGCTCGAGACCTACACCGCGCCGCTCAAGATCGCGATCTGCTTCGTGCTGCTGTGGTGGGTGTACGGGAAAGTGGGCGGGTTTGGCCCGCTGCTGGCGCAGCCGTCGCAGTTCGTCGAAGGCGGCGCCAAGGCGGGACTGTTCTGGACCGCCTTCTGGCCTTCGCTCACCGCCATGATCGGCTACTGGGCGACGCTGGCGCTGAACATTCCCGACTTCACGCGCTTCGCCAAGTCCCAGCGCGACCAGGTGATCGGCCAGTCGGTCGGCCTGCCGCTGCCCATGGGCCTGCTGGCCGCGCTGGCGGTGACCGTGACCTCGGCCACGATCGTCATGTATGGCAAGGCGCTGTGGGACCCGGTGGATGTCGCCAGCCGCATGACCGGCATCGCGGTGCTGGTGGCCCTGATCGTGCTGCTGATCGATACCGTCAGCGTCAACCTCGCGGCCAACCTGGTCGGCCCGGCCTACGATTTCTCCGCGCTGTCGCCGCGCCGGATCAGCTACCGGATGGGCGGCTACATCACCGCCGGCATCGCGATCGTGATGATGCCCTGGAAGATCCTGGAGACGACCCAGGGCTATATCTTCACCTGGCTGATCGGCTACTCGGCCCTGCTCGGACCGATCGCTGGCATCATGCTCGTCGAGTACTACGTCATCCGCAAGACGAAGCTGGACGTGGAACAGATGTACCTCCACGACGGCATCTATTCCTACCGCGGCGGCTGGAACCCGGCCGCGATCGTCGCCTTCATCGCCGGTGTGCTGCCGAATATCCCGGGCTTCCTCAATGCCGCCTTCCCGGCCACTTTCGACGGCGTGGGCGACACGCTCAAGACCATCTACACCTACGCATGGTTCGTCGGCGTCGTCATCGCCGCCATCGTGTACGGCGTGATGATGAAGATCCGGCCCCTGCCGTCGGCGCAGCCGGCGATCCATCCACAAACCTGAAGGAGAAGAGCATGACGACGATCATCCGTGGTGGCACGGTCGTGAACGCGGACCGGGCATTTCGTGCCGATGTGCTCTGCTTTGGCGACAAGATCGTGGCGGTCGGCGACAGCATCGACGCGCCGCACAACGCCACGGTGATCGACGCATCCGGCCAGTTCGTGATGCCGGGGGGGATCGACACCCACACCCACATGCAGCTGCCCTTCATGGGTACGGTCACCGCCGACGATTTCTTCAGCGGGACGGCGGCCGGCCTGGCGGGCGGCACCACGACCATCATGGACTTCGTCATTCCAGACCCGAAGCAGTCGCTGCTCGAAGCCTTCCACACCTGGCGCGGCTGGGCGCGCAAGGCCGCCGCGGACTACACCTTCCACGTCGCCGTGACATGGTGGGACCCGTCGGTGCACGAGGAAATGGGTGTGCTGGTGCGCGAGCACGGGGTGAACAGCTTCAAGCACTTCATGGCCTACAAGAACGCGATCATGGCCGACGACGAGACGCTGGTGAAGAGCTTCCGGCGCGCGCTGGAACTGGGCGCCATCCCGACCGTGCACGCGGAGAACGGCGAACTGGTGTACCAGCTGCAGCGCGAGCTGCTCGAACGCGGCATCACCGGCCCGCGGGCGCACCCGCTGTCGCGTCCACCGGAAGTCGAGGCGGAGGCTGCCAACCGTGCGATCGCGATCGCCGGCGTGCTGGGTACGCCCGTGTACATCGTGCACGTCTCTTGCGCCGAGGCGCTGGACGCCATCGCCCGCGCCCGTGCGCGCGGGCAGCGCGTGTACGGCGAGGCGCTGGCCGGCCACCTGGTCATCGACGACAGCGTGTACCGCAGCGAGGACGCCGCTTTCGCGCGCGCCCACGTGATGAGCCCGCCGTTCAGGAGCGCCCATCACCAGGCGGCCTTGTGGCAAGGACTGCAGGGAGGGAACCTGCACACGACCGCCACCGACCATTGCACCTTCTGCGCCAGCCAGAAGGCGGCCGGCGCCGATGACTTCACGAAGATTCCAAACGGCTGCGGCGGCGTCGAGGAACGCATGGCCGTGGTGTGGGACGCGGGCGTGAACAGCGGCAGGCTCACGCCATCCGAGTTCGTGCGCGTGACCTCGACCAACGCCGCGCAGATCTTCAACATGTATCCGCGCAAGGGCATTGTCGCCACCGGCGCGGACGCCGACATCGTGGTGTGGGACCCGCAGGGTACGCGCACGATCTCGGCCGCGACCCAGTTCGGGAAGGGCGACTTCAATGTGTTCGAAGGGCGCACGGTGCGCGGCATTCCGACCCATACCGTCGCCGCCGGCAAGGTGGTGTTCGACAAGGACGGCCTGCGCGCCGAGGCGGGGGCGGGGCGCTACATCGAACGGCCCGCGTTCAAGACGATGAAACAGTAAGCGAGTCCCGCAGCACCATCACCAACCGTGAAACGGAGCCGACATGAACGACCTGCGCATCGACGGACAACGCCTGTGGGATTCCCTGATGGACCTGGCCCGGATCGGTGCCACCGAGAAGGGGGGGGTGAAGCGGCTGGCCCTGACGGACCTGGACCGCCAGGGGCGTGACCTGGTGGTCGGGTGGGGCCGCGCGGCGGGTCTTTCCGTCACCGTTGACCGGATCGGCAACATCTTCATGCGGCGTCCGGGGCGCAAGCCCTCGCTGCCGCCCGTGGTCACGGGCAGCCACATCGACACCCAGCCGACCGGGGGCAAATTCGACGGCAACTACGGGGTGCTGGCGGGGCTGGAAGTGGTGCGCACGCTGAACGACGCGAAGATCGAGACCGATGCGCCGATCGAGATCGCGATCTGGACCAACGAGGAGGGTTCGCGCTTCGTGCCGGTGATGATGGGATCGGGCGTGTTTTGCGGCGCCTTCGGCCTGGAGACTGCCTACGCCGCCACCGACACCGAGGGCAGGCGCGTGCGCGACGAGCTGGAGAGGATCGGCTACCTGGGCGACGAGGTGCCGGGCGCGCATCCGGTGGGCGCCTACTTCGAGACGCACATCGAGCAGGGGCCGGTGCTCGAGGACGCGGGCAAGGTGATCGGCGTGGTGCCGGCCGTGATGGGCCTGTCGTGGTACGACTGCACGGTCACGGGCATGGAGGCGCACGCCGGGCCGACGCCGATGGGCCTGCGGCGCGACGCCTTGCAGGTGGCGACGCAGATCATGCAGGAGGTCGTGCGCATCGCCAACCGCTATCCGCCCTACGGACGCGGCACGGTCGGCATGGTGCAGGTGTTCCCGAACAGCCGCAATGTGATTCCGGGGCAGGTCAAGTTCAGCATCGACCTGCGCAACGTCAGTGGCGAACTGCTCGACACGATGCACGAGGAGATGCTGGCCTTTGTCGGGAAGCTGCGCTTGTCGAGCGGGCTCGGCATCGCCATCGAGCGCGTGTCCTATTACCCGCCTTGCCCGTTCCATCCGGACTGCGTGGGGGCGGTGCGCGCGGCGACGGAGAAACTGGGCTACCCGTCGATGGACGTGGTGTCCGGAGCCGGGCATGACGCGATCTACGTCGCGCGGGTGGCGCCGGCCGGCATGATCTTCGTGCCCTGCAAGGACGGGATCAGCCACAACGAGATCGAGGATGCCCAGCCGGCGCACCTGGAGGCGGGGTGCAATGTGCTGTTGCACGCGATGCTCGCATGCGCGTAGGCACGTAGGGTGGGCTCTTGAGCCCACCGTCGATAGGAGGCGGCCGGTTTGCCGCGTGCCGGACCGGCGAGAGCACCTGTTGAAACCTTTGGGAGCCTACGCAAGGAAGCGTGCAGGCCAATGAATTCGCACGCCTATACTGAGTGCGCAAAACGGTGGGCACAAGTGCCTTGCGCGGCCCGGCCCACCCTACTGCTTCAGGTCTTGACGTTCAAGACGGTATCTACGGTTTGCACGTTTGCGCCAGACTCCTCAGAAAATCGAGAAACACCTGTGCCGCCATCTCGGCGTCGTCGGCGGTCATCGTCTCGAGCGGATTGTGGCTGATGCCGCCGTTGCCGCAGCGCGTGAACAGCATCGCCACCTCCGTCACCCGCGCCATCCGCATCGCGTCGTGACCCGCGCCGGACAGCAGTTCGAAGCGCGGCACGCCCGCGCGCTCGACAGCCGCCCCCAGCGCGTCCATCAGCGCGGGCGCGCAAGGCGCCGCTTCCACCTCCACCAGCTTCCACAGCTTTTCCCCGACCTGCCTGCGCCGGCAGATCTCGCTGATCCCGGCCAGGATGTTGTCCACCGCCGCCAGCCGCAGCGCGTCGTCGGCGGCGCGGATATCCAGCGAGAGCCGGCAGCGCCCCGGCACCACATTCACCGAGCCTTCCGGCACCTCCAACTGTCCCACGGTTCCCACCAGCGACGGAAATCCGGAGCAACGCCGCTCGACCAGCAGCACGATCTCGGCCGCCGCCGCCCCCGCGTCCCGGCGCATGCCCATCGGCGTGGTGCCCGCGTGGCTGGCCACGCCCTCGAGATCGACCAGGTAGCGTGAGCTGCCGGCGATCGCACTGACCACCCCCACGGGCAGGCCGCGTTCGAGCAGCACCGGCCCCTGCTCGATGTGCACCTCCACAAAGCCGAGCAGCGAGGCCGGATCGCGCGCGATGGAGGCGATGGCGGACGGGTCGTGGCCGGCGGCCAGCAGCGCCTGGCGCATGCTCATGCCGTCGGCATCGACCGAGTCGAGCAGCGCCGGATCGAAACAGCCCGCCAGCGCGCTGCTGCCGAGGAAGGTGCTGCGAAAGCGCACGCCTTCCTCCTCGGCGAAGCCGACCACCTCGATATGGAAGGGCAGGCGTTCGCCGCGCTCGTGCAGGTGGCGCACCACGGCGATCGGCAGCAGGATGCCGAGCCGGCCGTCGTACTTGCCCCCGTTGCGCACCGTGTCGTAGTGCGAGCCGGTGAGGAGGGTTTTCGCATCCGGGCGGGAGCCCTCGTAGCGCCCCACCACGTTGCCAACCGCGTCGATGTGCACCTGCAAGCCCGCTTCACGCATCCACTGTGCCAGTTGCGCGGCGGTGCGCTGGTGGGCCTGCGTCATGTAGGCGCAGGTCAGGCCGGATTCGCTGTCGCTGATCCCGCCGAGCTCCTCGGCCTGCCGCATGATGGCGGGACCGAACGCGAGCTTCACCCCGAGCAGTTCGTTCAGGCGGATCTCGGCGATGCGGTGCACCTGGCGCAGGCATTCGGCCATCTCGTCGGCGGGCTGGTTGCGCAGCCGGCGCGCGAAGGTGTCGATGATGGCGGCGCGCGTGAGACCGGCGCCGGTCGGCCCCTTGACCGCCAGGATGAAGGGGAAGCCGAACTTCTCCTTGTACTGGGTGTTGAGGCGGTGCAATGTTGCGTATTCGGCCTCGCTGCACAGGTTCAGCCCGGAGGCCGCCTGTTCCTTGCTGGACTCCGGCGTCAGCTCGCCCGCAATCGCCGCCTTGCCGGCCAGTTCGGGGTGGGCGCGCAGCAGTGCAAGCTGCTCGTCCTCCCCGGCCCGCGCCACCACCTCCTGCAGGGCGAGCTTGAGCGCCGCCACGGTGGCAAAGGGCCGGCGCCCAGCCGCCCGTTGCGCGATCCAGGGCGAGTGCTCGTAGATGCCGCGCAGGGCATCGACGAAGGCGGCGATGTCGCAGTCGTTCAGGCTCGAAAGTTCGGTCATGTCGGCATTCCCCTTGCAAGCATGCGATGATAAATCCAGCGCCTGTCGAGCTTATATGGCCCGCCTGATGCACAGCTTCGGCGCACCGATATATTGCCCGGCTGGAGGCGCCTGGCCGGAACCCCTGCCAGCCGGCCAGCGCAGCCGGCGCGTCCATATCGTCACTCTATCGTCACTTCGGTGCGAGCGCGCGCGCGGCGGCGCTGACCTGGTCGCGCAGCCACTTGTGCTCGGGCGACTGGTGCACGCGCTGGTGCCACAGCTGGTAGAAGCGCATTGGCGGAAACCTGACCGGGACCGTGAAGATCTTCAGCGGCAGGGTGCGCTCGTAGAAGCGCATGAACTGGCGGCCGGTCGTGAGCACCAGGTCGGTCTGGGCCAGCATGTAGGGGATCAGGCCGAAGTAGGGCGACTCGACCGCCACCTTGCGCCGCATGCCCTGGCGCTCCAGGAAGGAGTCGATCACGCCGTGGTAGCCAGGCAGCATCTGCGAAGGCGCCACGTGCGGCAGGCTCAGGTAGTCCTCGACGGTCATGGCGTCGGCCTCGGTGCGCCGCGCGTAGGGGCTGTCGGCCCGCATCACGCACACGATCGGGTCCTCGAACAGCTTGGAAATGTGCAGGTGCTCGGGCGGCTCGTCCCAGTTGGCGATCACCAGGTCCATGCCGCCGTCCGACAGCATCCGCAGGTAGTCGGTGCCCGGCCCGAGACTGTGGATCGCCACCCGGCTGTTGGGTGCCCCGCGCCGCAGCGAGGCCACCACGCCCGGCAGGAACTGGGTGTCGAGGTAGTCCGGCGCGGCGATGTGGAAGGTGCGCTCGGCCTCTTCCGGCACGAAGGGCGAGCGCTTGACGAACAGGCTCTCCGTTTCGTCGAGGATGCGCTTGGCCGGCTTGAGCAGGCTCTCGCCGTGCTGGGTCGGAACCATGCCGCGCGCCCCGCGCACGAGCAGCGGGTCGCCGGTCAGTTCGCGCAGCTTGCGCAGCGAGGCCGAGATGGACGGCTGTGGCTGGTTGAGCTTGAGCGCGACCCGGGAAACGTTCTTTTCGACCAGCAACATATACAGGATGCGGATCAGGTGCAGGTCGAGGTGCTGGGGCAGGCTGGACATCGTCGCAAGTTCCGTTACGTATATCGGTTCGGTTATGTCGAATATACGCCAGTTTTCATGTTGCTGAAATTGAAATCGGTTTATCTTCGGTGAATCCCGCAACAAGGAAGCTGCATGGACGTGTTCGGAAATCTGGCGCCTTACGTGCTCGAATGGTTCAACCTGCTGCTGCGCTGGTTGCACATCATCACCGGCATCGCCTGGATCGGCGCCTCGTTCTACTTCGTCTGGCTCGACAACACGATCCGTCCGCCGGCGCCGGGGTCGGACCTGGCCGAAAAGGGTGTCTCGGGCGAGTTGTGGGCGGTGCACGGCGGCGGCTTCTACAACCCGCAGAAGTACCTGGTCGCGCCCGCGACCCTGCCCAAGGAATTGCACTGGTTTAAGTGGGAAGCCTATTCCACCTGGCTGTCGGGCTTCGCGCTGCTGATCGTCGTCTACTACCTGAACGCGCAGGCCATGATGGTCGATCGCAGCGTCGCCGACCTGGCGGGCTGGCAGGCGGTGGCCATCGGCGCCGGCAGCCTCGTGGTCGGCTGGGTGGTGTACGACCTGCTGTGCCGCTCGCCGCTGGGGAAGCGCGAGCTGGCGCTGGGCGTCGTCGTGTTCCTGTTCCTCGTCGCCAGTTCCTGGGTGCTGACCGAGCTGCTCAGCGGTCGCGCCGCCTACCTGCACGTGGGCGCGATGATCGGCACCATGATGGTGGCGAACGTGGCGATGGTGATCATCCCGGGACAGCGCAAGATGGTCAACGCCATGCTCGCGGGGCGCAAGCCCGATCCCGTCCATGGCATCAAGGCCAAGCAGCGCAGCGTCCATAACAACTACTTCACGCTGCCGGTGCTGTTCCTCATGATCAGCAATCACTACGCGATGACCTACAACCATCCGTATTCGTGGGCGGTGCTCGGCGTGATCATGGCCGCCGGCGTCTTCATCCGCCACTTCTTCAACCTGCGGCACAAGGGCCGGATCGACTGGAAATACCCTGCCGCGGGCGCGGCGCTGCTGCTGGCGCTGGCGGTGATGATCTCGCCCGGCAAGCCCACCACCGCACCCGCCGGCGCAGCGCCCGTCGATTTCACCGAGGTGCGCGCGGTCATCGACCAGCGCTGCGTCAGCTGCCACGCGGCGCAGCCGACCCAGCCGGGCTTCGCCGCGGCGCCTGGCGGCGTGATGCTGCACACGCCGGAACTGATCGGCCAGAACGCGGCGCGCATCTACCAGCAGACTGTGCAGCTCAAGGCGATGCCCATCGCGAATCTCACCAACATGACGGATGCCGAGCGCGCGCTGATCGGCGCGTGGTTCGAAGCCGGCGCCGGGACAGGAAGCAAGCAATGAACGAGCAGGCCAGGCAGGGACTGATGCGGTGGATCGATGCGCACTTCGACGAGGAGCTCGCGTTCCTCCAGCAGGTGATCCGCATACCGACCGATACGCCGCCGGGAAATAACGCGCCGCACGCGGACGCGGTGGCCGAGATGGTGGAGGCCTTCGGCTGGAAGGCGGAAAAGCATCCGGTGCCGGAGCAGGCCGTGCGGGATTATGGGATGCAGAGCATCACCAACCTCATCGTGCGGCGCCGTTACGGAGACGGCGGGCCGACGCTGGCGCTGAACGCCCACGGCGACGTGGTGCCGCCGGGCGAGGGGTGGACCCGGCCGCCATACAGCGCCGTGGTGGAGGATGGCTACCTCTATGGCCGCGCGGCGGCCGTCTCGAAAAGCGACTTCGCGACCTACATCTTCGCCGTGCGCGCCCTGGAGGCGCTCGGCCTGCCCCTACAGGGCGCGCTGGAACTGCACTTCACCTACGACGAGGAGTTCGGCGGTCTGCTGGGGCCGGGCTGGCTGCTGGAGCAGGGGCTGACCCGGCCGGACATGGTGATCGCGGCGGGCTTCGGCTACCAGATCGTCACCGCGCACAACGCCTGCCTGCAACTGGAGATCACGGTGCACGGCAAGGCCGGGCACGGAGCGATGCCGGAGACCGCGGTCGATGCCCTGCAGGCCGCGACTCGGATACTGAACGCGATCTACGGGCAGCTGCCGGCACTGCGCCTAATCAGGTCGAAGGTGCCGGGGATAGAGTCGCCCACGATGCTGGTCGGACGCATCGAAGGCGGCACCAATACCAACGTCGTGCCGGGCAAGGTGGTGATGAAGATGGACCGCCGCATGATTCCCGAGGAAGACCCGGCAGCGGTGGAACGGGATGTGCGCGCGCTGATCGAGGACGCGGTGCGGGACCTTCCCGGCATCCGGCTGGAGATCCGGCGTCTGCTGCTGTCGCAGGCGCTGCGTCCCTTGCCAGGCTCCGAGCGGCTGGTGGCGCGCCTGCGGGAGAACGCCCGGCTGGTGATGGGTGAGGAGATCCCTGCGATGGGCACGCCGCTGTACGCCGATGCGCGGCTGTACGGCGAGCGCGGCATCCCGGCCGTGATGTACGGCGCGGGGCCGCGGACGGTGCCGGAATCGAATGCGAAGAAGGCCGACGAACGGCTGGCCCTGGAAGACTTGCGCAAGGCGACCAAGGTGGTGGCCCTCACCTTGTTCGATCTGCTCGGCCAACCCGGGGAGTAAGCCACGGTCGATCCGGCGATAAAACAAGTTAAAGCCAGTCGTTCCCGCGAAGGCGCACTAGCGTCCTGGATATTGCTACTATATTTTAGATAAAGGTAGAGCAGTCATTCCCGCGAAAGCGGGAATCATGCCCCCAGCATGATGCCCTCCATATTGAGTGGAAGATTCATGTACTGTTTAGCGTAGTGGCGACGTCAAAGGAAGTGGCTTCGGAAGGGGGTTATGGGTTCCCGCCTTCGCGGGAACGACATTTGCGGATTCGGCGAATGAATATTCCGGACTGGGGGCCGACCCCTTGCCGGATCAACGCGGCACGATCGCGAACTGCGGCGCCTTGCCGTAGTCCGGCTTGACCGAGCGCGCCATGAACTGCTCCCACGCCTTCCTGCCCGCCTCGCCGGCGGCATTCGCCGCGTAGGCCAGGGCAGGCTGCATGTTCGACGGGAAGCCCATCTGCGAGGACGAGTAGCCGGACATCTCGCCGGGCCTGAGCTTTAGCGCCGCCGCCATCTCGGGTCCGCCGCAGGGCAGGTCCGCCAGTTCGGGATGGGTGGCGCGATAGGCCTGTTCCATGGTCTTGTAGATCGGGCCTGTCTGACTGTCGCGGACCTTGAGCGAATACGCCGCCCCGCTGATCCAGCAGGCGCCCGGCGCCACCATGCGCGCGACCGGGAACTTCGCTTTCCATGCCAGCAGCGGCGCAGCGTCCCGAAAGCCGAGTTCCGCCACGTGCCCGACGGCCGCGGTGAAGAAGTCGTCCTGCCAGGGCGCCACGCCGGTTTTCTTCTTGTAGGTGACCGCGTAACCGTTCGTCAGGATGCCCAGTTCGTTGGCGTCCGGGTTGCGGGTGTAGGTCTCGTTGTACCAGTCCAGGTTGCTGGCCAGGATACGCGCGAAATGCCGCTTGAGCCGGTCGTCGTCCGGCGTGATGTAGGCCGCCTGGCCCAGCGTGCGCAGGCTCCAGGCCTGGCCGCGCACCTGGTCGCGCATGAGCAGACCCTTGATGTTCTTGCGGTAGCCCGGATTGGACGAGAACACGTTGTACATGGCCCAGAACTGCAGTTCCTCCAGGTGGTAGTGGTCTCCGCTGACGAGGTAGGGCAGGTAGGCGAAGCCAGGCTGGTGCGAGACGTCGTGCGCGTAGGGCGTCTTGCAGGCTTCCTTGCTGACGCAGGGGGGAAAGGCTTCGAACTTGCCGGTGGCGCGGTTGCGCGTGTCGCTTGGCTTGCCGAGGATGGTCATGTAGGGATAATCGACCAGGCTCACCGGGCGCCCGGTGCGCTGGTCGCGATAGTGGATGGACCAGCTGCCTGCCTGGTCGGCCGTGCCCAGCGTGATCTCCTTGGCGCGCGGGTCCATACTCAGCAGGTACATCGCGCCCCAACCCGGCAGCAGGCCGATGTCGAGGCGTCCGCCGGTGCTCGGCATGCCGCGGTTGGCCACGCCGATGTTGGTCGGATCTTCCGCCGCCTTGCGCCAGCGCTCGTACAGGGAGGACAGGGTACGGTCGTCCACCTTGAGCGAAAGGTCGTAGTTGGGAACGGCGAGGGTCTTGATCAGATAGGCGCTGTTATGGCGCAGGTGCAGCGCCGGTTCGCCGCCGCGCCAGAACAGTTTGCGCCAGCGCGCGTGGTGGTAGTGGGTCAGGCCGGGCTGCGCGAATACCGTCTCGCCGCCGATGCCGATCTGCGCGTCGTAGTTCAGGTTGCGCGGCTCCGGTTCGTAGGCCCAGGCGTTTTCCACCGTCACGTCGATCCGGGCCTTGCCCGTGCCGTGGTAACGGCGCACGGCGAAGCGCGCCGCGAGGTGGGGATGTGCCTCGCCCTTGGCATTGCGCAGGGGACCGGCCAGGTGCCACTCGTGGACGGCGGGGCCGGCGAGCCAGACTTCCGGCTTTTGCCGTGCCAGCAGTCCGGCGAGCGAGACCTCGTAGCGTTCGCCGTCGATGGTGGCGGCCACCTCCGTATCCAGTTCCTCGCTGGCGAGGGCGGCAGGTGCGGCCTTGGGCTTCCCGGTCGGCTGTTCATCCTTTGACGCCTTGACCAGGGCCATCGCCAGCGGCTTGCCGACGACCAGGCGCGGCAGCACGCCGGAGATGATCGCGTGGCGCACCGAGCCGTCGTCGTGCGTGGCCTTCAGGTCCAGTTGCAGGGGAAGTGTGCTGCCGTCCGACAGCTTGCCGGTTAGCGTTTCTCCGCGCCCGAGCGCGCCGGGGGCGAATACCTGGCCGAAGGTGAAGGGCAGTGCCTCCTGCTCCTTCCCGCCGGCGGTGGTCGCCTCGAACAGGACGTCGGTGATGCCGCCGGGAGGTGGGGCCACGGGGGCGCTCAAGGGCACCCTTGCCGCGGCGGCAAGCGGCGCTTTCGCAGCTGCCTTGGCAGCCGCCTTCGGTGCGGAATCCTGCGCCGCCGTGCTTGCCCCGGCGCCGCTGCCGTAGCGCTCGGCCAGCACGCGCTGCGGGTCGAGCGTGCCGGTGGCAGGCAGGCCGACGTACTGGGCGCTCGCCGCCGTGGACAGACCGAGCAGGACGGCGAGGCAGGCCGCGCGTGAGGCGACGGCCACGTGTGGCCGGAAAACTCTGAGGGGAGGGGTCATCGTTCAGGTGGCAAACTCGGCAATGAGCGATAGCTTACCTTGATGCAAGGACTTACGGCGCGCCGCGGTGCAACTCGCGGGCATATTGGTGCGCACCCCTCGGTGCCACCTTTTTCCCCACCGGCCCCGATTCCGCACGATTCCCTACGCTTTCCTACGATTTCCTTACGAAATCGCACGATTTGCGAACGAAATCGCACGATTTGCGAACGAAATCGCACGATATTCCAACGAAACGGCACGATTTCACTGCGAATTCGAACGAATTTTCCAGCGGATGCCTAACTCATCTGTAAGAGACCAAAATCGCGGGTTTTCGCAGCGTTTTCGCGCGATTTCGCAGGGAAATCGTGCGATTTCGCGATCAAATCGTGCGGTTTCGCGGCGCTATCGTGCAATTTCGACCGATATCGTGTGAAAGCGAGCGTTCAAGGAAAAACAGGCCCCCAGCGTCCCAACCATGGCGCTTTCAATGTGGATACGGTTGTATTCGGGAAATCGAAGAAAAGGTAGGGTGGGCACAAGTGCCCACCATGCGGAAGCGGAATACGTGACAGCGCGTGTGCCGTGCGGCGTGCAAGCGAACGACGGTGGGCGCAAGTGCCCGCCTTACCGCATGGCCGCGCTTCGCGGTGGCAGCCCGTAGGGTGGGCACTTGTGCCCACCGCCCGGACCAGCCTACTTGAGCGTGCGCTCGAACAGCTGGTAGATGCGGCGGTACTGGTCGTACCACGCTTCCGGCTGCACGAAGCCGTGGCGCTCCAGCGGATAGCTGGCCAGTTCCCAGTGATCCTTCTTCAGCTCGATCAGGCGCTGCGCCATGCGCACCGAGTCCTGGTAGAACACGTTGTCGTCGATCATGCCGTGCGAGATCAGCAGGTGCCCCTTGAGGTTCTCCGCGTACTCGATCGGCGACGACACCTTGTAGGCCTGCGGGTCGATGTCCGGGGTGTTCAGGATGTTCGAGGTGTAGCCGTGGTTGTAGGTGACCCAGTCCGTGACCGGACGCAGCGCCGCCCCCGACTTGAATACCTCCGGCGCGCGCATCAGGGCCATGAAGGTCATGAAGCCGCCATAGCTGCCGCCGTACACGCCCACGTTCTTCGGATCGCCCTGGTGGTTCTTCACCAGCCAGTTCACGCCGTCGATGTAGTCATCCAGTTCCGGGTGGCCCATCTGGCGATAGATCGCGGTGCGCCACTTGCTGCCGTAGCCCTTCGAGGCGCGGTAGTCCATGTCCAGCACGATGTAGCCGCGGTCGACCAGCAGGTTGTGGAACATCTGCTCGCGGAAATAGTTCGGGTAGCGCTTGCTGACGTTCTGCAGGTAGCCCGCGCCGTGCACGAACATCACCACCGGGTACTTCTTGCCAGGCTCCAGGTTCGCGGGACGGTACAGCTTGGCCCAGACCGGGTCGCCGCCGGCACTCGACGGCACCGCGACATACTGCGGCTCGATCCACTCGCGCGCCTTGAACTGCGCCGTGCGGGTGTCGGTGAGCCTGGTGGCGGCGCCGCCCGATGCCGGAACAGTTGCCAATTGCACAGGCAGGTAGCTGGCCGAATAGTGCACCAGCAGCTTGCGCTGGTCCGGCGACAGCGTGAAGCGCTCCACGCCGTCCAGGTCGGTCACTTCGCGCACGGAAGCGTCGCGCGCGTTCACCGCGCACACCTCGTATTCGCCCGGGGTCTTGCGGTTGCAGACCAGGTAGGCGGTGTTGCCGTCATACGACCACTGCACGTCGGTCGCTTCCCACTTGCCGCCGGTGAGGGCGCGCGCACGGCCGGCCGCGTCCATCGTGTACAGATGCGAATAGCCGCTTTCCTCGGACAGGTACCAGACGGTACGGTTGTCCGGCATCCAGCCGAATTCGCTGTTGTCGTAGTTGACCCAGGCCTGGTCGCTCAGGCGGTGCATCGGCTTGAGCGCCGCGCCGGACAGGTCCACGCTGGCGATCCAGCGGTCCTTGTTGTCCACCGAGCGCAGCATCACCGCGGCCTGGCTGCCGTCGGCGTTCCAGCGCAGGGCGTCGCCGCCCGCCACGCGCACCGGCCGGTTGCCCTTGAGCGGCTCCTTCTTCGCCGCGGCGCGCAGTTCGGCCAGCGGATCGGTCTTGATGCCCGGCAGTACGTCATACGACAGGTCGCTGACCTTGTTGGTGCGCAGGTCCACCAGCTTGAGCGTGTGCGCGTCCGGCATGTTGCGGCCGACGCGGGTGCGCTGGTCGTCGAATTCCTCGTAGCCCGACTCGGTCACGTAACGCGGCATCTTGCCGACACGGCCCTTGTCGCCGCTCTTCGGCGCCGTCACGACCAGCAGCCAGCGGCCGTCCGGCGACAGGGAGCTGCCTTCGATGGTGAGCTTGTCGCCCAGGTAGATCTCGGCCGGAGCGCGCGTGGCGTCGGCGCGGCGCTCTTCCTCGGAGCGCGCGCGGTTGGCGTCGCGCTCGTCCTTCTGGCGCTTGAGCGTGGCGATCAGGCGCAGCTGCATGTCGCGCAGCTCGTCCGGCTCGTTCGCGGCAGGGTCCTTGGCCGCGCGTGGCAGGGCGACCGGCGAGACCAGGCGGCTGGCACGATCCCAGCTGAACCAATCGTGGCCGACGCGGTACTGCACCGCGCGCTCACCGGCGCCGTACTGGGGGTCCTTGGCCTTCAGGCCGCGTGTGATCTGGGTCAGCGCGCCCGATTTCAGGTCGCGCTCGAACAGGTCGCCATTGCGAACCAGGATGGCGCGGGTGTGGGCGCGGTCGTAGGTCACGCTGGGGCTGTCGAGCCGGGAGAGTTCGGCGTCAGCCACCAGGCGCGCCTTGCCGGGCGCGACGGCCTCGTAGGTGTCGTGCAGGGGCGCGCCGCTGCGCTTCTGCTTGTAGAACACCTGCTTGCCATCCCAGCTCCACCACGCCTGGTCCACCGGATTGCCGATCCAGTCGGGGTGGGACATGGCCTGGTCAAGGGTAATCGGCGTGTACGCCGCCGCAGGCAGCGCGATGAGCGCGGCGATGATCGTGAATGCAGGTTGTCGCATGCGAATATGGTGTGAAGTGAGGGGAAATAGCTTTGCCAGCTAGAAAATGCGATTGCATTCTAGCGCAGCCACCATGCGACGGGGAGGTGCCGGGAGCATTTCTTCGGCACGTGGGAAAAGCTTGCCGTACGTACGTACGGGTGGTGCGGTGCAGCGGCCGGGCCAGCGTGCGCCGGCCGCCCGGTCTGGCGCTCAGGCGCCGTGCTTGCCTTTCGGCGGACGCGGCAGGAACATCGCGACGCGGGCCACGACGGCCAGCACGGCCAGGGCGATGGGGAAGAATTCGATTGCGTTCATGCGAGTGCTCCTTCTGTCAGCGGTGATGTTGCGTTGCAGTATAGGGCGCGCTCAGCCATAAATAAACTTTTAGTTTGTGATGCCATCGATATGAAAAAATGATATCTCGTGCTCGGGCGTCGTTTCAGTCATACGCTTTGGGAATATCCAGCATCACGCATGTATGGCGCGGCCGGTCATCATGGCCGCGCCGCGGTACAGATCCCCAGGTCCCCCGCGACAGCGGGGGCATCGGCAGCAGGAGCGCCCTCAGTATGGATTCCCGCCTGCGCGGGAATGACTGCTTGCTTCCAGGTGCGCCGGCATGTTGGGACAGGCAGCGCGTGCCCGCATCGGTGCCGCTTCCATACCGAACAGGGGCAGTTCGAGCCAGGGCGTTTCCGTGGCGGGGACGGCGATCAGGTAGGCCTGGGTCTCCAGCCGGTGCCGCAGCGCGATCTGGGCGACGAAGGCCGGTGCCAGCACCCGCTGGCGCTTGCGTTTGCCCAGGTCCAGGTAGCCGAATTGCATCGATTGCGCTTCGATCACGTCCGATGGCAAGCGCTCGCGCGACTTGCCGAGCAGGGCGGCCAGGCGCTGGGCCACCTGCCGGGCCGCCTGTTCGGGCGCCATGACCTGGACCGTGTCGAGCGCCTCGGCCACGGGGCGCATCTGCACGCTCAGGGCGTCGATCCGGCCGTCGCCCGCCAGCGTGATGGCGACCGAGGCCGCACCGAGCACCGGTATCCCGCCGATCGACTGGCGGAACGCGCCGGTCGCGCGGCACAGCACCGGGGCCGACATCTTGTTGTCGCGGTCGCTACCCTGCGCCTTGGTCCGCCACAGGCGCTCGAAGGCGAGTTCCCCGCGCTCCGCGGACCATTCGCCCAGCTTGAGCGCGCCGGCCACGGCGGTGATCGCGCGCACCAGCGAAGCGGGTTCTTCCATGCGAGGGAACAGGGCTTCCATCGGCCCCATGCCCGAGACGTATCGCAGCGCGCCCGAAGCGTGGTAGACCGAGGCGCGGGCGCCGTCCGGCAGGCGGGCCAGGGTGCGGTCACCGCGCAGGTCCCAGTTCGGCCGGTCGCTCCGGCAAGCATCGGCCGGCTCCAGCACCGACAGGAAACGCAGGGCGCGGCCCTGCAACTCGTCCAGCGAAAGCTGTTTCACGGCCAGGACGTCGGCGCGCGACGGCAGGCGGTCGCCGCAGGAAGCACTCAGGGTATCGACTAGCAGTTGTTCGTTCATGGCTCAGCCCTCCGTCCAGGTCCACAGCAGGCAGGCCTGCTGCGCCGGCGCGAGATCCGCGTTGACGTTGCCATGGCCCCAAAGATGGTCGCGGTTCAGATAGGAACGCTCCCAGCGGATATTCCCGTTGTTCCAGGTCGCGGCGTCCCCGACGCAAACGGTGATCGGGTGGTTGTCCACCCACCAGTCGGAGACGCCGTCGTGCCAGGCGCGCGAGACGGTGTCGCCGTCGGTCAGGTTGTCGCCCACGTCCTCGCCGCACTCGTCGGTCGTGATGCCGTCCCACATCAAGCCCCAGGCGCCGCAATAGATGTGCATGCGGGCGAAGATGTTCCAGATGCCCGTCACCCGGTTCAGGTCTACGGTTTCGCAGGAGTAAGCCATTACCCACTCGTTGTTCCAGTCCTCGCCGAGCTGCCAGCGGTTGGAATAGGTGCGCCACTCGCTACGCGCGACGTCGTACAGCATGCGCGCGCGACCATCCTCCTCGTGGCCGCCGTGGGTCTCGAACCAGAACAGGTCCACGTCATCCACCCAGCGCCGGTCGTCACCGCCCTGGTCGCTGTCGCGGATATCCGTCTCCCAGCAATCCGTGTTGGCCCAGTAGAAGGCCCGGGAATGACCCGCCCCGCGCAGCTTCGCGTCCAGGCCATTACTTCGATTGAAGGTATAAGTCAGATCTCCGGCCGTGCTCACGCCCGCGGCGCGCGCGTTCCGGAAGTACCGGATTGCTTCCACACCAAACCTTGCCATGTCTTCCTCCTTGTGTTGGTGAAACCGACCGTCGCGCGGCAGCGCACGCCGGGCGGCAGGGACCAAGGTAAGGCCGCGCGCGGGGGAGGGATCTGTCCAGGCTCATCCCGCAGGGCCGGACAGATCAAGCTTCGTTGCAGCCGGCGACGGCGGGCTGAGCGTCTGTCTCATTTTCCCGAATGTCCATGCTGCCCGATTGGACAAGCGCCCGGCAGCTGGAATAGCATAGAAATCTGTTAGTAAAATTTCTATAGATGCGGGGGAGAGATGAAGCGCACGTATGAAATGGCACAACTTCGGCGGCCACCGAACCGCCTGACGGCAGAGGAATACGAGCTCTACAGGCTTGAGGCCTTGCCCTGGGAGGAGAAGGCCAAGTTCCTCGGGGCGAATGCGATGGCCGCCGTTCATTCAAACAATGAACTGCAGTCGCAAGCCCTGGCGAAGGACAAGCTGATCACGTACAGCATCCTGGCACTGCACCACTTTCCATTTCCAGAGATAAAAGCGGTGGGCCATCCCAGCCGCGGTTTTCCGGGCGCGGTCGCGCTGCGCACGGTCGAGGAAATTTCGGACTATCTGGAAACGCGTGCGGAGTTTCCCATCTTCATGAAGCCGATCGCCGGCAATGCGGGCGCCGGCTCGGTGTGGGTGGAGAGGTATGCCCGCGGCGTGCTGCATCTGCGCAACGGGAAGTCGACGCTCCTGTCCCAGTATTTCGGCAAGTGGCTTTCGCGCGAAGGCATCCTGCTCCAGGCGGTCGCGCGGCCCCATCCTGAGATCGCGGGGCGGTTCGGTCCCCGGCTCGCGACGGCCCGGATCGTCATCCTGATGAGCGACCGCGGGCCGCTCGCGCACCGCGCGGTGCTGCGGATTCCCGTCGGCGACAACATGGTCGACAACTTCAAGAAAGGAGCGATCGGGAACCTGCTCGGTGACCTGGATATCGACACTGGGGCCATTTCCAAAGTCGTCGGCAAGGGCAAGACGGGGCTGTCGCCCGTGCCGTCGCATCCGGATACTGGCGAGCGGATAGTCGGGTGGAGGCTGCCCGACTGGCAGCAGGCCAAGGAAATGTGCGTCCAGGCCGCGCCCCTGTTCCCCGGTATCAAGTACCAGTCCTGGGACATCGCCTTCACCGACCAGGGCCCGCAAACGATGGAGGTCAATTCGGGCGGCGACGTGGACGTGCTCCAACTCGCCTCCGGGCGCGGGATCGCGGACGCGACATGGTGGAATCTGCTGAGGGAGCCGGCGCCGCGCAGCCTGTTCCAGCGCTGGTTCAGCCGCAGCGGCCCATGGAGCCGGGCCTAGAGGACCGCACAAAGCAAAACAGCGGATCATCGATCCGCTGTTTTGTATGGGGAATTCTGTGGTCGGGGTGAGAGGATTCGAACCTCCGGCCTCTACGTCCCGAACGCATTGGGCTTGTGCTTACTCTACAGTATCTATAAAGTGTCCGTTGGTTTATTGGGACAAATTTGGGACACGGGACATGGGTACGATCACAAAGCGAGGCGAATTGCAGTGGCAGGCGAAGGTAAGACGGAGGGGCTTCCCCACGCAGTCACGAACTTTTTCGTACAAAGAGGACGCCGAAAAGTGGGTTCGAGCCGTCGAACGTGAGCTTGAGACTTCGGGCTTCGTGGACCGCCGAGAGGCCGAGAAGAATACCTTCGGTGACGTGCTCCGAAAATATCAGAAAGAAGTGACGCCGTCTAAGAAGTCGGCCGACATTGAATCGATCAAGATCGATGTCATCTTGAAGGATGCGGTCCTTCCCAAACTCAAGATGTCCGCCATCACCAGCACTGCTGTGGCGAGTTGGCGAGACCGTCGTTTAAAGGCTGTTAGTGGCGCTACTGTCAACCGGGAGATCGACGTTCTCTCCACGGTGCTCAACCATGCTCGTCGCGAATGGGGCATTCACGTCGAGAATCCTATCCCGTACGTGAAGCGGCCGGACAAGGCCAGGGCGCGGGATCGTCGATTTTCACCAGAGGAAGAGGCTTACTTGCTGGCGGCATTGACAGGAGGTGAGCGTCTTGAGACCGGTTTGTTTAGCAAAGGGGCTCGCAATCCATGGCTTCTACCACTTGTCCAGCTCGCAATGGAGACGGCTATGCGTCGTGGCGAGCTGCTCGCGTTGGAATGGGAAAACATAGATTTGAAGCGTCAAACGGCGCATCTGCCTGACACGAAAAACGGCGATCCTCGGACTGTGCCGCTTTCAAAGAAGGCAGTTGCACTCCTTGCTGCGCTTCCCAGTCCTGATGCCGACGAGGACGAGCAGCAGTACGTTGAGGTAAGAAGAACAGGCCGGGTCTTTGCCACTACAGCCATGGCGCTGCGCAAAGGCTTCACGCGGGCTATCGAGCGTGCTCAAGAGCAGTACCGCGCCGATTGCAAAGCGGTTAAGCGCAAGCCGCTTGCAGGGTTTCTGGCAGACGTTCACTTTCACGACACGCGTCATGAGGCCGCATCTCGTTTGGCCGAAAAGCTGTCGAATGTGTTGGAGCTTTCCGCTGTGACCGGTCACCGCGATCTGAGGATGCTCAAGCGCTACTACCATCCGCGCGCAGAAGATTTGGCGAAGAAGCTGGACTAGCTCCGATAAATTGCCCCCCCGCTGACCGCTTGCACGGCTCACTGCAAGATTCTTCATTTTCCGAATGGTGGTGACACCCTTTGGGCGGTCATTCGATCATCGAGCCAGCCTGGGGGCAAGTCTGTGCATGGCTCAAGTTGTCCACGTTAAAGCTACCCCCACCTTACCGTTAAAGGCACCCCCAATTTCCGCTGCCAAGCCGATAAATGCACCCCCATCGCTCCGTTAAATCGTCCCCTCCCTAAACCTGTAAGGTTGCCTTTAACTTCTTTCCTTTAACTTTTTACTGATAGCTAGAGCGGCGTGAACTGTGGAGAACTCACCGCAAATGGACTTTCAGCTTTGGTACGCCGCTGCCGCGTGCCAAGGCATGTGCTCGGCGGGCTACGGAGAAAAACCGGCTCAGGCCGGTTTTTGGCCTGCCGGCCCGGCTCCTACCGCCTCGCCCGACAGTCCCGTCAGACTGCCGGGCTTTGCACGATATGCCTCGGAGTGCCGCTGTAGGTGCGCACACGTTGTTTTGTCTTTAGAACGATAGGGAGCACAGCTGCTCTCGCTCCTAGCAAGCGACTATCGGGTGCCTGCCGCTCTTGATCGCGGTCCGTATGCTACGTGGAGACTGTTGCAAGCCAGTGGCGAAAAGCACTGCAACCTTGCACTATTGGGTCCGCTTAGCCTACGAAAATTACGGTAAGCAGCGTAATGACAGAAAAGAAATTTTCCAAGCGATTCCAGGCATGAGACTGTGTCTGTGACCTGAGCCGGATTGCCACTGGCAGTCGCCTCCGCCAAACGGTGGCGATAGAAGGCAGGGCGTTGGTGGCATAGAGCGAGCCCGCGACTAATTGAGCTGTAAATGGCGCATTATGTGCCAGGAATGTGTAAGCAGTACTGCATCTTTGTGCTAACAACGAGCCACCTTTGTGTCAGCAGTATGCCACCAATGGGTTAACATTACGCCAACAAGTGATCGTGACGTTGCCGTTTGGCCAGCCCTTGCATGTGGATGATAGGCCCAAATGCTCAGTTCAAAGCGCGAGCGTTTCAGCGTTTAAATTTGCTTCGTCAGCTCTTCAATTCATGGATGGATAACTCCAAAAGACGTAGCGTATAAGCCAAATCTTGCGTATAGTTGTACACATACGCAACTAACCGTTTTGTGATGAGGTACGCATGAGTGATGACTACTGGAGCACCCCGGATGCGGCCTACAACATGGGCCTCGTCGGAAAGCAAGCTGGCTTGCGAGAGGGCTACCAGCAAGGTTTTCAGGAGGGCAGGCATCAAGGCTTCCAAGAAGGTGCTGCTGCCATGCAGGAGCGAATGGAGGCGACTATTGCTCAGCTACGAGAAGAGATTAACAACCTGCGGGAATTTTCCAATGGCGCAGTTATCACGCTTGATGCTGCGGCTGAAGTGCTGGCGGCCACAGGAAATCAGAAACAGATGGGCGACTTCATATCAAGCTACGCCCAGGGTGTTGAACTCTCTGTGCGGCAGAGGCATTTCTCATTGGCGCCTCATGCCGATAAGCGATTTGCGGCAAGAATGCCGCGGATTGCTCAGATCATCAACGAGACTCTGTCTAAATATCTTCATCGTTAAAGTTCTTCCATTATTGGAGGTGGCTCTTCCATTCTTGAGGGTGCGGTAGGAAGACTTTTAAGAGTCTCCATACTTTTGCGAATAGTTTCCTCGCTACGCTTCAAAGTCTCTGCCGTTGATAGATTTTCGTCGTTGCCAGTATCTATCAGCATTGATGGAATTGCGGCGTTGCCCGTATTCATCGGTGCTGATGAAATCGCCTCGTCACCCAGATTCGCGTCTATAGATGGAATCGCCGGGTTACCTGAACTTATCAGTTTTGGTGGAATTGGCGTATCTCTTAAATTTGTCTCTATTGATGAAGCACTCGCATCGCCTGCATTCGCTGACGCTGACGAAATCGGCGCACCATTCATATTTGATGGCGGTGATGAGATCGATGTGGTATCCAGATTGAGTGGAGCTACACCCTGCCCACCGATGTTGGTGGGGGAGCCGGACGACATGCTGTGATCCAGGGTTGCCGGCTTTGGTGCAGTTGCAGCTTTCCCCAAATTAACCGGAGCTATCCCCTGTTCTCCAGTACTGGTTAGATAGCTGGCCGAGCTGCTGCGTGTCGTCGTCGCAGCCGATGGAACTGCCGCTTTACCCGAATTAAGCGGCGCTATGCCCTGTTGCCCGGCGTTCATGGGTTCGTGGCCCGCTGTGCCACCCCCGCCTCCCACTGAGCCGACTGATGGAAGGGGCGGTGGAGCACTTCCACTGGACTTGCCACTGGTGGCGCCTTTCGCTTGCAGAAGACTCATCGCTAGTCCGCCACGTACATTCGACATTGCTTGGGTGGCTCCGAGATCATGCACACCAGCGTTGATCCATTTTAGAACGTGATCTGGCAGCACTTGCGGCAAGCTGTAGATCATATACAGGACTGGTAGAAGGACGATACCGAACGCGAACAACCACCATGCGAACGTGAGGAATTCCACCAGTGCGCCGGGGAATAGCCCCGTCGATGTGACAACCGCGCCGCGCATCGCGAAGAATGCTTTGGCGATGTAGTCCACGATTGGATCGGCTACCAGCATGGCAGCAAAAAGTCCAAGCACCGCGAGAGCAGGACGTACAAAGAGCGCGAGCAGGAGTAGATAGCCCTGCGAGTCTGAACCGATAAAAGTTTGCGATGGCCGCATGTGCATAATCGCCCACAACGGAGCCGCGATTACGGTTTGCAGCACGCCTAAGATCCAGCCAACAAACGTGATCATGAAAATCGCGAATGGCAGACTTGGCAGGAATACGCTGAAATAGAACGCTAGTGGCTCAAGGTAGCTGAGCAGTTTGTTTAATTGCGCGACCGGAACGGCCACTATCCAATCCCAGAGAGCAGTCATGCTACCGCTGCCATCAGCTTTCGTACCCAAGATCTGTATGCCACCTGCGCCCGCCACCATAGCGCGGACACCTGCTACAGTTGTTTGTAAAGCTACTTTGGCCACCTCTGCCGAGGCCATAGATATGACCAGATAGTCGCCAATCAGTTTCATGCGGCTCACGGCATCGACTTCGCTTGAAGAGCCTATGGCAATGTCTACGGTCTTCTTCATCGTGCTATTGACCATAGAGCCGAATTTGCTATTGATGTCTTGCTGGATCGCTCCAACGTTCAAATCGCCGTTTGCGTTTTTAGGCAAGGCGTTGGCAATGTCCGCAGCTGGGGAGGCTGTTACGTCGTAACCCTTTCCGGGTTCCTCGCTCTTTCTAATGATGGTCTCGGCCACAGTCGAGACACTGGATTGCAAAAGCGTTGCACGGGCATCGCCAGGCAGGGATGAAAGGGAAGGCTCGGTAGCATTACCGACTGATGCAGTGACCGCGCTGCCAAGCTCTTTACGAATTGCTCCAACTCGCTGATACCAGCCGCCCGCCATTGCCCATCCGTCTTTCGTGATTTCGTTGATGAAGGTCGAAATCCCATTATTGACGTTCGCTGTCCCGTTGCTTACTTGTGCTGCAATCTGGCTAATAAGCGCGACCTCATGCTGCTTCACAATGTCGTTAAATTTTTTTGACTCGATCACCCAGCCAGTCTGGTTGATGTCCGTTGGCATTGTCGCTACCCACGCATTGATATCGCTCATCAGTGCAATGGCGGTTTGAGTTTTGGCAACGCTCAGGCCAGAATGCAGCGTGGCGATGGCAGCTGATGTGCCTGTAGCCTTAGCTGCCCCGCTTGGCGTGTAGCTGGTCAATTTCACCGTTCCGCAGAACGGATCGCCGCCGCTGATGTTGGTTGCAGGATTGCGGTCCTTCACGAAGAAGGTGTACTCGACGCGGCCATCGACCGTACTCATCCGGTCTGCTTGTCTGTTGGCTTGAACATTGGGCGTTCCCATTTCGTTCGTATAAATAGCATTTGCTACATGCGCGCAATATGAAATAGGAAGGTATTGCTTTGCGAAGTTGCGCAGGCCAAAACTGGATGGCGGTACGGTGGTCGAGCTGGCGACGATATTGTCGGTTTTGAGAACGCCCATCGTTATACCGACTCGATACAACTGATTGGCGAAGCCGATGCTCCACAGTGAGAGCGTGATGATGAAAATTTGAATGAAGGAGTACCCGCTAGCAGAGGGCAGTAACACCGCGCCTCCCCCTACGATACGGATTGGCGTCCATACTGAAGACCACGACTTACCCATCGCTTCGCCATCATTGGCCGTATTGACAGTGCCCATCACCGCCACATAGCTGATGATGATCGACGCAACCGCTAAAATCCCTGAATTGAAGTAACTGAGCATTGTTGCCAGCACGTTTGATGTGGAGGCAATCGCATTGGGGTCTGCGCCGCGCACCAACACATCAACGATAGGGCCAAAGATGTGCTGGAGGATGCCCACACTCGCATCGTTGCAAGTGGGCTGGGATGGATCGCATGGTGAGAACGGCATTTGCGGCATTGGACGGCCCCTTGTTGTTCAGCGTGATTTCGGTGGTTGAGCTCGTTCGGGAATTGCCGACGTGGCCTGCGCCTGAGTGCCGGGAAGCTTCTGAAGTCTGTCGGTGTCGAAAGCCCATGTCACGGAGGCGATGAGGCCGAACGAGAACCAAGCGGCTGCGTGCACGAGAGCGAAAGATATGAGCAGTTCTTCTATGCCGAATTTTTTTCTTGGATCGGGTTTTCTCATTCTTTTGTCCATTAACGCCAGCTTGTGCCGGTGGTGTAGTCCTTGAAGCCCCACTCTTTCGCTAAAGCTTCCCAGATCGTGCTGCCGTTCTCGAAGTGGAGGTGAACTTCCTTCTGCGGTTGGAAGTCCATCCTGAGCACCGCCATGCAGTCATCGAAAAGCTCGAAGTCGAGGCGGCGCAAATCTGTCATGTCGAACGGGAAGCGGTCGCCGTTGTAAAGGTTCAAGAGGAAGCGGGCGATCACCATCGATTGGCCGGTGTTTCGATGCGCTATCGGAAGCAATCGACGCAGTGCCTCTTCGCCATCAACGCGAATAGAGGGCAACTCTGCGATCCGCACTTCACGTTCTCGGGCGGCGATCAGCAACTGTGTGCGCATTCGGGTTTCCAGTTCTGGATCAGGGATGTGGAGTGCATTGTGATTTGATTTCATGTTCATCCCTGTCGATAAAATGTGCTCTTGGCTAGGCTGCTGGGTGTGCGAGGTGCGTTCATTCGTTCTTCTTTGAAAGGATTTTTAAACTGAGCAGGAGAGCCTTTGTGCTCTTAAGGAATGGCCCAGCCGTATAGGGTTCCGTCCGGCGCACTGTAGGGCAGACAAGCACCGTTATTTACCTTCCATCCTGGAAGACCGCACCGTGCGACCTGTTGTAAGCTCCCGACCAATGCAAGCCTGTAAGCCAACTGCCCCTCAGGTGTGTTTGCCCAGCTTGCCGCCGCCGCTTGAAAGCGCGCGATTTGATAGGCTTCGCCTAATCCTGTTTCTTTACCCTGCTGGAAAGCGAACCAGCCGGTTATCAGAAGAGTGATCGCCGCAATTCCTATTCCTATTCCCAAGGCTTTCCACTGCTGCTTTCGTGCCGCGTTTGTGGCGACTTGATTCACAGCGTTACCTATTCGCTCTACGAGGTCTTGATGGGCGAGCTGCGCCGCAGTATTAGCCAACCGCTCCGCTGTCTCTTTCGCTTCTGCAACTGCTGTTCGAGCTGCGTCTTCAATGCGGGCTGGCATTACGCTGTAGAGGCCCTGGTAGTGTTCGAGGGCGATCATCAGGATCAAGATGGCGTCGTTGTCCTTGACGCCTAAAACGCTTTGGACGCGTTGTAAGCGCTCCATCTCCTCGAGCGTGGCTTTACGTTGCCAAGCTGCCTCGAAGGCTGCGATGATCCCCAGCCGATCTGCTGTTCTCATGACATGATCCGCGACAGTGATTTGAATGCTTCGTTTCGCCATCGGATCAGTTCTGCTCTGTGGCCCAACGGCATCGCATCGAATGCTCCCTGAATCGTCAGCCGCTCAGTCGCCAGTTGGTCTGCGACGCGATCAGCCAAATCCGGGAAGTCCAATGTCATTCCGCCGCGTTCTTCGATTCGCTTTTTGAGATCGCTGCCGTTGTAAAGCTGGAACTTCTCAGAGGCTCCGAAATACAGGTTGCGCAGGACATGTGCAAGGTGTTCTGCACTCACTGGCATTGCTTCCAAGTAGTCGGCCAGAAGTTCCAGGCTGTCGCGCTGTCGGTTGATGATCCAGAGCGTAACCAACTTCCGGTCGAGTTCGCCAAGCGTGCTTCGCAGCGTCGCACCGTAGCGCGCTACACCGCTGCCGCTACGGGCTGCGGTATTCACGATGACTGGGATTCCGCGAGCTTGGTCAATGGTGTTGATAAGCTGAATCCACCCATCTGCTTCATCCAGGCTCAATGCGGCGCATTGGATGCGCTCACCGTAGCTCTTGAATACGTCCGGATTCGCCGTGTCTGTTTCCACCAAGATCGGCTCGATACCACGTTGCAGGAAGGCGTCAATTAGCGCTGCTGCTACCATGCTCTTCCCAGTTCCGCCCTTGTCCCCGGCGCACAGATACAGCGTGTTGATGTCGTTCATTTTGTGCTCTCCTCAGATTCGTGAGCGATCAGGTCGAGTGATCGCAGTGGCTGCGCTCGTCGTGTTTCCCGGCGATTGCACGAGGGCGGCGGCGCGCTCCCCGATGGAATGGGTTGCCGGCTTGCTTTCAACTACGGACTTTGGCTGCGAATCGCTGCTGAGAGGAGCGCTCAAGGTTTTAGTTCTGCGCTTCCCGTTAGCCTTCCTGCTGCCGGACTGGCTTCGCTGCAAGTAGCTTTTCAGAGTGGGCGCACCGATCTCCAATTGGTTAGCAGTTAGTAGCTCCGCGACCTGGTCCAACGTGTAACCGCGTTCGCGCAGCGCGGCGATTTCGCCGGTCAACATCCTGATGCTTTCCTGCTTGGATACCACCTGCTTCTTGTTTTCGATGGGTGGAAGCGTTCGCAGCCTTGCTGCGATGGTTTCCACATGTTCAATGGTTATTCCCATGTCTGCTCCGTCAATAAAATCGGTTTTAGTATTGCGCCTTTCTTCTGGGCATGCAAGCGTTAACTCATTGTTTTTAAACTTGTTCCCATAATTCCTATTATCGGAAAAACTTAGCTGCGCTTGACTTTGCGTATGTGTTCATGCATCCTTCTAGTGCCATCATCCATCGCAAAACTGCTTACCGTCATAAGTCGGGCTGCTTCCCGCGAGTGTCCGGAACCGTGTCCAACTGGCGTAACAGGATGGCCCTTGTCGAACACATAGCACTTCGCGCCATGTGCCCGCCAAGGGACGCCATGTCCTCGACGCTCCGCGTCTCGATCCGTGGCTCACCTCATCCTGCCCCTGCGCGGAGCTGGTGAAAACAATGTGGACAACAAGACACACCCCCGCCCGCCAGGGGCCAATTAAAGGAGCCATTGCCATGCCGTTCGAGATCAAAGGGGAAGAGGCGCTCACCGAGCGGATAGGTGTGCGCGTCACGGCAGGCGAAAAGGTGCAACTCAAGGAAGATGCTGATGATGCTGGTCTGAGCGTGAGTGAGCTGGTGCGCAGGCGCTACTTCGGCCGTAAGATCGTCGCCCGCAGCGACGAGAAGATGATCCGCCACCTCAATCGCATAGGTGGCCTACTCAAACACATCCATATTCAGTCGGGCGGTGCGTACGCTGACGACACGGCGAATGCCCTGCGCCAGGTGTATGCGTTTATCGACCAGTTAGCCGACAAAGCGGCCGACCGATGATTCTCAAGAAAATCCCTATCGATCAGGATAAGGCTGGACGCAAATCCAAGGCTACCAACATCCGCGACCTTACGGAATACGTGGCGGTGCCAGATAACGCTGCCCGCTTGGCCCGAAGCAGCTACCACACCGACGACGATGGCGTGATCGTCGGCGACGAAGGTGAGCAAGCGGAGAAGCTTCTCTACCTGACGACGCGCGCTTTCAACACAACCACGTTTAAGGGGCAGCAAGCCGAGATGGTTGCGCTAGCGATGGAATGCACGAAGTCGAAGTACCCGATTCAGCACTGGGTAGCGAGCTGGCATGAGGGCGAGCAGCCGATGCAAGAACAGGTGGAGGAATTTCTAGATGTGTTCCTTGAACAACTCGGGCTTGAGAAGCATCAAGTCGTCGCAGCCCTGCATCAAGACACAGACAACATCCACCTGCATATCGCGATCAACAAGGTAAGCCCGGAGACCTACAAAGTGGTTAAGCCTGCGCGCGGTTGGGACATCGAGGCAGCGCATCGCGCGGTAGCAATCATCGAGCACCGGCAGGGGTGGCGGCGTGAGCCAAACGGGCGCTATACAGTGCTTGAAGACGGGACCGTGGCGCGCGTGGGGAAGCTAGATAACGCTCCTGGTGTGCCTACCCGTGCGGCCGATATGGAAAACCGTACTGGACAGAAGAGCGCGGCGTGCATCGTCATTGAAGAGGCTGGGGCGTTAATACGAGCAGCATCGAGTTGGGCTGAGCTACACGAATGCCTGGCTGAGCGCGGAATACGCTACGTCAGAGCCGGTGGCGGCGCAAAACTCTACGTTGACGATCAGCCTGTCAAGGCGAGCACGGCGGGCCACTGGTGCAGCCTGTCAAAACTTACCAAGCGGCTTGGCGCGTTCGAGCCAGCGGCATCTGCCGTCGTCGCAGCCAAGCGCAAGCCGGAGCCTGTACGCCACGATTTGCTGGGTTGGGATGACTACATCGTGGCCGCGAAGGACCACCGCGCGCATCTCACGCGTAAGCTGCGCGAAGAGACGGAGCGGTACGAGCGTGAATTAGCCCACCTCAAGGAAAAAAGGGCTAAACGTAACGCCGCCATCGCGGGGCAGAACTGGAAGGGTAAGGGCGAACTATTGAACGCTATTCGCAGTGTTGCTGCCGCCGATGCGAAGAAGTTCGAGCTTGAGATCAAGGAGCGACATCGCCGGGAAGCCAAGGCGTTGCGTGATGCCCGCGACGCCTGGCCTGAGTATCGCGATTGGCTTGCCAAGTGGTTCAGCCCGGAGGACGGAGGCAACTACCGCTATCACCGGCGCGAGCCGCTTCGCCTCGAAGGCGATGGGGGCAGCGAGGCCCTCCCGCACGATCTTCGCGCGTTCGTGGGCGAGATTATCGGCAGCGTAGTGGAGTACCGCCGCCATGGGGCGGCGGGGGGTGTGTCTGATGTGTCATTCACCGATCACGGCCGGCGAATCGATGTACAAGAGGCACACGACGAAGCTGCGACGTTGGCCGCTCTACAGCTCGGGGTCGCCAAGTGGGGCAAGGTCACGGTGTACGGCTCTGATCACTATAAGGCAATGTGTGTGCGACTGGCAGCGGAGCACGGCATTCGCCTCGCGAACCCGGAGCTACAAGGACATGTCGAGGCGGCCTATAAGGCACGCCGACAGCTACAGGAGGAAACAATGCGCACGCCGCAAATGAGGCTCTTTTCACAGTACCACGACGCAATCGGCGCAGACAGATATACGCTTACGGCCATCAAGATGTCTGCCGACGGTCGCAAGGCGTTCATCTTAGGCGGCAAAAACGGCGTGGATGCTTCGACGGTAGAGCGCAGGATGTGCGAGCTGCTGCGCCTTCAAGCCCGAGGTGAGAACCTTTACTACACCCCACGAAGCGAGCACATGCACCATTTGCTGATCGATGATCTGACTGATGCCAGCTTGCGCCAGTTGCTCTCCGATGGCTACCGGCCCGCTGTGGTTTTGGAGTCCAGTCCCGGCAAGCTGCAGGCTATCCTCAACGTCCCGAAGCTGGGCCGCCAAGACGACCAGGTGGTAGGCAACCGGCTCATCGTTGCCCTGAACAAGCAGTACGGCGATCCGAAATTGCAAGCCTGCATTCACCCGCACCGTGCGCCGGGATTCGATAATCGCAAATGGGAGCAGGGGGCGCCTGCACCGAAGTATCAGCGGCCAGATGGAACCTTTCCGGCCGTGGAGCTGCGGCACGCCGAGGCCTGTACCTGTGACCGGGCCTATACTCTAAGCTGCGTGGTCGCTCGGCAGCTTGATGAGGAGCTTCGGGTGGCTTACACGCAGCGATCGGATGTATCCGCTGCCGCGTCAGCAACGTTACCTCGTAATGCCTACAAGGCGCACTATCGCGACATCGTGGTCCGCCTGAAAGACCAACGTATCGACTTGTCTAGGGTAGATTCAATGATCGCTGTGCGACTTCGAGCGACAGGCCATGAGCAGGCTGACATCGCCGATATTCTCGAAGTGTGTGCGCCTACCATTCGGAGTACTGAGGAGGGGCGAAACTGGCATGACTATGCGCAGCGGACAGCGCGATACGCATTCGGCCCAGAGGGCACTCGGATGCTGGCGAGGCTTGAGCTCTACCGCGAACAATTCTTTCGTTTAGAAGGCCGTTATTTAGCTAATGAAGGGCCGAGGCCGGGTTTTTGATGCCGCGTTGTAGCGTTCGCACTGAGACTGTGTCAAGCTCCTCGGCCAACGGGCTTCCGCAACTGCTCGAAAGGTGGCCGCACCGCATTGCATGCAGTTGTTACGGCTATAGCCCTACGAATGAAGGGTTGTTTCAGGCCATGCGACGTGAATCGTCTCGCTCTGACCTCGCCCAGTCAAAGGGGCATCTAGGAACGAGTAAGCATGGGAAACGACTAAAATGCATGGCCCGATGTTTTGCGGATGTCGGGATGGTTGGTAGGCATGCTGGGTTGTCTTGGTCGAACTTGACAGGGTTCAAGGTGCTAACATTTGAGAACACAAGGATATCGATGCTAGTCTTCCTCGACACCGAGTTTACCGACTTTGCCATGCCCGAGCTGATCAGTTTGGGCATGGTGGGAGAGTTAGGGGAAGAGTGCTACATCGAGGTTCCTTTCGCGACGGCCCGGTGTAGCGACTTCGTGCGCGATGTGGTCATTCCCCAGCTCGGCAAAGACCCACATGCATTCTGCGAAACAGCGGACCTGCGCGTGCGCATCTTGAACTGGCTTCAGATCATCAAGCAGGCCGAGCCGATCCGGATTTGCTATGACTCCGAGTACGACTGGAGGCTGTTTGTGCAAGCGTTGGAAGGCCGCGTGCCTGACTGGATCAAGCCGTGCTGGATCGATTGCACCGAAATCAACGAGCTGCTGCTCTCTGCATACTTCAAGGACCACCCGGACGAGAGCGAGCATCACGCCCTTACAGACGCAAGGGCAAACAGGTTCGCATATCGCCCAAGGAAGCAGTAGCCTACTTTCATGCTGGTATTCCTCGACACCGAATTCACCGACTTCATCGACTGTGACCTGATAAGCATCGAGATGGTCAGCGAGGACGGCCAGCATGAGCTGTATCTGGAGCGATCCGACTACCGGGACGACTGGTGCAACGACTTTGTACGGGCTGCTGTGCTTCCCCTTCTGGGCCGCACCGGAGCCGCCGTCAACCGCGCCGAACTGGCCGACCGACTTACTGCATGGTTTGCCACTCTGCCCCGCAATGTCGTCATCGCCTGCGACAGCTACACCGACTGGGAACTGCTACTGGACGCAATGAACGGCGTCCACCCGCCCAATCTGGCCGAACGCTACGACCTGCGCACCCTCGTCGATTCCTCGACGTTCCATCACGCCGTAGTCCGCTACCATGAGAAGCACGGCCCATGGCACCATGCAGGCCACGATGCCCACGCTCACCGGGCCGGATGGATGGCATGGATGGATGCCTGCAAGGGACCGTAAGGAGTCCGACTATGCAGAGAGAAGAACTGCTTGAGCTAGTATCCATTCACAGCCGCGAAGGGCGACCGCACCGGATTGCCCTCCGCGACATTCCCGAGCCGTGGCGGACGCAATTTGCAGCAGCCCTCAGAGGAAGCGCCTGCCCTGTTGATGATGCCCTAGGCCCGTGTGCGTTTGCGTGGGACTGGACGGGATGGGTCAAAGGTGAACTCACGCAGTTCTGACAGCCGCGTTGCCCTCTGGCCGCGTGCCGCACTGTAGACGCACTGTAGACGCACTGTAGACGCACTGTAGACGCACTGTAGACGCACTGTAGACGCACTGTAGACGTACTGTAGTCACCATTTTCACACAAAGCTGACGGGGTGCTGTCCCTATCTTCGGGCAAGCGCCGCAAGCACGTCCGCATGCGTACGCATCACGCGACGAGCTGTATCAAGGACCCGTTGCCGCCCTTCAGCGTTCTCCAGATCGAGTGGAACCGGCCGAACTGCTTTTCTGTCCGGGGCGATCCTGATGCTGTAGCGAGTCAAGAGGTCCATGTCGATATGATACTAGCTAGACCAACCGTATCAGCTCTGCCTGAACACGCTTCCAGACCGGCTCCTGTAGGTCGGTGCCTAAGTCCATTTCCTTACCCAACAGCTCCTCAAGCTCCAATTGCAAGCTTGTGAGCGTCAGCAGGGTCGATCCCGGAGCCAGCTCCACCAAGCAATCAATGTCACTGTCCGGGCGATCTTCCCGGCGTGCTACCGACCCGAATACTCGCAAGTTCGACGCCCCATGGCGGGCTAGAACCTGCTCGATCTCGGCACGGCGCACAAGCATCATATCGAGGGTATCCATCGCATCATCGTACGTTACCAAGCCCAGGATGGCTAGTGACAAGCCCTACCCGGTGAGTATATTCGGCCACGCTAGATGATCTTCTCGCGGGACATGTCAGTAACTTTGGGCGCGCCGCGCCGTACAGGTAGCAGGAAAAAAATGCCGGCTTGGTAAAGGCATAGATTTATTTTCTTGGAGGGGGAAGTAGAGCGGTGCGCCGCTACCGACTACCAGAAGGATTCATGGAAATAACGCAACTTTAGCTTCAACTTTGATTCTACAAGCACCCGTGAGTGTTTCATCGTGTCCATCAAACGGTGGTTTTCTGAACGGCAGTGGTTCGTATTCGGGCGAGCTGCTAAATACAAGACAATCTGTTAAAATTCTCATAAATTTTTCAACGTCCGGTAACTGTTCATGAATCAACGAATCGGCTATGCCCGTGTTTCGACCGATGACCAGAACTTGGATCTGCAGCGCGATGCTTTGCGCTTGGCGGGAGTTACTTCCATTTACGAGGAAGCAGCAAGCGGCAAGGCAGTCGCTCGTCGGGAGCTTGAGCACTGCTTGAAGGCATTACGATCGGGTGACTGCCTCGTGGTGTGGCGTCTGGATAGGCTGGGGCGTAGTCTGCCGGATCTTGTGCACATCATCGCCGGATTAGAAGAAAAGGGTATTGGTTTCGAGAGTATCACCGAGAAAATCGAGACCAACAGTGCGGCTGGAAAGTTGGTTTTCCATGTGTTCGCGGCGCTGGCAGAGTTTGAACGTAATCTTATTCGCGAACGAACTCGCGCAGGTTTGGTAGCGGCACGCGCCCGTGGCCGTGTTGGTGGTCGCAAGCCTAAGCTTGATGCACGACAGATCAGGGAAATCAAGCGTCTTATGTCTGACCCGGCGATACCAGTCGGCCAGATCGCGGAACGCTATAAGGTCTCACGGACAACCATCTATAAGGTGGCTCCACGTAGTGACGTTTCGACTCAGGAGAAGTGATGATTGAAAGTAAGCCACTAAAGCAGTCAGGGGCTCGCTCCCTTGTATTCCCAGAAGGGGCTCAGTGGGTTCGCGCTGACTTTCACTTGCACACCCGCGCAGATCGCGAATTCAAGTACGACGGCGATGATAGTTTCTACAACAGCAATTATGTCGATGCGCTTGAGAATGCGAAAATCCGGCTGGGCGTTATCACCAATCACAACAAGTTTGACTTCGATGAATTCAAAGCGCTGCGCAAGACGGCCCAAAAAAAGGGAATTGCGCTGCTGCCGGGGGTTGAATTATCGGTTAACGACGGGGCGAACGGCATACACACGCTCGTCGTGTTCTCCGACGATTGGATTGATGAGCACGACTACATCAACCCGTTTCTTACCAGCGCGTTTGAAGGAAAAACGCCCGCTCAGTACGAGCAGGAGAACGGTCGCGCCACTTGCTCACTTCTAGAGACAATTAAGAAGTTGGAAAGCTATCATCGGGACTTCTTCATCGTTTTCGCTCATGTTGAAGCACCGAGTGGTTTATGGGCGGAGCTCGATGGCGGCCGACTCGCTGAGCTGGGCCAAAATGAGTTTTTCCGGCGTAGAACGCTGGCGTTTCAAAAAGTCCGCACGCATGACGGCGCAGGCAAGGATAAGCCGTGCCGCACCAAGATACAAAGCTGGTTAAAGGGTTGGTACCCCGCCGAACTGGAGGGTAGCGACCCTAAGCGCATCGATGAAATCGGTCGAGGAAAAGCTAGCTACTTGAAGACGGGCGAGTTGTCCTTCGAGGCGGTCAAGTTTGCCTTGAGCGATCCCACTGCGCGGGTAGCCATGGAGCCACCCAAACATCAAGCGTCACACATCCGCAGCATCCGCTTCGACGGAGGTATCCTTGACGGGCAAATGCTGTATTTCTCTTCCGAACTTAACACGCTGATCGGTATTCGAGGCAGCGGCAAGTCTTCCATCCTTGAGGCAGTCCGCTACGCCCTAGACATTCCGCGTGGTGACAAAGCCCAGGACACTAAGTACAAGGATGAGTTGATCCGTCACACTCTTGGCAGCGGCGGCAAAGTGACGTTGACGGCTTGTGACGTCTACGGGCAGGAGTTCACGATTTCTCGCATCTTCCGTGAAACGCCGAATGTCTACCTAGACGGTAAGTTGCAACCTGGCGTGTCAATTCGAGAAACAATATTGCGCCGCCCGATCTACTTCGGGCAGAAAGACCTCTCAAGCACGGGAGAAGGATTCGAGACCGACCTAGTGGAAAAGCTTGTGGGAGAGAAGTTGCGCGTGCTGCGTGACGAAATCGAAGCCCAACGCCAGAGTGTCCGCGAAGCTGCTCAACGCTGGATCAAGCTTAGCAATACCCCGGAACTTAAGCGCGAATTCGAGACTCAGCTTAACGATGCAAACTTTCATCTGACCAAGTTCGCAGAACACGGCGTCGCGGATAAGCTCCAGAAACGCTTAGGCTTCCAGCAGGATGCTGCATCGCTCACCCGCATGAAGGACCGGGCGGACAACTTCATCGTCGACTTAGGCAACCTCATCGCCGCGCACGAGGACGAGTTGCGCAATGCGACGAGTTACGTTTCCAAGCAGAATGCGGACTTCTTTACGGCCTACTACGCTGAGTTCTCTAATCTAGTTGCCAAAGTTAATCTGCTCAAACAGATCGAGCAAGAAGCGCGCGCCATTGTTGGTCGCCTGAAAACTAAACAGGGCGAGTTTGAAGGCGCAAGCAAGAGCCTTCAGGAAGAGTTTGCACAAGTCGAGCGGCAACTGGCTCAGGAGCTCAAGCAAACGGGAATATCTGCCATCCAGCCAGACGATTTCCTGGTCCAGCAACAGCGCAAAACCAAAGCCGAGCAAATGTTGGAGGCGCTGGCTAAGCAGCAGTCACAGCAGACCAGCATCCGCGATGCACTGTTTGTTGAAATCGACAAGCTCAACGAACTGTGGCTGCGCGAGTTCAACACTATCAAGGTGGAGCTAGACCGAGTGAACGCTGGCCACACTGCCTTACAGATCGAAGCTGACTTCAAAGGCGATAAAGATGCCGCCATCAGCTTCATGCAACAGCTCTTCAAGGGCAGCAACATTCGCGAATCTACCCTACGAGCGGTCATGGAGGAATATGCCGATTTCGGAGGCCTCCTTCGTGCGCTTCCGGGAGCTTTGGCCAAGGCCGGAAGCACTCCCGAGGTCTTTGAGAAGACCTTCATGCAGAACCTGGCCGAGTTCTTAACTTGGCAGGTGCCCAATCGCTTCGTGATCCGCTATCGTGGCAAGGAACTGAAGCACCACTCGCTTGGACAGCGTGCGTCGGCTCTGCTGTTGTATGTGCTTAGCCAACGGCGGAACGATGTGATCATCATCGACCAGCCCGAGGACGATCTGGACAACCAGACTATCTACGACGACGTGATTAAATTGCTACGTGAGATGAAGCCTCATGCGCAATTCATTTTTGCGACGCACAATGCCAATTTCCCGGTGCTAGGTGACGCAGAGCAGGTGCACGCCTGCGAATATCAGGATGAGAAGGTCGCCACGCAAAGTGGCAGCATTGACGCTCGCCCCGTACAGGACGCTATCATAAACATCATGGAAGGAGGCAAGGAAGCCTTCAACCGTCGCAAAGAGGTTTACAACTTATGGAAACCACAGAGCTGATCGACCTTCTGAGTAGGGGCGAGGACAGTCGGCAACAGTTCAAGGCTGATATGACAAATGCCGATGCCTTGGCGGGAGAGATCGTCGCACTCAGCAATACCGCTGGTGGACGCATTTTCATAGGTGTGAACGACGATGGCTCGGTGCGTGGTCTATATGGAGCGGACTTGGCTCGCCTTAACCAACTCGTCGCAAATGCGGCTTCTCAAAACGTGCGCCCGGCGGTGAATCCGGTCACAGAAAACGTGCCGCATCCGAATGGAATGGTGATGGTGGTTTCCGTTCCGGAAGGTGTGAGCAAGCCTTATATGGATAGAAACGGCGCTATCTGGGTGAAGAACGGTTCAGACAAGCGCCGCGCCACATCACGTGAGGAACTTCAACGCCTGTTCCAGCAGGCGGGCTTAGTGCACGCCGACGAAACGCCAGTGGCGGGCTTAAATGCGGGCGATGTGGATATGCCCTATTTCGAAGCCTTCTTTGAGCAGCAATTCGGCGAGCCACTTGCTGGCCACAACCAGTCACTGCCGCAGTTGCTCACCAACATGAACCTAATGAACCAGGGCCACCTTAATGTGGCGGGGAGTCTTCTTTTCGCAAACGCGCCGCACTATGCGCTACCGGCATTTATCGTCAAGGCTGTCGCGTTTGTCGGAACACAGATCGAGGACGAACGCTATATCGATAGCCGCGACATCACCGGAAAGCTGGCCGATGTTTTCCAGCAGACGTTAGGCTTCCTGGTTGCAAACACACGCGCCATGCAGGGCGAGCAAGGCTTTAATTCGCAAGGCCAGAGCGAGATTCCTCGCATTGTCTGGGAAGAATTGGTCGCTAACGCGCTGATCCACCGCGATTATTTCATCAGCGCCCCGGTGCGTGTATTGGTCTTCTCGGATCGGGTCGAGATCATCAGTCCGGGCCATCTGCCCAACAACCTCACCATCGAGAACATCAAGGCAGGCAACTCCAATATGCGCAATCCCATCATGGCTTCGTTCGCCGCCAAGCTCTTGCCCTATCGAGGCTTGGGAAGCGGTCTATTGCGCGCCCTGCGGGCATGGCCTCAGATTGAACTCATTGACGATCGTGCAGGTAATTTGTTCAAGGCCATCGTAATTCGGCCGAGCGTGCCTGACGTGGCAGAGAGGCCTGCCCAAGATTTTGGGACTGTCGGATGATTTCATGTGGCCGCTAACCATTGCATTTGCAAGTAAAAGGCGCTGTTTAGTATTAGGGAGATTGACGCGCTAGATCAATTTCTACTCAACTGAGCAGGTATCGACGTTGAATGTCCAGTAACGCATTTCAACCTCCTAGGTTATCTGTCTTTTTGCGTACGTGCTGTTCGAGCAATCGCTGATAAGAGTCGTATTCGGGGGTGCCAGGCGTAGCAAAATTTGGGAGCCATTCGATCTCGCTATCATCTTCCTTCTCTGGGCGTCCTCGCACGGGCTCGGGCATCAAGCCCTGTTCGGTTAGAATCCGTACCAAAGTGCGCACTTCTCTCCGGATCTGGTCCGCATTTTCTGTCGTGGTTGTAGCGTAGCCCTTGGTCAGGCCAATCCGGGCCAGACGCACACTTTCGGCCAGTTTGTCGAGTTCGTACTGTGCCACCGATTGCAGGTGGATCTCATCTTGCCTTTTCCTCCATGCAGCCCATTCTTCGCGCTCTTCGGGAGTGAGGATGGATGCCACGGCTATAGGGAGTTCGCGTGCTGCGCGGTCAAATTTTGCCACTACCCGTTGCACATTTTTCCCATCCGGATGTCCAGGCACCACCTCTCGCACACGGCGCAAGCACTGTACGGTGTTGCCCTCGTGATAGATGCCTTGCAGGTCGCGGTGACGAACTATCTTGAATTGCATCTTTGGCTGACTATGTTGGAACGGTTGGAGGGACTACACGCGGTTGTGAATGTCGCCCGCTTGGGCAGCAGGAAATATATCAGTTCTGCGAACGAGCAGATTCGCAATTAGTGAGCCGTTTCGATGGCAGCACTAAATGGAAGCCCTCTCATAAATGACTCCATATACGCCCAATCGGGGTCGCCAGCTTGATCAATTGGAAGGCGAATTTTTGTTGTCTTCATGCGAGCCAAGGTCCACTTATAGCCATAGGTGAACCGGGTTCGACCGTGTTTTATGATTGTTGCTATAAAAAGCTGAACCCACTGCGACATCTCGTACTTTGGTACTAACACGTTGACGTCATCACAAGCGAAGAAGTCTTGATTCTGGTAAAAGGCACATCCGACGCTATTTCCGTTATACACAACGGTCATGGTTCCTGCGCTGAAAATTGGTTCCAGATTGGCTCGATCTGTTATCCCATTGTTCTTTTCGGAAGCACCAATAAATCGTGTCCCGCCCGGTAATCTGTCTGCTTTTGTTACTCGGCGTCCCTTCTTAATTTCGAAGAGTTCGTCAAGTGCGAATTCCATCCACTCTTGGCCTGTCGGCTTCTTGAAAGACACTAATGGCCCGCTGGCCTGGGCCAGGCCATCATGCGTCGGCACTGCGATCTCATCAACCCAACCGGGCACTGCGCTGGGCAAAGCAATTGTTCCTAGGGTTCGGTTAGCTTCTCGACCAAATGCGGTATATCGGAAGTCGTTGTGCTTGATACACATGGCGTAATAGAGCCTGTGTTTCAATGGCATATCTTCATCGATGGGTCTGAGGACAGCTACATTCTGCGCCGTATAGAACGGCCGTTGTTGAACGTACGAAGACAGCAGCCTCGAGCCACCGAGCGCAACGGTAATCGTGCCACGAGGATATGGATCAACGCCGGGAATTTGGGCGACATAACCTGAAATGCCGCTGTTTCCATTGAGACCACCTCGGCGTCCAACAAAAGCAACGCCTGCATCCTTCGAAGCAAGCTCCATTTTATTCATGTCGAATTTGTTGCCATACTCAACATAGAACAGGCTGTTGACTGTTGTCATTCTTCATCCTCCACGGCGTCTCCATGCCCAAGAGTGAAGAGGGCGTAGTCGAGTACCACTTTTGCGAAGTCCTCCTGCGTGAGCGAAGAATAATCGGTCTCCATATAGGCCTCTGCTACCCATTCGTCCTCAGGGCCGACTCGCGCAACGACGGACTCTCCGGCATGAACCTCTCGGTTACGCCACGATTCGACCCATCGATCGCGGATCGCGGGCCAAACGCCATCGCGATCAACACGTCCAAGATTCTTCACTTTGGTGAAGCCATCTTCTCGCCAGTAGCCAAACCAAGATTTCTTATTTGAGGTTTCATGGGGAACACCTGCCGTGAAGACCATAATGCATGTCACGACACCTACCGGGTAAAAAATCTCAGGCGGCATCGACATGACTGCTTCAAGGGTATGTTTCTCCATAATTGTCCGCTTTTCGACCGACGGGGCGGTCGCGCACGATACCGGCACAATTGCAACTCCGGTGCCATTTTTTTGAAGAGTATCCAACATATGCTCGACAAAGCGCAGTTCGGATAGATCCTCCTTGGACTTCGCATAGGGTGGATTGATGAAGCCAATATTCGGTTTGTGTGCCTTGATGGCCTTAGTAATGGCAGTGTCAAAGCATGAGCCTTGATAGAGATTCGCTTTGCCATCACCCCGCAAAATCATGTTTGATGCAGCCAAAGCGTACATGCCTGGCCGCTGCTCAACGCCGACAAGGCGTTGCTTCTTAATAGAGTCAATCTCTGCTTGGGTTGTCGCAGTCTTTGCCATCTGCATCATCGCAGAGATTAGGAATCCTCCGGTTCCAGCGCAGGTGTCAACGACGACATCATCTTTGGTCACATTAGCTATAAGGGCGAAAAGCTCAGTCGCATGTTTTGGGGTAAGGACGATACCTAAACCTTTACCGTCGCCACCGGTATATTTCAGAAACTCACCGTAGAATTGGCCGACAACATCGAAGTCGTGATAGATGGTTAGGAAGGGGTGCACCCGCTCCGCGAGGAGGCTTACGATTTCATTCAATAATCCCTTTGGATACCCCTTAGTAGGCTTTCGTAATTCTGGTTGGACTTCGATATTGGTAAAGGGCTGCGTCATGTTGTCAACCTTGGCAACCGGAATCTTGGCCTTGGTGACTTCTTTCTTGATTGTTTGCATCCAGAACGCCGGAAGTTCTTCGGCTGGATACTTATCGTAAGTCTCGCGGAAGATGTCATTCCCTAAAGCGATGAGTGTTCCAGCTACGGCAAGCGGTTTCTCTTGCTCGCTCATTTCCGCCTCATCGCGCATGAACTCATGCATTTCGATAGAAAACTGGATCAAGTCACGAGTACGCTGAGATTGCACGGCTGGATCGAACGATGCAGCGGCTATGAGATCTGACAGCGGCACAATTTGTTTGATCGCCGCGCCGGTAGGTGAGCGCAACTCCCTAGGTTCGACCTCGCCTTTCGGAACCAACATGAATGACCACCGATTCGACTTCTTGTTGCCGCTTACTGCGATAACAATCGTCGTGTAATTTGGCGAGAGATGTCGTGCGTAGTGGAGCACTCCGTCAACTGCATAGTCAACCGGTTTGTCTCGATTAGCTGACTCATGGAACTTCACTTCAGCTTTACATTCAATTACAACCACCATATCCGGCGTGTTAGGGGCTGTGATGATAAATTCGGGATAGCCTCGTCCACCCTTCCCACCTTTTCCGGCCTTGGTTAGAGCAGTTCTAATTGCTTCGACTGTTGATTGTTGCTTTTCGACAACTACCGCGTCTGGGTCATCATAGTACCCGTGCTTTCGTAACAAATCGTCAACCATGTCTTCAGTAATTCGCTCGTTTGCCATCGCTTCAACCTTTCATAAATCGCGCGTATTTTACTCGAAGCGGTTGCTCAAAATAATCAATAAATACTTCTGCCGCCCTAGTTGTAGAAGCCTTGTCACTTCTGGTGGCGGATGATTTTGCCCACAAGTTCTTTCGCAAGCGAGCCACGCCAAGTTGTACCGACATGGTGTCGCCCGTGCCCCTGCGTTGGGCGCTTATGTGCCCCTATGAGGGATTGGTGGCGGAGACGCCATCAGCAATAGGCCACCTTTGACCAGCTTCACCTTTGCTTCTGGGTACACTGCAAGCGCCTGCTGAAGTGCTGGAAGAAAAGCCTTCTTGAAGTCGCGATCAGCGTCTTTGCTCTGGCACTCCTGGGCGAACTGTAGTCTCAGCGGTTTCCAGTAGAGCGTGACCGGTCTCCCTTCAATCCGATATAGACGATGTGCGAGCCACGTGTAGACATCCAGGGCCAGAGCAGAACCCTTGAGGGCCACCAGCGCCCGCTTGTCGAGAGGCACGCCGTGATCGACCAGCTCGTTGTAGTAGTGCTCCGAAAGCACTATGACGCCCGGCCAGAGCGCTTTCTGCCGAGTGTCGGTGTTTCCGATCCATGCATCGAACTGGTCAACGGGCTGGCCGCTGAACGTGCGGCCTCGGTAGCCGATCTGGAGGCGGCATGCAGCAAGTGCGTGCATTTGCTCACGTAACTTCAAGTAGCGGTTTTTTTGGTCGTCCATGCCCATAAGCTTGAGGAACTGGGCCGCGCTGTCGCCGATAGAGATTTCGCGCGTCTTGTGTCGTTTGGCTAAGGTGGAGATTATGGCGAGCGCGAGCCGTGGCATCGCGCCGTAAGGCACAGGTTGTGGCACGGGGCCGTGCCCCTCGTCGAGCCAGCCAGCTTGGACGTTGATCCACATATCTCCTGACTGCCTTCGGAATTCCCGGGACTTGACCTTGCTTCGCGGAAGACCGACTTGGCAAAGTACGGCATGGGTAAAAGCCATGTCGTTTCCAGTCGGTGGTATGGTCGCGATTTCGAGCCCAGCGCTAAGCAATCTGTCTGACCGTTTTGGCCTCCCGTGAAGTGCGCCATCCTGCTGGCCGGCAGAGCTGAACGACGCAACTTTAGCGGACGGTTCAAGCGGAGCGTTAGGGACACGCGCATACAAGTCTGACCGAGAAGCTGCCTCTATCGCAGCTAAAGCAGCATGCGGATGCAGAGTCGATTTGGCGATACTGTGCGGGCCAAAGCCTTCTGCCAGTTCACGAGCGTTGAACGATGAGTCCATGCTCCACCCTCAGGCGTTTGACTGAGCTGCGGATTCTGCCCAGCGCTGTCGGGCGAGCTGTTCTACCTTCGTGGGCCGACCGCGTGGACGCTTTTTCGGCGGCGGTTCTGCCGGACGTGTTGAGTTCATCCAAGCAAGCACCTCGTCCTCGTACCAGCAAAGGCGGCGGCTGTTGGGCAACTTGAAAGGGCGGGGAATGAGGTGAGCGTACTTGGCATTGGTTGCGCAAGTGCGAATCGTTGTTGCTGTCTTGCCGATCAGGGCAGACAACTGCTCTATGAACAGAATTTTGGGTAGGTCTGTGACGACCCGTGGTGACGTGGTGTGCATGAGGTTCTCACAAGCAAACGCGCTTGTGAGAGCCGGTGCTGTTGGTACGGCAATTCGTGCTTATGGGATTACCAGGCTCACACGAATTTTGGTTGCCGCACCTCACGGTGCCTTTGTTCACTGAGGCTTGATGCAGGGGCCTTTGCGCTTCCAGCCCGAACATCTCCACCCTGGCGGGTCCACGCCGAGCGTTGATGGCTCTCTTGATTCGGCTATCTCTCATTCCCCGAACCGCACCTGCCCCGAGCCAGTGGCTCACACAGCGGCAATATAGGTGTCCGGCAGGACCGCTGTGTTGTTCTCACCCATGCATAACAGTATGGATAAATGGAAAGATTTGGTCAAGGCCCAAGCTGCGCTAGCAAGTCATAACGACATCGAGTGCGTGGGACGAGTTTGGGACAACGAGGGGGAGAATTTACTCTGAATTGGCATGAATTACGATCAAAAGTAAAAAAGCCTAAGTGCTTGAATCACTTAGGCTTTTCTAAAATTCGTTTGGTCGGGGTGAGAGGATTCGAACCTCCGGCCTCTACGTCCCGAACGTAGCGCTCTACCGGGCTAAGCTACACCCCGACGGTTTGAGACTTCGATTCTGCGAAATCTCGGGAAGGCATTAATATACTTTTCCTAGTGGTTCCTGTCAACAGCGAAGCTGCAGAGCTGGAGCAGGCTTTGCTTGTACTGGCTCTCCGGCAAGTCGGCGATGGCCTCCGCCGCGCGCCGCGCCGCGGTCTCCGCCTCGCGTCGCGTATAGTCGAGCGCGCCGCTCGAGGTCACGGCCGCCAGGATGGCGTCGAAATGCTGTTCGTCGCCGTTCTCGATGCAGGTGCGCACCAGTTCGCGCTGTTCGGCCGTGCCGTTTTCCATCAGGTAGATCAGTGGCAGGGTCGGCTTGCCTTCGCGCAGGTCGTCGCCCACGTTCTTGCCGATCTCGGCGGCGTCGCCCGCGTAGTCGAGCACGTCGTCGATCAGCTGGAAGGCCGTGCCCAGCGAACGGCCGTACTCGCCCGCCGCCGCGATCTGCGCGTCGTTCGCGCCGGCCACCAGGGCGCCCAGCTCGGCGGCCGCCTCGAACAGCTTGGCGGTCTTGGAACGGATCACCTTCAGGTAGCTTTCCTGGGTCACGTCCGGGTCGTGCATGTTCAGCAGTTGCAGCACCTCGCCTTCGGCGATGACATTGGTCGCGTCCGACAGGATGCGCATGACGCGCATGTTGTCCAGGCTGACCATCATCTGGAACGAGCGCGAGTACAGGAAGTCGCCCACCAGCACCGAGGCCGCATTGCCGAACAGGGCGTTGGCGGTCTGGCGCCCGCGCCGCATCGAGCTTTCATCGACCACGTCGTCGTGCAGCAGGGTCGCGGTGTGGATGAATTCGACCACGGCCGCCAGCTCGTGGTGGGCCGCGCCCCGGTAGCCGTAGGCATTGGCCAGCAGCAGCACGAGCACCGGGCGGATCCGCTTGCCTCCAGCGCTGATGATGTATTCGGCGATCTGGTTCACCAGGCTCACTTCCGAGTGCAGCCGCTGACGGATCACCGTGTTGACGGCCTCCATGTCGGCGGCGATCGAGAGGGCGATGTTGTTCTGTTGGGCGTTTGGAGTGGCGGCGGACAAGGCGGACCTGCGATAGCGTTGACGTTAGGTGCCGGGATTATACGACAAGCAAGCCGAACACGCCCCTGTAGAGTGCATGGGAGGGATTGCCCTCGCTGCGCAGCGGAACCAACAGCCGAACAACACGGACCGCATCGTTTTTGACCCCACATGCCGATCCATGTATAATCCCCTGTTCCCCGGCATCCGAGCAGTATCACGCGTAGGCGCCGGCGCGAATTTTCTTAACATTTGATGAGGTTTCAAATCATGTACGCGGTCATAAAAACCGGTGGCAAGCAATACAAAGTTGTCGCTGGCGAAAAACTCAAAGTAGAACAGATACCTGCTGACATTGGTTCCGAACTCACGATCGATCAGGTCCTCGCGGTTGGCGCGGGCGACAGCATCAAGTTTGGTGCGCCGCTGGTCGAAGGTGCTTCGGTTCTGGTCAAGGTCGTTTCGCAAGGTCGCCACGACAAGGTTCGCATCTTCAAGATGCGCCGTCGTAAGCACTACCAGAAGCGTCAGGGCCACCGTCAGAACTACACCGAAATCCAAGTGGTTTCGATCAACGGCTAATCGCCACTGATCAATCAAAGTCATCAAGGAGCATTTAAATGGCACACAAAAAAGGCGGCGGCACTACTCGCAACGGCCGTGACTCAGAAAGCAAACGCCTCGGCGTCAAAGTCTACGGCGGCCAGGCAATCAACGCCGGCGGCATCATCGTGCGCCAGCGCGGCACCCAGGTTCGCCCGGGTTCGAACGTCGGCCTCGGCAAGGACCACACCCTGTTCGCCCTGGTGAACGGCACGGTCAAGTTCGTCAAGCAAGGCGTCGGTTCGAAGCAGTACGTTACCGTCGTTGCTAACGAAGCAGTAGCAGCGTAATAACGCAAGCGCCGCTCCAGCGGCGCATTCTGTAAGGCGCAAGCCTTCCATTCGAAAGGCTCTGCCCAAGGTAGAGCCTTTTTAGTTTTTTGGCGGTCATCATGAAGTTTATCGACGAAGCAAGAATCGAAGTCATTGCCGGGGACGGCGGAAACGGGTGCGCCTCGTTCCGACGCGAGAAGTTCCGTCCGTTCGGCGGCCCGGACGGCGGCGACGGCGGCAAGGGCGGTTCGATCTGGGCTGTCGCCGATCGGAACATCAACACCCTGGTCGATTTCCGTTTCTCCAAGGTCCACACGGCGAAGAACGGCGAACCGGGTCGCGGTTCGGATTGCTACGGCAAGGGGGCGGAGGACGTCTACCTGCGCATGCCGGTCGGTACGCTGATCATCGATGACGTCAATGGCGAGATCATCGCCGACCTGACCGAACACGGCCAGGTCGAACTGCTGGCCAAGGGCGGCGAGGGCGGTTGGGGCAACATCCACTTCAAGACCTCGACCAACCGCGCGCCGCGCCAGAAGACGGACGGCAAGGACGGCGAACGCCGCGAACTGCGGCTGGAACTGAAGGTGCTGGCCGACGTCGGCCTGCTGGGCATGCCGAACGCCGGCAAGTCCACCTTCATCACGGCCGTCTCGAACGCGCGCCCGAAGATCGCCGACTACCCGTTCACGACCCTGCATCCGAACCTCGGCGTGGTGCGCGTCTCGCACGCGAAGAGCTTCGTGATCGCGGATATCCCGGGGCTGATCGAGGGCGCCGCGGAAGGCGCCGGCCTGGGCCACCAGTTCCTGCGCCACCTGTCGCGCACCGGCCTGCTGCTGCACATCGTCGACCTGGCGCCGTTCGAGTCCACCGTCGATCCGGTCAAGGAGGCCAAGGCCCTGGTCAAGGAGCTGGAGAAGTACGACGAAGACCTGCTCAACAAGCCGCGCTGGCTCGTGCTCAACAAGCTCGACGTGCTGCCGGAGGACGAGCGCAAGAAGCGCGTCAAGGATTTCGTCAAGCGCATGGCCTGGAAGGGCCCCGTGTTCGAGATCTCGGCCCTGAACCGGGAAGGCTGCCAGGAACTGGTCAATGCGATCTACCTGCACCTGGAAGAGAAGCGCACCACCGAGCACCGCGCGGAAGAAACCTCGATGACCGAGGAAGCGCGTGCGATCAACTCGATCGACCCGGATGATCCCCGCTTCAAGATCATTGAAGACTAAGGCGGGCCCGGACCGCGGCTGGCTGCGTGGCCAGTTGCTTCAGCTCGTCGCCACGGCCAGTTCGCTGGCCGCGCTGGCGGCCCTGCTCGACCCCGACCGCATCGCCACCGCGATGGGTCTGTTTCTCGTTGGCGTGAACGGCTACAGCCAGTTCTACGCGATCTACGTCGGCGTGCGCCTCGCCACCGCGGGGCTGGCGCTGCTTGCTGCAAGGCGGGGCGACCAGCCCATCCTCGGCGACATCACTGCTTTGTTCCTCCTGGCCCAGCCGGCCGGCCGCTTCGTCGCGGCTTTCGCGATCGGCCTGCCCACGGGGGTGTTACTAGTCGTCTGCGCGGTTGAACTGCTGGCAGGACTTTCCCTGCTCGCCTTGCGACCGCGGGGGAAAATCCTGTCGCCATGAACTCCATACTCCAGCAAGCATCCCGCATCATCGTCAAGGTCGGTTCCTCGCTCGTCACCAACGAGGGCAGGGGCCTGGACCACGCCGCCATCGCCCGCTGGGCGGACCAGATCAGCGCCTTGCGCCAGCTCGGCAAGGAAGTCGTGCTGGTCAGCTCCGGCGCCATCGCCGAGGGCATGCTGCGCCTCGGCTTCGGTGCGCGTCCGACCGATATCCATGAGCTGCAGGCCTGCGCCGCCGTCGGCCAGATGGGCCTGGCGCAAATCTACGAAACCAGCTTTCGCGCCCACGGCATCGGCACGGCCCAGGTGCTGCTCACCCACGCCGACCTGGCCGACCGCGAACGCTACCTGAATGCGCGCTCGACCCTGACCACCCTGTTGCGCCTGGGCGTGGTGCCGATCATCAACGAGAACGATACGGTCGTGACCGACGAGATCAAGTTCGGCGACAACGACACCCTGGGAGCGCTGGTGGCCAACCTGATCGAGGCCGACGCACTGGTGATCCTCACCGACCAGCGCGGCCTGTACTCGGCCGATCCGCGCAAGGACCCGCAGGCGCGCCTGATCGGCCAGGCACAGGCGGGCGACCCCGCGCTCGAGGCGATGGCGGGCGGGGCCGGCAGCAGCATCGGGCGCGGCGGCATGCTGACCAAGGTGCTGGCGGCGCGCCGCGCGGCCCGCTCCGGGGCGCATACCGTCATCGCCTGGGGGCGCGAGGAGAATGTGCTGACCCGCCTGGCCGGGGGCGAGGCGATCGGTACCGAATTGCTCGCGCCCACGGCGAGGCTGACCGCGCGGCGCCAATGGATGGTGGACCACCTGCACACGGCTGGTGAGGTGGTGCTGGACGCGGGCGCGGTGCAGAAGCTCACGCGCGAGGGCAAGTCGCTGCTGCCGATCGGCGTGAGCGCGGTGCGCGGCGAGTTCGGCCGCGGACAGGTGATCACCTGTGTCAGCGAAGAGGGCGTTCCTGTGGCACGCGGCCTGACCAACTACACCAGCAGCGAGGTACGCCGCATCATGCGCCACTCCTCCGCGGAGATCGAGCGCATCCTCGGCTATGTCGAGGGACCGGAACTGGTCCACCGCGATAACATGGTTCTGCTGTGAATTTTAACTTGCGGTAATATCATCGATCCTCTAACTTTTCGGGATAGAAAGATCGATGAAAGACAGCTCTCCACTCGCCGTCGTGCAGGCCCAGCTCGATGCCTACAACGCCAAGGACATCGACGCGCTGATGGCGACCTATGCCCCGGACGCCGAGCAGTTCGCGTTGCACGGCGAACGGATGGCCAGCGGCCACGACGAAATCCGGCCGCGCTACCTGGCCCGCTTCGAGGAACCGAACCTGCACGCGCGCCTGCTCTCCCGTTCGGTATTGGGCAACTTCGTCACCGACCTTGAGCTCGTCACCCGCGATTTCCCGGAAGGCCCGGGCACCCTCGAGATGCTGTGCGTGTACGAGGTGATCGACGGCCGCATCCGGCGCGCATCCTTCGCCGCTGGCGAGAAGGCCTTGCTCCGGCCTGTTGCGTAAACAGTACATACGGAACCGCGCCCGAAGCGTTGCTCGCTGGAAAATTTGCTACGAGGATAGCCGCGCGCGTACACTGGATTGGCGATCCAGCATGGAATCGCCACGCCCGTACCGTCCCTTCGAAAGCACTTCATGAACCTGAGCCGCAAACTTCCCTTGAGCTTTGCCGTCGTTGCCCTGTTGGTCGCCATCGCCGGCCTGTTCGGGGTCGCGCAGTTGAACCAGTCCGTGGACGCCTACCGCGGCGTGGTGCGCGAGTACGGCCAGGCCCAGCAGGTCGACGAGGTGCTCGCCGGCTTCAAGACCCAGGTGCAGGAGTGGAAGAACGTGCTCTTGCGTGGCAAGGAGGACAAGGACCGCGAGAAATACTGGAAGGCCTTCCAGAAGAACGAGCGGGAGGTGGCCGAGCAGGTGAAGGTCCTGCTTGCGGAAATGCCCGCCGGCGAGGCGCGCAATCTGCTGGCCGAGTTCGGCCAGGCGCACGCGGTCATGGGGCAGGATTACCGCAAGGGATACCGGGCATTCGAGGAGGCCTTGTTCGATCCGGCCGCCGGCGATCTCGCGGTCAAGGGCAAGGACCGGGCGCCGGCCGAGTCGCTGGCGAAGGCGCGCGAGGCGATCATCGCCGGCACCGTTGCCAGCACCGCGGAAGTCGCCGAGCGCAGCGCGAACGCGACCCGGCTCAGCCTGGCCCTGATGCTCGTCGCCGCGGTGGCTGCCATCGTCGGCGGCGTGCTGCTGTCGCGCTCGATCATCGCGCCCTTGCAGCGCGCCATCGCCGTGGCCCAGACGGTCGCGGCGGGCGACCTGCGCGCGCAGGTGGAAGTGAACTCGCGTGACGAGACCGGGCAGTTGCTGCAGGCGCTCAAGGACATGACGGGCAGCCTGCAACATATCGTCAGCGACGTGCGCAGCGGAGCGCACGAGATCGCCCTGGCGTCCGAGGAAATCGCGCGCGGCAACCTCGACCTGTCGTCGCGCACCGAGCGCCAGGCCGGCTCACTCGAGGAGACCGCCTCCTCGATGGAGGAACTGACGAGCACGGTGCGTCGCAATGCGGATAACGCGAAGCAGGCGAGCCAGCTCGCGGTGTCGGCCTGCGACGTGGCCGTGCGCGGCGGCGAGGTGGTGGGCAGGGTGGTCCACACCATGGGTTCGATCAACGAATCCTCGCGCAAGATCGTGGACATCATCGCCGTCATCGACAGTATCGCCTTCCAGACCAATATCCTCGCGCTGAACGCGGCGGTGGAAGCGGCGCGCGCCGGCGAGCAGGGGCGCGGTTTCGCCGTTGTCGCCGCCGAGGTGCGCGCGCTGGCGCAGCGTTCGGCTTCGGCCGCCAAGGAGATCAAGGAACTGATCGGCGACTCGGTGGGCCGGGTCGATGCAGGCACGCGCCTGGTGGACGAGGCCGGCCATACGATGGACGACGTGGTGGCGAGCGTGCGCCGTGTCATGGACATCATGAGCGAGATCAGCGCCGCCAGTTCCGAGCAGGGTGCCGGCATCGAGCAGGTCAACCACGCCGTGGCCGACATGGATGGCGTGACCCAGCAGAACGCCGCGCTGGTCGAAGAAGCGGCGGCCGCCGCGCAGTCGCTCCAGGGGCAGGCCAGGGCCCTGGCCGAGGCGGTAAGCGTATTCACGCTGGCGGGCGACGCGGCCGCCAGCCTGGC